>JAESFN010000193.1_pt1 | contig 83908 bp, 79 predicted proteins | sample 9269411 | NCBI WGS metagenome assembly JAESFN01 (sample SAMN14505399, study PRJNA617100) | algae metagenome | isolation source: Iphinoe sp. HA4291-MV1 and co-occurring heterotrophs from trail next to... | place: USA: Maunawili Falls, Hawaii | collected 2009-07-25
AGAGCAACGACAGTTACTGGTAGAGTGGAATGATACAACTGTAGACTATCCGACTGATAAGTGTATCCATCAGTTGTTTGAGGAGCAGGTGGTACGTACACCGGATGCGGTGGCTGTGGTGTATGAGGGACAACAACTGACTTATGCACAGTTGAATGCACGCGCTAACCAATTGGCGCATTATTTACAGTTGCGAGGAGTAGGGGCGGAAGTGGTTGTGGCTTTGTACGTCGAGCGATCGCTAGAACTAATCGTTGGGATGCTAGGCATTCTCAAAGCTGGCGCAGCGTATCTCCCGCTAGAGCCAGCGTATCCTACTGAGCGTTTGGCTTTGATGCTTGAGGATGCTAAAGTAGCAGTGCTGTTAACCCAACAGCAGCTAGTGAAGACGTTTCCCGAACACATAGCAGAAGTGATATGTTTAGACACTGATTGGGATTTGATTGCACAACAAAGCCAAGAAAATCTTCACAGCGATATCAAGCCAGAGAATTTAGCCTATGTACTGTTCACCTCTGGTTCTACAGGTCAACCTAAAGGAGTTGCAGTTGAGCATCGGCAACTTTGCAACTACCTCAATGCTATTGTCGAAAGACTGGACTTATCAGCCTGTAACAGCTTTGCTTACCTTTCCACCATAGCAGCTGATTTGGGCAACACCACAATCTTTCCTTCTCTGTGTAAAGGTGGATGTTTACATATAGTGTCGCTAGATCGTGCTACCAATCCAGAGGCACTAGCAGATTATTTTCATTATCATCCTATTGACTGTCTCAAGATTGTTCCTTCTCACCTAGCAAATCTATTAACATCTTCTTCTCGTCCCAAACAGATACTGCCGAGGCAGAGCTTGATTTTGGGTGGTGATATTTGTAGTTGGCAGTTGATTGAGCAGATTCGACAATTAACGATTGAGTGCCAAATTTTCAATCACTACGGTCCAACAGAAGCCACTGTAGGCGTACTAACTTATGCGATCGCACCAGAGTACACAGAGGGTTATTCTGATACACTTACGATTGGTCGCCCGCTGACTAACATCCAGATTTACATCCTAGACTCACACTTACAACCAGTACCCATCGGCGTACCAGGAGAGTTACACATCGCAGGCGTTGGACTAGCACGCGGTTACCTCAACCGTCCCGAATTAACAACTGAAAAATTCATCCCCAACCCCTTTAGCACTGACGGAGATTCCCGCCTCTACAAAACCGGGGACTTAGCCCGTTATCTGCCCAATGGCAACATCGAATACCTAGGACGCATCGACAACCAAGTCAAGATACGCGGCTTCCGCATCGAATTAGGCGAGATAGAAACAGTACTAAACCAACACCCCCAAGTCCACTCAGTCGTCGTCAACGCGGGCGCTGACACTCCCGGGGATCAACGCTTAGTCGCCTACATCGTACCACAACAGAACACAGCACCCACAATCAGCGAGTTGCGGCAATTCCTCAAAGCAAAGTTGCCAGAATACATGGTGCCCTCAGCCTTCGTCATCCTAGAAGCCCTACCCCTGACACCCAACGGCAAAGTAGATCGCCGTGCCCTACCAACACCGGATACAAACAACAAAGCTATGCAAGCTAGCTTTGTCCCACCCCTTGACATCGTAGAACAGAAACTGGCAGAAATTTGGGCAGAAGTTCTGAAAGTCTATCCTGTTGGAGTAAGAGATAACTTCTTTGATTTGGGTGGCCATTCTCTTTTAGCCGTACAACTGATGGCACGGATTGAGCAGCAATTTCAGAAAAATCTACCTTTGGCAACACTCTTCCAAAACTCAACTATTGAACAACTAGCGACTATTCTCCGCCAGCCGATAGATGCATTAAATTGGTCTGCTTTAGTACCTATTCAGCCTAATGGTTCTAAGCGACCTTTCTTCTGCGTGCCTGGGGCTGGTGGCAATACTATCTACTTGTACAACCTGGCTCATCATTTAGGTAAAGACCAACCCTTCTATGGATTGCAATCACTCGGTCTTGATGGGGAATCAAAGCCGCACACACTCATCGAGGACATGGCAGCTTATTACATTGAAGCAATACAGTCCATTCAACCCTCTGGACCGTACCTTTTAGGTGGTCATTCCTTTGGCGGTAAGGTAGCGTTTGAGATGGCAACTCAGTTACATAAGCGAGGATATGAAGTTGCTCTAGTTGCCCTTTTGGACGCTGGTGGACCAGGTTATAGAACAAATGAACTAGATGTTGCTCGCGTTGATGATGCCCGATGGATGAAGATGATTGCCGGCATAATTGAAACCTTGTACGCAAAGAGCTTAAACGTATCCGACGAAACTCTCAAAGCTCTTGCTCCAGATGAGCAACTGAACTATTTCAAAGAGCAGTTACAAATGGTTAATTTCCTGCCTCCCGATGTTGGAATTAAGCAAGTTCGCGGTTTCATCCAGGTTTTCAAAACTAACCATCAAATTGCTTCTGTTTACATGCCACAATCAGTTTATCCTGCTCAGATTACGCTTTTCAAGGCAAGCGAAATTGATGCTGTTAGTGATGCAAACTCTGAAACTTTAGATGAACCAGGATTGGGCTGGGACAAGTTTTCTGCTCAACCTCTGGATATCCACCTTGTTCCAGGTGATCATAACACAATGCTGAATGAACCTCACGTTCAGGTTTTAGCACAACAACTAAGAATCTGCATTGAGCGGTCACAGGCGGATGATTGAGGAATCACACATGGCGCAACATCCAACACCTAGAGGAATGCGTCTGTTCACCTTCATCTGGTTTGGACAGATCATCTCCCTCATCGGTTCTGGTCTCACTGGCTTTGCTTTGGGCATCTGGGTATATCAGCGCACTGGGTCAGCCACTAACTTAGCCCTGATAGAGCTATTCGCAACTATACCGTGCATCGCCATCTCCCCCTTGGCTGGTGCGTTGGTAGACCGTTGTCATCGCCGCTTTTGTATGATTGTTAGTGACTCTGGTGCTGCTGTGAGTATTGTGGCGATCGCTCTCCTACTCGCCATCCATCGTCTGGAAATGTGGCATCTTTACCTATTAACTGCTATCAGTTACACTTTCCATGCCTTTCAGTTGCCAGCTTATACTGCCGCCACTACCCAGCTAGTACCGTCACAACATCTTGACCGCGCCAGTGGGATGATCCAACTGGGGCAAGCCATTGGTCAGCTGCTCTCACCTGTATTAGGAGGTCTACTAGTAGTAACTATCCAACTTCAAGGGGTTATTCTGCTCGACTTTGCCAGCTTCCTATGCGCCCTCCTCACCCTGCTTTTGGTTCGATTTCCCAAGATTAAAACCACAGGAGCGGAAAAATTGAGGAAAGGTTCATTACTTAGCGAAGTTGCATATGGGTTTTCCTACATCACGAAAAGACCTGGACTATTAGGGCTACTCATTTTTCTTGCTGCCAGCAACTTTCTTTTGGGAACCGTTAGCGTGCTAACCACACCACTGGTGCTATCCTTCACCTCGCCTGCTGTCCTTGGGATAATCCTATCTTGTGGCGGTATCGGCATGGTGGTTGGTAGTCTAATCGTGGGAACTTGGAGGGGAGGACAGCACCGCATCAACAGAGTATTTGGCTTCATGCTGCTGTGCGGACTGTGCATTCTAGTTGCCGGATTGCGCCCCTCTGCCCCACTCTTTGCCACTACCACTTTTTTCTTCCTCCTTAGTTTGCCCCTGATTAGCGGTTCTGCCGTAGTTATCTTTCAAAAGAAAGTCCCGCTTTCTATCCAAGGAAGGGTTTTCGCCTTAAATACAGCCTTGGCTGGAGCATCGTTGCCCCTTGGCTATGCTCTAGCCGGACCTTTAGCTGACCGCATCTTTGAACCCCTAATGGCTAGCAACAGTCCCTTGGCTGGAAGCATAGGACAAATCATTGGCGTCGGACCAGGTCGAGGTACCCCATTAAGTACTTTGCTGCCAAGGAAAATCAAGATTTAGGAGTTGTCAAAGCCCTACGAAAGCCAGTCTCCAAGCTGGATTTGTCTCCTTTTCCTGCACCCTCGCAGACATTAGTGCCATTACCTTAACCTCTCACCAATGGGGTACAACACTTTTTATGTAGTACATAAATACTATTTGAATGCGATCGCACTGTGCCAGTTGCGTAAGTCCTGTCACGAATTTTGTGAAATGGTATTACTCCTGGGTGTGTAACCAATATCCAATTTTTCCATCACTTTACGCTTGGTTTCGTCCCCGCGCCGGTCATACTTTGCCGTCGTCGTCGGGCTAGTGTGTCCGGCCAGTTGCTGTACCGTGACAATATCTGCCCCACTATCAAGTAAGTCAGAACAAAACGTCCTTCTAAAATCATGGGGAGAAAACTGCTCAACAGAGGCTTCTAATGCGCGTTTTCGCACAATCATCAACACCGCTTGCGGAGTCATGCGCTTGTAGTCTACTATAGATCCCCCCTTACGAATCGGATGCAACAAAGGTCCCGGTCTGCTACCACGTATCATAAGCCAATCAGAAACCGCTGCAATTGCAGTCGCAGGCATATACACCGTCCGGTCCTTCTCACCTTTACCGCGATCAATTTCTAACGCACCAGTTGTTGCATCAAAATCCTTCAAATGCAGCGCCACCACCTCCGCCCTTCTTAACCCACACCGCAGTAGTGCAATTAACGCGCTATCGCGCACACCCAAAGGTGAGGAGTCAGCTTGACAAACCCGAATCAGCGCCTTAATTTCATCTGGTTTAAGTCGCCTACCTCGTTGCTTTTTACTCGCCTTAATACTACGTAAATCAACCGCTTTTTGGTAGTCAGTAGCACTTATAAGGTCGAGTTTGAACGCTTCTTGCAACACCCTCCTTAACGCACATAACATTTTATTCGCTGTTGCTGGGGCGTGTTTTTTCATCAGCGCAGAACGAACAGCAGCGGTGTGTTGATACCTCAATCCTGCCCAGTTTAATGTCATCGCATCGCAGTTACCATTGCTCAACAAACCCGCGATCGCGTTGAGAGCTTGTTCCATAGTCGGGCGCGACCCAGGTGCAAGACTATCGAGATACACCGCCGCTGGGTGCAGCGTCAGTGGTAATGGCTCGCTTAGAACTAGCGCTGGAACTGTCGCTGGGCGCATTTATTTATCAGAACTAATCTTCTAGTAAATTATTCTGCCACGGTTCGTGCATCGCCATTGCTATTCGTCAAGCATTGTTTGCATTTCTTTATCATCGAAGAAGGGAACTCTTAACTCTTAACAGAGATTGATAAAACCGAACATTCGCAACAGACTCCATGAGCTGCGTGAGCGCAAAGCGCACGCTACGCGAACACAAGGAACAATGAAAATGATACTGGAACGATTTTGCGTGAGTACAGGATCTAGGTTTGACGGCGGGACATTTTATTACGCTTAAGTGCCTTGGGTTATTATATTTTTGCCACTAAGAGCGGTTGATTCCAAGTAATTAAAATACATTTTATTGAGGAAATGAAACCAGGTAAAATAATACTAATTGCATTTACATAAATCCAGTCTCCAAATTAAATGACGCGCTTTATACATGACAAGTTCGCCAAGGATTATCTAGAAGAATTACTAAAAGATTACGGAGAAGTCAAGCCGTCGGAAAAAGTTTCAGGAGAGATTAAAGAAATAGATGTTTTCTTCACTCCTTCTAAACAGCAAAGCTCTAATTTACAAGTACTGGGTTTGCTAGGAATATTTGCTGAACATCCTGCGATAATAGAACCATTTCGCAATCCAGCTTCTACCGATGAAATATGCGACTGTATTCTAAAATTATTAGAAGTCAAGGCTCTCTTGCGACGAGAAGCTAAAGCAAATAAAACCAAACTTCAGGACTCAGAAATTCCCAAGTTGTGGGTTCTTACACCTACCGTATCTGAAACTAGATTGTCTAGCTTTGGAACTCTTCAAAAAGAAGGTTGGTTATCGGGAGTACATTTTATGCCAGATGCCTTGCGGACAGCAATTGTGGCGATACACCAACTACCACAAATACCGGAGACGTTGTGGTTGAGGCTTTTGGGAAGGGGAAGTGTGCAGTCACAAGCGATTATCGAGTTGCAAGCGTTACCATTAAATTATCCATACCAGAAAGCAGCACTCGAATTAGTTTACAACTTGCGCGAAAACTTGAGAGTCAATCAAGAATTAGAAGAAGATGATAGAGAGTTAATTATGCGACTAGAACCACTTTATCAAAGAGACAAAGAACAAGCTGTACAGTCAGGAGAACAACGTTTAGTTTTACGCTTACTCAATCGCCGTATTGGGGAAGTTAATGCATCATTAATCGAGCGAATTAAAGGATTATCTATTGAACAATTAGAGAATTTAGGAGAAGCATTACTAGACTTTTCTAGTGTTGCTGATTTAGAAGCTTGGTTAAACCAACAATAAGAGGTTGTTTTAAAAGTCCCGGAAGGTATAATCTTTTCGTTCCGACTTGGGTCAACTGCAACGAAAAATAAAGGTTTCAGCCATGTACTGAGATATTGCACTGTGCTCACTATGAGAGCAAAAGACCCTTTTAAAACATCCTCTAATAACGCCAACATTGATTGACCAAAGAAGCGGTTCTATTAGCAAGGGACTTTATCGCTTCTGGCAAATCTGTGAGCTTGCGTCCGGAAGCGACCATCAGCATGTGATGGGCTTCATCAATAAAAAATCATGGGACGCAGAGGGATGGTAGACTACAATGGTCACGCACAACCCGATGAAGCGTCAAGAATCACCGTGGCTGTTGTCTTCCCAGTGAGTATGTCAACATAAAGATGTTTTGCAGCAACTGCTTTGAAATTGGAACGAGTGAAATCGATAGAGTTATGTACAGGTGCTGGAGGCTTGGCGATGGGCTGTGCCAAGGCGGGGTTTCATCATCTGGCACTTGTGGAACTCTCTAAGCACAGTTGTCACACCATCCGTGAGAATCAACGGCTTGGAATTGCCCTTCTGGACGACTGGCATATTTACAATATGGATGTGACAGATTTTGACTATTCCACGATTTCTTCTGAAATTGACCTCAAGGCTAGTGGACCACCTTGTCAGCCCTTTTCAATTGGCGGTAGGCATGGTGCTTATTTAGACAAACGGGATATGTTCCCCGAGTTTTTTCGTGCAGTACGCGCATTACGCCCCAAAGCGTTTCTGATTCTAGTAAATAATTCTCCCACAGTTCGTGCATCGCCATTGCTATTCGTCAAGTAATGATTTGCATTTCTTTATAATTATTGGGGAGATTTATTCTCTACCTGATGGGGTAGTACAGTCCGTCCCTTGCCTTCCATTCCCAAGCAATACTCATAGGATCGCGGTTCCGAGACCAACTCAAAAATTCTTTAGCGCTCTTGTTTTCTCTTTCAGTGACGAGGCCTTGGGAAGTGACACCAAGTCTTTGGGCAAGACTTTCGTTTGTTCTGGGCTGTAGTTCAACTTGTGTGTGTTGGTACGGGTACGCAAGTCTTCGCGGTTTAGTGTTGCCCAATCTCCCAGAGGCAATAGACCGTTCAATTGACTCTAGTTTCTTAGTAATAACTTCTAGTTTTGTTTCCACCGAGGAGCCTTGAGCAGTAAGATGGGATTCTAGTTTCAAAAGCCTCTCTTCTAGCTGTTTGACTGATTTGTTGCCTGCTGTTACATCGATATCATTATTGATATCGAAATTTGACATTAGTTCTTCTAAGGCTTGCAGCAAGGCAATTGTATGACCCTGCCTGTGTAGTTTTGATAGTCGCCGAACCACCCCAATGAGTGGAACGGGCACACGAATCATCTCGCTTGGTGGGGATTTTTGGTCTGGCATTTGATATCATTGTTGATATCGACTAGTTAATTGTAAAAGGTTTGGCGGAACCTGGGAATTTACTTAGTATTAATTGTGTCCAGATTTTTCCAAATGTCACATATCGACACAATTTGTGACAGGAGCTATGGCTCACGCCCCGCCGGAGGCGCAAGAGCTGAAGTGTTTGATAAATGGATTATTAAGCTTGCTGCCCGAAAGGAAAAACTAAAGATGTACCAGTAACCACCTGAGTGCTTAATAGTGCAAGTCCTGAGTTTCTCGATGCTAGTCAAATCGCGGCTGTGATGCATCGTAAACAATCGCGCCGAAGCATTGCTGATCGCCTTCATTAACTGATCACTCAAACAAAAATCTTATCAACTCCTGCTCTTCTTCAGTTAAATTTTCCTGAACCTCTACGCTCACACGCCAATTAAAAATCAGTTCTAGGACGTTGCTACGCAAAGGGTTTAGGCGTGGAAGTGCAATCAGTTCTCGCTCCAGCTTGCTGTTGAACTGTTCCCCGTCCTAAAAGCCGGAACTAGAGTGTTTCGTTTGTAACTGGTAACTGGTTGATTGCCACTATCCCCGTCCTAAAAGACTTAGGTAGAAAGTAAATACCTGACGACCAGTTTTCTAACTCTAGTCTAGCGCCAAAGCTATCCAGCAAAGCCGCTGAAGCAGAAGGTGCCAAAATCCAGAGACGAGGTAAATTATCTTCTGGCAAAGATGTGCTTTCTCGTTTTGCTTTGCGCTGAAACTCAGCGCACACGGAAAATAGCTTCAGGATACAATTTCTCACTTCTGTTTTGCTTGGTGGATTGCGAAAGGGTTCTAACAACGAGGCACTCGCTGCAATTCTACCAAGCAATCCTAAAGACTGCGGGTCAGCGTCAGGTGATGCTGTGGGGGAAAATAGAATGTCAGTAAACCACAAACTTTTGGAAATGAACGTAAAAATCAGGGTTTCAGCCTTCGTGAACAAGGAGGTAAACAGCATTGGTTTAAAGGCGATCACATTAGGGTAACTAGTGACATCGCCTGAAATGCTCAACAAATGGTTGTTTTGTGGAATCTCTCCATTTATGTGAAATGTCCGCATGGCAAGGCTTTTAAAAAACTTTTTGGTTTACTGAATGTCTACTTGTCGGACTTCATCAGTCACTTCACGACTGACTTCTACCTTTCCCAAAGGCGAGAGTAACTCTTCCAAATACTGCTTTGCGAACTGGTCATGAGGCTGTCGAGTCATCTATTTTCAGGTGCGGTAATCTCAATTTACGTAATGTGTCCAGCATTTGGTAAAGCCCTGCTGTAGGCATCGTTACTTTTTATTGGAGCATTGTAGTATCGCGGGCGTGTAAGTAAACCAACCATTATTTTGACTTATTTTGACTGGTTAACTTAACGGTAAAGAAGGCTAATTATTTTGGATATATAGGAATCCGATTTGAATCTTGCGCTCGTATACTGAACCTCTAAGCTATTGCCTAAGTTTTGGACGCAACACATTGCTGAGGTAACTATCGGTAAGCAAGTACGGTTTAAAGTGCAATCAGGTAGCCAGCTCGCAACAATAAAAACCACAACTAAAGGCATACGCCCTAACCATGTGAATCAAACATATAACGGATTTCAACTGGATGAAGTACAGAATCTAAGGTTCGCGCGCCAGATACGAAGTCTGTTTTACTCCTGACTGCTGTATTGCTGCTATAGGTGTATCCCATCATTTCACTGGTGAATCGCTTCATTTACTCGCTTCCAAATCACCAGTTACTAGTCATATCAAGACAAGGATTTCAAACAATGCAAGAAATACTAGACGTAATTCTCTACATCCTCATCTATGGATTCTCCACGCTATTTATATTAACCTTCTTGTTAGAGTTACAAGTCGCATTTGAGAAACAACTAGTAGCAGGTCAAACCTACAAATTAGAAAACACAGTTCCACAAAATCAAGAGAAACCTACCGTAAAAGCCTCATTATATACAAATAACAAGCGCAAAAAAACTTCACCACTTCCTCAAATCTGCATCAGTCAAAAACGACTTATTCTACCAGTAAAAGCCCAAAGCTGTAGACAAGTGAAAGTAAAAAAGCTACGAGAAAAAGCGCCGAAGCCCAATCAATTACATCCTCAACTACTCTTACCTACAAAAATAAGAAATGCCGTACAAAATTCTATCAAATATTCGTATTTGGCAGCAATATAGAGGTGATCGCATTTTGTCTAACGTTTCATCCCACCTCAACAGGGGCGCAATCCAAAAAAATATGTCACCTAAATTATAACAATGACTACACCTCCTGTAGTTACAAAAACTACGTCTTATCAACTCAATCAACTCCTAACTTCCTTACTACAAGAGAACAAGTCTCTTAAACAAGAGTTGGAGAAAGCATATACAAATAGTAACTTCGGCTGTTATAACCGTTCCGGAGCAGAGAAAAGAGGCAACGAATTTCTTACCAGAGAACGCCGCAGAGTGCAATCAGGACAATTGGTCATGGTTGTCTGCGATATCGCTGAGATGGGCAAGCGTAATAATGATATCGGAGAAGAGGCAGTAAATAAAGCGATCGCCAGCGCTCTTGCCGAGATTCGACAGTGGCGTGGAGTGGAATTCATCTCTCAGCTTAATAGCGGCGATGAATTTGTGTTCATCGTGGATAAGGTGGATGTCGAGGGTATTGTCACTCGCATGGATGGAGTGTTTCGACGTCACGGCTTTGAAGGAATCTATGGCGCTGTTGTAAGAATTGCAGGTTGCTATATCACATCTGCAAACAATGGCATGAACTCTGTTTATAAACAGAAAAACCAGTCAGTTGATGAGGGTCTAACACGTAAAATAATTGGGCAGTCTTTCTCGGTTGACTCGATTCCCAACACGATTAATCGTGGGGTTTCTATCGCCTTTGGCGTCTCCCCTTGGGAGAAGACTGCCCAATTATTTCGGGGACAATGCGATGGAAAGACCAATTCTATACAAAAAGGGGAGAAAAGCATGTTGAGAGTTGGGAATATAGTTATCAATTTGAATGCTATTGCCTACGTTGATTTGGAAGCTACAAAGAGTTATGTTACCAGGTATGAGAATACAGGTGTGAGAATTTATTTGCTCTCAAATGGAAGTACAAGCAACCTTGTAAGTCTATTTTTTCAGGGTGATGATGCACTCTTGTTGCGGAAATACTTTCTTCTAGTGGGCGAATTGTGTGGTTGACCTTTCCCTTATCTTCAGAAGAGGGGATTCTAAGCTGTTGTTGCTCGCCTTGGCTATAACCCAGATTTCTCACAAAACCGGAAAAAAGAGGGGTCAAAAACTGCCAAAATACATATTGCAAAAGGATTTTAGCAGTTGTCAAACATGACCCCTAGTGATACAAATTGTATAGCAGAACAATTCAAATTTGAACGAGAGAAGCTATGCCCAGTCATAGTTAATTTCAAGGGTAGGACTGTAACATCGCGCCAAAGCCGTTAGTTCAATATTTTTTACAAAGAGCGCAGTTGAGCCGTAAGTGATTCAATTAACCCTTCTGCTTCATCCTTGCTAATACCTTCTAAAATCGCAATCGCTTCTTTCAAATTAATTTGATAGTCTTCTGAATATCCTTGCATCATATTCTCTAAGGCATGATTTAAAGTATACTCACCTAAATCAGCAACTTCGCAGTGGAATAACCAATATGTTAATGTTACCCGTAATGCCAGCTTATCAGCTAGGGTAAGTTTCTCTAGCGTTGTGCCGAAATACTCGACAAGTTGGTCAATTTGATTCGTCTGCATATAATATGTAACGCACTTGCTCATCTTGATAAACTCCCTAATTTTTTCTCGAAAATACCACCAGTAGTAGCCCTGACTTTTCACGGTATGTGGAAAAGGTTATTTTGAGGGTTTCCCAAGCCCTGATTTTTCCGTTAGTGATTTTCATTAATTTACGACTATTGAGAATTAGACTGTGGAAAAAGCCACGTTCTTTGGTGGGTTGAGGACTTCCCGTGAAAAGTCAGGTAGTAGCCCAGCGCTCTAGGCTAAATACCTAAAAAACTTTACTAGTGCAGCGGGTTTTGGAAATAACTATCCAGTTGAAAAAGGTGTTGAGATAGCATTTGGATAGAAAACAACGCTCGACGTATAATTCTTGAAGTGAAATTTATGAATGTCAACGCAGAATAAGAGATTGAGCTAATTGACCGAGTAAGGCTTTAAGTTCTCGAGTCTTGATGATTTTTGATTATACGTCGAGTTTTTTGAGCAATAATCCTAGCTTTTTCACGGTTTATACGTCCAGTTGTCCCAAAACTAAACGTATAACAATATTTATACGTCCTGCGCTGTTTTCTGTCTGCATCGCAACACCAAAAAGGTTAAAAAGCTTACTGTACAAGCAATATTCCTACCCTACACCGAAAGGCTTTGCCTTCTCTCGTTGATGAATTGCACTAGTTCCTAGATGCCAAATACCCTTGACGGTAATTACTTTTCTTCAGCTTCGTAGCCTGACGAAGTGTCCACTGCTTAATAACGTCTACCCTACCCGCATGGCGCAACTTCTCTTCATAAGTAGTATTGCCCGTCAGTTTTGCGATCGCACCAGCTATGACAAGCGCACAACGCTCCGGCTGGCTGGAAACCTGTTCCTCCGCAAAGCGCACCACCACCCAGTTAGCTTCGACAAAGCACTTGTTCCTGTAGTTATCCTCCCCAATACAGTGGGTAGGTTTTCCCGTCACAAATGAGATAGGCTCATCCACTTCAACATCTAGGTGTAGCCCAGTAGTGGGTTCCACAATCAGAAAATCAGCCGTGTAATGTAAATCGTGCCCTGGAGGTAACATCTTCTGTTGGGGTAAAACAACCCCCTCACCAAAATAATGCTTCAAGACATTCCCGAATAGATTCTCACTCGCCCCCACAGGGGCATCACCCGTACCTGAACGTGTAATCACGGGAGCAAATTTCCTATCTCGAACCAACTGCGGGACAAATATTTGAGGAAAAGATGGAACTGGTAATGCTGATTTCGCCATGCTTGTTAATCAAATCTGTGACAGAGCACATCAAACTCCCCATCAGTTAAATAAGGAACAATACAGCAGCAATACAGCAGTCAGGAGTCAAACAGCCTTCATACCTGGCTTTGAAGTCTAGGTTCTGTACCTTACTTGCAAACTGCTGTATTACACCCAGTTTTACAAGTACACCAATATTATTGAAACCAACAGATGTTGCATATTTTTTACAACTAAAATTGGATGCCAATTGTCAGTCACATAGAAGAAAATACGCTAAAAGCACTCCGGACAAGGTATGTACAGCTTCCAGATACTCTCAGGACTGATTCAAGAAGAATACCCCGTCATCGCCTGCGAATCTCCCCTCCAAGAAAGACTGCGCCTACTCACTCATATCAGTCAGTTCTGCCAAACCACCAGAAAAAGGTGCTACCTGTGGAACCTAGGAGAGGAAACAATCAAGGAACTGACAGTTGAAAATTCAAAATTAGTGATTGGAGAATTTCAAGACTATATTCCTAAACCAAGACAAAATAAAGAAGATTATTTTCAAAGCCTCAATTTTTGGAAAGAATATCAAGAAACTGGGATACTAATTCTCGAAAATATATATCCCTGGATTCAGGAAAATCGCCCAAAAGAAACCGACTTTTTCCTAGTGTCAGAGTGGATAAAATCTTCACTAATTAATCTGAAACTTTATACCCAAAATACTGGTAAAGTTACCCTACTTCTAGGAGCAACTGCTGATATTAGTAGCGATATCTCCGCCGAGATTCCTATCTGGAAACAAGATTTACCTGATGTTAGTGAAATCATCAACTCTCTTACTCAAACCAGCCTCCTACCCCCAGAATATACAGATACAGACTATCTCACAGTAGCAAACGCTGGGATGGGATTATACATATCTGATATCATAACCCTACTCAAGGAAGTTAGAAAAACCACCGATTTCAATAACTCCGAATTTGTAGCACAATCTCTGCTCAAACAAAAAATCCAACTGCTCAACCGCCTCTACGATATTGAGTTTCTACCTCCACCCAAAGTCCAACTAGGTGGGTTAGAACTTATGCAAGAGTCATTTAAAAAATTCAAGCGCCTCCTCACCCCTCGCGCCAAACAATATAATCTCAAAGTGCCCAAAGGTATCATGTTAGTGGGACCACCAGGAACAGGTAAATCTCACTCCGCCAAAGCTTGTTCCCAAAATATGGGTATTCCCCTCATCATGGTCAATTGGGGGAACTTCCGCAGTTTCGGGAATCAAGCTGAAATTAAGCTTGAACGTCTGCTAAAACTCGCTGATAAATTGTCACAAATCATACTTTATTTTGATGATTTTGATAAGGCTTTTGCCGGAGATGACGATTTAGCTAAACGGCTAGCTGGCAAACTTTTGACCTGGATGCAAGAAAGACAGTCTGATGTATTAGTTATTGCTTCAGTAAACCGAATGGAGTGGCTACCACCCGAACTCACCCGCGCCGGACGGTTTGACTACCTCTTCAAGGTAGACCTACCCAACAATGGGGAAAGATATACTATCTTCAAACTGCACGCTGCCCGATTTGACGAACGCTTCCGCAATGGCGGCGACCCTTGGGACGAAGAACAGTGGCGCAGAATTCTTAAAGCCACCAATAGGTGTGTGGGTGCTGAAATCCAGACAATTGTAGAACGTGCTGCTAGCACCATATTCTACCAGACAGTAATAGAAGATACTTACTCACAAAGCAAACTCCCACCTCTAGAATTAACCATTGAAGCACTACTCGAAGAACGCCGCCAAATTAACCCGCTTGCTATCCGGGAAGCAGATAGAGTCGAGTCAATGCGTAATAAAGCAGACCAACAAGCTTTACCTAGTAGCCCTCTTGATGAAAGCAAGTTTGCTGTTGGAAACATCAATATTTTCAGCTAGCAAACGTCACCGAAGAGGCAGAGGAGCAGGGAGCGGGGAGCAGGGGGGCAACCTCATGCTTGAAAGGGCAGGGGCTTGAGTGGGGGATGTTAGCGTTTGCGCAGCGCGCCCTCCGGGGCTAGCGAGCCGTAGGCTGGAAACAGGGAGAACTTCCACGAATAAATTCGCTTGCTCGGACCGATTGCTCTGACGCGGGGGCTTCCCCAAATACTGATTTTCTTCCCTCCCCCTGCCCCCAGCAAAGCTGCACCCCTGCATGGTTTGGTCAGAAATCAGTTTCAAGTTTCATCATCTAAAGCAAACATACCAAAAACATTTCAACAGTTCATAATGTTTGCCATTTCTAATCACCTTATCACTTTACTTATCTAAAATTATGGAAGTCACAAGACCAACCACTCAAAGAGGCATTCAAACAAAAGGCGCACAAACTTCAGAAAAAAGTTTATTCTTCAAAATTCTCAATGTCGTTGGACCAATTGCCGGTTTCATTGCTGCCCTCTCACCCCTAGCGCTCTACTTTTGGAATCATCAACCCCAGTATCTACCTATTGGTGCAACCTTTACTAGTAATAACCAAACTATCAAACTAGAGGTAGCTAGAGTTGCCCAGGAACTATCCAAAGGACTCAAATTCCGCAAGTCAATACCGAAGAACCACGGGATGCTATTTGTTATCAACAAATCCGAACCAATTAGCTTGTGGATGAAGGATACTCACATCCCCTTAGATCTAATATTTCTCAAAAGTGGAGAAATTAAACATATCGTTAGGAATGTACCACCTTGTAGAACGAGAGAATGTCCTAAATACAATTCAGTGTACCCTGTAAACCAAGTCATCGAATTACCCGCAGGTAGTGTAGATTCTCTAAGGTTAAATAATGGAGAATTTCTCAAAATAAATCTGAAATAGCCTCAATTCCTAGTCAAACAAAAAATTAGCAAAAGTCAAGCATAAAATCCCTCAAACTCCTTGTTTGAGGGATTTTATTTTGTTTAAAGATAGTGTTGAGATACATTTTTATTTTTGTCAATCCAACTAGATTTTAAATTAACTTCAACACTGTATAGGCAAAGATAACATCAAAACTTAAACAATTAATCGGATGTATCAAAATTCCTTCCACCCATAGAATAAACGTATAAGCCACAGGGCTTTCAAGAGTTTTAACCAATACCGATTCTCCATTGAACTTTGCCGCAAAGAGTATCTCCCCGACAAGTTCTCTCAAAAATTAGCTCTCATAAATCGATAATTACACTCACATGAGAACAAACTACGACCCCGATTACAATAAGGACTATACATCCTACGAACAAGAATACGGATATCCTGTTTCAGATCGACGCCGCCGCACTTGGAAAGAAAATGGCACAATCGCCGGTTTGATGGCTGTTGGTACCGGATTGATGATTGTAGATCTCTCAATCCACAACATGGTTATGGCATCACTCGCATTTGCTACTGCCATCGTCGCATTAATGCCCAAAGAAGCAAACAGCCTGCTTTTTAACTTTGAGAAATGGCAGCGCAAGTACGGTATCAACATTTACACAATCATGTTTTGCTTGGTAGGTGCGGTATTCCTACTGGATATGTCAGTTGCACCAGCCAGCGCGCAATTCATGAACAGCGCTGAAAAATTCTTCACTTCGGACAAGTACTTTCCTGGTATTGATAAAAAAATAACTGGTTTTATCTTCGCAGTACTACGCGGTCTATTCCTTATCTATCTTGCTATCGGTCTTATCCGAGTCGTCCAAGCAGCCAGAAATGATGAAGATTGGCAGACCATTGCCCGTACTCCAATTATTATTGCTATCACTGTAATAGTTGGCGATATCCTAGCTGGATTAGTAGTCGGTACTGGCGGTGGCTAAACACAAAAGAGTACCATAATCAACCCTCTAGGAGTGATTGGTATCACTCCTACTCGAATCAAATATGCCTAGAGATAGAGAATTCCGTACCGTCAACCGAGTCTTAGGTGACCAACCCCGCCTCGGTCCATTTCCCGCCGACCAAATTGTTCCTTGGAGTGCGATCGCACTGATCATGTATTTCGTAGTTCAAGGATTTCTTCAAGCAGGATGGCTAGCAACAGGAATATCAATTACCTGGGGATGGGCAACTTGGTGGACAGTCACGTCAAATAAAGCCTTCTTAGGTAAGTTTGTCGGTACTCCCCGCATCACTCGCGGATATAAGCCCTTTGTTTCACTGCTTAATCCACACCAAAGCGAACCAAGGAAAAAACCCGCTTCTAAGCGCAAACGCAATTCAAACAGTGAACAGTAAACAGTGAACAGTGACCAGTGGTAACTGATAACTGGTAACTGATAACCTTCTCTTTTAAGAATTAACGCAGATATCATACCGCCATGACTTCGACTAAATCAACCAAGCCGAAAGATAAACTTGGCAGACAATCCCTCGAAACCGAACAATTAGGAGTAGTAAAAAATCTCACCCCGTTTGAAGATATTACCCATCTAGCAGGGATTGCAAGTATCTCACTTGGTGGTCGTAAAAATATTGGTGCACTCATTCTCAAGAAGAAGGAAAGTATCCAAATCAGATTTTGCTTTGATATCCAAGGTATTCACCCATCCTTAAGTTCTGAACAAATCCTACCTATATTTGAAAATATTGAGGGCGGACTCAAAGAATTACCCGAACGCGAAACCTTAACAATCCACATTGGCTCATTTACCTCGGATACCTTCCGGCAACAAGAATTAAAGAAAATCGAAAAAGAATGCGACCTCGAACAGCTAACACTACTCATTCGGTCAGAGCGCCTGCGAACACGCGAACTTACTCAAGCAGGGGTACGTAAAAATAAGTTCCTCCGCTTTTGGTGTACCTATACCGTGCTTGCAGCTGAAAATAGCAAAAGCAACGACCCTATCGAGAAAACAATCAAACAACTGCAAACCTACTGGCAAGGATTTACTGGAGAAATTCACAAACTTCGTCACCAGAGAATCGAAACCATTCTGCACGATAGCTTCACTTCTGGATTCCAAATGTGGGAGCAAATTATCTCCAACACAATGGGATTAAGCGCCAAAATACTTACAGCAGGTGATATTTGGGAAGTTATCTGGAATCAATTCAACCGTAGTGAAGTACCACCCATTCCCAACCCCCTCATCCTCGATGAAGCAGGGCTTAGGGAAGAACAAACTAGCGATTTTCATATCAAACACCTAGTTCTGGAAAACGAACAATCAGTTCCCTTTCTCGACCGTAGTTGGGTTAAGCTTCAAGATAAGTATATCGGTGTCTTGCAATTTAGCGAGAAACCTCAAGGGTGGGTAGATGAATACGACCAACTACGATACCTCTGGAGAGTACTTTCTAAAGAAAAAATCTCCGATACCGAAATTATCTGCCAGCTATCCAAAGCAAATCAAGGGCTAGCAAAAACAGTTTTACAACGCATAACTAAACAGTCAATTACATCTAGCGCCATGTCTCTTGATAAAGGCTCCATTGATGTCAAGGCAAACATGAACATTGAAGAAGCTGTACGGGCACAAGAAACTATTCTTAGAGGTTCTATCCCCATCCACACGGCAGTTGTCTTTTGTATCCATCGTCACAGTCGTCATCAACTAGATGAAGCTTGCAGGTATCTCTCCAGCTGCTTCCTACGCCCGACAGTCGTTGATAGAGAAGTAGAATACGCATGGAAAACTTGGCTGCAAACAATACCTATCATTTGGGAGAATTTACTAACAAAGCCATTTAACCGCCGCCTTCCATATTTCTCTTCTGAAGTACCAGGAATCACACCCTTAGTACGCACCGCCACAGGTGATAAAAATGGGTTTGAACTCATTGCTGAAGAGGGAGGAACACCCGTACATCTCGACTTGTACAACCAACATAAAAACTTAGCTGTGTTTGGTACCACCAGGGCTGGGAAATCCGTACTAGTAGCAGGATTATTAACACCTGCACTCGCTCAAGGTATCCCCGTCATCGCCTTGGACTATCCCAAGCCTGATGGTAGTTCCACCTTCACAGATTATACACAGTTTCTGGGCAGAGAAGGTGCTTATTTTGATATCACAAAGGAAGCGAATAACTTATTTGAGCTTCCAGATTTAAGGGGATACGAACCTGATGTTATCAAAGAGCGAATGACTGATTTCAAGGAATTCTTGAAATCAACATTAATGACAATGGTACTTGGTACTAATTCAGTTGGTGTTAGCCCAACTATGGTATCAAATATTGAGAGTCTTCTTACTCTTGGTCTTGAAACTTTCTTTAATGACGATGATATCAAACTGCGGTACAAATTAGCACTAGAATCAGGTGTAGGAACAAACGAGTGGAATGATATTCCTACACTCCAAGACTTCTATAATTTCTGTTCGCCTGGGTATATCAAACTTGATTCGATTGCTAATAACTCTAAGGAAATATTAGATGCACTCGACCAAATCCGATTGAGGTTAAAGTTCTGGTTAAATTCAAGAGTAGGTCAGTCAGTTGCTAAACCATCCAGCTTTAGAACTGACGCTCGATTATTAGTATTCGCCTTACGTTCACTTGGGTCAGAAAACGATGCAGCAATCCTCGCATTATCAGCATATGCAGCTGCATTAAGACGAGCATTATCCTCTAAGTCAAGTATCTTCTTTTTGGACGAAGCACCTATCCTGTTTAGCTTTGATTCCATCGCCGAATTAATTGGAAGACTCTGCGCTAACGGTGCGAAAGCTGGTATTAGGGTAATTTTATCAGCCCAAGAACCCGAAAGTATCTTCCAGAGCAAATTTGCTCCCAAGATATTTGCGAACCTGACAACTAGACTAATTGGACGAATTCAAACATCAGCAGTAGACCCATTGATCGCAAGATTTAAATACCCATCAGAGATTATTTCTCGTAACAGTACAGAAGCTTTCTTCCCCAAACCGGGTAATATCTACTCACAGTGGTTGCTTGATGATAACGGCAAACTAACCTTCTGTAGATATTACCCAGCTTATTGCTTGCTTGCGGCTGTGGCAAATAATCCTAATGAGCAAGAATTACGCACGCTATATCTCAACAAGTATAAAAATAACCTCATGTTGGGAATGGTTAAATTCTCCCAAGCATACGTGGGGATGATTCGTGGAGAAGAACCAACAGTAGAAACCAAAGAACTATTAGATTTAGCTAAGAAAAAGTAAGAATTCAGCATCAATGAGGTTAGAAGTCAGAAATTCTTACGGAGTCTATTATTATTGGTACATTCATTTCATCAAATGTTTTCCTGATTCTTTAACTATTCACCAATCCTGTAGAGTGCAAGGGCGTTGGCGCAGCCTCTGGGATAGGAGAAGCCCATTTTCGCTCCTGAATTCTTACAAAAAAACCGTACTAACCATACAAGCTATAGAAAAACTAGCAGAAGAAAATCCTAAACAAGTGGCTTCAAGTAATTAATTGCCACATCGACAACTAATTAGTCAAGTATGAAAAAACCATTCAAGTTGAAACCCAAAAAAGGAATAATAATCGGCTTAGTAATCGGGGTATGTACTCTTATCGGAACAGCCCCGTCCTACGCCCTCTCACTCGATTTCTTTAATGAAATATTGGGCGAACTCAATAGCTACTTTGAAGAAACCAAAGGCGAACTCATCGCTGCCATCAATACTAGTTGGGGTGGACTCAAAAATGAGGCAAAAACTGCTACCAATAATTCTACTAGTAGCATGGGTTTGCCTGACCCAGTAAACTCAGCCCAGAAGCTTAAAGAGCAGCTTAAAAATAAGGGTTCCTGGAACGAGAGTAATACTGTCGAGGGTGCAGTTGCTGCTGGGAATGAACTCGAACGGGAAACCACCCGTGCTACAGTTGAAAGCGTCCTGGGAGAAAAAGGGCAAAAACGTACCAAGAAGGAAATTGAAGCAACCCAACAAACAGTAGCCGACGCGCAAGATTTGGCAAACCAAGCCCAAGGTATGGATGCTTCCCAAAATATCCTCAAGGTAATCGCTGCCCAAAATGCCCAGATTGTCTCAATGCTTGGACAGTCCCGTACTGATGGACTGCAACAAAGGCACGACGCCCAACAAACTAACCTCATGCTATCCCAAATCGCCGAACAAGGCGCAAGCGATCGCCGCCGTCAAAATCTGATGATGGACGGTATCACCTCCCAATACATGGAAATCAGTGGGTTTAGCTCTCTCAAAACGACTGCTGGTAAATAGTTTGTGTGAATAGGAGTCAGAAGTCACCGAGTCAGGAGCCAGAATAAAATGCTGTAAGCGCAAGCGCACACTGCGTGTTCGCCGTAAGGCGAAAGCAGCCATACGCGCAGCGTGCCCTACGGGCATATACTGAATTTTTCTTACTCTCCTGAATACTGACTCCTTGGCGGAGCGGAGTCACGCCTACGCTCCTGAATGCTTCTTCAATTCTTCTTCTTACTCTCCTGACTCCTGAATACTGTAGAGTGCAAGGGCGTTAGCCCATTCTGAATTCTTCTTAATGGAGTCTCCTTTCAATTGCACCAGATGACCCCTGAAGCATCAGGTAATCAAAGCATCATGTTAGAACATCTCATAATCGCCACCGATCCATTTTTTGGACAAGACATTCTCGAAAATGCTGCTGGCGGAGCACAACTCGTAGCAGAAGGATTTAAAGAACTTTGGCAGGAAACCCTCAACGGTAACTTGTATGGCTCGATGTGCAAAGTTGGTCAGTTTTTTGCACTCGCCACTCTCACCTTGTATATGGTGGAACTTGGTAAAAACTTTATCAACCAAGAAGACATGAAGGCACTGTCAAGTTGGATATGGCCCATCATAGTCATTGCATTGTTGGCAAACAACGGCACCCTACTGAGAAGCGGAACCTTCACTATTAGAGGTTATATCAATAATGTTAATAATGATGTCATAAATTTTACCGCAGCCGGAGCAAACCTTGAGGTAGCATTCAACCGCGCAGTTGGAAATATTGCCCTCCAACAGCAAGTCGGAGGCGCAATGGAAAGATGTAGGTCAATTCCCGGTAGTACACAAGATGCGATCGCATGTCTCCAACAAGCCGAACTCGAAATCAAAAAATCTGCGCCCGACCTATTTAAGGGAGAAGCACCAAGCGTTGGGAGTTGGGAATTTAACCCCCTTAAGTCTCTATCCGACGCCAAAGACGCACTCTCAAATCTTTCCCCAGGTCAAGTATTAGAAAAAGTCGGTAACACAATCACCAGTACCATTGGTGCAATGATGACTGGTTTTGTCGCTGTCATATTACTTGCCCTTAATAATGCGTATCAGTGGGGAATCGAATTTACCATGCTGCTAGCCGCCCTCCTTGGTCCATTAGCAGTTGGTGGTTCGTTACTCCCCTTTGGTGCTAAACCAATATTTGCCTGGTTAACGGGCTATTTCACCGTTGGAATGGCGAAACTTTGCTTCAACATCATTATCGGGTTGTGCGGACAACTCATTGCAAATTCCGAACAAAATCAACCAATGATATTTCTCCTCTTCGTCGGGTTAGTATCCCCCATTCTCGCATCAGCTCTCGCTGCTGGTGGTGGAATAGCCGTTTGGACGGGACTAGGTAAAGTCACATCATTTGGGGCTGAAGTTGCAGCAGGAATTGCCACTGGTGGAGCAAGTACAGCAGCGACAGTAGCTGTCAATACCACAAAATTTATCGCTTCAAAAACCAGGAAAAAATAATCAACCATGCTCAAATCAAAGTCAAAATCACAACCACTTCGCCTCCTCAGTTACGGGCAATCTACATCAGCACCAGTTGCAATCACAACTACAGTAGGGGCAGCAGCAGGCATATTCTCTCTTCTATTACAATTTGTCAATTTTGGGGCAAATTCTGCTGCTGCCAAATACATGAAGGGCATGACATTTGTACAACTCCAAGATGGAACAACTGTAGCAGCCAAAACTCTCGCCCCCGGACAAAGAACTAACGAAACTATTAAAACTTTTGTCACCAATAGCATGGTGAAGTTATTCAACTGGGATGGAATTATCAACACCGACGAAAATGGCAAGCTCATTCAAAAAGTTGATAAAGGAGTAGAAATCGAAACCGAAAATGGAGGTAGAAGAAAAATTCCCAGTGATGTTTGGGAAGCAGCATTTACTTTATCTGAAAACCAAGATTTTCGTGCTAGCTTTCTCAAAACACTAGCAGAAACAATTCCTGAAGGTATACTCTCCGGACAAGGTACAGTCACAATTGTCACCAACTACATCTCCGAACCTAGAAAAATATCTGAGGGCAAGTGGGAAGTGGATATTATCGCCAGTTTAGTTACATTTAATAGCGAAAGAAACAAAAGTAAAGGTTTACCTTTTAATAAAACAATAACTATTGCAGCAGTAGATACACCACAGAATCCACCCCAAACTACTGATATTGCTCAAAAAGTATACAAAGCCAGAAATTCTGGTTTAGAAATCATTCAAATTGTCGATTATGAACTTGGTAAAAATCAAAAATAATACGACAAATTAATTTTTATTAATCTATTTCAATCAAATAATTATGTTACAGTTGCAAAACGACAATCAAGACAGGGTTAATGATAACGGGAATTTACAACAAGCTAATTCTGTTGATGCACTCTTACCGTTAGATGAGAAATTAGTGAAAAATCCCGAATCCGAAGATAAATTAGAATCAGAAGAGGGGGAAGAGGAAGAAAACCCCGCAGCGGTTCAAACCAAACACGACTTTGTAACTTCTCCCTGGTCAAGACTTGGTATTATTGGAGGTGCATTTGGAGTAGGTTTTCTAGTCATGTTTGTCGCCCTTAACGGCATGATGAACAGTGGTAGCAATACTGCCCAAACTCCAGTTGCACTTTCCTCTCCTACTCCCACATCCACACCATTTCAAGAGAAAGATGGGGATGTTTATGCAAAACTAGCGCTGCAAAAGCAACAGCAAGAACTTGAAACACTCAACGGTAAAGAGGAAGAAACCAAAGAAAATAATACTGAACAAGAAACTCCAAATAAAGAAAAACAAGCCTCAGCTACCACCAACATAAATACTAACAAAACAGCAAGTCAAATTAGAGTTACTCCGCAACAGACACCTCCCCCTCCCAATAGACGGGTATATCAGGAACCAAATTCCGAAGGCGAATACAGACTAAGGCGCAGTGCGGTACTCGCATCTCGTCCCATCGAACCCAAAAGCCCTACTGCAACTTTCCCTCGAATAACCCTACCAACTAGTAAAAATAATACTGCGAGCGTACGCACAGCCCTATCAGCCAGCAGGGGTAGTATGTTGGGAACACCGAAAGACCCCCTCGCCGAACTCGAACGCCTTCGTAATTTAGGAAGTGTCGGTAGGGTTGAATATACCAGCGCTGACAACACCACTGTTGCAAGCAAGGTAAGTGAAGAGGAAGTACCGAATGGTGATGAAACACCCCGCCGCCGTCGCAACCGTCGCAGTGAAACAAGCGTTGAAAACACAATCAACAGTACACCCAACAACACAGGGGAAGTTGAAGAACTGCGTCCCCGGTGGAAACCAACTAACAATACAGTCGAGTTGACTGCATCTTATAGCAAGCAAACCCAACTCGCTTCTCTTAACTATCTGACTGATGAAGCCCAAATTTTAGAGGAAAGACAAACTCAATATTTAGTAGTAGGTTCTTCCGCAAGCGCTACCCTAGTTACTCCCCTGATACTTGCCCAAGGCAGTGCAAATAATAATCTCAGGTTTGTTGCTCGCCTAGATGAACCAATGAAAAGTAATACAGGTGGAATAGCCATACCTGCTGGTACCCAGGTAGCAGTTGCTATGACTGGTGTAGATAGTGGATTTAATATCACCGCCTCAGTCAGCGCCATACTCAAAGATGGTACTGAATACCCCATCTCCCCTGGCGCAATCTCAATCCTGGGTAAAGGTAACAACCCCCTTATTGCCCGTCCCTACAAAAATAAGGGGGGTGAAATCGCTCTTAGTGACGCCACTGTCGGTACTATCGCCGGACTTGCAAAGCTAGGGGAAATTATCAATCAGCCTCAAGAAGAAATAACCGAAGATTTACCCTTTGGTGGTAGTCGTACCCGTTCTAGAGGTAACAACCGCAATATCATGGGTGCATTTTTAGAAGGTGCATTCGGCAAAGTTGCTGAAACTATGGGCAGCCGCACCCAACAGGCTAGTAGTGAAATTACCAGCCGTCCCCATACCTGGTATGTACCTGCTAATACCAAAATCTCCATTCGTGTCAATCGCTCTATAAAACTATAACAAGCCGTCAGGGTTCTCTAGTTGAGCGGCAAGTCCATGCCTAAAAGGCAGGGGCTTGCTGATTAACTCCACCTGACCAGACTTCCGTTTAGAGTAAGCGTTAAACTTCCTACCTTGGGATGCTGGCACTGATAAATACGGTTTCCCAACTCGACATCGTGAACGCAAACAAATTCATTTTGGCTTTAAGACTGGCGACATCATTAAAGCTGTTGTCACATCCGGGAAAAAAATTGGCGATTACGTTGGTCGTGTCTTGTGTCGCAAAACTGGCAGTTTTGATATTGTCACTTCTACTGGTCGTATTGCTGGTATTAGCTACAGATTTTGTACACCGATTCACAAAAAGGATGGTTACTCGTATGCATTCTAAGATATCTGGACGGCGATTAAAATCGCCCGCTCCTTCCTCCCCATATTTAGAAAACAGGGGCTTCTGGGGCGAGGAGGTTCGGTGAAAGCTAAACATATATCCAGTTTCAGCTTACTTTTATTGAGTGCGATCGCCCCCTTGGGGCGGGCGCTCTGCGCCATCGCACCACTTATATTACTGGTGCAAACCGCTACAGCAGGTATCGTAAGGCAGGTGCAAGCATCCCAGGTATCAGGAGAAAAAGCGACTGGGCAAACAGTCAAGGTATGGGCGGGACACGGGGTATCCATCTCGTTTTACCGCACTGAGGAAGTTATTAAAAAAATCTGGTTGGATGACCCCTCTAAGTTCGTAATTGACGTGGATGGCTGTCTGGAAGGATTAGGGAGATGTTCAAAAGAGGGAACAGGAGCAGGACTTATTCACCTGAGCCGCATCGAAACAGTAAAAATCCCCGGCTTACCACAAGCTACCTACGGCGCACACCTCACCGTAATCACTGAATCTGGAAGTACCAAAAAATCCTATCACTTTCGTATCGTACCGGGCACGGGAAAACCCGAATACAGCCAATTAGAAATTATAGGTGACTCAAGCAATGACCGAGAACTCAGAAAACCAAAAGCTGATTACACCGCCATATCCGATAGCAAATATATCGCCAAAGGAATGGAGTTTGCACTTTCCAAACAGTGGATAACCAGCGATACCCCGCTGTGGGAAAGACTAACCAAACTCGTCGAGTTGCGATCGCAAGGAGAAGAACTCACTATCGCTGCAACCAACGCTGGAGTATCGATGAAATTAGTTGAAAAGCTCATGCTTATGGGTGGAAAACGCTTGCTAGAGATGCCCCCTCCCAAACCAGTAGAAACAAATAATACTCAACCTACACCAAAAAAGCTAGTTGTTGAAAAGTAATAAAGATTATGGAAACTAAAGATTTCTTGACAGACAATTCTAGAGTTAAAGTAATAAATCTTACAACAGAATCAGTACCGCCGCAAACAAGTGCTATCCAAGTCAACTCGGAGATAGTTGCAATCGTCCCAGTTAGAACCACGAATGACAACCCTCCTAAAAATGAACTAAGTAAGGGGTATCAATGGCGCGAACAAAAGATGAACACTTGGCGCTACCTCATGGCTGCTGGTATGGTAGCAGGACTCGCCCTGCACGGGTTAATTAGATTCGGGGGTAGCTACAATATCGGCAGTCTCGTGTTTGAGGATAAAGCTGTCGCAGCTACACCAACGAATGATTCAAATTTGAATCATTCGACCAAACAAGCTAAAACACTGAAAAAACAACCTCTTGCGGTCAAGTATGTTAATGGGGTGCCTGTCCCTGACTGGAGCAAGATTAACTTTGATAGCATGAAGTTTTCAAGTGCAGGGGAAGTCGAATTTCCTAACATTAAAGACCTAAAACTTAAAGGAAAGCGTATTTGGAGCGCAGGACAGTCACTTGCTGAAGTAATGCAGTTGGGAGATTTTGAGGCAACAGAATTCAAAATCGAAAATCTTAACCTCACTCAAATCTCAAAAATAACGGATACCAGCCTCAAAAATCTTAAACTATCAGACTTTGAGACACTCAAGTGGCAGTCACTCGGCGACTTAGCTTCAGCTATCCCAGAATTATCCAAATTAGAAGTTGCCGATATTCCAGCAATTGATGATTTAGTTACTAAAGTGACAGGAGATGCAACAAGCAGTCTGACTATAGGAGAAGCACTCGAAATTTACCCCAAACTTGAAACCGCCGAACTTGGCAAATACCTCAAACTTGATAAATACAAACTCACCAGCATTCCCGGTATCGAAAAAGCCGCCCTCAAAAAGTTTAATAACTGGGAAAATACTATTATTGGCAAGGTTCCGGGATTGGGAAAAGTACCATTCGACCAGTTACCTGGAGTACCCGTACCCGATCTCAGCTTTATCGGTAAGGTAGATGTGGTACTTAAAGAGGTAGAAAATGGCAGGTGGAAATCAATATCAGGTAGCGAGCAAGAAGGATTTAACGTTCCCTGTTATAACAAAGAATGCGCCCACATCGAAGTAGCTGGAAGCGATATCCTCACCGGAGCAACCTGGATGAGTGGAAAATTTCAAAAGGTAAGAGGTGGATTTGGAGTGCTGGGTAAACTCAACGGTGGGAAAGAACCAACCGGAAGACATCCCTTCGGTAAATCATTCAAACAAGTCATTTGGGATGTCAACGAAGCTGACGGAAGTATAACTACCGCGATGTTCTTCCGTTTCTGCAAAACAATCCCCTTCGTTGGTCGCACCTGCACGCCCTACTTTATCGGTCCCGTTCCATTCTTCAACTATAGCGAGATGGACCCAATTATCTTAGGCACACCCCTCACAGTGCCTAAAAAACCAACTCCTTGACATCCTCCCGCCGCAGACTCTCCCTTAAGGTCAATCTCAAGTTTTTCTCTTTAAACACCACAAGGAGAAATATGCAATCCAAAAGTATATCTCTTCATAGCAATTTTTATGTATAACCTATATTTCGCCACAGCCAAAACCGTCAAAGTTAAAACTACTACAGAAACTAAACCTTCGTCCAGCTACGACTTCAGCAAATATACCAACCAACTAATATCTCCCCAAGGACTAGCACTTGCTGGGGGAATATTAGCACTATTTCTCCTACAAATGTTTTCTCTTGGTAAGAAGGGCAAACTTGCTACCAGCTATTGGGGTGGAGGAAAAGAAACAGCACGCGCCAAGAAAAAAGCCATCAAGCAAGTCACCTCCCCCAAGTGCGATAGCGCTAGTTTGTATATCGGAGTACATAAGTACAAGGGACAAAAACTACCTAAGGGGAGTGGGGGGACACCTATGTATGTACCCGATGTTCAAAGAGGTACAGCCGTCATTGGGGCACCTGGTAGCGGTAAATCCTTCTCGGCAATCAACCCCATGCTTTACTCAGCTATCGACCAAGGGTTTGGTATTGTTCTATACGACTTTAAGTACGCCAGCCAAGCCAAAATCGCCAGTTACGCAAAATCAAAAGGGTACGAAGTACACGTCTTTGCTCCGGGTTTTCCCGAATCTGAAGTATGCAACCCCATCGATTTCTTGCGCGACAGTAGCGATGCTGAAACTGCACGGCAGTTAGCTACAGTCATCAACAAAAACTTCCGTATGCTTGGTGGTGGAAACGAAGACGCATTCTTCGGTCCTGCGGGTGACCAGCTAACCCAAGCAATTCTCATGCTTACCAAAGAGTTTGGGGAGTTTGCTGATATCATGACCGCAGCAGCTATTCTCTCAAGCGAGAAGATGGTCGAACGCTTGATGGCAGCAAGTCTTAATCCGTGGATACGGATAGCCTTCGGTCAATTATTTAGCTCCAGCGGAAGTGAAAAAACCATTGCAGGTATCGCTGGTACCGCCTCGCTCATGTTCACGCGCTTCATGGCAAAAAACACGCTTGGCTGCTTTGTCGGCAAGACTACCCTACCACTAGAGGTAGGCAAGAAACAGATGATTATCTTCGGACTTGACCGCGAACGCCGGGATGCAGTTGGTCCGCTCATGACTTCAATTTTACATATGACCGTCGCCCGCAGTATTGCCAAAAAGAGGAAAGAAACTGGTCCACTTGTAGTTAGCGTTGATGAGCTGCCATCAATTTTTCTCCCAGACCTATTCAAATGGCTTAACGAATCCCGAAGTGAAGGATTCTGCGGAATTCTCGGATGGCAGAACATGGGACAGTTGGAGAAAATTTATGGCAAGGAAATCTCAAAAGCAATCCTCGGTGCATGCGGTACCAAGTTTGTATTCAACCCAGGTGAAGAGGAATCTGCAAGAGTTTTTAGTGCTTACCTCGGTGAAGAGGAAATTAAATATAAGCAGAAATCCCGGTCAACTGGAGGGGGGAAAGCTTCAACATCTATCTCAGAACAAGAGAAAATTAAAAAGCTTTTTGAACCCGCCCAATTTCTCAAATTACCACCCGGAAAATGCGTATTTATCAACCCTGCCTACGACAACAACAAGGAAGGTTCTGTACCAATCTTAAAAAGTATTAAAGTCCCAAAATATATCATCTCGTTAGAGTCAGAAAACGGGAACAATTGGGATAAACTTATCACAAAACTCGCTCGAAAAAGTACCCAAAAAAGACCAACTCAAGAAGACTTGGATATCAGAGTCAAAGAGGTAGACAAGCGTTTTCCCATTCCTCAAGCACCTGTACAAGCAGGAAATGCACCATTACCTGTGGATAGTTACAAAGAATTTTTCTCATGATTTCTACACCCGGAAAAGAAGAAGTTAGTAAGTATAAAAACTTCCGTATATGAAATTAACAATTTATCTCTAATCTACAAAAACCTGATTTTTATAATATTCTACGGGAGCAAAGCGAAAAAGTGAGTCCAGAAAATTAGTAACTTAAGTCACCTATATGGTTAGCGATTACGCAGAGCGCAGACGCCAGAGGCGTATCGCTAGTCAAAAACCATGATAAATAGCGAATCTTGGCTCAGGTTATTGACAATTAAAAGTGATAATTGAGAACCAAAATCTGATCTCACCAAATCGCGTTGCTCCCGTATTCTACTCTCTCACTACAACCGCAAGAATTCGCATAATATTTATAGCAATTAATTTTACCAATATGGAGCTAAAGCATTATTACTAATCATTATATTTGATAACCAGTTAGTATTCGTTAGATACCAAAAGTCAGTACTGTTCGATAGATTACCAACACCACCATGTTTGACCCGCAGCAACAACGAATAGCAGATAATTATCTTCAAGTAGCTGATACTGCTGGTAAAGCAGCCTTGGAATTAGCCAAAATCCTGATTAACACTTTTAAAAAGATTCAAGAAATACTTAAAGAACGGGAAGAAATAGATAAAATCGCAGTCGAGGTTGGCAAGGATACTTACAACCTCGTACCTGATGAATCTACCTCTGGGGCTTACAAATGGGAAAAGGTAGATTTAAACCAGGAGGTAGGTAGTAGAGACACAGTAGTCTTCATGCCGGATATGTACATGGATAATGTACAGTACAGCATGACAGTTGAATATAATACACAAAACGAACCTAGCGAATATCAAGCACAAACTATCGCCGCCCTAATTATACAAAATGTACCTGATTTAGGTGATAATTACACCACAGATTACGAACCAGCTATCAAGATAACTGCCTATACTGAATCAGGCGAGAAAACTGTCATTTACGAACAAGATTCAAAAGGTAAATGCCGAATAAACTTAGTCACAGAAAATCTCTCTCAAAATGAAATTATAGATGTAGCTTACGAACCAATCGTAAAGCTACTACCTCCTTCATCTGATATCATTCAAACTTACCAATATCCCATTTTTTTAGAAGATAATAGTAATTTCCAGCATGAATGTAACGTAAATAATCAGTTCTTTAATATTCTAAAAAACCAACTCAAACATCTATCAATAGCAGCAAATGATATGTCATCGGAAGTTTTAAATAATAACAAAATTGAAGAATACGCAACAGATTTAATGACTACTGATGCCAACGATATTCAATCATTAAGATATACTCCAATAGAAGATGTACCGCCGTCAGAAGAGACAGTTGTGTTTTTAGAAGATATAGATATTAGCAATCCTCCAGATTTTGATGCACCAGATGAAGATGAGGAAATTATTGTGGTCATTCAGAATAATGAGGAAGCAGAATTAATAGATAATACTGGTGCAACATTTATATCAGAATCAAGTAATCAGATAGATAACCAACCTTCAAGTATTGAAAATCCTAACTCCATAGTATTAACCATATCAGAGAAAGCCGAAGAGAAGTTTGAAGAATTTGTCATCAACAATCTTCAGGAAGAGGTAGAAAATCAAGAAAATTCTACTTTAGAAGAAATAAAAGTTACTAATAATAGAAAACCTATTGAGGAAGAAGAAAGCCCAAGCAGAACTCCCAAAAGAGAAAATTTGGAGGAAGAAGAACAATATGCTAGTCAATATACTTACCAACAAGCAGCCAACTCCGGGGGAGTAGAACCGCAAGCGCAACAGTGGACACGTCAAGTAGAAGTACCAGTATACGAGATAAAAAACAAACAAGCAGAAAAAGAACGTTACAATGGCGAAAACAAAGATATTGCCCAAGCTGCAACCGAAATGTTGAAAAAATATGGCACCATCGAGCAAGATGGTTCTCGTATTTACAGAAGTGATGCTTTTGTAATTCGGCAAGAAGGGGATACCATCAGCGTCCACCGCCGCAGTGACGAACTTCAGGGTTGGAACAACTCCTTGATGGAGTTCAAACCCGGTAAGGCAAACAAAGAACCCAAAATCACCAAACAGCCTAAAGAAATGTTAGGGGTAGAACGTCAGGAATTCTTGATGGTAAACGAACACCTCCAGGATAAGGGTAGACTACCCGACTTGAATTCTTCAGATATCCGAGATGTGGCAAATACACTTGGTTCTCTTGCGCCTGCTGGTACTATCAAAACTCTTGAGGTATTCAAACAAAACGAGATGTTGGATACTCTCAACAACATACTCCTGACAGCAGGGAAGGATGAACTCGCCGTAGGAGAATTTACCATTAAACGCACCCGTGACCCTGAAGGAAAAAAAGCCAGCCTGCAACTATTTAAAACCACCGAGGACAAGGGAATTCAGGAATTGGTCAAGTTCGACTTAACCAAAACTGAGGAGGGCATAAAAAAAGAAGTCGCCAAGATGAATATCAGCGACTATGACATCAACCAAGTGAAGTTTCTTGCCCAACAGCAACGCAAACTCAATCTTGAACAGATATTTGACGGCGGACAAACAGCACAGGCGCAACAACCCCCCACTCCCCAACCTCAACAAATCCAAAGTGCAGGTGATATCCCTGTCAAGGTTCACCCGTACACTGCTCAAGAATGGGCAGAGATAACAAGAAAGGGTGGTCCCGCCTGGGGAGGGGCTATCAATCAAGGCAATGAAGAAATCCTACAAAAGCTGAAAGACAATGATGGCAAGCTACCCATTGCCGACCAGCGGGAAATGTACCTCAAAATCATGACCCACAAAACAAACGAGGCAGAAAATCTTGGGGAAAGCATCATTGAATTTACCCCCCTCAAATACATTATGCAGGACTTGCAGCAATGGCGGGCTGAAGAAATCAAACAGCAGTTTACCCCCACTCAAGTTGTTGGCTCCTCCCAAAGGCAAACAGTTGTCGCTGCTGCACCCAAAAGGAAATCAAGAGGGATAGAGATTTGACCATAAAGAACCAGCACGCCTACATTTCTATCAAGAAGATTGTCCTCTAGTTAACCATATTTTTACATAAGCTAAATCTTTAAAGAAATATTACTAAATATGCGTCGTCGAACTATTGACATTGGAGAAAAGTTTGGTTATTGGCAAGTCATTGAAAATAAAGGGACAGAAATACTATGCCAGTGTACAGCATGTGGAACAAGAAGAGAAGTATTTAAGTTTAATCTTCTCAACGGCAAAACAAAAAGCTGTGGATGCATTAAAAAAGGAAACCTTTTAGAAATAGGAAAAACCTTCGGCAAGTTAACAGTAATTGATAACCAAGAAATACAACAAGCAGGTAGATTTGTAAAAGTTTTAGTACTTTGTAGCTGCGGAACTGAGAAATATGTCTATAAGCATAGCTTAATTGCTGGTAATACCCTAAGCTGTGGCTGTGGAAGAAAGAAGCCGATCAAAATAACAAGCAAAAACCCAAGAGAATACCACTCATGGAACTATATTAAACAAGTTTGTTATAACAAGAAACACCCCTTTTATAAAAAACATGGCGGTTGTGGAATCGAAGTACATCCAGATTGGAAAGATAATTTTAACCAATTCTTTTTAGATATGGGAACCGCTCCCAATAATACAATTATCGCCCGTATCGATCCCAGTGGGAATTATGCACCTGGTAATTGTTTTTGGAGCAACCGCAAAAAATATTGGCAAGAACTCGAACGAGCAGAAATCAACAAATTTCTCAAAAGCTTTTACACCAGTACAGGTCAAGACAAAAAGGTAAAGATATCTGAATCAACTATTCGCCTGATACTACTGGAACACATGAACGGGGAGGCCAATATAAACAACATTGCTCGCAAATTTAACATCTCTAAAGATGATGTATTAAATATAATTATTAATATTTGATACTCGCCGATCTTCAAGTACGGGAATTCTGTAGAAGCTTATTATGAAAGTTCACTATCAAGAAGACCTATCAGTAGCGCGTCATTAACATTGTTTGTCATGATTCGTCTATTTCGTGAGATTCGCCTTTTTCTGCCATTGCGCCTGTTTCTTTGTACGTTATATACTTAAACAAGATGGCAATTCTAAAAGACAAAACCTATGGCTACGCTTCGCCCACCTGATCCTCTCATCCCTACTCCCGAAGTCGCTACTATGGCTGAAGCGGCGTTGTATTCTCTGGGACAATTCCTTGACAATCCGCCCGACAAGATAACCCTCGCGGTCATCGAACCGCCTCTTGCGAACACGGAAATCACTCTTAATGGCGACATGTTTCGGCTTGTAACCGAAGTCCTAAAGACGATCAGCAAAGGACATCCGGTCACCATCCTACCTCTACAGGCAGAACTCTCGACACAGGAAGCCGCTGATATACTCAACGTCTCACGTCCCTATTTAGTCAAACTACTTGACGAAGGAACAATCCCTTCTCGTAAAGTAGGAGTCTATCGGCGAGTACTCGCCTCTGATGTTTTACAGTATAAGCAACAGAACGAAGCAGCTCGTCATCAAGCGCTCGACGAGTTGACAAAACAGGCACAGGAACTCGACATGGGATATTAATGGATGTCTGTTGCCGTTGCCCTTCTCGATGCGTGCGTGCTGTATCCTGCTCCTCTGCGCGACTTTCTTATGCGTCTTGCCACCACTGGTAGTTACAAGCCACGTTGGTCGGCAATGATACACGATGAATGGATACGTAACGTCCGTGCAAATCGACCTGACCTCTCACTCGCATACTTGGAACGCACGCGCACCTTAATGGATTTGCATGTGAAGGATGCGCTTGTGGAGGGGTACGAAACGATCATTCCTACGCTGTCACTGCCAGATGCCGATGATCGCCATATCCTTGCAGCCGCAATCGTCGGTCAGTGCGACACCATCATTACCTTCAATTTGAAAGATTTTCCTCAAGAGACGTTAGCGCCCTATCGGATTGAGGCTATACATCCTGATGTGTTTGTCATGCGCTGCATTGAAGTATCTCTGGATGCAGTGCATCGTACGGTACTCCGACAGCAACAAGCGCTCAAAAATCCGACAAAGACACTTGAGGAGGTGTTGTCAGCACTGGAACGGACGTCAGGAGTCAGAATGGCTCCTGTACAACTGGCGGATGAGTAAAGGGGTTCAAATCCCCACCGTCTACACGGGAGCCAGTACTGCAGGAGGGTTTCCCTCACTTGGTATCTGGAGTTGTCTACAATTGGTTTGGTGCTGCACCGATCCAATCATATTGCTGAATTCTGTTAGCGTAGCGGGGCGTTGGCGCAGCCTCTGGGATAGGAGAAGCCCATTCTGTCTTCTGACCTCTTCTTCAATTACAAAAAATAAGAAAATGAAACTATGTTGAAAATTTAAATCTGAAAAATTAACAGAATAAATGTAATACTAACTAACATAAATTAAACCACTACTAGTAACTAACGTTGACCAAAATCAAAAGTATTTTGGTTAGTGTTATGTACGTAGAATTAGTTCCTGACTGCGAGCAATCACCTCAAAAATTCCAAATTATTTATGCGCCGACATATTTACTTTTAGATACAAATTATAAGTTGGGTGATTATATCCCTGCATCAGATATTTATCTAATCGTTAATCATGCAGTAAGTTTAGGGTATCAAGTGAAAATATGCCCTAATTTAAAGAAAAAGATTCAATATCCTTTACCTGCTATCAGCGATGAACTAGCTGATTTAATGATTGATTATCCATCAGATTTAAAAATGCGAACCAATGGAATGGTTTTTGAGCAAAGAGCATATTTAATGTCTAAATGCCATTACGAAGTATGTCAGGATACGGAATCAAAAACCCTCCTCAAGGAAGCCGAGTATTGGCTGGTAAATTATGCGCGAGAAGTTATCACCCAAGAGTGTAACTACTTGCCAGACATACTTACTAAGCTTGATGATCCAGTTGTTAGGTCAATGGCAATAAATACTCTCATGGTCTGGCAACCTAACTGGAAAAAAGCTATCTCCCAGCATGCAGGAAGCAAGTTTGAAGCAGGTAATAATGAGTTCGAGGTCATCAGCTACTATCACAATCAAGAGAAAAAGGGGAGGGAGGGAGTAATGGTACTGTGCAGGGTAACAAAAACCATGAATAACTACCTCGAATTCCCCACATTCCCTCTCAATACAAACTGCACTCTTGGTACTTATCAAGTAGAAAATGCTCTTAACCAACGATTGGCTTAAAACATAGAGCAGGTAGTTATAACTGCTTGCTCCAACACTATAAAGTTAACTATTAAGAATCGAATGAAATCATGCACGCCCAGGCACGTAAAATAATCTCGTCCCTGGAAACACTACCCGATATATGGCGAATTATACCCACCTTCGGCAAACGCCCTCTAGGAGGAAAACAATGGCAACATAAAACTTATTCCCCCAAACAGCTACAAGCCGAACTCATTCGTACTAGATGCAAAATTTGGTCGGGGAAAAGGTATATACACGCGACTGGTGTTGCTATTGTTTGCGGTAACTATGATCCCCAAGGGCACATCGTTGCTATTGACTGCGACGGACCACGCGCTTGGGGTCAAATCCTGATCCTCAACAAAAAACTCGAAGAGGATGAAATGGAGAAAATTTCTCCCCAAAAGTTATACGAAGGCGCACTCACTTACCTCCCGCCGACAGTCGCCTTTACCTCTGGAGGCGAATATAAGCGCCAGCTTCTCTACCTAATCCCCGGAAACTCATCAATCACCTCCAGCAAAATCTCAAACCTAGAGTTCAGAGGCAAAAATCATGCCTCAGTTCTACCTCCTTCCTATCACCCAGAAGGAAGATACTACCAGTGGGTTTCCGGTTGCAGTCCTCAAGAAAAGCAAGTTGCGATCGCACCAGATTGGGTAATAGCCCAAATGTTATTAAAGCAGAAGAAAGAAAGGTTAATCAGCTTTCCACAAGAAAAATACAACCGCAGAGATAGGCGAGACAAATACATCAACTTATACCCAAACATCGAAACCAGTATCCAAGCTGCACTCACATTCTTAGAAGTTATCCATCCCCGATTTGCTTCGGACTACACAAGCTGGATTCAAATTGGAATGGCACTCAAGTCAGTCAGCCCTATCTTACTCGACGCTTGGGACCGATGGAGTCAGCTGTCACCCAAATACAAACCAGGAGAGTGTGCCTACAAATGGCAGTCTTTCCGCAGAACGGGCATTACCATTCGTACCCTCGTAAAATTTGCTAACCTTTCATGAACAATCAAAACCAAGAAAGTATAACTAACTCCGAAGCTAGTTACAGTAGCGATTTTAATCCTAATAACAATAATCACTTAGAAAGAGATGATGAAATTCATGAGCAAGGCGATAGTAATAACTGCCCAAACACCAAAACTTATCTAATAACCATCCAAATTCATCCAGAAGAAGAACAAGCTATCCTATCAATTGGTATCAGAAACGCACCACCCGTAATTAAAACTATCGACTATCAAGAAATAACTTCACAACCGGCCATCAAAGACTGCATCCGAGAGTTGGAAGAAATACTACCCAAAATCATAGAAACTGCTGAAAAGGCAATAAATACTACCAGTAATTCCACTCAAACAAGACAAGTACAACAGCGAGAATTACCCAAAGATTATCAAAAAGCCGAATCTAACAGAAAACAACTTTCACTTTTCTAAATAATTATGAACTATATCGCTATTATCGAAGGACAGCAAGTACCTATCCCAGAGGAAACAGCAATCAGTGACGAAAAGCTAAAATTAGCAATCACCACCTATTTCCCAGAGTACGCCAATGCTGAAATTACCAGACAGATCTTAGGAGATACAACCGAAATAAGACTAATTAAACGCGCTGGAACTAAGGGCAACTGCATCACCGAACTCAAGTTAGCACCCGAACAAATTAACCCGGCATTTGAGTTAGCCTGGGATTTGAAACTTCTAGAAATAAAAAATCAACTAACCCTGGAAGTTTTGATTGATATGCAGGGAAACATAAACAAAACAATCAAAATAGGGGAAAGCTGGGAAACATACATCGACAAAGTTTTTAGCTCTCTCAGGCAACAACCTCCTGCACCCAGCAATTATCCCGTACTGTAGTCAGGTAATGTCGCTACTATATAGCGGCATATCTCAAAATCATGATATCACTAGAACTATTTAAAATACCCATCACCTACAGAGAAACAATCATCTATCTGGAAAACCTATCTCAAAAAGCGAATTTACTCGGCTTATATCAAAAACTATTTCCAGAACAGTGGAGTGAATCAACAACACTCCTAAATAGAAAAACATATCCTAATTGCATATATTCAGACAGGGAAATTGAATTTCTTCAGCTAGTAAATTCCAACTTGTTTCCCATTGAATTTATTGATGAAATAGAAGCATACAAGGAGTATGAAAATCTTGTTATATTGCCACAAAGACTTGAATGGTGGAATGATAATTTTGAAGATTTAGAGATTAGCGAAAAGTTCTTACTTTCCGTTATGGGCAATGGATACAGCTTGAAAGATTGGCAAGAAGAATTTGGGTTTGAACCTAAGTGTCTAACAAATGACGAAGATATAGATTTACAAAAACTTGTGAAAATCTGTAACAAGTTAAAATCACCAATCAAATATTTAGTAACTAGCCTCATGATTCTCGACTACTCAACAGGGAATATTTGGTTAGATACAACCTACGAAACAGGTTATTGGTGGGAATGGAGTGAAGAAAATATTATTTTACTAGCAGAGCAATGGCAAGAAGCTATTATCATGCTAAAGCACTTTCAAGAGTTAACAGACTGGATAGAAGCATCAGTAACTAATAGAAAAAAACTTGTCAGAATCTGGAATCAAGCCGCCATATGAATACAGAAGCCAACGCCCAACCCATATTATCAAACATTCCAACACAGGAAATTTTAGGGTATCTAATCATTCTCAGAGGACAGTTTGTACTAGTAGAAAAAGAGGGTAATAAAACACAGCACAAGTTTCTATCACCCGAAGCAGTAGAAAAGGCATTTACAACTAAAACTGTAAGTTCTGGATGGCTATCTCCCAATATGCTGTGGTGGGAAAAAACACCCTCTGGAGAGGGTGTTATTCAATTTTACCCACCCCAAAAATATTCAGTCTCAATACAAACCTTAGAAGAAAACAAAACGATAACTATTCCTATGCCAGCATTTCTATTCGCTGGCTGCGACAGCAGCTACTACTTGTGGGCAATTAAAGGAAAAACCTTCAAGCAGGATTGTCAATTATACAAGGCACCCTTACCAAATATTTGGGATGACTCAAATAGAATTTGCTTTGGCAGAAATACTCCACCAGCTTGCAATCCAAACTCAATTAATAAAGCCTGGAAACTGTTCTGGAGCAGCCCTTTCAACCAAGACCTCAGCCAGAACAAATCCAAATCACACCTCCACAATGTCTGCGACCTACTAATCAGCCTGCAAGGTACAAGATCCTTCCCAGCAAAGGAATTAGTAACTAGCAACTATCAAAGAATCAAAACTCCAAATGATATACCCAGATATATATTTTAACATGAATAACCCCTTCATCAGTTATAACTATGCCATCAGTCACAATCTTCCTCCCTACAGCCAAAAGCTTCAGGAATACTGGCTTGCGGCTGATGGAGTATACGTGCGTGCGCACCGCTTAGAACTAGAAATCTGCCTGCAAATCGCTCATACTCAGGTACCAGGATTGACACAAATACAACCCTATTTCAAATTAAATGTACCGAAAGTGCCAGCAAGCATCATTGCAGACATTATCAATGCTGCACGGGTTAATCCCCATCAAGAAATCCTCTTTTACTTGGGGGTTGAGAATAACATTTGGTGGTATCACATTCCACTGCAAGAAGCATCCTCAACCCATGTGCGATGGGCAAAGCCCCGCCTTCGCCCTTTGGGCGACGCCAGAGGCGAACGCGCAGCGTGTCGCAGACAAGGGCGTTCGCTCTTAACTACAAACTTCAAATACAGCCAAGCACTGGTTGAAGTACACAGCCACGGCTGTATGAAAGCAACCCCCTCATGCCAGGACAACCAAGAAGAGTCAGGAAAGTTCCGCATATTCGGAATTATCGGGACAGTTAATACGACCCCCACCATATACACCCGCTTAGGGGCATACAACCACTTCTTTGAAATTGACCCCAATTTTATATTTGAGTCATGATACAAATCAATACAGAAATTTTCTTACCCGTTTTCCCCCATCCTCACCGCAAAGTAGACTTTCTCTTAGTGGGGGCTGGCGGCACAGGAGGATACCTCGCAGAAGATGTTTGCCGTCTCATACTACAGTTACAGCAAAACGAGAAAAAGGCTAATCTCACCATCATTGATGGAGATAGCGTCGAAACTAAAAATATTGCACGCCAAAATTACCAACCATCAGAGATAAGTTTGCCCAAAGCACAGTGTTTAGCCACGAGATGTAGTGCCAAATATGGGCTAGAAGTCACAGCAATTTCAGATTGGTTCTCCCCCAACTATGTAGAAAAATACAGGTGGAATACCCTCACAGTTATCATCGGTTGCGTAGATAATGCCGCCGCTAGAACGCAAATTCACTCGTGTCTGGAATATAGCAACAGCCGCGAGCAAGCTGATCTATTCTGGCTGGACTGCGGTAACACAAGCACTTCCGGACAAGTTCTATTGGGCAGTCTCACTAACTTCGATATTGTAAGCACCTCGGATAACGCAGACAATCCCTCTTTCTGGAAACATCTACCATCTCCAGCACTGGTGCATCCTGATCTGCTAATTCCAAAGGCTGAAGAACTCAGCAACAATAAACTCTCATGTGCGGAACTTCAAATACTGAATTACCAAACTCTATTCATAAACCGCATGACATCAGCTATCGCATCTCAATACCTTCTAGAATTAACACTAGCAGGAAAAATAACCAAATTTGCTAGCTACTTCAATCTAATGACTATGTCCTGTCGCAGCATTCAAACCACAATTACAAACCTTGGGAAATATCATCTTGTCTAAATAAAAACAACCACAAGAGTTAACACACATCTGTTCTGAAAAATACTCAGGACAGATTTTTCTTATGAACAAATTCAATCCAAGCCTATTAGAAAAACTCGGCAGTGAGTTTCACCTCATCATGCAGCAGATTGGATTGGGACTACCTGTAGAACTATTTTTCAAAGCATATCCTCAAATAGACAAGTGGATAGAAGCAGCAAAACCATTTCTAGATATTCCCGGCAGCAAACAATGGAATACCGAGGCACAATATCTCTTCCTGAAGTTGAATTATGAACTCCCCCGAAATTAAAGTCAAAAAAGTTGAACTGACATGCGATGGTTGGACACTCAACATCCTATCTCCAAGAGTCGCCACCATTACTAGTCCTACGGGAGTGAGGAAAACTACTTACTTTGGGTTTGACTCCAAGGAAAAAGCCAAAACCTTTCAAAACTGGATAATCCGTAAGGACAAATGCTCCAAAGCTATAGTTCGCTCAAGCGAACGACTTTCTACCTTGTGTGAAGTTAAAACTTGGGATACTGAAGAATCTCTCATCGTTGAATGTGCGCTTAAGGATTTGAAAGAAAATGCAGCTAAGTACTTACGCAAAATAAATTGTATATTAGGAAAATAATCATGTACAATATCTTCTTAGTAATAAGAAGCTCAAAGAAATGCGATTTATTAAAGACTTAACTCTTGATACAATCAAATTACTTAACAGAGTATATAAACAAAGTTCTCATTATCAAGTTAAACAAAGAGCGCACTGTATTTTATTGAGCTACGAAGGAAAAACAATTTCGGAATTGATGAAAATTTTCCAAGTAAGCCGAGGAACTATATATAACTGGATGAACGATTGGGAGGACTACAGATTATTAGGATTATATAATCTTCCAGGACGAGGTAGAAAACCAATTTTCAATGAACTCCAAGAGCGACAAATCAAAGAATGGGTAAAACAATCGCCCAAAGATTTAAAAAAAGTTTTATTCCAAATTGAATAATTATGGGAAATCACAGTAAGTAAGGATACAGTCAAACGAATTTTAAAAAACTTTGACTTGACATGGAGAAGATTTAAAAGGGGCTTAGCAGGAGAGCCAGACCCTCTGGAATATAAGCAAAAATATGAAGAACTAGCTGACCTAAAAAAACGAGAAAATAAGAGTGAAATTGATTTAAGATATTTAGATGAAACAGGTTTTTGTTTAACACCTTATGTACCTTATGGATGGCAAGAAAAGGGAGAAGATATTCAAATTAAAAGTAGTCGTAGTCGTCGGCTAAATATCTTAGGATTAATGAATTGCAATCTAGAATTAGACGCTTATATATTTGAAGGAAGAATTACAAGTGAAGTGGTTATTTCTTGTCTTGATAAATTCGCCGAAAATATTCAAATAAAAACCGTTGTCATTATGGATAAAGCATCATTCCATAGAAGCAAGAAAATTCACGAAAAAATTAGTGAATGGAAAGATAAAAAATTAGAGATATTTTGGCTACCATCCTATTCTCCTCAAATGAATTTAATAGAGATTCTCTGGCGATTTATGAAATATGAATGGATAGAAATAAATGCGTATCAAAGCTGGGAGAATTTAGTTAATTATGTTGAAAAAGTTATTCGAGATTTTGGAGAAAAATATGTAATTAATTTTGCATAGGTACTTATCACTCTTTAAAGTAACTCCACAACATACAACCTCCAACAGCTTCTATACCTTCAATTTTAACACTCCTAACCCGAAGCAAGCCGCAAAACTGCGAGAAAAAGCTGCCTCAATGCAACAATCAATTAACAGTAAGCTCCATCCCGCCATAAACAAACAGCGGGCAACAAAACGCCGTAAAACAATAGCCCAAGGAATTATTGCCGAAGGGGTGGAACTACAGACAATCCAGTCTTGGTTGCTTGCAATAGCCGAAATGTGGTTCGTAGGAAATATTCCCGAAGTGCTGCGCGGCATTTCTCAAAAGTCCCAAGTAGAAGCCCTGTACAAAATCTCTCAAAGAGCAAAGACTCTCGAAGAAGTCAAGAAAGTTTTTAACAATGAATCTTATCAAAATAGGGTGAAGTCTCTTAACCGTGCAAGTATCTACACCGCAGGCGAGATTATGTCTGCAATAGCCGAAATTCAGAAAGTTGTAAAACCTGAAGATATTGATACCACCCAACAAGAGTTAAACCGACTGGAATTAAAAATCATCGGCATGAAGTCAGGAGACTTCTTCCCCACCCCATTTTCTGTTTGTGCTCGCCTGATTCAACTAGCAGAAATTAATGAAAATTCTCGCATACTTGAACCCAGCGCTGGCTCTGGCTGCATTGCCGAATCCATATTAAAAAAACATCCTCAAGCCAATATAGAAGTCGTAGAAATTAATCCAACTCTACGCAAGATACTTGAACTCAAAAGATTCAATTTAGTAGGTAGAGATTTTCTAGATTACACAACTGATAATCTCTACTCACATATCATTATGAACCCTCCCTTCTCTCAATTAATTGAGCATACATACCATGCTTGGGAGTTAATGAAATCAGGAGGAATACTAATAGCAATAATTCCAGAGTCAGTATTCTTCAATCGCAAATACCAAGAATTTAAAGCATGGTTAGATAGCCGAGATACATACAAAGAATCTCTACCCAAAGATGCCTTTCTCCAGTCAAACAATCCCACAGGTGTAGTCACCCGTATCATCAAAATAAATAAGCCGTAATATGAGATTGAAGAAGGCAGGAGGCAGAGGGCAGAAGGTTTCGTACCCTTCGGGAAGCTAACGCAACAGATGGGGATTCAAAACCAACCATGACGAGAACCACGCAAGATTGAAAATTTGGTGGGGGTCTTAAACCCTTGCTCTCTCCGGTCGCGCAGAGGTCCCTTGCATTCAGGAGAAGGGACAAATCCCTTCTGCCCTCTGCCTTTCTTCGATAAGTATGTAACAAACTTATTCCCTGCATAAGGCATCCTGTTGAAAGTGTCAACAAAGCTATTATTCACAATTTCCCAGGTGTATCGGTTCTCGCAAAATCGGACAGCTTGGAAGGATAGGGATTTGATAGTTTCCTCGCTGCAAGGGGGAGTGCTGAACTCAGCTAATTCCTCTATCGCATACTTATGTGTGTAGAATCGCGTGTAGAATCGGAGGTATTGTTGTTGGTAAAAAAGCGATGCCCAGAAGGAAGAAGCTTTCCGTTGAAGAACCGAACGAGCAACAGGAAGCGGCAGTAGAGATAGTACAGACCGAAGAACATGTCTCTGTTCCTGTCGAGAAGGGGAAAGCCGAACGTGATGAGTCCACGACCGAAGAAAAGGGTGTAGTCCCTGTCGAAGCGGAGCTTGTCGCTGAAGGAGAAGATGCACCGCTCTCCGACGAAGAAAAGGAGCTTCTCCTACAACTAGAACGCCAGGTAGAAGACTCCTTTTACGCTGCCGCTACGGCACTTCGAGCGATCAATGAAAAGCGTCTCTACCGAGAGAGCTACCGGACGTTTGCAGAATATTGTGAGTCACGTTTCGGCTTCAAACGTCGTCAAGCATACCACTATATCGAGGCCGCAAACGTCACCGATACTCTAGCGAAAAGTGCACGTCCCGTGCACGTTCTTCCGACGACCGAGTACCAAATTCGTCCCCTCTCGACGATAAAAGACCCGGAGAAACAGGTAGAGGTATGGGTGCGAGCGGTCGAGAAGGCAGGGGGACGAGCTCCAAGCCATGAGATCGTAAAGGAGATGAAGCAGGAAATTATAGGGAATGGCACGTCACCGAAACTCCCTTCAAACCCACTTCAGGAGGGGGACGTGTGCGTCATAAAGCGCTCATCAGATGCCCTTCTTTCGGATCGTGCAGGCTTCTGGGGGGTGGTGACGGAAGAGGCGGGGGAGACGGTCACCCTTGAGCTTTTCGACCGTACAGTCCCCAAGGTAGCCATTACTGACGTTGTGCCGCTCAAGCTTTCCAAGAAAGAGGAGAAGGAGAGAGCAGAGCTTCTTAGCCGTTTGAAAGCAATTTACGAAGGAGTTGGGGTCGGAGAGGATGCTCTTGTCCCCATTTTCCGGCATTTCGGTACCCTTACCGCGCGAGCGACCCTTACCCGGTTCGAGAAGAAGCTCTTGTCCTTCCTTGAGCGACAATTCAAAGACGCAAAGATAGAGACGGACGACGAGGATTCTACACCTCAAGACGCTTCTGAATAAGCGCACTTCTTTAACGACGGGTGATCTGTTTTTCGTCCGTTTAATCGAATCCGGAAAAATCTGCCTTAGCGTAGCGGCTCCCCTTGGGAGCTTCCTCATTACTAATTAACTGGTTTAGAGTCCACGCTCTTGACGGAAAAATCACCCAAATGTTAATTGGTATACAAAAATCACAATCTTTCATAGGGCGATTTTTCCGGAGGCTGGCAGATTTTTCTAGGTTTTTACCCAACCCTCGCGTCTTCCGTTCAAGCCTTTTTGCTTGCGGTTCTATATCCTGTCGTGCCGAGGTTTTGTTTGAGAAAAACATCCCACAATCTCATTAAGACTAAAAAGGAGTACATAGAAGGAGAATATTCATATAAATTGGAAGATATTACTTAAATAACACTTTCAAATTTCACTTTCAGAGTCGTTTGTAAATGCAGACGACTTTAGTTTTTTACCACAACATATGCAAATGCACAGGTTATTTGAACTAGTTCAAGAACCATAATTATGGCTAAAAATCCAATAAAACTAGTGCCCTCAATGCAGTGACAAAACAAGACATTATTGGATGGTTCACCCACTGCTGTTACTATATTTCACCCAACTGAGAACCGCTATAGCCACCGCATTGGTAAAACCTCCACCGTCGTAGCTACACATCACCAGCTAACAGGTGTAAATACTACCGATATACCTGCATTACCTCTCTCAACAATCGAGGAACTACTCTATTAAGTTCTTCTCCTTCTTAAAGGTGCTAGTTGACACACGAGTACCTTTACAAGTCATGTTCCGGCAAAATACACTATGAAACTAACAACTACTCAATTTGTACTGACAGAACTCCTAGAAATAGCAAAAAACGGCATATCCACAAGACCAGTAGACCCTATACTCGGAAGTTTGCTAATCGAAGCCTCGGATGAAGGTAGACTTACCGTCATTGGTACTGATCTGAATGTCAGTATCAAAACTACGGCAATAACTAATATTCTACAGGCAGGTGTAGTCGCCTTAAACGCCAAACTACTAACCAACACGGTTAACAATCTAGGAAGCGGCGAACTGGATATTGAAGTAAGCGAACACATTTGCGTTATCAGCCACAGTACGGGGAAATGTCGTATCGTAGGAGGAAATCCAGAAGATTTTCCAAGTATCTCAGAAACAGAAAACCCCACGGAAATCAGTATCCCTAGCAAAAAGCTACAAGCTGCCTTAGAAGCTTGTCTGTATTGCAGTAGCACAGACGAAACCAAACTTATCCTCACAGGCGTACATTTTCAGTTACAAGGCGAAAATTGGAGTTGCGCTAGCACCGACGGACACCGCCTTGCGTTGGTATCCTCCAAGCTAGAGGGAAACTACTCGCCAATCTCATTCACAGTCCCTAGAAGAAGTCTCACCGAGTTGGCAAAGCTCCTCTCGACAACAACCGAAAATAGCAGTTGTACGCTCAAGGTTGGAAACAACACTATCCAGTTTATCTTGCCAAATGCTGAACTCACATCCAGGTTGTTAGAAGGAGAATTTCCCCATATTAACCACCTTATTCCTAAAAGCTTTGCTAACGAACTCATAGTAGAACGCAAAGGAATGGAAATAATTCTTAAAAGAATCAGCCATTTCGCAGAGAAAAAACACAAAATTGTCAAAATTCTATGGGAGGTAAATGACCAACAGGCAACATTAATGACGGGTAATACTGATATTGGGGACGCGGTAGATTCTTTGCTTATCAAGACCAAAACCAGTATAGGAGAAAACATCGGTATTGGGCTAAATAGTGGCTATCTACAAGAAGCGCTCAAGCACATCTCAACTGATGAAATTATATTCAGATTTAACAAGCCCCTCCAACCAGTCATCATTTCTCCTCTAGGTGGATTGCTTGACCAACTAACACTAATTATGCCCGTAGAAGTGCAAGATTTCGATAAACCAGAAGGTCTTACCAAACAGAAAACTGACACTTCAAAACCAGAAAATAAAACAGGAGCAGAAAATATTACTGGGGTGGATAAACTTCCAGAACTAGAAAAAGTATCCAATGAAACAACTAATGTCACAGACACACCGCCGTCTCATACACCTACCGCTAACAAATCAAAATCCCGCAAGCGCAAGCAAGAACTAAAACCAGAACCAAAATTAGAAACAACAGCCGTATAGACCAAAAATTGAATCCTCTGCGCTCTGAAGACACGCAGATTCACGCCATATCCCCGTCTAGCTTTTCGCCCCTTCGGGTGAGTCCTTCTCCTATCCCAGAGGCTGCGCCAACGGACACGCCACGCGTTAGCGAAGCTCCTCTGAAAGAGGTACGCCAGTCACCTGCGGTAAGTCCTGCGGACAGGCTGCGCCAACGCGTAGCGTCTCCATCAGGAGAGGGAAACCCTTCCACAATGCTGGACCCACCGTTCTGGCTATCAAGCTCCCGCATTATTTTCGGTATAGTCAGTTTTCTGACTGGCTATACACAAATTCATCTATAAAATCAAATACTCTTAAATATGTACACACCACTGCATCTCAAATATCGCCCTCAGCAACTTTCACAAATAATCGGACAAGAACATATTGTACGCACTCTGGATAATGCAATACTCCCAAGAGGGAGTAGCTCTGCGAGCGCACTCAGCAAGATTGCCCCAGCCTATGTATTTACCGGTCCCAAGGGTACAGGTAAAACCAGTACAGCTCGCATTCTCGCCAAATCCCTCAACTGTCAATCAACAGAAGAACCAACAACTAAACCCTGTGGCGAGTGCAATTCTTGTCAGACGATTTCTCACTCCTCATCCCTTGATGTAACCGAACTCGACGCCGCCAGTCACTCAGGAGTAGAGAACATTCGCGAGATAGTCTCTAACCTTCAACTTAAACCAATCGAGAGTAGGCGCAAAATCCTAATAGTAGATGAATGTCATGCCCTTTCCCACCAATCGTGGCAAGCATTACTCAAAACAGTAGAACAACCACCCGCCCATGTTGTGTTCATCTTCTGTACCACCGAGGTACACAAGGTTCCAGAAACTATCATCTCCCGCTGCCAAAAGTTTGACTTTAGAAGAGTTTCCCTCTCACTAGTTGTAGATTACCTGGAAAAAGTTGCCTACCAAGAAAGTATAAATATCACTCCTACAGCATTAACCGCCATCGCTAAAGCTTGCCACGGACACCTACGCGACTCACTCAAACTCTTAGACCAACTAACCTTACTAGGATTCGGGGAAATCACTCCCAACTGGGTATGGGAACTATCAGGTACTATCCCCTCAGACGATTTAGTTACTTTCTGTGAAAATATCACCAAGGGGGAAATGACAGGCAATTTAGGCATTCTCCAAGATTGGATGAAATATGGCAAGCACCCAATCACCATCCACACAAGTCTTGTCAGCTTTCTAAAAGACCTACTTATCTGCAAAAACAACCCGAATGGCAGAAATCTCACTGAACTAGAGGAGGACACCTGGAAGGAACTTACAACAATCTCTAAATCGTGGAGTACTAACCACATTCAGTCGGCGATCGCACTTCTAATGGCACGCCAAAATCTCATGCGAGATGAAGGGGCGCATTTATGGTTGCAAGCTACCCTTATCGAGATAGTTCCAACCACAAACAGTCCCCAAACTCAACCTTGGAAGAATTGGAAAACTGCCCAAGATGCAATTAATTGGGGGAAAGAACAACTACCCCATCTATCACAAGCACAGTTGCAGAAACACTGGCAGAAGCTTACACCCATTAATGGAAAAAAGGCTCCAGCATGGGTACAACTAGTAGAAAAGCTTCAAACTGATTCTCAATTACAGACTGCGTAAAAATACTTTTAACTTTAGAAAAATCAAAAATCCACTTTCCCCAATTTTTGGCTACGGTATACACACAAGTCTCGAAATTCCACCTAACACTTGGTTTCGTCGCCCTAGCTCCCAAATTATGGAAAGAAGTGGAGTTTCAAGTCCCCCAAGATTTGGGTATTTAGGGGGTTAGGAGAGTTAAAACGTATGCGGACAGGACTTGTGTGTACGAGGTTGACATACCAGCAAAAAAATTTAACAAAGCCTCAATAATTTACAAAAATAACTGACCATTTTGCGGCAACAACGAGTATGTTTACCAGAACCGAACTTGAAACGAAGAGTTTTTTGGAGTTAGTTACATTGTGCAATCGATATGGTTTGAAAGCACATTCTGACCCTAATCTGAGGTCTTCTTGGGCTGCTGTTTTGCTGTCGTTTTCTAATATCGCTATTTCCCAGATGCAGCGGGGAGTGGGGTTAAAGCATCCTGGGCGTGATGCTATTGAGTCTTTAATTGTTGCTTATGATGCTTTTGGGTTACCGACTCGTGAGCAATCTGCTTTGATTAAAGTTTCTGTGGAAGAGAGAAGATTAATGCTTCAACCGTATAAAGTGGAGCAGCAAAGAATGCTGGCTCTTTATCAGGCGAAAGTGAATATTGATAAAGCGATATCTTTGCTTGGTGGTTTTTATTAAGAGGGAACTCTTAACGGGCAACAGGCAACAGGGGAATCCTCATAAATAAATGATACTGTTGGTCAATTCGTAAGGGGTTTAGCCCCTCACCCGTAAAACATTGATTTTGCGTTGTTCACCCACCCGGAAATAAATTTTGGGCTAATAGCTCAAGTTCATTGAAATGGACTGAAATCAAAGAAATCAATACGGATTGGAACTGAGGAGTTAGACCCCCTATTAATTCGCCAACAGTATCATAAATTAAGGCGCTTGCATCCTTTATCTTCTCCTGTCGGAATTTGGCATTTGTAATTCGTAAAATTCAGAATTTATGAGTTATAACCATAGAAATTTTATTACCAAATTTAGTAATAAAATTATAGTTGATGAGGAAAAACTTGACATATTCTGGGAAGATACCACTCCTATACTCCAGTGGCAACCTACAGTAAATATTTCGACCTACTCTAGTCTCAAAACTCTGGTAGTTGATATTGAAACAGCAGGAATCAACCCAAGAGAGAATCGCATCTATGCAATTGGCTGTATGAGTGAAATGGGGAAAGTCTCCATTTTTATGGATATCTCCGAAAGCAAAATCCTCATCTCGTTTCTCAAACACCTAGAAATAAGCAAACTAGACGTAATTTATACTTACAATGGAACTGAGTTTGACCTACCGTTTATTATCACCCGCTGCGAATTACATGGCATTGCTCATCCCTTTAGAATTGCATCTAGAACGCGCACTATCCGAACTGCCCAGGTACATGGTACATCACTAACTATCCGAGAAATATTCATCCGAAACAGCACCGGACACTCCCCTCAAATCGGGAAACCCTTATGCCTATGTCCTGTGGACACGCTACGCGTTCACGAAGTGTGCCCGTTGGCGCAGCCTCTCCGACAGGAGAAGGGCTTACGGCACACCTATGTCCAGAGGACACGTTACGCGAACGGTGAACGTCAGAGCCTCAACGTCTCTTGCGCGTCTCCGACAGGAGAGGGAAAGCCGTCATTCGTACTGGACCCCTCACGCACCAGTTCCCCTGCTACAGCGCTGATTCACCACGGAGGTGTCCTCCAGCACGTAGATATCTATATCTGCGTTCTCAGATGGGATTTTGTCGCTAAGGAGCTAACCAACGGACGGTCACTCAAACAAGCCGTCCGAGAAATGGGATTGCGCTCTCAAGCTCGACTGGTTCTCCCCTATGAGGAAATTCTAGCTTGCTGGAAAGCTGGTTCCGGTAGTGAGGGATGGCAGAAAATTAAGGAGTATCTTACTTACGACTTAGAAGATACCCGACTCATCGCCAATAGGCTAGTACCCTCATATTACTACGAAGCGCTAGTTGTACCGGGAATGAACCTCCAACAACTAGCCATCACGGGTAATGGCACTAAGTGGGAGAGAATTTTCGAGCATCACTACCAAGGGATAAAACCTAAACCCGACCGCAAGTACAAATTCCAAGGGGGAATAGCGTATTCTGTTCCAGGACTGTATAGGAAAGTTGGATACATAGACATTAGTTCAATGTATCCCAATGCCATACTGTCGAAAGGCATTGTCTCTTGTAAGGATACAAATCGCATTGGGTTAAGCATCTTGCAATATCTGGTAAAAGAAAAATCAAGGCTGGAACAACTTGCTAAGACTGGAGATATTGTTGCCAAGGAAAAAAGAGAATCCACCAAAGTCCTAGCTAATTCTCAGTTTGGGTTCTTTGGCACATCTGAACTTGCCTTTAATGATATGGAAGCAGCAGCCCTGGTAACAGCCTATGGTCGGCGTATCCTACAGTTTATGATTGAGGTAATCAATCAAGCTGGCGCAGTCCCTATAGAAGTTGATACCGATGGTGTATTCTTTACCCACCCTAATGTAGAAGAGGTGTACGCCATACTTCAATCTCAATTACCCAAAGGGATAATCGTCAAACTAGAATTTATTGCCGAAGCCATGTTTATTCCCGAAAGGGGAACTAAGAACTATCTCTTGTGGCTAAAAGATGGCAGGATTATCCGTAAAGGTAGTTGGAGAAGTCGTTCTCGCTCGAAGCTAGAAAAAGAATTTGCTGTTGAATATCTAACCCATTTCATTCAAAATCAGCTACGCGCAGAAGAACATTACAGAAATATCAAATCGCAGATTTCATCAAGAGACTACCCAAAAGAGAAACTCGCCATCACTCGCAAAATTCGTGAAGGTGAAAAAGAACTTCTCAAACTAGGAAAACCTGGAGATATCGTCACCTACTATTACAGCATTCAAGGTGTAACAAATATCAAAAGTTCGCAGAACTATTCATCACAGTATTATCTCAATTTACTTGCCCAAAAACGACTAGAAATCTTGCAAATAGCAAACCCTCAAATGCTAGACAGTCGCAAACAATTGACCCTATTCTAACAATGGCTAAAAAATTATCACTACTCAACAAAAAACAACGCAAGTGGTTAGATAATTTCCTGAAAGACAAACCCCACGCCAGATTAACCAACGTCTATGACTTATTAGATGGCGACCGGGTTATTGAAATTGAATGGTGGGAACATACCATACCTTTAATTCTTGATAGGCATACGCTTATTGAGAACAAGTTAAAATAGGGCTTCGGAGCAAACAACGAGAAATAAGGAGTTTTGAGGATTTATTATCCCGAACTCATACCATTTCACGAAAAATTTGATGTAAATAAAGCATCAAGAATAAAATCCCAACCTGTAATAGAAGCAACGATTGATGTGTTTAATTTCTCCAAACGTTTCCAGATAAATTGCCTTAATTCATCTAAGGTTTCAAAGCTTTCCCAAGCTAAATGTCTTTTAACTTCCTCCCACAATCGCTCAATTGGATTAACTTGTGGCGTATGTGGAGGTTGAAATAACAAAATTATATTTTCTGGTATCTGAAGATATTGGCTAAAATGAAAAGCTCCATTATCTAACTGGATTATATGTATATCTTGAGGATAGCTAGCAGAAAATTTTTCTAAAAAAATATTAAAACAAGCTGCATTTAAATGAGAGAATTCCCAGATAAAATACTCCCCAGTTAATGGTTCTACTAATCCATATAAATAAAAGTTCTCTCGTTTCCATTGCATGATACCAATAGGCTTAGTACCTTTTTTAGTAATTAGTCTCCCCGCTTCGGTCTTTAATCCCACGCGGCTTTCGTCTTCACACCAATATCTAATTCTTTTGTTTTTATCTATTGGTGATATCACGTATGTTTTAATTACTTCTAAGTATTGCAGGAGTTTTTTTTAAATTCTGATTCTGCTTCGGGCTGGTATTTTACCCCTACTGCACGCGGCACTTTTAGCTTTGCTTTCATTTGATAACGTACTGTATCATGTACTACTTTGTATGACGCTTCTACTCCCTCTACCGCTTTTAACCATGTTCGTATTTCTTCATAACTTTTAAATCCTTGTGGATCTTCTAATTCTTTTAAAAGTTGCTCTCGAACATCCGAGTTAATGATTGGCGGTCGTCCTGAACCCTTTTTTCTTGATACCAGACTGGCTATTCCCGACTCTGTATAAGCCTTTAACCACCTTTGTACCGTCGCGCTTCCTCTTCCCAACACCACAGCCAAATCTTGTATTGTCTTTACTTGCCCTATTTTCAGTAAATACAAGGCGCTTATACGTTCTTTCCCTAATGCTGTTTTTTGTTTTCTCAGCAGTTCACGTAATTCCTCTGTTGATTCTTCTATTTTTACTTTAGTGACTCCAGCCATGAACTTCTGCTCATATTTCTTCTTTATCTATCTTTATCATTTTTTTAGTGAAATGGTATCACGTTAGACTATTAAGAATCGTTAGACAAATAGGATGCGCCATGCCGACCTATCGATCCAAAACCTCCACTCAGGGACGCAATATGGCCGGTGCCCGTGCGCTCTGGCGCGCCACCGGAATGCACACCGCAGATTTCGAGAAGCCAATCATTGCGGTTGCCAACTCCTTTACCCAATTCGTACCCGGCCACGTTCACTTGAAGGATCTGGGCCAATTGGTGTGCCGTGAGATTGAAACCGTTGGTGGTGTCGCCAAGGAATTCAACACCATCGCAGTGGACGATGGTATCGCCATGGGCCATGACGGGATGCTCTACAGTCTGCCCTCGCGCGAGATCATTGCCGATTCGGTCGAGTACATGGTCAACGCTCATTGTGCCGACGCCCTAGTCTGCATTTCCAACTGTGATAAAATCACCCCTGGTATGTTGATGGCAGCCCTGCGTCTCAACATTCCCGCAGTATTCGTCTCCGGCGGTCCCATGGAAGCTGGCAAGACGAAGCTATCGGAGCACAAACTGGACTTGGTGGACGCTATGGTGGTTGCCGCAAACGATAGTGTCAGCGACGAGATTGTCGAAGAATATGAGCGTTCTGCGTGCCCGACCTGTGGCTCTTGCTCTGGCATGTTCACCGCCAACTCCATGAACTGTCTCACCGAGGCCATCGGTCTCGCCTTGCCAGGTAACGGCACGGTGCTCGCGACCCATTTCGACCGTAAGGATCTGTTCCTCAACGCTGCGCGAACCATTGTCAGCATTACCCGCCGCTACTATGAGCAGGATGATGAATCGATACTGCCACGCTCTGTAGCCAGTTTCAAAGCATTTGAAAATGCCATGATGTTGGACATCGCCATGGGCGGTTCCACCAACACCATTTTGCACTTGCTGGCCGCCGCCACCGAAGCCGGTGTCGATTTCACCTTGACCGACATTGATCGCCTCTCGCGCAAGATTCCACAACTGTGCAAGGTAGCACCTAACACACTCCAGTATCATATAGAGGATGTCCACCGTGCCGGCGGCATTCCCAGCATTCTCGGCGAGCTGGATCGTGCCGGACTGCTCCACACGGACGTGCCGACGGTCCACAGTAAGACGTTGAAAGAAGCGCTCGATTACTGGGATATCATGCGTACCAACAACGAAGCCGTCCACACCTTCTTCAAGGCCGGCCCTGCGGGTATTCCCACTCAGCAAGCATTTAGTCAATCGACCCGCTGGCCCTCACTCGATCTGGATCGAGTGAGCGGCTGTATCCGCCGTCTCGAAAACGCCTACAGCACCCAAGGCGGACTGGCTGTGCTATACGGCAACCTGGCTGAGCGCGGTTGTATTGTGAAGACCGCAGGCGTAGACGAAAGCATTCTGGTGTTTGAAGGGCGGGCGCGCGTTTATGAAAGTCAGGATGCCGCTGTCAAAGGCATTCTCAACTCGGAGGTGGAACCGGGCGACGTAGTGGTCATTCGCTATGAAGGTCCGCGCGGTGGTCCTGGTATGCAGGAAATGCTCTATCCAACCAGTTACCTTAAATCTAAGGGTCTGGGCAAGGTTTGTGCATTATTGACCGACGGTCGCTTCTCAGGCGGTACTTCGGGACTCTCGATTGGTCATGCCTCTCCGGAGGCGGCAGCGGGCGGCAACATTGCTCTGGTTCAAGATGGCGATCGCATCGGGATCGACATTCCCAATCGCAGCATCAATGTGGATCTATCGGCGGAGGAATTAGCCAACCGTCGTGTTGCAATGGAAGCGAAGGGCAAAGATGCCTGGAAGCCGGAGCGGCCCCGGCAGCGTCGGGTGAGTGCGGCGCTCAAGGCTTATGCACTGTTGGCGACTAGCGCGGATACTGGCGCGGTACGAAACCTGGAAATGCTTGAGTAGAGAAATACGCAGACACAAAAACGGGGGTTGTGTCGCTTGCAACAGGTTAATGGTAAGGTAGGAAAGCCTATCCTTGTTTCCCCACCCAGATTTAAAAATACGGGGCTATCAAGCTCCCGCATTATTTTCGGTATAAAGTCTACAAGATTTATTTACCACCACTTACTGGCTAACGCAATTATATGTAAAAAAATCCAGCCATATACCCATGCCAGTAAAATTCATCTATGGGGAAGATAACCACTCAATTTCAAAAAGGGTAGAACAATTAATCAAATATTTTACTACCCAAGAGTGGGAAATATTCAACTACATCCGAGTTGATAACAAAACGTCAGCAATATCCCAAACAATAACAGAAGTGATGACAATTCCTTTCGGAGAAGGAGGAAAGATTGTCCACATCACAGACGGGACGATATTAAACAAATGCCCGGATGGAATAATTTTATCATTCAAAGAAAATCTTCCCAAAATACCCAAACGAAATCTACTGTTAATTACCTCACAAAGTAAGCCTGATGACAGAAGTAAAGCCGTCAAAGAACTACTTCAACACGCTGAAATTGAAGAATTTCCCCTCATCTCTAGTTGGGATAAAGAAGGGATAGAAAAACTCATTCAAGCTGCAGTAAAAACCCACTTCTTAGAGCTTGCTCCCACCGCCATAAGCTATCTAGTAGAGGCAATTGGAAACAATACTGCAAGGCTCGATAGCGAACTCGCCAAGCTTGCTATCTACGCCCAAGGGGAAAAAGTAGATATTGAGGATATCTCACACTTAGTTAGCAACAACAATACTAGTTGTACTGGACTTGCCCACGCCATCAAAAATAGTAAAGCTAATACAGCAGCACAAATACTTTATCGCCTGCTAGACAATAACGAACACGCTCTCAAGATAGTCGCTACTCTCATAAGTTACTTCCGCACTTGGCTAATTACCAAAGCTGGGGTAGAAGAAAAACTACCCGACAACAAAATCTTAACACTCGCCGAACTCAACAATCCCAAAAGGCTGTACTTCCTCAAAAAAGAAGTTGAAACTGTAAGCGCCCTCAAACTTAAACAAACCCTCATAGCACTAATCCAACTTGAAAGCGAACTCAAGTCTGGCATTGACAACTTTACCTCCACCATCATTCAAATCTGTACTTTATGAACAACCTCTTTAACGAGATAGTCGCCCAGCATACCGCAAAACTTATCTTAAATAGCGCGATTGGGCAAGCGAGCGTGCCAAAGGCAATCGCCTCACAGAGTCAGCTCCTCCGAACCATCGCAAGCGGTAAAATTGCCTCTGCCTACTTATTTACCAGCACCATCGAAGGGGTAGGTAAAACCAAAACCGCCCTCTTATTTGCCTCCTACATCTGTAGCACCACAGACATGCTGAAAGTACACCCGCAAGAGGAAAATTCCACTATCGGAGTAGAACAGGTACGGGAAATCATCACCTTTGTTTCAACTTCTCCCATTGAAAGCAATCACAAAGTAGTAATTATCCACGACTGCGACACCATTACACCCACCGCCGCCAACGCCCTACTCAAAACTTTAGAGGAACCAGGAAAAGGAATATTTATTCTTATCACATCCCAAGCCCAGAATATACTGCCTACCATCAAAAGTAGGTGTCAAATCATACCATTTGCTCAGTTAGCTATTGACGAAGTAAAAACTATTCTGGAAAATCAGAAAATCTTCTTACGCCAAGACATACTCAAACTTTGTTCGGGCAGTCCTGGTCGCGCGATCGCATTTCAGAATTTGTTAAATTCTATACCTGAAAGCATACTTGACCACACTAACGTTTATCTTTATTGCAGTCATACTACCCTTATCAAACACCAACCATTCCCAAATTATAATTATGACAAACTGTGGGAAAGTATTGGTAGCAGCCCTATCGATTACAAACAAATCCAGTATGCTTATGAAAGCATCGCCACCGATATCCGCACTCGTGTCATCAAAAGCGCAAGCAATGAATGGGGTAAAAAGCTTAAGCAAAAACCCTTAGAAAATAATCAATCTACAGAGCTAAATAATTCACAATTATCACTGTTTTAAACAACTATTACCTACTACCCAGTGACAGTTGTGCAACCATACATCAAGTATTATCAGGATTGGTTAAACCAACCTGATTTTTTCCTCTTCATCTACAATTTTGCAGCATCTTTTCTACCTCGTTCGTAGAAGGGTAACAGGTTAGAAAAAGCTTCTCGCAGGAGCCAATTTCTACCTTCCTGCCATTCCTCAACCCCAGAAGTAGTAATAAAATAACCAATCCTATAAACAGCAGCAACCAACAATGATTGAAAGGTAGTAGAGACGCGAGAATTAAATGGAATCAACATTATCTCGTCAAGGCGATTAGCATCATACCCGTGACCAACAAATACGTAATACACTATCCTGTGGACTAATTTTGATAAGAGTACAGTGCGGTCAGTCCATTTTTCAATATAGGGTTTACATTGAAAATAACCATCTGGCAATAACCCAAGTTCAATATCAAATTCAGCCCTTTCAACATCATCCATACCTTCCAAAAAATTTTCAGTTTTATCATCTATATCGCTATTACCCATACCAAAACCACCCTCAGCTGCAATCTCAAGCGCAAGATAATGCAGCGCCAATCCCCACATAAGGCTATCTGAGTCCTCAATTCCAGTTAGGGAAAAACTATCTGTTCCATTAAAATATTTCCTACCCATAGTTTGAAGACTCTGATAAACTATCCTACGCGCAAAATACTGGTCAGCAGGATTAATAAACTTTCCCTTAAGCTCACCATCTACTAAATACATTGCAATTGCCACAAGAGCATAATAGGAAGCATCATGCAAGCAAGTCGAGTTGGGAGAAAGAAGGTCTACCAAACGAAGTGACATCACCTCATCCCAAGCACCAATCCTAACTGTGTTAGATACCTTCCTAAAATGTTCAACATCCGGACCACCATTTCTATCCCACCATTCAGAATTGTCTACAAGTAAAGGTGACGAGTAATCAGCACTCTCAATTCTTTGTTGATCTTCGTCATACTGCATCCACATCAGAGCGAGCATGACCAACTTACATTTGACAAATCTGGATTGAAGCGATCGCATTGAGTCTATTTCTAATTTAAATGTTTCCATAAAAAATTAATAAATCGATACATATATATTTCCCATATCTACAATTTTTATACCAATAAATAAACAAAATATCAGAAAAATTATGACTAGCTCCACACAGTTACAAACAACCACAAACTAACAAGTGCTAACGCAGTAGAAATGTAAAGTATTAGAAAATTTCACAAATCCTATGAGCGACTATCTCAATCGCATCACAATCGTCGGACGCTGCGGTCAAAATCCGGACATTCGCTACTTTGAAAGCGGTTCGGTAAAAGCAAGTATTTCGGTTGCAGTTAAACCTCCCTACAAAAGTGAAACTGCATTATGGTTTGACCTCATCGCCTGGGGTTCAACCGCCGAGGTAATCGCAAATTACGTCAAAAAGGGAACCCAAATTTCTATATTAGGCGAGTTCGGATTTGATAGATGGACAGATAAAAACTCAGGTGCAATGCGCTCTAAACCCGTAGTAACTGTCCAAACAATCGAATTATTAGGTTCTCCTCGCAGTGAAGAGAAATCCTCCTTTGAGCAAGAACAAACCATAAGCCTAGCTAATGCTAATTTCTAAGGACAGTCTCGTGCTTTGAGTGTCCCGCGTTGAGAAAATTATCTGGTAAAAATGTCTGCACAAAAAAACTAGAGTGGCAAAGTTAACTAGAGAAGGACGAGCAGGGGAGATCAAGAGCCGGGGAAGAAAGAAAAACAATCTTCATTACCCCTAAAGTTGCTTCTATTTTTCGCCAATCCAGTTAATATTGCCGTCCTAGAAAAAAATAGTTTCAACCCAAAGTAACTGGTTGAAAAGTAGTCAATTAGTAAAAAACCTACAATACCATGATTGAAACCAACACAGCAGTAGTCATCAAAAGCGTTAATGAAACCCACGACTCATTGGGTAGCTTAATCACCTACGGAATAGCTGAATTTAGCTATCGGGGTAAAGATGGCGTGGTAATAGATGAAATCTCCTACCGCGCCAAAGGAACTCCAGCCGTAGAAATCAAAGGGAGTGGAGAATACCCTCAAGGTGTAGCTACCGGATACATCAATTTACAAGTCAACGAACGGGAAGGCTACAAAGAAAAAGTCGCTACCCTCGTCATTAGAGGGTTCATCCCAACTGGGAAAATACTTCCTCAATTAGCACAATTTGGAGCTACAAAAGAAGAAACTCCCGACTTTGCACAAGAATTACTGGAGGAAAACATCAACAGCGATAGTAACGAAGAATTAAGCGACGTCCCACCGTTCTAACAGGCAGTTTTTGGAATAATGTCAGTATGAGTCAGTCTAGACACTCATACTGACATTATTTTTTTACTTTTTCTGAATCATAGTTTGATAGAATCGCAACAGTTAGGTACCCAACACTCTTGAAAAATGACAAGTAAAACGAAAATAATCGCCGCATTCAACCAGTCAGGGGGTGCGGGGAAAACGACAACTATACACAATCTGGGGTATCATCTCGCCCAAAAACACCAAGTCCTGCTTGTTGATATGGACCCACAAGCAAGCCTAACAACCTTCATGGGAATCGAACCAAAAGAGCTAAAAGACGAACAGACAATATATACTGCCATCACCGAACGCGCACCCCTAAATATTTGGCACGAACCCATCCACAAGATGCATCTTGTACCCAGTAATAATGCTTTAGTTGGGGCTGAACTCGAACTAGGGCGTGATATCACAATCGACGGTCGCCAGAAACTAAAACTAGTACTCGAACCAATAGCCAATCAATACGATTACATCTTAATCGATTGTCCTCCTTCGCTGGGCTATTTAAGCATTATGAGCGTACTTGCAGCTACCCATCTAATAATCCCAGTCCAAACAGAATATAAATGCTATGCAGCTACAGAACAACTACTAACAACAATTGCCCGTCTCAAAAAAGGAGGACACAAAGACTTACAAATTGCAGCTTTTATCCCAACCCAGCACAACCAACGTACCCTTCAACAATCAGGTATACTCGAAGCTATCAAAAACCAAATTGAGGGGCGCGTCCACATAACTACTCCTATTCCCAAATCAATAGACTTCCCAAGTGCATCACAAGCACACCTTCCACTTGCTCTGTGGAAGAAAAATCACCCAGCAGTTAGTATCTTAGAAGAAATCGCAAATTATCTCAAAAAACTATAAATATGACCACCAAGAAAGTCGAACTCAAAGAATATGACAAAAATGCACTCGATGATTTATTGGGTAGTAGTGCAAGCCAAGAAGAATCAACCAAGAAAAACACTACTACCCTACCAATAGATTCAATCATCCTCCCTGCATCCCAACCAAGACGCTACTTTGATACCGAAGCACTACAATCACTGGCAAACGATATCAAAGAAAATGGACTTCTTGCACCGATCGCAGTCAGATATACATCAGGCAACACTTACGAACTCATGGCTGGCGAACGCCGCCTCCGTGCTTGCAAGATTGCAGGATGTGAAGAAATACCTGTCAATATCATTGACTGCGATGACAAAACAGCCACCCGCATCCGCATCGCAGAGAACCTACAAAGGGAAGACCTCAACGCCTATGAAGAAACTATCGGCATTCTTGAACTACTCGCTCTGGAGCTAGATATTAACCAAGATACGGTAGTCTCACTACTATATGAGATGAATAATGAAACGAAAGGAAATTCTAACCATAATGTTATGGTTAGCTCCGAAGCCGTGACTGTACAAGACATTTTTTCCAAGTTAAGCAAAATCACCTGGCAATCATTTGTAGCTAACCGCTTACCTATACTCAAACTACCTGGTGACATTCAGTCAGTACTGGCGAAAGGTGAACTGGAGTACACTAAAGCAACAACAATTTCCAAAATCAAGAATTTAGAGCAACGACAAGAGGTATTAAAACAGGCAATTGAGGAAAAACTATCTTTATCACAGATAAAAAAGATAGTAGGGAATATCCTAGAAGCTAGCAAACAAGAGAAACAAGAAACGCCTACAAGAGAATTAGCAACACGAGTCGGAAAAATATCATCACTGATAAGGAAAGACAAAACTCTGAATGAAGATAAAAAAAGATTGAATAAAGTTAATAAACTAATAGAACAGCTTATAGAATTGCTTAAACTTCCAGAAGAGATAGAAACAGCAGAAGAAACTCTAGAAAACTGATTATCAAAACTATAGAGCTTCCAAAGAGTTCGCACGTTTCTATAGAAATTTCACTGAAATTCTCATCGCAGCACTCAACTAGTAGTACTGCGATTCTCTTGAGAGAACTTTTTATTTACAATAATCCAGTTTGAAACAATGCTTTAAAAAGTAGACTTGAGTAAGAGGATGAGCATTCGTCAAGCACACATCCGAAACTACATTAACTAACCCGTAGGGACGAATATCATCTGGAGCGTACAAAACCCTGGATAAACTATGTCCCAACCGAGAAAGAATATCTTCGTAGTTCTTGATATAGACTATGTCAGAAGGTAGGGTGTAGACAACATACCCCAAACAAAAGCCTATATCCCACGGTTTGCCTGTTTTATAAATAGGACACATGAAAGGCTCAACTGCAATAAAAGAACGCTGCAGATGAGAACGAATCAACCCACAAGTTGCATTGACTAGTACCTGGGGCACAACCAAATCATCAGAATTATAGGAGTCATACATCATTCCAAACCTTCTGAAGTTACCAACACACAACAGGATAAATTGCTGTAGTAAAGAGTTTTTACCTCAGAAGGTCGAAAAGCTTGAGCTTCCCAACCCTCTAGAACCCGAGAACCAAATCGATTCAAGCTGGTATATGCGTAGCCTAACTCTTGTTTTACAGTCAACATAATAGATGCATATTTCTCTATTTGAAAAGTGTAAGTCATCAAGTTTTTATCTTCCCTTACGTACCGAAAAATTTACAACAAATAAGTGTTTTATAATTACATACAACTCAACTTGGAGAACATCAAAAAACCATCATTTAGCAAAATAAAATCAACTAAGTCTTTGGTTGCTACAGGCGAAAGCTGGGAGTTTGCAGCTATGCTGTGGATGTGGACAGTATCCCAGTGCAGACTTACCGCGACACGAGCGGTTGTACAGGCGAAGAATTTTTAGGTGTCATTAAGGGGTGCGATAGCCGAAGGCTTAAGCTCCGCTTATCGCCCGTACATGCCCCAACCCCGTCTTTCAGACGGAGTTGCACCCAATCTCCGATTGGGTGGACTCCCACTTCGTGGGAGTCGGGCATAGGGCGCGCTTTGCGATAGCCGAAGGCTTAAGCTCCGCTTATCGCCTGTTGAAAGCCAGTTATAGATAGGCATTAGCATTTTTCGGAGATGTCTAATAAGCACTCTCAATTTTTGGTAAACGAGTGCGGCAAACTCGGTGAGCCAGTCTACATACTCGTGTTGTTCTTTTGCCGTATTCTTTTTATCGTCTCAAATCAACCATTTTGGAGCCGTTTTATACTTTGTAGGAAACTAAGTGGTACAACGATGGAGGGAAGGACATTAACAACTCAAAAATTCCTTTAACTCAGATCTTGCACCTATCCGTATAAGCCTGGGCTTAGTCAAAAACAGCGCAATAAAGTTACATGATTTTTATTGACTTTTCTCGGTATAATAGGGGCTTTAGGCTTCGTACTGAGTGTAGAAAGAACATCAATTTTTCTTAGTGCAAGATGTGAGTTTAAAGTATGTCGTCGAGAATGGCGAATTGCTATATGGCACTCCTCCTAAAACACCGATTCAGTATTCATAGTTGTGACTAAAAAACCCGGTTTCTTCTAATAGAGTCAACCAAATTTCAGTCTTTCCGGTAACAGAAATCGGGTTTTTGGCATTAGTGAATCGATGTTCTAGCATCTCTCCCAAAAGGAGACGATGATAACATCTAAAGCACTTAGTTTAACCACATTTGATTTTTTAGCTCGTGCCATACTTTTGTAAAATTGTTGTCCAATCTGTCAAAACTTTGGGAGAAATGTGTTTACCCCGCTCCTTGATTAAGGTATCAGCCATTGTCGTCACCTCTATCACTGTTTTGTGTCCTGTCTCTACCATCTCAGCTAATAATCGCAGTGTTCTGGTGTAGGTAACACCGTATGCCTTGCAGGTTTCAATAACTAGCCCATCATCACTAGCACAAATCAGCAATTGATGACGGGCAATGGCAATTGTAGATCGATCCGCGACACTCAAAAGGGGCGCTCTAACGCTAAATTCTAGAAAACTGGCAAACATCTCTTCTGTGGAAAGAGTTAGAGGTGTTAAGTATTGATTGGCAGCGGGCGCGAGTTGGGGGTTCCAGTTGATCTGAGTCTAGAAGTTCTTGGGAAATGTACAGCGGGCTGTAGTGCTGTTGTAGCCACCCCCACTCGTTCAGCCAGCGAAAATCAATGAGTGCTGTGAGCCAGCGCTGCAGGAGGGTTTCCCTCCGTAGGCGACTGGCGAACCCGAAGGGTTGCGTCAAGAATTATTCCGTTAAGCGACTGCATAAACCTCATTTTCTTGACGACGCACCCGCAGTTTTTCAACAGTTAAGTTGAGAAGTTCTGCTGCCTTCATCTCTGAAATCTTGCCCAATTTTAAGGACTGCCAAATTAGAAATTCATAACGTTCATTTTCTGGATAATCCTCCGCAGCCAGTGCTGGTGGTAATTCCATTGAGTTTTGTAAAGATGCACCATCATGTTGCTTTTTATAAATTGCACATATTTTGGCTTTCTCTTTAGCAAAATCAATGATTCCCATGGATGCTAAACGATTCAAGATGACTAGGTAACTCACCCGAAAATGCCGTTTAAGTTTGACAATATCTTGGGTTAGTGCATACATCCGCTCAAATTCAGCTTGGGGAACAAGTAGGTGACTAGCAAAGTAATCAGCAACATGCTCTCGTGCTTTTTCTTCATATAAGGTTTCTTCTTCAATCAAGGTGTCTTGGTACTCTACACGGTGAAAAATTAGGTGTCCAATTTCATGCGCAAGGGTAAATAATTGACGTTCAATAGTGATGTTATGGGTATTTACCAAAACAAAAGCACCTTCAATATCACTATAAGCACTCAAACCAAAGAAACCTTTAATGGGAACACAGGAGCGTAAAACTTTTAATCCGATTTCTTCTACAGACTGAAACAGGTTGGCAATGGGAGCATCTCCCAAGCCCAGGCGATGGCGAAATAAAGCAGCTATTGTCTGAATGTGCTTTTCGTTGCCTTCTACTTGATGGCAAGGTGTACTTTCTGGGGTGTAGCTTGGTAAGCCAACGGCTTGTTCTAGGGCGTTATAAGTTTGCAGCATTCGTAGCACTTGGGCTGCAAACTGGGCATTTTTGAGGCAGTGCGTTGTCGCAACTGCCGTGTCGAATGTTACATGAGCGCGGAACCGGAAGTTGGGTAGTCCTTCACCTTGTGAGCGTAGCAAGTCATCGAGTGTAATGCCCAAAGCACTCGCCAGAGCAGAGAGGATTTTGCTGTCTGGTAAAGTTTTGGCGTTCTCGTAGTTATTGATGCTCTGGCGAGTTACCCCGGTAGTTGCTGCAAGTTGCTCTTGAGACAAGCCCAGACTTTTACGGTAGCGGATCAGGTTCGCAGCAATGATCTCTTTCATAGCTGATTATTTCCTGCGTTAGCGTAGCGGCTCCGACACGAGAAGGAGCATCGCTCTTAGTGTCAAAGAATTTGTCAAAGTTGTTGATACTATTTTCTCTAATTATAAGAGAAAATGTAAAAGTAGTTTGACATCAGTCTTGACGACGCATTTATCTACACCAAAACGCGCAACCCTTTTACGGTTACTCGTTCTACGCTCCACGATTAATCGTGAAGTGCCCCAAATCAAGCAGTTTATTAGAAATAATTACCGATTAATACTAAAAATCCTGCTTGATTTGGGGAGGGTTGCGCGTTTTGTGCAAGTTTCCCCCCGGAGGTGATAAAGATATGGCAAAGAATACAGGTAACGGTTATCGCCGTGGCGCTGTGGACAAACGCAGTCAAACTTACAACAGAGTGCACTCGCGCGCTGCTGCGCGTGCTGTAGTTCGCACAGTACTCTACATCCACGCTTGCATAGGCTAAATCTTGTCGCTCATCGTAAGAAACTCCTTGGGAACAGGACGGGGAGTATAGTTGGGAACAAACTTAGTAGAAGTATTAGCTTTTACCTCAATATCAGCAACCGAGTCAGGTTTAACCGTAGGAGCATCAAACAAAGATTGAGAGCGCTGATAATTAGTCACCCTATCAAATTCCAACACCATATGCTCGTGCAGAGCAACTACATCTGTCATACGATTACCCAGGCTACTGGCTATCTCTGGAATCGCAATATCGCCGTGCCAAGATATTGGAGTACCCTCTTTCTCAAAATAAGCATCAATCTCAGGGCGGATGTAATCAGCTGTACCCCCACAAAATACCAACTCGCACACATCATCTTCCATCCGGGAGCGCAACCACCTTGCCATCGCTCGCCAGTACTCATCTCTAACAAGCAATAGAGCCTTAGACATAGACTCTCCATCAGCTTTTATCTCATCAGGTTTACGCTTGCGAGAAAGTTTCTGCAACACCTGGGAGTCACAACTTGCACCCGCCTCAACCAAAACCTCGACAATACTAGTATTATCAGGACTGAGTCCTGATGTTTTGGAAACAAAATTGTTGACAAGCCAAGACATCCCCAAGTCGCTAGTAATTCCCCGACTGGGAACACCACCCCGAACAATAAAAGCGCTCGCGTTGCGATAACCCACCATCACAAACATTGAGGTAGGTATAGCACCACCACTAGTGCGCCTGCGATGGAAAAATATACCACTTCCCTCAGACGCCACATTGTAGTAAGTCATCCTCACTCGCATTCTACCCGCTGGAGTTTCAAATCCTCTAAATACCTCCTTCAATCGAGTTTCCAACTGAACCTTGTCTTGAGTCTCCCCCGGCGGCAGCAAAATATTCAAATAAACAGAAACATCATTCTCCAATCCCAACTTTTCCTTAGCCAACCAAATCGCCCCACATATCTTGGGTACTGCCAGTTCATACTTTAGTTCTTTCAGTTGCGATATTCCCCGAAACTGATGACGAGCAAGCGCACCCAATACATAATACTCTCCACCGACACCTACCCAAGCACGAGATTCGGGTATACCCTCAATATCTATCCCCTCAACCGATGCCCTCGCTACATCAGCAACCTCTGAATCCATTAGCAGAACTTGCGGCTTACCCTCTGGATATTCCTGCACAATAGCCTTAGTTTTGCTCCCACCCATATCCAAGGTTAAAACAATTTTCCTAGATTTCGCTTTACCACTAATTTTAGCCATATCTTTATTTTTATATTTATAAATGATTTTCAACCAATCTAACCTACTCTTAAATGAGAGTGGATTAGTTTACAAGAATTTCAAAAACCCTAGTTTTTCTTAAGACAGTTTTCTCAAAGAAGTGTTATAGATTTGAGCAGATTTAGAGTCACTCCAGCAACAAGATATCATTTGGCAATCGGCAAATTGTTTCAAATACTTGAAAACTCCAAACTAAACCCTGCATCCCCCTCAATCATTCCTGACGGTATTACATCCTCGTCTGAATCAAAAAAGTCATCTTCTCCATCCAATTCCTCTTCTTGCAATTGTTCCTCAGAAGAAGCAACAGACTTTTGGGGAATATGCCCATTACTATTAACTATTACGTGTTCTTGAGACACAACAGAAGAAGAAGACATAATTTGGGGAGAAGATTGACCAACCATCGGCGTAATTAGCACCAACTGCGATATCCCCTCCAATCCACACACGCGCTTAATCATTTGAATCTGACTCTCCAATACCCCAATTGCCCACAAAGCAACCTTCCTCAATTCCTCTCCACTTATCCCCGCCGAATGCATCGCCAAGGGTAACCAAAATGCCTTGAGGGTATATACCACTGTCTCCACCAACCCCATCTCCATCGGGTTAGATATCAAATACTTAAACATCTTCCCCGTCACCGTATTCACACTCCGCTTTATCTGCGGTATCACCTCAAACTCTGTCTGACTCATCCCTAATATCCAAACCTCACTAACTATTAATTGAAGACTGAATTCTCAACTATTCCCCTACTCCACCCCCCCACGCAAAATATCAGCCCAAACCGCAATGTAGTTGAAAAATAAAATTGTTTTCAACTAACAATAAATTGCCTACAACCCACAAAATATTTCGCAGATAAACAAAGGCGCGTGAATTAAACACCTTATTCCTACCAACAAATGAGAATTTAACAGTAATGATGATGTACTTTGTTATACCATAACAAGCTACGGAGAAAATGTCATCTCCAACTATCCTCTACTCTCCCCATAGCAATCCCTTACCTACTACTGATATTCTTAGTATAAAAGTACTATAAAAAGAGAAGGATAGTTAAGCCTACTGCTGCTATACTCTCGCATAACAGCAGTATGTCCCCTTACAAACCACAAACCTTCCAAAGTGTGCAGCTATACCACAGCACAAGGTATGTTTACACACGGTATGTATTGCAAAACTTCATTCAATATCCGATGAAGGTTTAGTGGTGCATCTAAAAAATTTTGGGCGGATGAAAGTATTTTGCAAAATCTTGCCTTCTCCTATCGGAGAGGCTGCGCCAACGGCACATTACAAAGAACAAATATACCAACCCTTCTAGACCGCTCATAAAAATGTCTACAAACATAGTCACTCATGACCATAAGTATACATCACGTTCAGCGAAGGTTCAGTGTGACTACGCTTCCCGTACATTTTTGCCGACATAACGACCATTAATTCGATCACATCTTCTACTAGTTCTTGCTCAAAACTGACCTCTTGGTTTTTCCGGTTTTAATGAAGCGGAGCGCAGGTAGTTTTTGTCAATTTTTATAGCCAAAAACTTTTAAACTGAGGAAAATAATATCATGATTCAAGTTTTAGTCCCTGAAATCCTGCCCGAAACGAAACCAGAGTTTAAGCTCAGAGATTACCAAGAACGAGCGATCGCACAAATCCATGAGCTCTTCAAATCTGGGCTAATAAGTGTCCTGTTATACGCACCCACAGGTGCTGGGAAAACGGCGATGTCATCTCAAATCATCGCTGACTATGTGAGGCAGGGAAAACGGGTGCTGTTTATTGTTCACCGGACGAAGTTGGTAACCCAAACTCAAGCGACATTGCAAAAGTATTTTGGAATTTCGGCAAGCGTTATTTGGGCAGATAAGGGCAAGCCCGATTACAGCAAATTAGTACAACTGGCGATGCTGCAAAGCTTAAACCGTCGTCAACTGCCGCCAGATATTGACTTGGTAATTTTGGACGAGTGTCATACATCCAGTTATTATAAAACCTACCAACGCATTGTCAATCATTACTCTGGTGGTGTCTGGGCAATTAGCCAAACCCAGTTTTTAGGATTGACAGCAACTCCCTGGCGGTCAAAGAAGCAGGAAGGATATTGTCATCTGTTCCAAGGTGTAGTCAAAGCACCTTATCCCCAGCGCCTAATTGACATGGGTCACCTATCCCGTGCTCGGCAGTTTGGTTACGTGGGATTGATTGATGAATCAAAGCTTGAGGTTGATTCAAGTACAGGTGAATTCACGGAATCATCAATGGCAGAGGTTTGCGATTCAACTCTCAACAGTGAAATAGTTTTAAGGTATTGCGATCTGCTGAAAGCAGCAGCGCTTCGCTATCGCGACCCGGAATCAAAGCGCAAAGCAATAGCATTCTGCGCCAATGTTAAGCAAGCCAAAGACTTGACACTTCAGTTTCTTGAAGCGGGTTTTGAGGCAGAGTTGATTGTTGGGGATACGTCGCAGGACGACCGCAATGTCATTTTTGAAAACTTTGCTTCAGGTAAGACAAGAATTTTAATTAGTGTTGGGGTACTTTGTGAAGGTTTTGACGAACCAAGTGCTGATTGCGTGCTAATCTGCCGTCCAGTCAAATCCCGCGCTTTATTTATTCAAATGGCTGGTAGGGGACTAAGAATTTCATCTGGCAAAGAAGATTGTTGGATTATTGACTACTGCGGTAATATTAGAAGATTGGGTATTCCCACTCAGGAGTATCCAATTAATCTATGTCCATCACCTGGCAACCCTGAAGAAGATATCATTTCAACAAAGACTTGTCCCAACTGCGGTGAAGCAATCTACGCATTTTTGATGATTTGCCCCCACTGTGGGTATGTGTTCCCGGACGAGAAGAAAAAGAAAGTTGCTAAACGCGGAAAGCTTGAGGAAATTCTAACACCAGAGCAGAAGAAGCACTATCATTACCTCAAGAACCTGATTGTGGATATGTACAATAAGGAAGCACCCAACCAAGACATAGACCTTTGCTTCCAGAAGAAATGGGGTTATGCCGCGCCAGACGATTGGTATGACTCTGTCTTGTTTGACGAAAAACACGGTTGGGAAGTAGATGTGCAAGTTTATTACAGGTACTTGCTTTCATTCCTCCCTAGTAGCGCACCGCAGAATAGAGAATGGATAAATAAGTGTATACAACGTGAATTTAAGACAGCGATCGCTTGGGCAAGAGAAAACTTCACCGCGTCTTACTCTGGAACAAGTTTTACTCCTGACGAAATCAACCAGGTAGTTGACGCAAGAATCAAAGACTTAACTTCTTACCAAAGCTGGTGGCGCATCTTAGGGTTTGAAAAAGAACCACCAGACCTTACCCTAGTCTACGATGCCTACTGGCGCTGTGTGCGAGCGTGTGAGAGTTTTTCTTCTTTGAACAAACAGAAGCCCAAAGTTTTAACACGGCGTGTTGATTTGTATAATCTAGCCTTAGAACAAGCTTGCCAGAGATTTCAATTAAGTTCCAAAATTATAACGCAGACCTTCTTTGCCATTAAGCAAGCAATTTCATCAGGAGATTTTGCAACAGCCCAAAGATACGCTAACTCCGTGACGTTGATTGCCAAAGAGACAATCTGGGGGATGCTTGACGCAACAGAGCGTGTGTTGTTTAATCGCTATCTACGCAGTGAAGTAACTAAACCGCTTACCGTTATTAAACACAGCTACACTGATTATGGTAAGAGGTTTTATAAGGAAGGCTAGCTGAAAGTTTAACGCTGTTTAGCGGGTTCTAGCATCTAGAAAGCATTTGACCACCCGAATTTCACAATAATCACCTAGAGTTTTTAGTTAAAGCTCATGGGTATGAATACCTTTTTGTGAGAAATTCGTCAAATCTTTATGGAAAGAATATTTCACCTATTTGAAGGGGCAGGTTACAAAGGATTAGTAGAAAAATCAACTTAATATGAAGCGCACCCACCGAGTAGAAATCGCTCTCAACTTAGATGAGAAACAAACTATAGAGACAAAGGCACAACTATGTAATGTCAGTACAGCCCAATACCTCAGAGATTGTGGATTGAGACGAACCCTAATGGCTAAACCACCTGCCGATGTGATTACCATTCGGATAAGTGCAGGTACTGCTAAAAGCAAACTGATGATGCTTCGACATCTAGCCCGTGAAACAAACAATCAACAGATTCTAGATACCATAGACGATGCGATCGCACTCGTTGATAAGACAATTGCCGCTTCATTCAATATAAACATATCAGAAGAAACTGCTACCAGTGGATAAAGAACGCCTGTGACTTACAGGCTAGCTAAATCTGCGCCACTACAAGATTTCAGTTCACAAGATAAAGCAGCAATTATCAGCGTATGATACCCGTTATTTACAAGAAAGCTAGCTTCCTCGACACCCTAAAATATGTATTAGAGAAAAATGATGCTGCAATTATCGATACCAATATGATGGGAACTAGCCCTGGAGAGTTAAATTTGCAGTTCCTCGCAAATAGGTATCTAAATAAAGCAGTAACTAGAGCGTGCGCTCATCACATCATTGCAATTGCTCATAGGGAACGACACCACGAACATCTCTGGGACAGCCAATATGGGTATGTAGTAGGAGAATACTTGAAGGAAATGGGGTACTGCAAGGAAGGAGAAGCACTAAGTCAGTATGTAGCGGTGAGACACTGCGATCGCAATCACGAACACGTCCACATAATAGCTTCACGCATTACCCTGGATGGTAAAACTGTTTCAGACTCACACGACTACTTCAAGGCACAAGAAACAACCAGGAAAATAGCCGCTGCCCTAGGGTTAGAAATAACTCCTACTAGCAATCAAGCCATAGCTAATAAACTAGATCAAGAGTATGGGATTACCGCTGTTGTCAGTTCAAACCGCTCAAAAAGCATCAGACAAGTCAACAGTAAACACAAGACACCTTCAACCAAAGAGATTATCAAGCAAGGGATAGCCGCAGCAGTCGAGAATAAACCTGATGTAGGGACTTTTATCCAACGCTTGGGGGAAAACGGGGTACAAGTCTTACCAAAGCTAAAGGAGAAAGAGTTACTAGGGTTTAGTTATATTTACAATTCTGTGGTAGTTGCTGGGTATCAGATATACAAACCTTACAGTTGGAAAAATCTCCAGACTGAATTTGGAATGTCATATAACCCAGAAACAGACTATGACACCCTAGTACAGGCACGTACTCAAGGACAAGAACTACTCCTTAAGGGAAAAAATACAAGCAGCACAACCGATAGTAGTGACGATAGCAACTCTGACTCTCATAAAAACAAGAGTGCGAACGCCTTTGGCAATAAGGGTAACCAGCAGCCAGATGAAAACACAGTAATACCAGTATTGCTCAAGGAAGGTAAACGCAAGAAGCGGCTATCAGTCGATACCAGCAAATATGGCGAGAAAGAGGAAGTACCAGAAGCCGAGTTTACCGAAGTTGAAGAGGACACTAACGCAGTGAGTCAGTCCAATACAGAAGTAAAAGCAGCACGATTAGATACCACATCGACTGAGAAAATCACTCAATTAGAGCTTTTAGATGTAAAAGTACCAGATGTAAAACAAACAGATTCAACTAAACGAGATAGCCCAGAAATAGGTGGAAAAGACGCCACATCTTTCAACTTAGTACAAGCTAACTTACAGACTACTGATACAGAAGAAAATCAACCATCTGAAGAAGATAAACACTGGGCAGAAAGTATCTTACCTGCCGTCGGTAAAATCTGGCAACTAGCAAATCAGACAGGAAAAATAAAGTTAATACCTGGAGGAATCAAACAGGTAGAGGGAAGAAGTTACAGAATTACCATCAAAGATGAGAGATTAAGCATCTCATTTCTTCAAGACAATAGAAAGGTAGCATCATACGACCTAGAAAAAAACACAGTATTAGCTGCCAGCCCAACAGATGAAGATAAACAATACTGGAAGAAAATTACTCAGAAACAGTCAGTATCTATAAACAAAAACGATGTAGAATTGTAGTTTACACTACCCCTCTCCACTACAAGAAGCTTGATATTCTGCCCAGGCGCAACCTATTTCATTGTACCATTCGTCTAGAATAAGCCATTCAGGTATATTACATGAATTTAGCATAAAAGCTAGTTCTATAAATGAGACATTTTCTAAATATTCAATCGAATACATAAATCAAATATTTCACTAATTAAATATCAGGATTATATCGCGTTAAATAAAGCATTTGTAAGAATTATCAAATTCTAGTTGGATGTAAATTCAATTTACGAAAAATAAAATCGAGTGGGAAAGGTTATCTAAGTAGGCAGATGGTTATTGAGGCAAAGCATTTCGACACTCGCTTAAATCAGTGGATTCACAACGATAACAATCCAAGCAATGCAGACTCTTTACTAAAAGAGGAGCTAAAAAATAGCCTACTAGAACATTTTTTCCCACAGGCAGAATTCTCGTTCGGACATATGGACGAGAAAGCTACCGCCGACCAGTTAAAAAACCACCCGGAAGGACACAAGCTACTACTATCTTCAAAAAGCCGACTGTTATATGGACCAGAAGAATATCTGGAAACTATAAGCAAGTTATGCCCTGACAACAAGGATAGAGGTGCATATGGGTCAATATTCCTTGGCTCGTGCAAAAATGCCATCAACGCAGAATTAAATATTCTCATCGTAGATGACAGCACAGGAGAAAATGGCGGAATTATTAACAATGACCAAGCTTATCGCCTCACCGGGGACTGCTACGGACAAATATCCACAGAGTTATACCAAAAGTTAACCGGACACCAAGAAGGCGACCAATACCGTGTTATCCAACACCGCTTCGGGTGGACAGATAAAGATGGGAATGATGATAAGCTCAGGTTTGGAAAGGGTATTCTACGTCCAGCTAACCTCGACCAAATCCTTAATTATCAAAACCCTAACCAACCAAAAATTGATTTAATCATCCCCTTATCTGCTTTTAAGGGAACAGATAAAGATAACCCGAATGGTCCGACCAAACCCCAAATTAAACCAGGGCTGTACCGCCAAAACATCTGGTTAGGGGAAAAATCTCAATCTGAGTTAGGTAAAACTGCTATCTCTCAAATGATTGCTTCCTTTCCCAATGGGTTAAAGGATTTTGCCGAAACAGCAGAACTCGAAGCAGCAAAACTCAAAAAAGCGCTGGATGATCCCCGCAAGATAGCTCAACTCTATTGCGAGAAATACGAAAAACGCAAAGCCTTCCTCGAACAACAAGCCGCCGAACTAGAAGAAGAAGCAGCTGTTGACCAGGAAGTCGCTGAAGAATTTGAAAAACTACAAGAACGGATTGCCACCGATACAAATATTTACAAACTCATTAAAACTGATCTCCAAGGATGGGGACAACTCCTAGAAACTGAAAAAATTCAAAGAGAACTTGCCAGATTTGTCCAAGGCGAGTGGCAAGATATTTCGGTTGGGAAAACTCTCACCTTCGAGCGGGCAATGGTCATCCCATCCAAAGACCTTCGAGATGGTGAAGTCTGCATTCCCCATTATCAAGATAGTGAACAAGTACTTAACTTCCGCTCCCCCTTCCTCAACTCCAATGGTCTGTGTACTTCAACCAACAAAATAGTTGATGATATCATTGGACCTGACGGCAAGCCTTTAGCAGGTGTTATCGCTGTTTCGGATGAAACCTCTGAGCGCATTTACAACCGCCTCAACAGTCAAATCAAATCCATCCTTCCCGAACTCCAAGAAAAAAACATTCAACTAGAGGGTATTGAAAACTACCTTGATCAAAATATTGGGAAGCTGGAAACAAGAGATAAAATTGAATTCACTAACAAATTTAATGAGTATATTAAGCTACTAAATAATAAAGGGTATCAACTAGAAATCTTACCCCAAGAATCTGAGCAAGAAAGACAAGCCCGCGACTATGATGGCGACTGTATCGGATTCGACCATGCTAGCAAATACCCAAACCTCACAGCTGAAGCTATCTGGCGTAACGTACCTGAAAACGCCTATGACCCAATTGTCAAACTCAAAAAACAATCGTTTTATCGGGAAAATGGCACTCAACCCGAATTTGAGGAAATCGCCATCCACATGAGTGATGCTATCAGTGTCGGTGTAATCAACAATCACCTGACATCAATTGAGGCGCTAGAGTCAGAAATTACTATCCTCAAAACCTTTGGTAGCGAGAAAGACCAAATAGAGTACGTTATTCAGGTAGCCAAACACTACGAAAAGTTATTTGACCAAGAAAATAGCGCACAAGCACACGGTGACACCAGCCACGACATCTCCAACAAGTATCGCGGCTATATGGAAGAATTTGTCCAAACGTTACGGCAAGAACCTCTCACCCAAGAAAACGCACTCTTTGCAATGGACATTAATACCCAAATATATCGGGAAATGGTTGCTGAAGCCGCGTTCCAAAACCAAATTGCAGTTGACTTGTTCAAAAGTGCTAAAAAACCAGAAATGGATGTTATCCGCAACAACAGTCGGATTCTTCATCGGGAAGTTAACTACATTCGTGATAAGAAAAAGGATGTTTACTTTGACAGTACTATCGAACCGACAGGTCACTCACCTGTTGAAATTCTCATTAGTAAAACTAACCAATATTTTGAGAAAGCCCAATTGGAATCACGTGAACTAGCTCAGTTTTCAAATCTTTTTAAGGGAGTAGAATTTACCTACGAACAACGCTTGCAAGCTACCCTCGCCAAGAGAGAATTTGATAAAGAGTTTAACAACGCCACACGCTATACCCAACGAAAGAAGACAGAAAAGGGACCATCAGCAAGTATTGATATTGGAAATGGTAAAAAACTCGATGTTACAAATATCCTGAAATATAACCATCCCCTTATCTGGAATGCACAGAAAATTACCCTAAAAGTCTCAGAAATTCCACCGGAAAAACGCTCGATAGATAAACCTCATCAGTATCGAGTTTACGCCCAAATTAATGATGAAATTGAAAACGCTAAACCCAAGTTTAGGACACTAGGAACTGTATCCAAGGAACAAGAAAACTCCCTCCAAGAGTTAGGAATTATCCCCAACAGAGAAATTACATCAACTAAGATATCCTTCCAGCCAGAATTAAGTGAAGGACAAATTAAGTTGATGTACCAAAAGGCTTACCAAATCGCAGAAGACTTTTATAATTCGATTTCTGATAGCGAAGCGGGACGCGATGCTCCTTCAGGAGTCGCCAAGGGCGATCGCGTCCTAGAACAAAAGCTAGCAATGGCTGCTGCTACTTGGGCAGTATCAACTACTCGTGAAGGCTCTAACTCTAGAAGCCAACAAAACGAGGTTGAACAAGAAGTTGAAAGACAAAAGAAAGTATCAAATTTTGTATTTGCTAGCTTTACTCAAGAAATTATCCAGCAAGTAGATAAACTTCAATTTACTGATTTTACCCTGACGGCACATAAGCATAAAAGTGAAACAATCAAGCAGGTAAATCAAAATAATCCACAGGAAATTAGATTTAATATTAGCGAGCAGAAAGATAGTAGAGGTAATACTGTAATCAAAGATGTCATTGAAGTAAAGAATCCTGAAACAGGAGAGTATGAAACCTTCGCCAACATCAACGCCACTGATGGTAAGCTCCCCATCGGTACAACTGCAACTGGTACTATTAAAAAAGGAGAAGTGTATACAGCCACAGCTAAAATAAATATACCTAGAGTCATAAATTTAGAATTTCATGTTAAAGAATTACAAAAGTTTCAATGTAAAGACCAAAAATTTAATGGTGAGGAAGTAAATTTAATCATCCTCAAAGATAAACTGGAACGAGAAGATTATGTTATTACCTTTAAAAATAGTTACAAGGAAGATAAATTAGGCACTGTTTCTAAAGAATCAGTAATAGCAGGAATAGAACAGGGATGGCTGGCAGAAAAACCTGGTCAAGGTGGTCAAAAAGTACAATTAGAAATCACAAGTATTGCTACAGGTGAAAATGCCTTCGCTATTGGAAAGACAGCCAATGGTAATTTAGTAAGAATAGATATTAACGACAAGCTTAAAAATAGAAATTTTCAAGGACAAGAAATAACAGCAACAGTTAAAGCTTACGACAAACAGGATGTATATACAGCCAAGATTGGTAATTTATCTCTTGGTATTATCGGTCAACATACGGAAAAAGCATTTGGAAACAGAAGTAGGTACAGTCAAAAGAAAAGTACAGTACAACAATTAGTAGATGCAGGCATAATTAATGAAAGTAAAGTACAAACAACCATTCCTGTTATTCTCACAAGCAATGAAACCACCTGCAAACTAACCATTGACCTTAAATCAGTACAATATCCTGAAACATGGGTTAAGCGCTACCATTTAGTTGACCAACAAAAAAAGGTCAATCCAGTAGAGCAAAAAAATAATCAGTTATTCGATAAAATTACCGAACGTCCTACTATAATATTTCAAAGTGAGGAGGATAAATTAGTAGGATTAGTTGGGTTAGCTGTCGATAGTAAAAAATCTGAGGTGACAAAAGAATTTTTAGAAAGAGTGGGAATAACATACGACCAGGTTGCTAAGTCACAAAGCAGATTGGAAGCTAAAAAGGGCATGACAGGATTCATGCTTGATGAAAGTACAATTACTCCCAAAAGAAAAGAACAGTTTATAGAAAGATTTGGCGGTATCAAAAGTAATGATACTCCGCCACTACCTGCCCCCATTATTCCTGAACAGACCGTATATTTTAGCAACCCTAACCAACAGTATACCCTAGAAAATAACTCGCAAGTCATTAAAGAAAGTATTGGATTAGTAGTACCAGCCCAAGATGCCATTATTGTCAACAGTTGGTTAGAATCTAAAGGCACAAATAATAACTACATTATTGATACAAATAGCAATATAGCTATATTCATAATCGAAAAAGACACAGTTAGTAGTGAATTAGAAGAAGGTCTGAATAGTTTATTAGGAGAAGCTATCAATATTGGTGAAATAGATGGATTTGACCAATATGAACAATTAAGTAATAAGCTTAATCAAAAAGTAGAAAAAGAAGGGAGCCTGTTAGAAATTAACTCTACACTACAGCCAAGCGAATACGAGCAGGCACTTCAATCACTTCCGAATCGTCCTAAAGAAATTGGTAAAGAAGAAATACCTTTACCAATAGTATCAGCAAAGCCAGTTCAAGAAGATAGTACAAACGATAAAGAGTTAAATATACTTCAAAAATCAGTTTCACCAATTAGTAAAACTGTCGTCGAAGTTAACCCACCTACAGAAAAGATTGTTCAAGCAATTGAGTTATCTAAACTAGGCGATTTTGACTCCAGCGACGGGTTAGGCGCTGCACTGTCAAACGCCACGACGCTTGCCAAAGAGCAAGGCAAATTACAGAATGATTATCCAGTATCGGTAGGTAACAACCCCACTGCGCCAGCAGGACAATACGGCACTGAAACGCATACAGCCAAAGCAGAAGGAGTTCCCTACACCTCAGCCGAGCAAGCCTTCAACCACCAGAAACAAATAAACCCATCTTTCTGTGATGAGTACAAGTTAATGGTAACAGTCCTTCAAGCCAAACTTGAACAACACCCACGCCTTGCTGAAACAATTACCAAACGTGGAGGAACCAAATGGCTGGAAAACTGCACCAACATTACCAATAGTCAAGATAAACAATGGGAAGGTAAAGGTAAAGAATCAGCATTTATCCGAGCGTTATCAGAGGCATATACCAATGTAGTAGAAAAGAATATAGCACCTACCCCAGAAACGTCAACTACAAACAATCCACTTGCCAACCTAGAACCAATAAATCCAGCCGTCGAACACATGAAGAAGGACATTGCTATGGCTGAAGTAGCAACACAGTTTATTGGCAAGTCAGCTGCATCCCCGAAAACACCTTCTAGCACGCGAAATTATGAACAGGCTTGGAGCGAATCTCCTTTGGACAATCATACAGCAGAACCAATACAGCTTACCTCCAACCAAAAATTAGAATCAGAATCACAAGGTAAAAACACAGAGACAAGCTTCACTCCAAAGTTGGGCGCAAAGAATATCTCCCCGCCCACTTCTGTTAAAAATCAAACTGAAAGTTCACAAACTCTAAATACAGACATTCAACAGACATTATTACAAACATCTACAAATCGCCAAACAAAGTCGATAGATAAAACTCTCGATAACATTAAACAAAGTACTATCCAAAGTCTTCAAAATTGGTATAAAGTCGCTCAAAAATTAGGTAGGGCTGAAAAATATATCAATCGAATTCAAGAAGTCACTGAACAGTATATAAATGAAAGCAGTTACAGTCTAGATAATGCATTCCAAGCTATGTCGCGTGACATCAAAGAACTACAGCAAATTGATGAAATGACAACCCTTGCCCAAAGAGTTGTTCAAAATTTTGGAAAAGAAGATGTTAACGGTATAATGAGCGTTAGAACTGAAAATTATAAAAATTATCAAATAGCAACACAAGCACAAGAAAAAAACTATCTTATTAAAGATAAAGATAGTAATATATTACTATATATTCGAGACGGTAAAACCCAAGTCAATAACCTGAACGAAGAAATTGTAAATGACTTTAGGTATATGAATTCACGAATTGAGAATAGGCTTCAGAGTGTCAAAATAGAAATTCTATAAAGGTAAATAAAATGATAAATATGACAGAAGCAATGCATTATGCCAATATTCAAGAAAAAATGACTCAATTAGGCATAACTGATGAAAGTGTTGCTAAAAAAGCACAAGAAATTGGTTCAGTTACCCCAGAGGAACAAAAAAAAGCCGAAGAAGCACTTTGGCAAGAATCAAGAATTGCTCATGAAGAAAAAATGGCACAAGCACAAGTTAGCATTGAAAGTGTAGAAGCAATCAATTTTAGAGACTTTAGCTTTCACCAAAATCAAACTATAACCGCCGATTTAGAAAATCAAAGTTTCAATTCGGATAAAAAAGATGATGATAACAATAGTAAGAGCGAATTAGCAGTAGAAAATAGAGAAGTCATCATCGCCAAAAATTCTGATGTACAGCAAGTAATGATTCCTAAATTATTAGAAATATTAAGTAACGAAGGAAAACAGGGAAATGGGTCGGTAGTTTATCAGGGTGAAAAGTACACAGTCAGTATCAAAATCGAAGAAAGTTCAAATACCCTCTCCCTTGATAGAAATTCAGATTTAGAAAATAGAGAAGCGCTCTTGGCTTCCAAAAATAATGATGAACCTACTTATAGTATCGTAGTCAACAACATTACTCAAGAAGAATTTGAACGGTTTAAGTTACTCGTTAATAACGAACAACATTACCGCAAGAACCAGCAAGCTCAACAACAAGCTAATACAAAATATTCTGATAATGAGCTAGAGTAATTAATCAAAGTATTCCTATCAAGATACCGAAAAAGAATCCACAAGCAATAAAAATATATTTATTCGGTATCTTGTATTTAGGAAAAGTAATTCCAGCCATGCCAATACAATAAGCGAGTCGAAAGTAGTCAGCGTCAGCGAACTGACCGATAAAAAGACTGCTAAGAAAAATCAATGATTGAAGACTAAAACCGCAAAAAAAGAGCCACGATATATCAAATAGATTGGAGAAATTCACAATGCTATCGATAATATAATCGAACCAGATCTTCTTTTTTTGAGGCTTTTCCATTTTAAGAAGCGGCATTATCTACAAGTAAGCGTTTACCCTGAGAATAACATTGAAAATTTGCCTCTAAATTAAAGATTATGACAAATGTTGAACCTTCTCTTACCTGAGAAAACACGCTAACACTGGCTTGGTAACAATCCGCAACATACTTAACTGTACGCAAGCCTAAGCCAGTACGAGCTACATGAGAGCCAGTACCATCAAGAGTAAATGTTCCCTCAGCAGCTAAACTGCCTAATTTCCGTGCTTTAGGAAAGCGCTTTGCACTTAGACTATCCGTTTGGGTACAGCTTTTCCTGTTAAGTGCAGAAGTTCCCGTTAAGTAACGTTCCTCAAGGAAATAGTTTGGCAAAGAAAATGCACTACCGCCAAGTCCTATGCACCCACTTATCCCCAAATTATTATTTAACTGCTCCAACTGCGTTGAGGTGATACCTACGCCAGTATCTTGAACCACCAACCGGAGGAAACCACCTACTTGAGTATCAAGCTTGATAGTGACAGAGCCACTAGCAGAAGTATACTTAAAAGCGTTTACAATCAAGTTGCAAATCATCCGCCAAAGGTGACTGTAATTCGCGTACAAGCACACATTAGCAACTTCAGACTCAATTATAAGGGAGAAATTTATATTCTGCGCGATCGCACTATTAGAGAACTGAGCATGGATAGAATGCAGCAGGCTAGCAATATTGATATATTCGATGTTTCCTCCTGGCTCTTGATTCAACTCACTCTTCAAATCAGTAAGCACACCTAAAGTGGAAGTGATTGTAGAGCACGAGGTATCTAACACCGAATGCAGCTGCTCAAGGCTATCACCATACTTACCTACTCTAGTCAAACTCAAAACAAAGTTAACTGCCCTCAAAGGGTGATAGACATCGTGGAATACCATCTCCAAATACTGAGGAAGCCTCCGGAGATAATCACTTCGCTTGTGCAAGCATAAATTCACACGCTTCATTAGCTCAAACGAAGAAAAAGGATACACCAAAAAATCGTCAAAATCCAGAACGCATGAATCATCTCCTGATTGCACCACCTTAATAACTGGTAAACCTTCCGAACGGATACTAATTGGCTTTAAAGTAACGTCCAGTATCAAGTCAATACCTTTAAGATTGTCAGATATTGCAGACTTAGTAACCACCAAAAAATTTGATTGGTGCAAGCTATCAATAACACTCGCAACAACCTGATTACGCTTTCTGCCAATTACTAGTATCTTATATAGCACAGCAGTTACATTCAAACACTACTGTAACTATCAAAGCACCATACTACCAACATTTACCACAGAAATATTACCAAAGAAAACAAGTCATTGAACTTAATCAAAAGTTTAATATTAAGCCATTTATTGAATTTACTATAAATATAAAAAACATAATTTTATAGCTATTCATTATGTATAAATGTTACGAGCTTGAGGCATCAACTTGAAAGTAATGTTAGAAAGATTATCACGGTGTTATCCAAAAGATTCATAACATGAAGCTTATCAAAACTGTCATAGTAGAAGACCAGAATATATTTAGACTTGGTTTAAAAACTATTCTAGAAGAAAGCAACAAAATTAAGGTATGTGGAGAAACAGGATACGGAAAAGAAGCTCTAAGTGTCATTCAAAATACAGAGCCAGACGTAGTCATTGTGGATATAGGACTACCTGATATCAGTGGAGTACAAGTAGTTGAAGAAATCAGAAAAGTCTACTCAAACAGAATTAAAACCATTGTCACAACAGGAAGTTGTGAGAAAAAGATAGTCAAAGAAATATTTAAAAAAGGGGCAACTTCTTTTTACAACAAAAACAATGTCGAAAGTAAAATTATTGAAGCTGTCATAACCACCTACAAAGGTGAATCTTGGATTGATAGCACAATACACACAATTGTAGCACAAGCAATGTGGGAGCCTAACACTAAAGATACTCCCGGAAACATGATAACAAAACGAGAGTATGAAGTTTTAAAATTACTAGCAAAAGGACTAACCTATGAGGAAATGGCTAACAAACTCTGCCTGGAAATTAGTACTGTACGTTCGCACGCTCACCGAATAATCAGTAAGCTTGATAAACCAGAAAAAGACGAAAAACATAGACCCACTAGAGGAAAAGCTGTATGTGAAGCTCTAAAACTAGGAATACTCTGCCCAGAAGACTTAACCGAAGAAGTCTACAAAGAAGCGAAAGAATTCGTTCCCGATTACAAGAACCGCGAATTTTTCGCTGCTTGACATCCTCCCCATGCCCTACGGTGTGGGGATTCTAAGAAGTTGCCTTCTTAGGCTTTCTGGTTCCACGAACTGACTTACCTGAAGGAATTTCTCCACTCATGCAGAGGTCATTCTCATCCCCAGACGTTTTCGTTCCCGTGGGTTATCCATCCAGTACCAAATGCACGCATTCCGAATAAATCTGGCTGTACAAATTATTTCGTCCAGGATTGCATATTGCGATTTTGTTCCTTCTAACTTCGCCTCTAATACCAGCATAAATAACCTCACCTCCTTTGTTTTCTTACTCTGTTTATTATGATGTAAACTTCACATTTAATGTTCCTGATTCCGGAAAAATAGCAAAGACATTTAGATGGGGATTTTAATCCCCTACGGGTTTCATCCTCCGTCTATGAACGGAGGGACTTTCACCCTTCGACCCTTGGTAATCAGCTATTTCTTAGTCCAGGGTAAGCGCATCTCAAACCCTATTGACACGGTAGTTTTGGGGTTCACCCAAAACACAAATTAAGTTCAAAATTATCGCACTGAGTTCAGAAGGGTTGACATTTGCACCTTTCTGTGAGTCAAAAACATAAAAAGCTATTTGACTCATGTTTTTTCAATCATTTACGACAATTCGTCCTATTTTGAATGAAAAATCTCTATTCAGATAGAGTTTTAAGCTTTCTGTCTGTATCGAGAACAACAAAATTAGATGCGCTTACCCTGTTTCTTAGTCTTAGCGTTAATTATACAGCCGCCAGGGTTCTTACCCTGACGACAGGTTTGAATAATGCCAGCATTATCGGTATAAATCTGTCGGGCATCACGTCCCTCTTTTGATTTAGCCCATTCTAAAAGTTTAGTGTCTTCAGGTTTAAAATTTGTCACAGCAGAAGATTTAGCAGCAGATTGGGACGCAATAGCCATACTAAAAGTAAAAGCCCCTATAGCTGCACCTAACGCCAGGACGCAGCCAAAGACAAAACTAATAGTCGCTAAATTAAAGTTATTGACATCAGACAAACCTAACCTAACAAGAAGACCTTTCTCACTTTTGAGAGGAGTAGATTTTTTAGTATTCCTTACCAACTCTTCAGCGGCTTTAGCTATTGCAGCCTGCTGCTGAATAATCGCCACTTCAGCCGCATGACTTAATTTGTTATCAACCTTGAGCGTCCAGCCACCTATCACAGTATCAAGCTTAGCAGGTAGCTGCATAATCGCATATTGAGTGGTACCAATCTGTGCCCATAATTTAAACAAAGGGTCAGATGGCTTCATACCCGACTTAGCCATCAACTCTTCTATATACTCTTTCTCTTTCTCTAATTGCTCTTTACTAGGATTATCATCTGTGGAAATATTTTTAGTATCAGTCATAAAATTGCCAA
>JAESFN010000194.1_pt1 | contig 83864 bp, 71 predicted proteins | sample 9269411 | NCBI WGS metagenome assembly JAESFN01 (sample SAMN14505399, study PRJNA617100) | algae metagenome | isolation source: Iphinoe sp. HA4291-MV1 and co-occurring heterotrophs from trail next to... | place: USA: Maunawili Falls, Hawaii | collected 2009-07-25
GTCGTTCCGCGATTCATTGAATCGCGGAACGACCCTACGTCTCTGCTTTGTCGTGCTTCTTATCGGGAAACCGCTTCACACTTTTCCGGAAGCACTTTAGGAGCACCGTTCGGCGCCAACGCGACATCATTATGGGTCCAACACTGTGGCATTAGTCTGATGCGGGAACAGCGGATGTCGGCAAGCCGCGCCCAGCACGGCGAGTGAACCGGTGGGTTGCTTGGGTGGCTGGCAAGCTGTAAGCGCAGCTCAGACCGGCAGTACAGTGGTATGCTTCACCACGCGCATGATCAGGGTCGAGCGATAGGTCGCGATATTCGGCAGTTTGGACAGTTTGTCGAACACGAAGCGCTGATAGTCGTCGACATCGCGCGCGACCACGGTCAGCACGTAGTCCCATTCGCCAAACAGGATCATGCACTCGATCACTTCCGGCATGGCCATAATGGCCTTCGAAAAGGCGTCAATACCGCCGCGCGTCTGAGATGCCAGGCGAACATCCACCTTCACCCGCACGGTGAACCCGACGCGCTCGGAATCGAGGAGTGCGGCGTACCGGCTGATGATGCCGGCTTTCTCCAGCGCGCGCACCCGTCGCAATGTCGGTGCCGGTGTCAGGGCGATCCGGTCCGCCAGGATGTCGTTGCGCAGGGCGCCATCCTGTTGCAATTCGCGCAGGATGCGGCGGTCGGCGTCATCGAGCTCGTGGGACTGCATGCGCCCTCCGCTTGCGCAACTGGATTGCGTGCATTTCCACCAAACAGTCGGATTCCGCAATCCGTCGCATTACGACCTGCGCTACATTGCTCGAACATACGGATTGTCGCAAGCGAGGAGAGTGGCTGATGACCGCCCGGGCGACGCACTTGGACCTGGTCGAGCAGGTGATAGGGTTTGCCACGCATGAGGTGATGAACCAGCCGAGTGCGCTCGAGGATTGCGACCTCTATTCAAGCGACAGGCCGCTGCGCGATGCGGTTCGCGTCTTCGGTGCCGACTGGGCGACCGACCGCCTGAAGCGAACCGGAGCCCTGGTCGGCAGCGCCAAGGTCCAGCACCTGGCCCGCCAAGCCAACCGGCATCTGCCCGAGCTGCGCACGCACGATCGCTTCGGCCATCGCATCGATATCGTCGATTTCCACCCCGCTTACCACGAACTGATGGCGCTGATTTATGATTGCGAGACGCATTCGTTCGCCTGGACGCATGAACGCCCGGGTGCCCACGTCGCCCGCGCCGCACTCAGCTATCTCTGGAATCAGGGCGAGAACGGCATCTGCTGTCCGATGGGCATGACGTTCGCGTCGATCGCCGCGTTGCGGCATGATGCGGCCCTGCTCGCTGAATGGGGCCCTTTGATCAATCGCCCCGCTTACGATCCCCGGGTCCTCTACGCCAAGGACAAGGCCGGCATCACGGTCGGCATGGCGATGACGGAGAAGCAGGGCGGCTCCGATTTGCGCGCGACCATGACGACGGCGCGGCCGGCCACGGCGCGAAGCGGGTTAGGTGCGTCCTACATCCTCACCGGTCACAAGTGGTTCTTCTCGGTGCCGATGAGCGATCTCTTCCTTACGCTCGCACAAACCGACAAGGGACTGTCCTGCTTCCTCGCCACCGGCTGGCTGCCCGATGGCAGCCGCAATCGACTCAAGCTGCAGAGGCTCAAGGACAAATGCGGGAACAAGTCCAATGCCAGCAGCGAGGTGGAGTTCTACGGACTTCATGCCGTGATGCTCGGCGAGGAGGGGCGCGGCATCCGCACCATCATCGAGATGGCGCATGCGACCAGGCTCGATTTTGCGATCGGCTCCTCGGGGCTCATGCGGCAGGCGCTATCGCAGGCGATCCACCACACCAGCACCCGGCGCGCGTTCCAGCGCCACCTCGTCGATCTGCCGGTCATGCGCAATGTCATCGCCGACCTGGCCGTGGAAAGCGAGGCCATGCTGTGGATGTCGATGCGCCTGGCCCAAACCCTGGACCGCACCGAAACCGACCGCGCCGAGGCGATGCTGTCGCGCATCGCAACGCCGGTGGCCAAGTACTGGGCTTGCAAGCGGGCACCGCAATTCGTCGCCGAGGCGCTCGAATCCCACGGCGGCAACGGTTTCATTGCCGATCACTTGATGGAGCGGCTCTACCGCGAGGCACCACTCAACGGCATCTGGGAGGGCACCGGGAACGTCATCTGCCTCGACGTACTGCGCGCCATGCAGCGCGAACCCGACAGCGTCGGCGTCTTCCTCGACGAGGTGCGCAAGGCCAAGGGCGGCGACATTCGTCTCGATGCGTTCGCTGATCAGCTCGAGCGACGGCTCACGAACGTCGGCGATCTCGAGCCCATCGCCCGCCGCGTCGTCGAGATGATGGCCTTTGCGCTGCAGGCGAGTCTGCTCGTGCGGTACTCGACACCTGCGGTCGCCAGTGCATTCTGCGCGACGCGGCTCGACGGAGACTGGGGTCGCGCCTTCGGGACGCTGCCGCAGGGCTTGGATACGCGGTCCATCATCGACCGAGCGCGAATTGCGGCGGAGCGCTCGTGACTCAACGCGGGACGTCGCCTCCCCGAGTGAGTAAGCTGGGATGTTCTCCGCACCCCAACCTGGGCGACGTAAGATGAATGAACGCAAGCTTCGTGTGGCGCTCCTCTTTGGCGGGCGATCGGCCGAGCACGATGTCTCACGTGCCTCGGCGGCGAACGTCTTGCGCTCTCTCGATCCAGAGCGTTACGACGTCACCCTTGTTGGAATAACAAGAGACGGCCGCTGGATGATGGCTGGTGCCGGGAATGGGGCCGGAACTGGCGCCTCCGCATTGGTGATCCCGCAAGATGGGCCGCACCTTGCGCTCTTGCCTGCCGGTGGTGGCCGTGCGCTGCTCGTCGAGAGCGGCGGAGCCGGAGGCCGAGAGCTTTCCGCTTTCGACGCTGTCTTTCCCGTCTTGCACGGTCCCCACGGTGAGGATGGGACGGTCCAGGGTGCGCTCGAGTTGGCGGATGTGGCTTATGTCGGGTCTGGCGTCGTTGGATCGGCTGCGGCGATGGACAAGGATGTCGGCAAGCGGCTGATGCGCGACGCAGGCCTGCCGATCGTGCGCTTTGTGGCGGTCTCAGCATCTTCCATGATGACCTACGAGGATGCGGTGCGTGCGGTCGGCACCACGGACCTCTTCGTAAAGCCCGCGAACATGGGCTCATCGGTCGGCGTGTCCAAGGCGCGCACCGCCGAAGAGTTCAAGACGAGCTGCGAGCACGCGTTCCAGTTCGACAAGAAGATCGTGATCGAGCAATCCGTTCCGTCTGTCCGCGAGATCGAGTGCTCGGTTCTGGAGGATGCGAAGGGCGACGTGAGAGCCTCCGAGCTGGGCGAAATCGTGCCTGACGGTCGGCACGGCTTTTATTCCTATGATGCCAAGTACGTTGATGCCGAAGGCGCCGCCCTGGTCGTGCCAGCTCGGTTGCCGCCCATCCTCAACGAGAAGATCAGGGAGCTGGCGGTCAGGACATTCAGGACATTGTGCTGCGAGGGGATGGCCCGGGTCGATTTCTTCCTCAGCGGAGGCGATGTGTTCGTGAATGAAGCGAACACCCTGCCGGGCTTCACCAATATCAGCATGTATCCGAAGCTCTGGGAGGCGAGCGGACTCACTCAGTCTGAGCTGATGGACGCCCTGATCGAGCACGCGCTCGCGCGTCATCGGCGCTCACGATCGGTTTCCGTTCACAGATAGCGAGCCCCGAGCCTCCCGCTATTTCGGCGCGAAGGGATTCTTCCACGTGCGGTCGCGCCGCTCGGGAAATGCGCTGGCGAGGTAGTCGAGAATCTTCTTGCGATCCTCGCCCTGAACGTCCGGCATGTTGTGGCGCTGGACCATCCAGTCGAGGCTCTCGTCCCAACGCTCACGGGACAAGCCCTGCGCGGCGACGATCTTGAAGCTGTGGCAGGCCGTGCAGAAGTAGAATGCATCGTCCCGGTTGGGATGGGCCGGATACTGCTCCGGCTCCTCCTCGACAGGTTTTGCGGCCTTGTCCTGGGCGCCACCCTCTGCCGCGGACAGGAGCACACCCGCGGCAGACAGCAGCGCACCGACGAGGCCGAGCTTGCGACGCAATCCCATGGCTAGCCGACGAGCACCGCGATCCGGTGCATCGGATTGCCGCCATAGCCCTGCGGATTCCAGCCGCCCGCGATGTGCGGCTGCATGACGCCGCGCGAGTCGGTCGCCCGTGACCACAGCTCATAATAGCCGTCGCTCGGCAACTTGACGGTTGCCGTCCAGCGCTGCCAGTCGAAGCGGTTCTTGGGCGGGCTCACGGTTGCCCGCTGCCAACTGGCGCCGAAGTCGATCGACAGGTCGACGGTCTTGATCGCGTAGTCGCCGGCCCAGGCGGCGCCGCGCACCTTGAGCTCCTTGGCGCCGGCCGCGAGCTTGGTGCCGTTGGCCGGGCTCGTCATGATCGAGCGTACGGGCATGGACTCCAGGATCTTGAAGTTTGCGTCATCGGCCTTGCCGCCCGGCACCATCGGCTTGATCGCGACGCGATACGATGCACCCATCATGCCTTGGCCGTCGTGCACCTTGTCGCGCAGCGTGATCTTCGACAGCCACTTGTGCGAGGCCGAGCCCGGCCAGCCGGGATGAATGAGCCGCAGCGGCCCGCCGTGGATGTTCTCCAGCGGCTTGCCATTCATGGCCCAGACCAGCAGGCTGTGCTCCTCCATGGCCTTCTTGATGGGAACGCCGCGCGACAGCGTCTCGCGCTTGGCATCGCCGGAGAGATGAACGTCGGTGCCATAGTTCGCGGTGTAGACCGCAGATGGCTTGACCCCGGCGGCTTTCAGGACGTCGGCCAGCGGCACGCCGGTCCATTCGGCACAACCGGCGCCGCCGTTGGTCCACTGATTGCCGCGGGCCTGTGGCGTGAAGAACGAGCGGCCGTTGCCGCCGCACTCGAGCACCATGCGGTAGGTTTTCGCGCCGAAGCGCTTCTTGAGGTCGCCGAGCGTGATCTCCAGGACCTTGTTCACCTCGCCATCGATCGTCAGCTTCCAGGCGTCCGCGTCCTTGGCGGCCTCGGGAAGCTGGCCATTGTTGCGGATGAAGAACTTGGCCGTCGGCGTCGTGTCGTCGTCGAGCAGGTGCTCCGGCGTCTCCGCCACCAGCGGCTTGTCGCCGAGCAGCACCAATTTGGGGTCCTTGCCGGGAAACTGCAGGAGCTGCGGGCCGCTGGCCGCGGGCGCGTCCTTCTTGGCCTCCTGGGCGAGCGCCGCAGGGACGAGACCACCCGGCATGCTTCTGCCGAAGACGATCGGCCCGCCGACCGCAGCGGTCATGGCCGCAAGCCCCGCGCCCCCCAGAAATCCGCGCCGCGTCGCGTCCGTGCGGCGCCCGAACACGAGCGCATCGGCGCGATCCGGATCCTGGCCGTATAGCTCGCCCATGCTGCGTTCGCGTTTGCCGGCCATGGTGTCCTCCCCTGTTTATCGCTCTTGCCCGATCGCGACGTCTGCGGTCGCCTCGCGTTCATAGTATGCACAGGCGATGACGGCTCGCATGCATTCTTTGATCTGGCCAGGAGCACGCGGAGTGCCCTAGCGCGATCGGGAAGGGCCCCGGACAAGCGGCTCGCGCCGCTTTCCGGGGACGCAGGGGGGTGGTGGCTCGGCGGTGCGCAGCGTCAGCGCAGGCGGGCCAGGCGATCGGCTGCCTCGGTGGCGCCCAGCTCGCGGGCCCGCTCGTACCACTTGCGCGCGAGGTCCTTGTCCGGGTTGATGCCGCCGATCACCTTCCAGCGCGCGAGCTCGTTGGCGTCATAAGTGCCCGCGAGCGCGAGCGCGCCCTGGGCGAGGCCGATCTCGGCGGCGCGCGTGTAGAAGAGACGGGCGATGGTCACGTTGCCCGCGACCATCGCCTCGTCGCCCTTCTGCATGTGCTTCATCGCGCGCTCGCGGTCCTCGGGCTTGAGCTCCGGGAGCGGCGCCATCGGGATCGGCGGGGCGGCCTTGGCCTGCGGAGCGGGCTGGGCCTGAGGCTGCGGCTGGGGAACGGGCGCGGGCAGCGGCGCGGCGCGGCCGAGCGAGGCGGTGTTGCCTTGCGGGGCGGAGCGCTGCTCCTGGGCCTGGCCGGCGTTGATCGCGGCGGCCGCCGCGATGAGCATCGTCGCCTTCGTCTCGCTCAGCACCGTGCCGTCGACGGCGACCAGCGAGATGGTGACCTCGGTGCGGCCGTCGGAGCCGAGCGGGGCTGCGATCTTGAGGCGCGACAGGCTGGCGAGCGGAATCGCCCAGGACCCCTGCGAGATCGAATGGCCCTCCGAGAGGGTGGCCGCTCGCGGCAGGCCGCGGATGCGCAGGAAGGTCTGTGGCGGGATGGCGTCGGCCGGTCCGATCTGAATGGGAAACGGCGTCTCGGCCGCCGGCTCGATCAGCACGATGGCGGCGACGCTGACGAACGGCTTGGCCGGCGACGTCTGCGCCTCAGCCACGCGCGCGCCGTCGTGGACGGCGATCGTTGCGGCGAGGACGGCGGCGAGCCCGCCCTGGCGAACCCATCGCCCGGTCCGTCCTCCCGCGGCCTGCGGTCGCGACCACCGGGATCGCAACCCTGGCGATCGTGACCCTGGTTGTCGCTCCGGCCGGCTTTGTTCTCCCATGGTCCGTTTCCCCCAAGACGCACCGTCGGCCGCGCCGCTATTGCTTCTTCTGCTTCGTCCACTCCATGAACTGCTGGAAGAGGCGCTCCTGCTCGGCCTTGTCGCCCGGGGCGGCGCGGGCCGCCTGGGTGCGGGCGTAGACCTGGTCCACGGTCTGGGCCTGCCGCTGCTGGACGGCTTCGCCCGCCGGTTGCGCCTGGGAAACTTTGACGAGCTGCTCTTCGGCGACCCAGTAGCGATTCCACCCGGGCACCTTGGCCGCGAGGTTGATCTCGCGCCATTTCGGGTGGAAGGGCGGCTTCTTGAGCGTGTCGAAGCGCGAAAAATAGTACTCGATGAACCGTTCGACGCGGCGAAAGCGATCGCTTTCCTTCGGCCAGTTATAGACCGCCAGAACGACCGGAACGCCGAGAGTCTCGACCTTTTCGCCGGGCTTGAAGAGATTGGGATAGTCCTCGTGTCCGAGGGTCGAGGGCACGTAGTAGTCCGAAAACTTGTCCGTGAACTCGACGGGAAGGAAATGGAAGCCCGGTTCCGGCTTGTGCTTGGCGAACAGGTCGTTCGGCTTGCCGACAGTGTGAAGGATGGCGGCGACGTCGCCGTTCTTCAGCTCGTTCTGCAGCGCGCTCGCATTGTTGACGAATACCGGCTCGACCTTGATACCGAGCCGCTCGAACAGGATCGGCCCGGTGATCGTGGGGCCGGCCCCCTTGGTGTGGAAGCCGACCTTCTTGCCCTCGAGATCCTGCAGCGTCTTGATCTCGGGCCGGGCGTAGACGTGCAGCTCGCCGATGTACATCTGCGAAATGTAGTTGACGCGACGCTCGACGTTGCTGGCCTTCTTGGTGCGCTTGAACTCGTCGAACACGTCGGCATGGGTGATCGAGACGTCGACGCCCTTCAGATAGAGCAGGTCGCTGACGTTCTCGGCCGCGCCGTAGGTGACGATGGGCAGCACGCGAAGGTTGTCGCCGTCGTCCAGCGCCTTAGCGAGCTCGGCGGCGAAGCGGATGAACGTGCCCTCGAGGAGCCCGCCGGCGAGCCCGACCGTCCAATTGTTGACCCGGTCCACGGCGCCGGCCTCACCGGCTGCCGCCGCCGACGATTGGGGGCGCTTGCCGGCCTGCGCGAGCAGATTGGCGGACGGATCGACCTGCGCGGAGGCGCCGCCCGCGAGCAGCACGAACAATCCAACCGCCGCAATACGCAGCACAGTGCACGAACGCATGGTTTGGCCCCCTACCGACATTCAAGCGTGTTGTTCGCCCTTAACAATCAAGTGTGACCACACGGTGCCCAATTCGCCGCACCCCAAAAAAATGAGACGCGAAATTTCGCGAGCGGCCGCGGCCGCCTCGACGCGTCGCGGAGATGGTTTGCCCGCCCGGCCGATGCGGCTAAGGTCTGGCGTGCCGCGCGGGGTCCACTCCGCGCCGGTCTCGAACGTCAGCTTGAGAATGGATATCCCGCATGACGCGCCCCCTCACCGTGCCGCCGAAGCACGGACATCCCACATTCCTGTTTTCCGAACTCGCGCTCGACCTCGACGCGCTGAAGGCCGACATCGCCTTCCTCGGCATCCCCTACGGCTCGGCCTACTCCTTCGAGGACATCACCAACGATCAGAGCAAAATGCCGACGGCGATGCGCCAGGCGAGTGACCGCATTGTGCGCAGCCTGGAGCGCTACGACTTCGATCTCGGCGGCCCGCTGTACGACAACCGCCCGATCCGGACGGTCGATTGCGGCGACGTGCGCGCCGACATTCACGACGTCAAGAGCCATGTGGGGCGGGCCGAGCAGGCTGTGCGCCGGATCCTCAAGGCCGGCGCGCTGCCGATCGTGCTGGGCGGCGATCACGCCATTCCGATCCCGGTGCTGCGGGCCTACGAGGGGCGCGGACCGATCACCCTGGTGCACATCGACCAGCACCTCGACTGGCGCGACGACTTCAACGGGGTGCGGGATGGGCTGTCCTCCCCGATCCGGCGCGCCTCCGAGATGGAGCACATCGGGGAAATCTTTCAGATCGGGCTCCGCGCCACGGGCAGCGCGCGGACCGAGGAGGTCGAGGCGGCCAAGGCCTACGGCGCGCACCTGATCAGCGCCTACGAGCTGCACGACGTTGGCATGGATGCGATCCTCGAGCGCATTCCGGCGGGCGGGCAGTACTACATCACCATCGATCTCGACGGCATGGATTCGGCGGATGCGCCAGCGGTGGCCGCGCCGATGCCGGGCGGCGTCACCTTCCTGCAGGCGCGCAAGCTGATCCGCGGGCTGGTGCAGAAGGGGCGGGTGGTCGGCATGGATCTCGTCGAGATCACGCCGAAGCACGACGTCAATAACATCACCTGCATCACGGCCGGCCGGTTGATCGTCAACCTGATCGGCACGGCGGTGAGGGCCGGGTACTTCGACCGCAAGTAACGGGCGGCGGGCCTGCCGGCGCCCGCGTTGACACGCCTCCGGCGAGGGCGACAATGGTCGCCTCTCGACCGGAGGAGCCCCGACGATGAAGCTCAAATTCCATCATCTCAACTTGTGCACGTCCAACGTGGCGACGCTGGACGACTTCTATCGGGGCGTGCTGGGCCTCGATGCCGAGCCGACGCTGGGCGCCAGCCGGATCGCGTCGCAAGGCTATGCGGGGCGGGTGTCATTCGTGACCGACGGGGCGGCGCAATTCCACCTGTCGCAGCGCGATCTCGACGTCGGGTTCCGGACCAAGCAGGCGATCAATCCGCTGGAGCGCGGCCACATCGCTTTCCGCACCAACGACATCGAGGCGGTGAAGCGACGGCTCGCCGAGAAGGGCGTGCTGGTGTCCGACTACGGGACGTGGGCGATGAGCGGCTGGCACCAGATCTTCTTTCACGATCCGGACGGCAACATCATCGAGGTCCATCAGGACAAGTCGTGAAGCACGGCCCGAGGAGTTGCGTCGATGGGTGACGCGCCCTGTCATGGGTGCTTCTGCGGGTGCATGACGTAGCAGAACCGCGGCGATCTTGATCGCCGCGGATGCGTGCCGTTCTAGCTAACGGTTACCGCCGCCACCGCCACCGCCACCGCCACCGCCACCGCCACCACCGCCACCACCGCCGCCGCCGCCGCCACCGCCACCACCGCCGCCGCCACCGTTACCACCACCGTTTCCGCCGCCGCCACCGTGGCCGCCCCCACCACCGCCACCTACGCCACCGGCACCGCCGACGCCACCGGCACCGCCGACGCCGCCGGCACTGCTGCCGCCGCCGCGATCGCTGCGTCCCTGGGAGCCGCCGCCCCAACCGCCGGGTCCTGGGGTCTCGCCGGCATGTCCGACGCCCTTGTCATTGCCGGGATTGCCCAGCCCGCGGCCGCCGACACCGCTGCTGCCGCCGGGCGCGCTCGCCCGCGCGCCGCCGGCCGCCGCGGAGGCATCCATGGTGTTGCCGATGCCGGAGAAGGCGACCGCCGCCGTAAACTGAGCAACCGCTGCCACCGCCGCCGGTGCGGCCGCGGCCGCCGCACGTGCCGACTGTGCGCGCGATGAGCGGGCAAGCAGGTCGGCGTATTGCATCCGGACGATCGGATCGATGGTGAGGCGGCGGCCGAGGAACGGAAAGGCCTCCTTGATCTTCACCCCGGCCAGCAGCTTGGCGTCCCACTTGCTCCGCTGGATGAGCCGGCCGCTATGCGTGACGTAGACCAGGCGGCGCTTCTTGTTGTGCAGCAGGCAGCGCGCCGTGCAGATATCGACGGCGCCCTCGTGGAGCAACACAACCATGCCGCCCTTGTCGGCGATGTAGCCATCGAACACCGTGCCGCGGATTCCCATCGAGGCGACCGAGCTCTTGATCTCGTAGGCCTTCTTGTCGCTGTGGCCGGTGATGAAGCGGAATGCGCCCTTGGCGAGATTGATGGTGACCTGGCCGCCGCTCTTGTTCGGGTCGTAGATGAACTTGTCGAGCGCCAGACGCGCGTTGGGCCCGAGCGCGAGCTTGGTGTCATCGGCCAGAATGAATTCGCCGTGTGCGTTGCGCGCCGCTTCCAGGACCTCGAGCTCGAGGATGGGATCCTGTTTGGCGAGCTGGCGCTTGGGATCCTTCTCGTGGGCCGCGGTGACCTCGTTCTTGATCTCGACCGCGGTGCCGATTTGACGGGGATCGGCGCCCAGGGCCGGCGATCCGATCGCGACGGCCGTGGCGAGAGCCTGCAGCAATGTCTTGGGGAAGCGCACCATCTCGAAGCCCCCATATCGTGAAGAAAACAATCGAGAATTGTACTCCTTTTTTGCAAAGGTTGAGCCGAAAAACGGCGATCCGCAGCAGATGTGATTAACCCCGCCGGGCTAGGCGGACGCGGCCTCGGCCGCCAGCGGCAGGTGGCAGGCCATCAGGTGGCCGGGCCGCGGCGAGCGGATCGGCGGCTCGACCGTGTCGCAGATGGCGCCGATGCGGCGCGGGCAGCGGCCGGCGAACACGCAGCCGGTCGCGGCCTGGCTGCGGCGCGCCTCGAGCGGCAGGCGGATGCGGTCGTGGGCGGCACGAGTGACGGTGGGCACCGCGGAAAGCAAGGCCTCGGTGTAGGGATGGTGCGGCGGGGCCATGACCTCGTCGCGGGTGCCGGTCTCGACGATGCGGCCGCGGTACATCACGGCGATGCGGTCGGCCAAGTGGGCGACGACCGAGATGTCGTGGGAGATCAGCAGATAGGCCACGTCGAGGCGGTCGCGCAGATCAGCCAGCAGATTGACGATGGCCGCCTGCACCGAGACATCGAGGGCGGAGACCGGCTCGTCGCAAACGACAAACTGCGGGTCGGTGGCGATGGCCCGCGCGATGCCGACGCGCTGCTTCTCGCCGCCGCTCATCTGGTGGGGGTAGCGATCGGCGTAGTGGGCGGGAAGCCGCACGAGATCGAGCAGGGCGTGCACGCGGGCGGCGACCTCGCCCGGGGGAACGATCGCGAAGCGCTGCAACGGGCGGGCGATGATATCGCCGACGGTCTTGCGCGGATTGAGCGAGGAATCGGGGTTCTGGAACACGATCTGGGCGATGCGGCGCATCGGTGCCAGCGCGGACTGGGGCGCGCGGGTCACGTCCTCGCCGGCGACGCGGATGGTGCCGCCGTCGGGATCGACGAGGCGCAGGACGGCGCGACCGAGCGTGGTCTTGCCCGAGCCCGACTCGCCGACGAGGCCCAAGACCTCGCCGCGGCCGATGGTCAGCGTGACGCCGTCGATGGCGCGGACGCGGACCGGGCGCATGACCGGCTTCCAGCCGTCGAAGGCGAGGGCGGCGAGGCCGCGGGTCAGCGTGAAGGTCTTGGCGAGCCGGTCGGCGGCGACGACGGGTGCGGTCTCGCCGGATCGCTGGCGGGAGGGTGCCGCCGCCGGGCTCTCGATCTCGGGCCAGGGCGTGGCGGCGAGCATGGACGCGCGGACGCAGCGGACGGCGCGATCGCCGGCGGCGGCAAGCGTCTGCGGCGCGCGGCAGGGCGCCTGCGCGAACGGGCAGCGTGGCTCGAAGCGGCAGCCGGCCGGCAGGTTGCGCAGGTCCGGCAGGCGGCCGGGGATGGCGGCGAGGCGCGCCTGGTGGATGTCGAGGCGGGGAATCGCGGCCAGCAGGCCCTTGGTATAGGGATGCTGCGGGGTCTCGAAGACGGCGGCGGTCGGCCCGCGCTCGACCACCTCGCCGGCGTAGAGCACGGCAACCTCGTCGGCGATGCGGCGAACCACGCCGAGGTTGTGGCTGATGAACAGCATCGACAGGCCGCGCCGCTTCTGCAACTCCTCGAGCAGGTCGAGGATCTGGGCCTCGATGGTGACGTCAAGGGCGGTGGTCGGCTCGTCGAGGATCAGGAAGTCGGGCTCGGCGGCGAGCGCGCCGGCAATCAGCGCGCGCTGGCGCATGCCGCCCGACAGCTCGTGCGGGTAGGCGTTGGCGACGGCGGCGGCCTCGGCGATGCCGACCTCGACCAGCAGCTCGATGGCGCGGGCGAGGGCCGCCTCCTTGGTCATGCCCTTGTGGTAGACGAGGCCCTCGCCGACCTGCTCGCCGACCCGCAGCGAGGGATTGAGCACGGAGAACGGGTCCTGAAAGACGAGCGCGATGCGGGCGCCGCGCAGGTGGCGGCGGGCATCCGGCGGCAGGGTCAGCAGGTCGGTGCCCTCGTAGAGGATGCGGCCGGCCGGAATCTGCGCCTCGGAGGCGAGCAGGCCCATGACGGCGAGCGCGACCGTGCTCTTGCCGGATCCCGATTCCCCGACCACCGCGAGCGTGCGGCCTTTGGCAACTGAAAGCGAGACGTTGCTCAGCGCGGAGACGGTGCCGCCGGGAACGCGGTAGGTGATGGTGAGGCCTTCGATCGAGAGGGTCATGCTCAGGCCTTGGCTATGCGGCTTTTCAGGCGCGGATCGAGCCGCTCGCGCAAGCCGTCGCCGATCAGGTTGATGCCGATGACGAGCAGGCACATGGCAAAGCCCGGTGCCAGAGCGATCCACGGCGCGCGGTCGATGAAGGCGCGGGCCTCCGAGATCATCAGGCCCCAGTCGGAGCTCGGCGGCTGGGCGCCGAGACCGAGGAAGCTCAGTGCCGAGCCGAGCAGGATGGCGTAGGTGACGCGCAGGCTCGCCTCGACGATCAACGGCGGCCAGGCGTTGGGCAGGATCTCGCGGAAGAGGATGTAGGGGGCGCTCTCGGCGCGGGCGCGGGCGGCCTGCACGAACTCTTCGTTGGCCAGGCCGAGGGTGACGCTGCGGGCGACGCGGGCGATCAGCGGCACGTAGACGAAGCCGACGGCGATGGCGGTCTTCCACAGGGCCGGCGGCGTGACGGCGAGCACCAGCAGGCCCAGCATGATCGCCGGTATCGCCATCAGGACGTCGGCGATGCGCATCAGCACCTCGTCGACCTTGCCGCCGAAGTAGCCGGCGGCGAGCCCGACCGGTACGCCGAAGAGCACGCTGATGAAGGTGGCGCCGATCCCCATGGCGAGCGACAGGCGCCCACCCATCAGGAGCCGGCTCAACACGTCGCGGCCGTAGTCGTCGGTGCCGAACCAGTAGGTGAGGCTCGGCGGCTGGAAGCGGGTGCGGATCGAGATGGTGTCCCAGGGGTGGGGCGCGATCCAGGGCGCCAGCAGGCTCAGCAGGACGATCGCACCGACGATCACCAGCCCGGCCTTGAGCTGGGCCGGCATCGGGCGGCGCGGCGGCGGCGCAGCGGCCGCGGTCTCAAGCGACGTTTCGGCCATAGCGGATCTTCGGATTGAGCCAGGCGTACAGGAGATCGGCGATCAGGTTGGCAACGGCATAGATGGCGGCGACGACCAGGATGGCCGCCTGCAGGGTCGGCAGGTCGCGCTGCTGGATCGAGAACACGAGCAGGCGGCCGAGGCCCGGGTAGGCGAACACCGTCTCGATGACGACGATGCCGCCCATCAGGCGGCCGATGTCGAGGGCGAGGACGGTGATCGTGGGCAGCAGCGCGTTGCGCAGCGCGTGGCGCACGACGACGACGCGCTCGGGCAGGCCCTTGGCGCGGGCCGCGGTGACATAGGGGCTCTGCAGGACCTCGATCATGCTCGATCGCGTCAGCCTGGAGACATGTGCGAGGTGCGCGAACACCAGGGTCATGGTCGGGGCGATGATATGCTTCAGCCAGATCCAGAAGCCGGCCGAGAGCGGCTCGTAGCCCGAGGCGGGGAGCCAGCCGAGATAGGCTGCGAAGACCAGGATGACGACGATCGACCAGAAGAACTCCGGCACCGCGATGCCGAGGTAGGTGGCGACTGAGACGGCATGGTCGAGCGGGCGGTTGTGGCGGAGCGCGGCGATGACGCCGAGCGAGACGCCGATCAACGCGATCAGGACGAATGCGGAAATGGCGAGGGTGGCGGAGCGCTGGATGGCCTCGAGGAGGATCGGCGCCACCGGACGGTTCATCAGCATCGACTCGCCGAAGTCGCCGGTGATCAAGCGGGACGCCCATCGCCAGTACTGGACCAGAATCGGATCGTTGAGGCCGAGCTTGAGCTCCAGTGCTTTGACCTGCTCGGGTGGCGCGAAGGGGCCGAGGATGAGGTGGGCGACGCTGGCCGGCAGGATCGACGTGATGGTAAACACCAGCAGCGACACGGCCACGAGCACGAGCCCGATCAGGAGCAGCCGCCTCAGCACGTAGCCGGCCATCGTCGCGATTTCCCTTCGAGCCCGTCAGTTGGCCTGCGGGCTTTTCTCGATGTTGCACCTGCGGTCCGGGCGCCAGCGGCGCGGCACTCCGGGACGGAAAGAAGCAAGAAAGCGGCGGGGCCGCGGATCGGTGCGGCCCGCCGCTGGTCCGGCTCAGCTCAGCGCTTGAGCGTGACCTCCTTCAGCTCCAGCCATTGCATGGGCGTCGACTTGAAGCCCTCGACCTCCTTGCGCACGCCGTTCACGTGGGCGGCCGAATAGCCGATGATGCTGGGCACCGTCTCGTCGACGATCTTCTGGAACTCGAGGAAGATCTCCTTGCGCTTGGCCTCGTCGTTGGTCTTGCGCGCGGTGTCGAGCAGCTCATCGACCCTGGCGTTCTTGTAGAGCCAGAGCTGGCGGTTCCAGCTTCCGGCCGAATGATAGAACGGGTACAGCGCCGTATCGATGGTCGGGCGGGCGAAGTAGCCATCGACGTACATCTGCGCCTTGCCGGCGACGTTGGCCGCGTAGGAGGCGAAGGGCACGCGCTCGACGTTGATGTTGATACCGGCCGCGCGGGCCATGTCGCGCACCGCCACGCCGAGGCGCACGCGCTGCTCGCGCTCCTGCGGCACCTGCAACGTCACCTCGAAGCCGTTGGGAACGCCGGCCTCGGCGAGCAGCTTCTTCGCCTTGGCGATGTCCGGCGGCGGGAAGGGGAGGGCCGAATTGAAGTACGGGTGGCTCGGCGGGATCGGGCTGTGGGTCGGCGCGCCCTGGCCGAAGATCGCCAGCTCGACGAGGGCCGCCTTGTCGATGGTCGCCGCCAGTGCCTGGCGGATCTTCATATTGTCGAAGGGCGCCCGCTCGTTGTTGAGAATGACGCCGTCCCAGGTCGCGGTCGACACCGAGTCGGCGCGGACATTGGGGTGGCTCTTGAACTTGTCGACCGTCTCGTAGGGAAGGTTCCACAAGATGTCGATGGCGCCCGACTCGAGAGCCGCGAGGCGCGCGGCTGCTTCCGGAATGATGCGCATGGTGACGCCATCGAGCTTGGGCAGCCCCTTCTCGAAGTAGTCGGGGTTCTTCACGAGCTCGAGGCGGTCGCCGGGCGACCAGGAGACGAACTTGAACGGGCCGGTGCCGACCGGCTTGGTCGACAGCGTGTCGATCTGGTCCTTGGCGACGATGCGAAGCTGGCGCTCGCCGAAGATGTCGGGGAAGCCCGCGTACGGGATGTTGAGGGTGAAGCGGACGGTGAGCGGATCGACCGCCTCGACCTTCTCGACCATGGACAGGTTGGCGCGGGCGCGGGAGCCGGTGTTGGGATCGAGAATGCGCTTGATGGTGGCGACCACGTCCTCGGCGTCGAGGGCCTTGCCGTGGTGGAACTTCACGCCGTCGCGTAACTTGAACGTCCAGGTCTGGAGGTCCGCGGTGGCCTCCCAGCTCGTGGCGAGGTCGGGCTTCACGGTCAGATCGCGGTCGATGCGGGTCAGCCCGTTGAAGACGAGGTGAACGTAGATGTACTCGTCGCCGATGGTGGTCTTGGCCAGGTCGAGCTGATTGAGCGTGGTGCCGACAGCGACCCGGATGGTGCCCTGGGCGGCCACCGGCGAAGCGAGAGCGACGGCACACGCCGCCGCGAGAAACATGCGTCTCATAGAACTACCTCCGAACTCCCCATTCACAACACACACTTGCTCCGGGCCGATCGCGGCGCCGCTTCCTCACTCATTTGAGGTGGGGCGGCCGCGTCGCCCGCTCGGGATCGACGGCGCGCACCACGTAAGGATCGGCCTCCGGCTCGTACATCGACCACAGGCGGGCGAGCTCGGTGATCGGCTCGCGATGGTCGTCGACGCGGAGGTCGACGTAGGCAAACGCCTCCTTGTGCGCGACCATGAGGGCGGCGGAGGTCACCGGCTGCATCTCGCCGCCGGCCGCCTCGCCCGCGGCGAGCGCGTCGATCAGGCGGCGGGCGAGTGGCGCGCCGGGGGACTTCTCGAAAGCGGCGGTCATGGCGCGAGGGATGTCGGGTGAGCGGACGATGTTGGCGATGGCGGCGCAGTCGCGCCCCTGCGCCTCGCCCTTCTCGCCGCGCACGCTGGGGCCGGAGTAGGTCGCGGTGCGCCCCGCAGCATCGACGATCGCGAGCTGGCGCCACTGGCGGTGCGGGGTGGCAGCGACGATGGCCGCCATCGCCTCCTCGGCGGCGAAGCCGCGCGCCAGCAGATCGAGCGCGAGCGGTCCGAGGCGTGGATCGGTGCGATGCTGGGTCAGGGCGGCCCCGACGCCGGCCCGCGCATAGGAGCAACGCGACCCGACCGCGATCGACGAGGTCGTCACCACCGCTCCCAGCATGCCGGTCCGGGCACAGCGCCCGACGAGAGAAAACGTCATTTGGAACCGTCCGCAATCACCGCTGTGATGTCAACCTCCATCAGCAATTCCGGGCTGGCCAGGCCTTTGACGATCAGCGCACTGAAGGCCGGATTGGTGCCGCTCAGCCGGCGCAGCACCACGTCGGAGGCGCCGGCCAGGAAGGCGCGGTCGGTGACGAACACGGTGGCCTTGACGACGTCGGAGAGCTTGGCGCCGGCCTCGCCCAGCAAGACCGCGACGTTGTCCATCGCCTGCTCGGCCTGGGCGACGGCATTGCCCGGACCTTTCAGCACCTCGTCGAGGCCCATGCCGGTCTGGCCGCGGAGGACGACGCGGTTGCCGGCGCGCACGGCCATGCAGAAGTCGCAGTCGAGCGGCTGCTGCTCGGTGCCGTAGCGGGCGTTCTTCGACTGGTATTTGCGCAGCCGGGTGTGGGGCTGGCCGGCCACCTTGGGGAAGGTGTGGACGTCGATCTCGAACATGATCTCGGGCCGGGCGAAGGCCTGTACGATGATGCCGGTTGAGACTGGATGGATGCCGCGGAAGTGCTTGCCGATCATCGGGTAGACGGCGGTGCGGTAGGCGCGGTCCGAGATGTAGACGGTGATCTTGGCGACGTCGTCGAGGCCGGAGCCCGCCCCCTTCAGCAGCTCCGCGAGGTTGCTCAGCGCCAGATCGGCTTGGGCACCGGCATCCTCGGGACGGCGGCCGAGCCCGACCACGCTCTTGCCATCGAGCGTCGATCCGGTCTGGCCGCGCACGAACAGCTCCGAGGCGCCGGCGGCGACCATCGCGCCTTGCCAGGCGAAGCCCTGGCCGTGCCAGTTCGGGTAGTCGTAGGTGCGCAACCGCTTGACGGGTGGAGCGCCGGCCGCGGGTGAGAACGCCTCGGCGTCGATCTGCACCATCATCTCGGCGGAGGGGAGGCCGGCGACGACGAGACCGGTCGAGACCGGATACACGTTGGGCAGGCGGCGGCTGATGGCACCGTAGACGGCGGTGCGATGGCCGCGATCAATGATCGAGGTGGTGAGCTTGGTGATGTCCTTGAGCGAGCCACCGGCAGCGGTGAGGGCCGCCTCGAAGCGATCGAGGGCGGCGTTGGTCTGGGCGGCGGCGTCACCCAGCGCCGAGACCTTGCCGTCGGGTCCGGTGCCGCCCTGGGCGCTCAGGTAGATGCGATCACCGGCGCGGACGGAATCGGCGTAGGGCGCGGGGGTGTCGGCGCTTAGGCGATAGGACGCGCGCTGGCGCGGCAGAAAGCGTTGAACCGTCATGACCGGGCGGGCTCCTGGGACAGGTACGCGGCGGCTGCGAGCACGTGGGTGCGCAGGACATGGAGATACTCCTCGATGTCGACCCACTCGTCGGGCTTGGCCATGTTGTTGGGCGTGCAGCCATAGACATAGGCCGGGACGTTGCGGTGGCGCCAGTGCTTGCAGTCGGTGGCGCCGAGGCTGACGACCGGCACCGGCTTGGCGTAGCCGAGCCCTTCGACCGTCTTCTGCAGGATGGCGACCATCGGGTGATCGGGCGGGCAGGTGCTGGGCTCGGCGGAGTGGGTCCAGACCGGGGTGAGCTTGGCCTCGGGGTAGCGGGCGACGATCTTCTCGACCTCGGCCATCATGGCGGCGTGGGTGAAGCCGACGGGGAGGCGGATGTCGACCTCGAGGCGGCAGTGGCCGGGGAGCACGTTGATCTTGAGGCCGCCCTGGATGACGCCGGCCGAAACGGTGACGCGATCGAGGATGCGGCCGGCGCCGTCGCCGAGGGCGCGGTCCATGGCGGCGCGGCCCATCTCGATGGCGCGGCGGACGTCGTCGGTCTGCGGCACCGGGAGATCCTCCAGCGCATAGAGGTCGCGCACGAGGTCGGTGGCGATGCGGATCGCGTTCTTGCTCATGTGGGTGTAGGCGGCATGGGCGCCGGGCGTGGCGATCTCGAAGACGACGCGCAGGGTGCCCTTCTCGCCGAAGCGGATGGTGCCGGGCGTCGAGGGCTCGCCGTTCAGCATGCAGTCGCCGCGGAACTCGTCGGGGAAGGTGTCGACGAGCCACTTGGCGCCCCAGGTGCCGCCGGTCTCCTCGTCGGACACGCAGGTGAGCGTGAGCCGGCCCTTCAACTTGTCGCGCAGGCGGTGCAGGTAGACGTACGTCCATACCGAGGCGGCGGTGCCGCATTTCATGTCGACGACGCCGCGGCCGTGGACCTTGCCGTCAGCGACGGCGCCGCTCCAGGGATCGCGCGACCAGGTTTCGGCGGGGCCGGCGGGGAAGACGTCGATGTGGCCGTTGAGGACGAGATGGGCTCCCTTGGCGCCGCCGTCGAACGTGCCGACGACGTTGGGCCAGTCGGGCTTGGCGGTGCGGTATTCGACGGGGGCGCCCAGTGCCTTCACGCTGTCGTGGAGGAAGGCGGCGGCAACCTTGGTGTCGCCGGGCGGGTTGGGGCTCGGCCGGGCGACGAAGTCGGACAGGAACTTCACCAGGATATCGCGGTCGCGTTCGATCCAGGACAACAGGGTGTCGCGATGCGGACTCATGATCGTTCCTCGTCTTCTTGTTGCTTGATCAGCCCGCCGAGGCCGGCTCGGCCTCGGGCGGAAAATGGCCGAGGCGCTTGGCCTCGTCCCACAACTTGGCGGTAGCCGCGCGCCCCTTGGCGATGATCGCCGCCTCGTCGATACCGGCGAGCCGACCGCGGCGGACGACAATCCGGCCGTCGATGACGACGGTGTCGATGTCGGCGGAGGAGGCGTACCAGGTCAGTGTGCGCAGCGGATCGCGGATCGGCTGCAGATGGGCCTTCATGGCATCGACGACGATGAGGTCGGCGGCGGCACCCGGCGCGATGCGACCCAAGTCGGGGCGGCGCAGGATGTCGGCGCTGGCGATGGTGGCGGCGTGCACCAGCTCGGCCGCCGTGCCGGAATCGCCGGCGCCCGTCGCCTGCTTGGAAGCAAAGCCGGTGGCGCGCATCTGGGAGAAGAAGTCCATGCGCTCGGCGTCAGTGCCGAGGCCGACGCGGACGCCGTGCGCCTTGAAGTGGGCGAAGTTCGGCGACTTGCCGCCGCGCAGGAACACGCTGGCGCAGTTGGCGATGGCGGCGCCCGAGGCGGCGACCTTGGCGAGCTCCGGCGCGGTCAGATGGGTACCGTGGGCGAAGATCACGCCCTCGCGCAGGAGGCCGACCGACTCCATGTAGTCGGCACAGCTCATGCCGCGGTCCTTGGCGACGCGATCGACCTCGCCCTGGCTTTGGGCGAGGTGGATGGTGGCGAGCAGGTTGCGCTCGCGGGCGATGCGGTTGGCGGCAGCGAGCAGGTCGGGCGCGCACGAGTCGGCGGCATGCGGGCCCAGGATCACCCGGATGCGGCCGCTCGGGCCCTCGTCGTAGTCGGCGAACAGACGCTCGAAATGGGCGAGGCCGGTGTCGCCCTCGAAGCTGCCGCGGGCGGCGGCGGCCACCGTCGCGTCGCCGACCTTGGCGGCGGGAGAGAACAGGTAGGGGGCGCCGTAGAAGCGCAATCCCCATCGTCGGGCGAGGTCGAAGATCACGCGCTGGCGCGGCCGGAACTGATCGACGAGGGTGGTCGCGCCGCTCTTCATGATTTCGAGCAGGCCGATGGCGACCAAGGCCTCGAGCTCCTCGTCGTCGAGGAAGGTCATGGCCAGCGCGCCCATCGGCATCAGCATGGAGTAGACCTTGCTCTCGCCGATGGCGCGGCGCGGCAGGTCGTCGACGATGCCGCGGAACAGCGGCGCGTTGATGGTGTGGTTGTGCAGGTTCAAGAAGCCCGGCACCGCGATGCCGCCTGGCACCTCGATCGTCTCGGCGTCGGTGGGCGGGTCGGCGGTCACATCGGCGATGCGGCCGTTCTCGATGACCACCGCCTGGCCCTTCACCGGAACCTGCCTGTCCTTCAGCGACCGAATGGTCCATTCGGTCTTGATGACGGTACGCGGCACGCGATCACAATCTCCGGTGGGGCGCCGGCACGGGCGGAGCGGGGGAGCCGCAACACGACGGCTCGTCCAATCTTGGCATCGCGCGCGGCGGGCCAACAATAGGTCGGTCTATGATAATTTGCACCCGACTATTCATGTGGGTGATATGCGACTGGCGAATGCGGCGAGCGTTTGCCACCCATGCAAACGACGGTAATGTCTTCGAGAGGGGCGTGACAGCGGGATGACAGCGGATATGGCGATGGACGCACCGATGCGGCTCGGCTCCTTCGTGGCCAACGCGCGCTTCGAGGACGTGCCGACCGAAATCGTCGAGAAGGCCAAGCGGCACATCCTCGACACGATGGGGGCGGGCCTGGCGGGCGCCACCTCGGAGGAGGCCAAGCGGGCGCTGGCGGCTCTGCTGGCGACGGACGGGGCGGGGCCGTCGGTGGTGTGGGGGACGCGGCGCAAGCTGTCGCCGCGCAATGCGGCGCTGATCAACGGCACGGCGGCGCACGCCTTCGAGCTCGACGATACCGGCGGGTGCGACCACTCCGGCGCGGTGGTGCTGCCGGCAGCGCTGGCGGCGCTCGACATCGGCCGGCGGCCGGTGAGCGGGGCCGAGTTCGTGCTGGCGGTCGTGCTCGGCTACGACGTGGCGCGGCGGGTGCTCGACGGGTTCGGCGGCTATCCGGCGCACAACGAGCCGGGCTGGCATTCGACGGGCACGTGCGGGACGTTCGGCGCGGCCGCGGCGGCGGCGCGCCTGCTCGGCCTCGACGCGGCGAAGACGGCGGCGGCGATCAGCACGGCGGCCAGCTTCTCGAGCGGCGTGTGGGCGTTCATCCACGACGGCGCGATGACCAAGCGGCTGCACGCCGGCCGGGCGGCGGAGGGTGGACTGCTGGCGGCTCAGCTCGCAGCGGCCGAGATCACCGGGCCGTCCCGCGTCTTCGACGACGTGTGGGGCGGATTCTTCAAGACGTTCGGCCATCGGCCGCCGGTGCCCGAGGCGCTGGTGCGCGATCTGGGGAGCGACTGGCGGATCCGGATCGCCGCGATCAAGCCCTATGCGTCGTGCCGCGACACCCATTCGGCGGTCGATGCGGCGCGGCGCATTCTGGCGCGGCGCAAGCTGGCGCCGGCCGACATCGCGGAGGTGCGCGTGCGCGCCAACTCGTTCCTCAACGGCATGGTCGGCGGGCGCGACTGCGCGACCCTGCCGGCGGCGCAGATGAGCCTGCCCTATGCGGTGGCGGCGGCCATCGTGTTCGGGACCAACGGCCTGTCGGCCTACAGCGACGAGCGCCGTCGCGATCCCGCCCTGCTCGCCATGATCGAGCGGACGCGGATCGAGATCGACGAGACGGTGCAATCGAGCGCGCAGTCCGCGGTGACGTTCCATCTGCGCGACGGCACAACCATCGAGGAAGCGACCGCCATTCCTCTCGGCGCGCCCGAGAACCCGGTCGATGATGCCGGACTGGTCGCCAAGTTCGACGAGCTGGCAGGGCTGGTACTGGGGACGGCCGAGAGCGGCCGGCTCGGCCGCATGCTGCTCGCGCTCGACAAGGAAAAGGATGCCCGGGCCATGCTTTCGCTTCTGCCACGGAGCCGCGATTGAGCCAGGCCACCGCGGGCGAGGCCGTCTACGATCTTGCCATCATCGGCGGCGGGATCAACGGCTGCGGCATCGCGCGGGATGCGGCCGGGCGCGGGCTGTCGGTGCTGTTGCTCGAGCAGAGCGATCTCGCCAGCGGCACGTCGTCGGCCTCGACCAAGCTCATTCATGGCGGCCTGCGCTATCTTGAGCACTACGAGTTCCGGCTGGTGCGCGAGGCGCTCAGCGAGCGCGAGGTGCTGCTCAGGATGGCGCCGCACATCGTGCGGCCGATGCGGTTCGTGCTGCCTCATCACGATGGGCTGAGGCCGCGCTGGATGATCCGGCTGGGGCTTTTCCTCTACGATCATCTAGGCGGGCGCCGGCTGCTGCCCGGCACACGGACGCTCGATCTTGCACATGACCCCGCCGGCGAGCCGTTGAAACCCGAGTACCGGCACGGCTTTGAATACTCGGATTGCTGGGTCGATGATGCGCGCATGGTGGTGGCCAATGCGCGCGATGCGGCGGAGCGGGGTGCCGACATCCGCGTGCGGACCCGCTGCACCGCCGCCGAGCGGCACGACGGGCTGTGGCGGCTCGCCGCGCAGGATCTGCGCCGCGGTACCACTGCTCCGTACCGGGCGCGTGTCCTGGTGAATGCCGGCGGCCCGTGGGTGCTCGACGTGCTGCATCAGGTGGTGCGCAGCAACGCGGAGGAGCGGGTGCGGCTGGTGCAAGGCAGCCACGTCGTGGTGCCGCGCCTGTTCGCGCACGAGCGCAGCTACATCTTTCAGAACCCGGACGGGCGCATCTGCTTCGCGATCCCCTACGAGGACGATTTCACGCTGATCGGCACCACCGATCGCGACTACGAGGGCGATCCGGCGCAGGTGGCGATCACGCCCGGGGAGGTTCAGTATCTTTGCGAGGCGGTGAGCGCCTACCTCAAGATATCCGTGCGGCCCGAGCAGGTGGTGTGGACCTATGCCGGCGTCCGGCCGCTCTACGACGACGGCGCGACGGCGGCGCAGGATGCGACGCGCGACTACGTGCTGCGTCTCGATGCGCCGGAGGGCGCCGCGCCGCTGCTCAACGTGTTCGGTGGCAAGATCACCACCTACCGCCGGCTCGCGGAGGCCGCGCTGGCAGAGATCGCCTCCGCGCTGCCGGAGGAGGGGGGCCGCTGGACGGCCGGTGCGACGCTGCCGGGCGGGGCGATCGCGGCCGACGGTCTGCCGGATCTCGCGGCGCAGATGCAGGTGGCCTATCCGTTTCTCGACGCGCGCCAGGTGGGGCGGCTGGTGCGCACCTACGGCACGCGCCTGCCCGAGGTGCTGGGTCCGGCGCGCACGGCGGCCGATCTCGGGACCGGCTTCGGAGCGGGCTTGAGCGAGCGCGAGGTTCGCTATCTGATGGACAAGGAATGGGCGGTGTCGGCGGCCGACGTGATCTGGCGGCGCACGAAGCTCGGTCTTCGCCTGACAGCCGCCGAAGTCGAGCGGCTCGAGGCGTGGATGGCGGAGCGCGCCGCACGAGCGCCCGCAACTGCCTGAGCAAGAGGGGGACCCATGGCCCAGTATGTGCTTGCGATCGACCAGGGGACCACGTCTTCCCGCGCCATTGTGTTCGGCAAGGACTTCTCCGTCGCGGCGATCGCGCAGGAGGAGTTCACGCAGCACTATCCGCAGTCCGGATGGGTCGAGCACGACCCGGAGGAGATCTGGACGACCGTGCTGTCGACCGCGCGCGCGGCGCTGCGCAAGGCCGGTGCGACGGCGGGCGACATCGCCGGCATCGGCATCACCAACCAACGCGAGACGGTGGTGGTGTGGGACCGCGCGACGGGCGCACCGATTCACCGCGCCATCGTGTGGCAGGACCGCCGCACCGCGGAGGCGTGTCAGGCGCTCAAAGCCGCCGGGCACGAGCCGTTGGTGGCGCGCAAGACCGGCCTGCTGCTCGATCCGTACTTCTCGGGCACCAAGATCGCCTGGCTGCTCGATCGGGTCGCTGGCGCGCGGGCGGCAGCGGAGCGCGGTGATCTGGCGTTCGGGACGATCGACACGTTCCTGCTGTGGCGGCTGACCGGCGGCAAAGTGCACGCGACGGATGCGACCAACGCGAGCCGCACGCTGCTGTTCGACATCCACCGCGGCCAATGGGACCAGGGCCTGCTCGATCTCTTCGGCGTGCCGGCTCAGATCCTGCCCGAGGTCAGGGACAATGCGGCCGAGCTCGGCGTGACGACGCCGGATCTGTTCGGCGGCGCCATTCCGGTCCGCGGCATGGCGGGCGATCAGCAGGCAGCCGTGGTGGGCCAAGCCTGCTTCGCGCCCGGCATGGTGAAGTCGACGTACGGCACCGGCTGTTTTGCGCTGCTCAATACGGGGAGCGAGGCGATTGCGTCCGGCAACCGGCTGCTGACCACGGTCGCCTATCAGCTCGGCGGCACGCGGACCTATGCGCTGGAAGGCGCGATCTTCATCGCCGGGGCGGCAGTGCAGTGGTTGCGCGACGGTCTCAAGGTGGTGCCGGAGGCGGCGGCGAGCGGTCCGATGGCGGACCTCGCCGACCCAAAGCAGGATGTGATCCTGGTGCCGGCGTTCGTGGGGCTCGGGGCGCCGTATTGGGACCCTGATTGCCGGGGGGCGATGTTCGGGCTCACCCGCAACACGGGTCCGAACGAGCTAGCGCGGGCGGCACTCGAGAGCGTGTGCTTCCAGACGCGCGACCTCATCGATGCCATGCGCAAGGACTGGAGCGGAGCGGCCGACACGGTGCTGCGGGTCGACGGCGGCATGGTCGCCTCGAACTGGACGATGCAGCGGCTCGCCGATCTGCTCGATGCGCCGGTCGACCGGCCGACGGTGCTCGAGACGACGGCGCAGGGGGCGGCCTATCTCGCCGGTTTGCAGGCGGGCTTCTATCCCGAGCCGTCGCGGTTCTCCGAGATGTGGGTGCTGGACCGGCGGTTCCGCCCCGCGATGCCGGCGCACGACCGGACCCGCAAGCTCGCGGCCTGGCGGGATGCGGTGGCGCGCACGCTGACGCGGCGGGCGTGAGGCTCACACACCAACAGCGACAGTGCCGATGCGGTCGATGCGGGCGCGCACGCGCTGGCCGCGCTTCATCGGGACGACGCCGCACAGGCTGCCGGTGGTGATGATCTGGCCGGCCTTGAGTCCGCCGAGCCGGTCCGACGGGCCCGACGCATAGGCGACGACGGGCACCAGCGGATCGGACCATGGATTGCCGCCGGGCTTGTCGTGGACGATCGCGCCGTCGAGCTCGACCACGCACTGCAGCGCGTCGAGCGGGAGGCTCTTCCAGTCGTCGGTGCCGGAGCCCGCGATGTAGGCGCCGTTGGCCATGAGGTCGGCGACGGCGGCCGGCACGGTGGGCTGCGGGTTCTGCACGAGGCGGGCGGCGACCAGCTCGATGCCGGCGAAGACGCGGCCGATCGCGGCAACGATCTCCTCGCGGGTGTACGGCTTGCCGGGGCGCGGCGGCAGATCGGATTTCAGGATGCAGCCGACCTCGACCTCGACGCCGACGCCGCCGCTGTCGCGCGCGACGATGAGCCGGTCGCAGGCCTGGGCGCCGACGAGGGAGGCGAGCAGCGGGGCGCCGATCGAGACACCCTCCGGCGAGAACCCGACCTTCCAGCCGGCGACGCCGCCGGCGAGGGTCTTGGCGACCTGGTTCTGGATCTCGCGCGCGGTGTCGAGATCGGCCGGGGTGACGTCCGGCGGGAGCGTGACGAGCTTGCCGGAGGTGTGGGCGCCGACGAGGATCTCGGTGGCCTTGGTGATGAGGCTCGATGAAGCCATGCCGTCCTACTCCGTGTTGGGTGTCGCGTCCGGTGACGCATCAAAGCAGATTTGTGTGGTTCTGTGCCAGATCCGCGCTGGTCTTGCCGAGCTGGGCCATCAGCTCGAGCACGGTCGCCTCGCACAGCAGGTGCAGCACCAGCTCGAAGGCGCTGCCGAGGGGAGTCGGGCCGGGACCGGCGCTCGCCATGGTGCGGGCGGGCACCAGGACGGTGACATCGGACAGCGGCACGACATCCGGCTTGGCGGTGAGAATGGTGACGCGGGCGCCGGCGCGGCGCGCGGTCATGGCGAGTGCATCGACGGTTGGCAGGGTGCCGACGGCGGCGGCGGCCACGAACAGATCGCCCTTGCCGATCGGCGGGGCGGCGAGCTGGCCGACGAAATGCGCGTTCAGGCCGAGATGCATCAGGCGCATCGCAAACGCCTGAAGGACGAGGCCGTTGCGGCCGGCGCCGTAGAGCAGAATGCGGCCGGCGGCCAGAATCTCGGTCGCCAGCACGGCGGCGGCTTTCGGGTCAATCTGGGCGATTGCGTCGCGTGCCTCGCCGAGGATGGTCTCGACGTGGGCCTGGGTGGTGGTCATCGCGCACTCCGATGGAGGACGCCGCGGGCGAGGAAGATCTCGGTGACGACATCGACAGCGGCGTTGAAGCGGGGGTCCTTGCGCGCCTCGAAGCCCCGCGGGCGGGGGAGATCGATGTCGAGGATGGTCTCGATGCGGCCGGGGCGCGGCGACATCACGACCACGCGGTCGGAGAGCAGCACGGCCTCGTCGATCGAGTGGGTGATGAACAGCACGGTCTTGCGGGTGTCGAGCCACAGGCGCTCGAGGTCGAGGCGCATCTGCTCGCGGGTCAACGCGTCGAGGGCGCCGAACGGCTCGTCCATCAGCATCAGCGGCGGCTCGTGCACCAGCGCGCGGGCGATGGCGGCGCGCTGCTTCATGCCGCCGGAGAGCTCGTAGGGGCGATGGTGGGCGAACTCGGCGAGACCCACCGCGTCGAGAAGCGCCAGCGCCTTGGGGCGGTAGGTGGCGACGTCGAGGCCGCGCATGTCGACGTTGAAGAGCACGTTCTCGAGCACCGAGCGCCACTCGAGCAGGATCGGCTGCTGGAAGACGATGCCGCAGTCGGTCACCGGTCCGTGCACGGGCCGGCCGAACACCGAGATGGAGCCGGCGGAAACGGGGATCAGCCCGACGATCATCCGCAGCAGGGTCGACTTTCCGCACCCCGAGGGGCCGACGATGGAGATGAACTCGCCGGCCTGGATGCCGAGGTCGAGCTGCTCGACGGCGACGATGCCGCCGGGGTCGGCGCCGTAGACCTTGCGGACGCCGCGAATGTCGATGCCGGTCGCGACCACTAGTTTCGCCTCCGCCCGGCGACAGCCGCGGAAGGCCCGGGGTTCGGCTCGAGCTGCGACTTGACGTTCCGCATGTGGTGGAACAGTGTTCCGTTCAAGGAGAGAGGCGCACTGTGCCTTTCGTCCCGCGGCGGGTCAACAGATTGCCGCGAGGCGTTGGGGCTCCACGGCGATGTGCCCGGCCCAAGGATCGGAAATGCCCGCAGACGCTGCCGCCCCGCGCTCCTCCGGCGCTCGCTCCGCGCGTGCCGGCGCGCGCTGGAACACCGCGCTCGGGTTCATCGGCATGCTGGTGCTGTGGGAAGCCGCGGTGCGGCTGCTCGGCGTCAAGCTCTACATCCTGCCGCCGCCGTCGATCGTGGCGACGACGCTGTGGACGAAGGGCGGCACCATCGCGTCGGCGGCGTGGTACACGGCGCAGCCGATGCTGATCGGCTTCGCGCTGGCGGTGGTGATCGGCGTCGCGCTGGCGCTCGCCTTTGCGGTGTCGCGGCTGTTCGAGCAGGTCGTCTATCCGCAGATCGTCTTCCTGCAGATCATCCCCAAGATCGCAGTGGCACCACTGTTCATGATCTGGTTCGGATACGGGCTGACCTCGAAAGTGCTGGTCGTCTTCCTGCTGTCGTTCTTCCCCGTGGTGGTGTCGGCGGTGCAGGCGTTCCGCTCGGTCGATCCCGATATCCTGGACCTCGCGCGCGTCACGGGAGCGTCGCCGGCGCGGATGTTCTGGCGGGTGCAGGTGCCGCACGCGCTGCCGACGCTGTTCACCGGCATCAAAGTCGCCGCGGCGCTGGCCGCCACCGCGGCGGTGGTCGCGGAGTTCGTGTCGTCGGACCGCGGGCTCGGCTACCTGCTCGTCGACTACACCAATCGCTTCGAGACGCCGGGCGTGTTCGCCGCCATCCTGGTGCTGAGCCTGATGGGGCTGTTGCTTTACGGCGCGGTGGAGCTCGCTGAGCGCGTCTCCATTCCCTGGCATGTCTCGCGTCGCGCCGCGGAAGGGGGGCTTGCCACGGCAACCTGATCAAGAACGGTTCGGAGGAAACAATGAAACTGAAACGACTGCTTCTGCCGATGCTGGCAGGCGTGCTGCTCGCGGGACCGGCGGCCGCCCAGGACAAGGTGACGTTCCGGCTCAACTGGCTGCTCTACGGCTTCCACACGCCGTTCTACCTCGGGCTCGAGCGCGGCTACTACAAGGACGAGGGCATCGAGCTCACGATCGGCGAAGGCCAGGGCTCGGTCCGTGCGGTGCAGACGATCGGCGCCAAGGGCGACACGTTCGGTCTGGCGGACGGCGGCAGCGTGATGGCGGGCGTGTCGAAAGGCGCGCCGGTGAAGGCGGTGATGGCGGTGACCAACTCGTCGCCCTACTCGCTCGCCGTGCGGGAGGACTCGGGCATCAAGACGCTGAAGGACGTCGAGGGCAAGACGGTGGCCACGGCGCCGGGCGAGGCGGGCCTGCAACTCCTGCCAGCGCTGTTCGCGCGCAACGGCGTCGACATAGAGAAGGTGAAGATTCTGCGCGTCGAGGGCGCGGGCAAGATGGTGGCGGTGGCGGAGAAGCGCGCCGAGGGCCTGATGGCGGGTCTCGACAACCAGTCGCTGACGCTGCCCAAGCAGGGCGTGCCGCTGATCGACTTCGCCTATTCCAAGTACGGCACCAACACGGTGGGGCTGACGATCTTCACGCATGCCGACACGATCAAGGAGAAGCCCGACCTCGTCCGCCGCTTCGTCAAGGCAACGGTGCGCAGCTTCGAGGCGGCGCAGAAGGAGCCGGACGCCTCGATCAAGGCCGGGCAGAAGGTGAAGGCCGATCTCGAGACGGAGCTGTCGCTGGCCCAGCTCAAGGTGGGCATGGGGCTGATGAAGACGGAGGCCACCAAGGCGCTGCCGACCGGGCACTTCGCGCTCAAAGACTGGGAGGACACGCTCGAGCTGATGAAGAAGTATCAGGGGCTGGAGACGACGCAGACCGCCCAGGACTTCTTCACCAACGAGTTCCTGCCGAAGTGAGCACGGCCGTGCCGGCCCGGCCGAGATACGCCGGCCGGGCGGCGATCATCACCGGCGGGGCGGCGGGCATCGGGCTCGCCATCGCCCGCCGGCTGGCCAGCGAAGGCGCGCGCGTGGCGTTGATCGACGCCGACGGCGCGGCGGCGTCGGGGGCCGCGGCGGCGCTCGGATCGGGCCATCTGGCGCTTGCGGCCGACGTTTCCCGGGACGCCGAGATTTCCGCTGCGATCGATCAGGCTTTCGCTGCGCTCGGCGCAATCGCGCTGGTGGTGAGCAATGCCGGCATCCTGGGCCCGGTGGCGCGGCTGTGGGAGCATGGCGAGACCGACTTCCGCCGGGTGCTCGACGTCAATCTCACCGGCACGTTCCTGACTCTCAAGGCGGCGGTGCCGCGCCTGCTCGCCCAGCCGGGCCCGGTGCGCGGGCGCATCGTCACGGTGTCGTCGATCCAGGCCAAGGAGGGGATGCCCCTGTCGGCCGCCTATGCGTCCTCGAAGGCCGGCGTCATCGCGCTGACCAAGACGCTCGGCAAGGAGCTGGCGCGGGAGGGCGTGCTCGTCAACGCCATCGCGCCGGCGGCGGCGGAGACCAACATGGCTTCGGCGCTGACGCCGGAGCGACGGGCGGAGATCGTTGGGCGCATCCCGATGGGCCGCTTCGTCGAGGTCGACGAGATCGCGGCAATGGTGGCGTGGCTCGGCTCTGACGACTGCACGTTCTCGACAGGCGCGGTGTTCGACCTGTCGGGTGGACGGGCGACCTACTGAGCCACTACCGTGGCGGGGCCGGTCTCAGGCTTGGTACCGTCGCCGCCTCCAGGTGCAGCCTTGGCCGGTGCAACGCGCGGCCGGCGGCGCATTTCGAGATAGCCGATGCGGCGGCCGCTCGCCACACGGACCTGCTCGAGATGGGCCAGCACGTCGCGGGCATGAAGCGGGCGGCCGGTCCGCGCGATGCTCTCGCGCTCGCGCGCCTCCAACTCCTCGAGCAGCGGCTGGGCGGTGCGGAACAGCATCGCAATGGTCGAGATGGTGCGCCGGCCCATGTTGTCGGGCACCTTGGGCACGACGTCAGAGATGAGGTCCTTGGCGCTCTCCGACAGGCGGCTCGCGAGACGGCCGAAGACGCCGATCATGTTGACGGCGAAGTCCTCGCGGAAGGTGTAGCCGTGGACGTCCATCCACTCGAGCAGCTTGGTCATGATCATGTCCTGCAGGCGCAGGCGCGAGGTGACGCGGAAGTCCTGCCATTCGGCGACAAGGTCGAAACGCGGCTCGAGCTCGATGTCGCCGGGCGCGAAGGTCTGCTTGGCCTTGACGCCGATGCGCTCGAAGAAGTCGACGTTCTGCATGTCGAGGCGGGTCGGAAAGCTCGGCAGCAGGTAGCGTCCGCCGCTCGCCATGTCGTAGGCCTGCCGCACCAGCTTGGAGCAGAACAGCCGCTTGTAGCTGTCGAGCCGCATGGAGAAGTCGTAGTAGATGTGCTTGCCGCGGCGGGTCTGGGACGCGCGCACGTGATCGTGGATGAGCTTGGCGGCGCGATGGGCAAGCTCGGCGTCCTGGTGGCGGAAGACGATGGCGCGGCCGAGCCCGTGATCGAGAAAATGCTCGAGCGTGTTGACCACCGAGCCCGATTCGATCAGCGCCTCGACCACCCAGTGCCGGCTCTCGTCGTCGACGTAGACGATGGCGAGGTGGCTGAACTGGGCATCGACGTCGCCGATGCGGGCGATGGCGGCGCTGTTGTGGTGCATCCCGCGCACGAGGATCGCGTCGCCGGAGCGGAATGCCAGAGGCTGGCCGGTATCGACGTTGCGGTGAGCGAGCGTGTTGTGGTCGGGGCCGGTGAAGCCGCGATAGGTGATCTCGCCGTCGCCCAGGCGCTTGTAGCCGGCGGCCAGCTCGCCCAGCATGTCGGAGGCGTAGCGCGCGATGCGGAAGACGTCGCGCAGGTTCTTCTCGACAGGATGGGTCATCAGACCGCGGCGCTGCCAGTCGGGCACCTGGTCGCGCAGCCAGTTGCGCAGATCGAAGATCTCGGTGAGGAGCTGGGGCGCGGCCGCGCTGAGGTGGCGGGCATCATAGCGCGCGAGATCGACGTCGAAGGCCAGCGCGTAGATCTCGCCGAGATTGCGGGCGAGCTCGTCGGCCGAGTCCGCGGGGCGCGTCGCGAGGTCCTTGATGACCGCGAAGTCGCTCAGGAGCTGGTCGGCTCCAGAAGTGCGCTGCACGTCGCGCTTTCCTTCTAACGCATGACACCGGACGCCGGCCAATGTAGCGCAACCTGGTCGGCGGGGAGAGGCTAGCAAGGCACTATGCCGGCGGCAAATCGCCCGTACGGCGCCGACGTGGGACGGAGGGTTGGCGGGGGAGGGGCGACACCGTACGATCGCGGGACATCCTCGACACGGCGGGACGGAGACGGCGGAAATGGCAGCGGACGGGGCGGCAAAAACCTTCGACTACGTGATCGTGGGAGCGGGGTCGGCGGGCTGCGTGCTGGCGAACCGGCTGTCGGAGGACCCCGGCACGACGGTGGCGCTGGTCGAAGCGGGGGGACGCGACACCAACATCTGGATCCACATTCCGGCGGGCTACTACCGCAACGTGCTCAATCCGAAGATCACCTGGCAGTTCGGCTCGGGGCCGGAACCGCATCTGGGCGGACGGGTGATCAACTGGCCGCGCGGCCGAGTGCTCGGCGGCACCAGCGCGATCAACGGGCTGCTCTACGTGCGCGGCCAGGCCCACGACTTCGACGTGTGGCGCCAGCTCGGCAACACGGGGTGGTCGTTCGAGGACGTGCTGCCCTACTTCAAGCGGGCCGAGCATCAGGAGCGAGGAGAGGACGCGCTGCACGGGGTCGGCGGTCCGCTCGGGGTGTCGGACGTGCACATGACGAACCCGATCTGCGAGGCGTTCATCCGTTCGTGCGTGGCGGAGGGCATTCCCTACACGCGCGACTTCAACGGACCGTCGCAGGAGGGCGTGGGCTACTTCCAGCTCACCAACCGTAACGGGCGGCGCTCCTCGACCGGGGTCGCCTACCTGCGTCCGGCGCGCAGCCGGCCCAACCTGGCGATCATCACGCACGCGCTGGTGCAGGGGGTGATGCTGGAGGGCAGCCGCGCGACCGGCATCCGCTGCGAGATCAACGGGCAGGCGACGACGATCGCGGCCCGGCGGGAGGTGATCCTGGCGGCCGGTGCCATCGGATCGCCGCAGCTCCTGCAGTTGTCCGGCATCGGGCCGGGCGAGGTGCTGAAGGGCGCCGGCGTCGAGGTGCGCCATGCGCTGCCGGGCGTCGGGCAGAACCTGCAGGACCACTATCAGGCGCGGCTCATCTACGAGATGAACGAGCGCGGCAGCCTCAACGAGGTGTGGCACAGCCGCTGGCTGCAGATGACGACGGGGCTCGACTACATTTTCCGCCGGCGGGGCATCCTGACGATCGGAGCGGGCGTGGTCGGCGTGTTCACGCGGTCGCGGCCCGACGTGGAGCAGCCCGACATCCAGTTCCATTTCATTCCGCTGTCGGGGGAGGGGCCGGGGCTCGGGCTGCACCGCTTCCCGGGCGTCATCGTGTCAGTGTGCCAGCTCAGGCCCGAAAGCCGCGGCACGATCGAGATCGCGTCGGCCGATCCGGCGGCCAAGCCGCGCATCGTGTCGAACTATCTCGCCACCGAGGCCGACCGTCAGGTCATCGTCGATGCGCTGAAGCTCGGGCGGCGGGTCGTCAAGCGGGGGCCGTTCGCGGACATCGTGGTGCGAGAATACCTGCCAGGACCGGAGGTGGCCGGCGACGACGCGCTGCTGCAGTTCGCGCGCGACAAGGGGACGACGATCTTCCACCCGTGCGGGACGTGCAGGATGGGCCGCGATGCCAAGGCCGTGGTCGACGAGCGGCTGCGCGTGCACGGGCTTCGGGGCTTGAGGGTGGTGGATGCCTCGATCATGCCGACGATGACGTCGGGCAACACCAATGCCCCGACCATCATGATCGCGGAAAAGGCGTCGGACATGATCCGCGAGGATGCGCGCGCCGAGCGTCGCGCGGCGTAGTGACTGCTGCAGGGAAACGAGGAGCCGCATGGCGAGGATCGACTACGAGGCCGAATACAATAATCGCCGGCGGGTGCCCGAGTCGGTCGAGATCCTGCTGCGCTGGACGGCCAACTCGGTGCGCTTCCGTGCGGCAGCCGCAGCCGAGCTCGATGTTCCCTACGGGCCCGATTCTCGCCATCGCTATGATCTGTTCCACGCCGCGGACGGCGGGGCGGATGGGCCGCTCATCGTCTACATCCACGGCGGCTACTGGCAGCGCGGGGATCGCAGCGACTACAGCTTCGTCGCCGAGACATTCACCGCTGCGGGCGCGACCGTGGCGCTGCCGTCGTACACGCTGTCTCCGCAGGCGCAGGTGGCCGACATCGTGGATGAGATGCGCGGGTTTCTCGCCGCGCTATGGCAGAAGACCGGGCGGCGGCCGGTGGTGGCGGGGCATTCGGCGGGCGGGCATCTCGCCGCCGCGATGATGACAACCGACTGGCCGGCCTATGGAGACGTACCGACAGACCTGGTGCGCGCCGGCTACGCGGTCAGCGGGGTGTTCGAGCTCGAGCCGCTGATCCCGACCAGCCTCAACGACGCGCTCGGCCTCGACGCGGCGACGGCGCGGGCGGCGAGCCCGATCCTGTGGCCGGCGCCGGCCAAGGGGCGCACGTTCGTCGCGGCGGTGGGCGGGGCGGAGAGCCAGGAGTTTCTGCGCCAGAGCCTGGAGCTGACGCGGGTGTGGTCGGAGGCCGGGGTCATCGCCGAATGTGTGGTGGCGCCGGCGCTCAACCACTTCACGGTCGTCGACGAGTTCGCCCGGCCGGGGAGCGCGATGTTCACGCGTGTGCTGCAGCTCGCGCGCTCCTAGGGTCTTTCCGCTCTTCGTTGAATCGCGGAACGACCCTTAGTCTTTGCTGTGTCGTGCTTCCTATCGGAAAACCGCTTCACACTTTTCCGGAAGCACTCTAGCGCCGCTCCCACTTGCCAGTCGCTAGCGATACTCCTTCAGGAATTCGGCCCAGCCGCTCTTGGTGTTGAAGGACAGCCGCTCGTACGTCTTGATGTCGCGGTCGAGCGCGGAGCGTGAGTTCGGGAACCAGAACGCGATGCCGTGGGAATCCGTCACCGTTCGCCCCAGGCAGCAGGCGTGGACCTTGGCGGCGTCGCAGGCCGCAATCAGGTTGCGCGCGGCGCTGGCGAGCGCGGGCTTCGCCTCCGAGATGTCGACGACCTTGATCGCGAAACTCTTGAGATCGAAGGTGTCGCGCTTGGCGAAGCCTTGCGCCTTCGAACGGGCGTGGTCGAGGTAGAAGAACGCCTCGTGCCCGCCTTCGCCGGCGGCGGTCTTGAGCAGGGCGCCGAAGGCTTCGGTCATGCCGTGCGCGCTGCGAAAGGCGCCGAGCGTGCACGGGTACTTTTTGGGGTAGGGCTCGTAGCACTTGTAGAACGCATCGACGGCGTTGTGGCCCCACTCGAACGGGCTTGTCGGCACCTTGGCGCTCAACTGCGATAGCCAGAGCTGGTAGTCCCAGCCATCGCCCGGCTCGAGCTCGGAGGAGGCGACGACGCACTCGGCGTAGGGGCCGAGCTCGTCCAGCACCTCGATCATGCCGTTGAGGCAGGTGTCGGAGAAGATCAGGTCGATCTTGCCGGATTGGCCGGCGCGGTTGAAGGCGGCAGCCAGCATCTTGCCGGCCTCGAGATTGGTCAGGATGCCGCCGCTGGTGTCGTCGTGCAGCATACCGCGGGTGGCCTCGTCCTCGGCGAGCTTGGCGCGCGGGAAGAACAGGTGGCGGGCGGGATAGGAGCGCGTGCGGTTCTCGCGCACGACCGAGAAGGTGCGAGTTAGATTGCCGGAGGGGGTGAGCAGCTTTTCCGAGGCATCCGTCTCGTCGAAGACGCCGGTGCCGTGGTCCCAGAAGCCGATCGCCTTGCGCGCCTTGGGATACGTCTTCAAGGCGCGGGCGACGAACTTCATGAGGATCTCGGGGTCGCCGGTGTCGATCTCGCCCCATTCCTCGAGCGTCTGAATGCCGGTCGAGAGACCCACCTCGACTACCGCCGCCGGCGCGTTGGCGAGATCGGCCAAGCCGATCACCGCGATGTTGCCCTTGATGCCGGCGGCCATCTCCTGGAGGTCTTGGTAGACGAAATGGCTCAAATTGTTGTCGCCGCCGAACATCATGATGATGACGAGCTCGGCGTCGCTGTGCTGGCTCTTGAAGGGAGCAAAATCGTCCAAGGTATCCTCCACGCGGGAACTGCAGGTCGGGCGCGGCGTCAGCGGGGCGCGCCGTCGATGTTGACATCCATGCGGATCGGCTCCTCGTCGGGAATGACCGGTGCACCCGGCGCCATGCCGCGCGTCGGACCGCTGCGCGTCGGCTCCGCGCTCTCGCGGGCACTTCGCTCGTTGCGCATCAGCGCGCGGCCCAGCCCGCCGAGGCCGAACGCGGAGAGCAGCACGGCCACGGCACCGAAGACCGGCAGGATGAGCGTGAACGGGCGGACGGGCGCAGCGCCGAACATCTGGAAGCTGTAGTAGGCAATGAACGCCGCCGCGCCGATGCCGAGGAGCCAGGCCCAATTGCGGATCAGCCAGGCGTACTCGCGCACGCGCTCCCATTGAGCGGCGTCGGGCTTGTCGGCTTCCTCCTGCGCATCGGGCGAGCGGGTGACGGGTCCACGGGTCGGCGCAGAGCGGCTGTCGAGCAGCTTGTCGAGCGTCTCCCAGGTCGCCGAGTCGACGAAGCCAGTCTGGCCGAGCTTCTCCTGCCCTTGCAGCTTGCGCACCGCCTCGTAGGTCGAATAGCTGTACGTCTGCTGCGGCGGCGAGCTGGTGATCCCCTTGAACAGGTTGAGCTTGTTCAGGTTCTTGTTGAGCACGCTGACGCGGTCGCCGCGGTCGCCGCGGTCGTAGGTGGCGCCGTCGAGGACCTTGGCCGGCGCCGCGCCCGAGGACCAGATCTTCCACGCCTCCTCGAAGGCGGCGCGGCGGTCGTCGATGTTGGTGTAGCCGCCGTTGATGCGGTAGGTCATCGCGTCCAGCTTATTGGCCTCGGCGAGCTGGTTCATGTCGCGCTCGCCGGCGAGCTGCTTCATCTTCCAGGTCTCGCACGCAATCCTGAGCGCCTGATCGGGATGGAAGGCGAGGTCGGGGTTCTCCTCGAGCGGAATGCCGAGCCGCTTGCCCATCTCGCGATAGCTGCCGCGCCCGGTGATCTGGACGAGACCGCGGCCGCGGAAGCGCCAGCCGTCGCCGGGCTGGTTGTTGCCGAGACGGTCGCCGTACACCTTGTTGGCGAGCTTCTCGGGGTTGCGGACATAGGCCTGGGCGGACGCGAGCGTGAAGCGCGACGGCCAGACCGCCTGGATGCGGGCGGCCGTCGTGTAGTTCATATTCTCCTCGAGGATGGTGAGGCGGCCGCATTCATTGCCGATCTGGCCGAGGAAATGGCACAGCCGGATCGGCGCCTGGCTGATGCCGTACTTGTCGAGCAGCTCGCCGCCCTTGCTGAAGGTCTCGACGTACTGCGGCAGGGCGCGGGAGGCGAAGCGCTTGAGGGTGTCGTTGGTCACCGCCACGGCGGGGCGCGGAGGCACGATCTGGGGCGACGTGATGGGGCCGATGGGCTGCTCGGCGACGGGCGCAGGCGCAGGTGCCGGCTTGGCGGGCTCGACAGGGGCGACCGGAGCAGCCGGCGCTCCGGCGGCTGCGACATCGGCGGGCGCGGCGGGGGCCGGGATTTCCGGCCGTGCAACCGGCTCGGGACGCGGGACCGGCGCGGGCGCCGGAACCACCGTCTGGTCGGAGAGGCTGGGGCCGACGGCAGGGGCGGGCTTGGGCGCAGGGGCCGGCTTGGGCGCGGGGCCGGGCTCGGCAACCGGCTCGCCTGGCAGATACTGCGGCGACGGCTGCCCGGCCGGGGCGGCGGTGGCGGCCTTGAAGACATCCCAGCCCAACGCCTGATCGAGCTTCGGGCTGAAGACGCCGTCCGAGGGGATCTTGGCGGAGCGCTGATGATTGACGAGGGCCAGCTTGGTCGCCGGGCCGAAGTATCCGGTGACGGAGGTGTTGAGCTTGGCCTGCAGGCGTTTCACCGCCTCGCCATAGGCGCCGTTGCGCAGCCGGCGCAACAGGCGGTCGACGAGCTCCTGGTCGGTGTCGCGGCCGGCCTGCTTCAGGTAGGCGGCGATGGACGCCTCGCGCCCGGTGAGCAGCACGACATCCTGGCGCGTGTTGGTCTTCATCGTGCGCAGCACGCTCTGGAAGCGGCCCCACGGACCCTGGCCGTTGGGACCGCAGATGGTCAGGCAGCCGGCGGACGAGAAGGCATCGTATTCATAGGCGCAGTGCACGTTGTCGAAGGGCTGGCACTTCTCGAAGAAGTCGTCGTGCTTGAACGTCAGGTCGTTGTGGGTTCTCAGCGTCGTGACGGTGGCGTCCTCGGTGAGGTTCTCGGGATTGGTCATGCGCAGGGCGGGGTAGATCTTGCCGCCGCTGTGCGAGCCGACGCGGAAGATGTAGCACCCCGTGGGCAGCATGTTGGCGCCAGTGGCCGTGCCGCCGAGGCCGTTCTTGTACTGATAGTAGTTGGTCATGTACTTGGTGTTCGGCACCGTCGACGCCTTGAACGCCGAGAGCTTGCGCGTCTTGCGGCTGAAAAAGCCGATGGTGCAGCGGAAATTCTTGTGGTCGGGCCGCGTCTCCTCGAGCTTGATGCGGTCGACGCTCTCGGCGGTGTCCTTGCCGACCAGGCTGGCGCCGCGCAGGGCGAACACGAAGCGGTCGTCGAAGCCGGTTGGCTCGAAGCCGTTGGCGCGCAGCAGAAGCTCGAGCTCGTCGGCGCCGAACTCGAACTCCTTGTCGCCGACCGTGGGCTCGCGCCCTTCCATGGCGAGGTGGGCATAGTCGGGGGCGTCGGCGTCGGCGGCCCAGGTGATCGCCGGAATGCGCGCCCGCTTGATCTCCTCCTCGTTGACGATGAGATCGTCGGGACCGTCGAGCTCCTCGGGATTGACGCCTTGCGGGGGCGGTGCCCGCCGGATGTCCTCAGGGCTGGGCTCGACCATCGTCCGCGACGGCGGGCGATCGATGTCCTGGTCCTGCATGGCTTTCACTCCCTACGCACTCTACGGCCGGTGGCCGTGAACGGCGGCCCATCCGGCGCCGAACAATCCGTCTCAAAAAACCTAATTCGCCGACCGCCCGTCTCGCCAGGCAACCCGCGGTATCAAGGCGCAATTCCGTCTAGGGCCTTTGCGTCTTTCGCCCGTCTCTACCCCTCGCTCGTGCCTTTCGCCCTAGGCCGGACCGTCAGGACTCCCCGCTGTCGCCGCGATAGACGGCGGGCGCCAGAAGCGTCCAGGTCATCAGGGCGAGGTTGGATACGAAGTCCTTCATGCCGGTCAATGCACTGGTGTCGGTCGGGGAGCGCGTGGGGTCTTGCGCCAGGAGCTGCGGGGAGATCTGAGGAAAATAGCGCTCCAAGCCAAAATCGCCGCCCATGACGTGAACCCAGATGAAAAAGGCGACGGCGGCGATGAGAATGGCGCCCCACTGGGCGCCTTGACCGGGTGCCGACGTCGCCCGCCAGCGCAGCACGACGACGATCAGCAGCAACGCCCAAGCGGCGATGTAGATCGCCCAGCGCGGCTCGCCCGGCGTGGTCGGGATCTGATTGGCCTGCGACATGATCACGGGGTAGATGCCCACGGCCTCTGAGGGCACCAGCTTGACCAGCCGGCTCATGTACGGGTCCGAGCCGCCACCATCGTAGCTGCCGCCCGAGCGGGTGACCTCGCCGGGTCCCTTCGGCGAATAGACGCGCAAACTCATGTTCCGCCCCTCCCCTCGATAGCGCGGGCGAGTTTAAGCACAAAAAATCGCGGCGCCCTATACGCCTCCCGCCGCTCTTTCCGCAGGCGTTGCAAAGGTGCCGCGGTTCCCGCCGCCGCGACGTGCCTCACGCGATCTTGCGGTGTCGTTTCACGTAATAGGCGAAGCAGTAGCCGAAGCTGGCGCCGAGCACCGCGAACCAGGTGGTGCCGAGCGCGATCATCAGGTTGCGCCACAGTACCGTCTTGTCCCAACCCTGGCTCTCCAGGTAGTCGCCGATGATGATCCAAGCGAGAAAGGCAACGCCGGCGCCGAGGCCAACGACAGCGGCGCCCGTCACCGTGCCAAAGCCGCCGAAGATGCTGCCCTGCGGTTGCAATCCCAGGGCCGAGCCGATGGCGAAGACAAGGCCGCCCAGGCTCGCCACGACGATGATGCCGGTGAGAAGCGGCTGGGTGACGATGCTGTTCACGATCTGCCCGGCGCCGACGTTGATGTCGGCGGTGGCGGGACCGCAAGCCTGCGCGGCCAACCACGCCATGCCGCTCAGCCGGAGCACGGAGATGCCGAGCGCGAAGGCGACGAGGCTAGTCAGGGCGGCAAACAGGGCATGGCCGGTGCTCCCGCTCCCCCATCGCACGGTGCCGAAGACCTGGACGCCGGCGTACAGCAAGGCGCCGATCCACAGGAGCGGGGCCCACAGGGCACCCTCGACGCGGCCCTGGGCATCAAACAGGCCCAGACACACCACGAGGCCCGCCACAGCCGACAAGGCGGCAAGCTCCCACACCGGGCGCAGCGTGACGGGCCGGAAATAGAACGGGGTCTTGAGATTGGTCTCGTGCCAGGGGTCCTGGGCGAAACCTTCCTTGGCCATGCTCTCCTGGACGTCGGTGCCGACACGGCCGAAGAAGTCGTCGAGGGGAAGGCCGCGGGTGCTGACGTGATCGAGGATCGCGCTGGCAAAGGGGCTGTGGTCGCCCTTGCCGTCGTGCGCCAGCTCGCCGGGAGCGGTCGCGAATGCGATGAACATCTTGGAAGCCTGCTCGCCGGCCCGCAGCTTGAACGTGCTGAACCCCTCGAGCACGTTGGCGAAGTTGTGCTCCTCGCGCGGCGCGGCATCGGTCAAGGTAGCGCGCAGCGTGCGCGCGTTCTGCGACAGCTTGCGGATGTCCTGCGGCGAGAACGGGTCCTCGCGGCAGGCATCAAGCAGCAAGATGGTGGTGCCCTTGGGGCCGGCCTTGGCGGCGGCCTGCTGGATCAGCGTGCGCAGGGGCACGAGCTGCATCAACGGGTTGGGGCCGTCGATGCGGGCGTCGACCGGCACCAGGTAGTTCTGGTCGTCGATCTGGAGGCCGTGCCCCGCATAGTAGATGAGCGCAGTGCCGCCCGGCTCGACAGCGTCGAGAAACTGCTTGTAGCGGCTCCAGGTGGTGGCGCAGTCGAGATTGCAGCCGGCGTGGTCGCCGGGCTCGCTGTCGGCAGCGCCGCCGAAGACCTTGAAGCGCAGCTTGTGCAGCGCTTTGCCGATCTCGGTAGCGTCGTTGACCGCGTTGCGAAGCACGTTGGCATGCGCGTAGGCGACATTGCCCACGACGAAGGCTGCACGCTTGCCGCGTGCCCGCGAGCTGTTCATCGCCATCGCAGTGGACCCCCAGTTAAGCGGACGGACGCCGGCCGTATTATAGCGATCTCGCCGGGATGTGACCGGCCTTGCGCAAAATCACCCGCAGGCGCGGCACAGTTCACACAGTGTTTAGTCGCCGTGAGCGGGACGGCTGCGCTACATCGTCGGCGGTTTTTGCGACAGGAGTTCAAGGGCGGGTGCGCGCTCGATCGGTCATTGGGACACGAAGGAGGATGCCGGGGCTTCGCCGTGTAGTGGCGGGGCTGGCCGCGCTGGTGCTCGCGGCAGCGCCGACGATGGGCCACATCCTGATGGCGACCGTTCACGGGGCCGACATGCCGGCGAGCGTGGCGTCAGCGGTGGCCGGTCCGCATGGCGCTGCAGCGGCTCTCGATGGGGGTCACCACAAGGACGATGGCGCCTCCGGTGGGTCGTCGGCGCACGTGACCGATCGTGGCTGTCCTCCTGACGGCCTGATCTCGTGTGTCGCCTGCGGGTTGGTTTGCCACGCCGCCGCGCTGCCGCCGATGGCGGACGCCGGCGTTGCTTTGCGGCCGCTGTCGCGTCCGTGGGCGCGCTCGGACATTCCAGATGGCCTGCCGCCGGATGCGCCGCCGCGTCCCCCCAAGGCCACGGCCTAGTTTCACCGACGTTCGACCAAACCCAGCGCGCCATCGCCTGATGGCCGCGCTCTTCAATTCCTATGGATCAGGAAAGGATCTTCCATGCGGAAGACCGGACTACTTACCACGACCGTCGCTGTTGCTCTTGCCGGGGCGTTGCTGCTCGGTGCGGCCTCCTCTGGCGCTCAGCAGGCCAGCCACCACGGCGCACACACCGGCGGGGCGGCATCGGCGCAAGGAGCCGACTCGCCCTCCAGCAAGGCGTTCGCCGCGGCCAGCCAGAAGATGCATGCGGCGATGGCCGTGCCGCTGACCGGCGATGCGGACGTCGACTTCGTGCGCGGGATGATCCCGCATCACCAAGGGGCCGTCGAGATGGCCAAGATCGTGCTGGAGCACGGGAAAGACCCGGAGGTGCGCAAGCTCGCGCAGGACGTCGTGGCGGCACAGGAGGCGGAGATCGCCTTCATGACCGGCTGGCTGAAGACGAAGGGCAAGTAAGCCCAACGGCGAAGCTTGTCCGGTCAGCGGGCAGGCTTCGCTGCCGCGGCCAGGTAGTTGACATCGGTGTCGGGGCCGAGCGACCAGCGGTCGGTGAGCGGGCTGTAGACGAGGCCCTCGCATGCCGGGGCGCCCAGGCCGGCGCCGACGAGATAGTCGGTCAACTCGTCCGGCGTCACGAACCGGTCCCACTGGTGAGTGCCCACCGGGAGCCAGCGCAGGACGTACTCGGCGCCGACGATGGCCAGCACGTAGGCCTTCATCGTGCGGTTGAGAGTGGAGAGCACCAGCAGGCCGCCCGGCCGGACCAGGGCGGCGCAGGTGGCGATGAAGCCCTTCGGGTCGGGCACGTGCTCGATCACCTCGAGACAGACCACGGCATCGAACAATGCCCCTTCCGCCACCAGATCCTCGGCCCGGCAAGCGCGATAGGCGATGACGAGGCCCTGCGGCTCGGCGTGGCGCCGGGCGGCGGCGATGTTCTCCTCCGCAGGGTCGATGGCGGTGACAGTGCCGCCGAGCCGGCAGAGCGGCTCCGCGATCAGGCCGCCGCCGCACCCGATGTCGAGAATTGTCAGTTCACTCAATGGCTTGTGAGTCTGACCCGTACGCCCGAAATGGGCCGAGACGCGGTCGCGGATGAACTGCAGCCGGGCCGGCCCAAGCTTGTGCAGAGGGCGGAACTTGCCGGCGGGGTCCCACCACTCGCCGGCGAGACGGGCGAAGCGGGCCACCTCGGCCTCGTCGATCGTGCGGTCCGGCGCGGTGGGGCGAGTGTGATCCATGCCCGGCATAGGCCGGGGGCGGGACCAGGGTGTCAAGACTGCGCCGGGCGTGTTGCGGGGGCTGGCCGATCCCGTTAAGAGTACCGCCCGATTGAACATCCATGCGCTGCGGGTGGTTGGCGGGCGGGTTACGCCAGGGTCGTCGCGCGATGGGGGCTTTCCACCAAACAGGTGCCACGCAGCGGGTTAGCCATGGCTGTCGTCGTGATGAAATTCGGCGGTACGTCCGTCGCGGACGTGGAGCGCATCCGCAATGTCGCGCGCCACGTGAAACGCGAGGTCGATGCCGGCAACCGGGTGGCGGTGGTGGTCTCGGCCATGGCCGGGACGACCAACCAGCTCGTCTCCTGGGTCCGCGAGGCGTCGCTGCTGCATGACGCGCGCGAGTACGATGCCATCGTGGCGTCCGGCGAGCAGATCACGGCCGGCCTGCTGGCGATCGTTCTTCAGGCGATGGGGATGCCGGCAAGGTCCTGGCAGGGCTGGCAAGTTCCCATTCTGACCGACAAGGCGCACGGCGCCGCGCGGATCATCGACATCCAGGCGGACACCATCCGCCAGCGGCTCGATGACGGCGAGGTGGCGGTGATCACTGGGTTCCAGGGCCTCGAGAAGGAGCGCAACCGCATCGCTACGCTCGGGCGGGGCGGCTCCGACACCAGCGCGGTCGCCATCGCGGTCGCGCTGAAGGCCGACATCTGCGACATCTACACCGACGTGGATGGCGTCTATACCGCCGATCCTAGGGTCGTGCACAAGGCACGCCGGCTGCCCAGAATCTCCTACGAGGAGATGCTCGAGCTGGCCTCGCTCGGCTCCAAGGTCCTGCAGACGCGCTCGGTGGAGCTCGCGATGGTCCACCGCATGCGCACGCGCGTGCTGTCGAGCTTCGCGGCGCCCGACGCGATCCAGCCGGTCCGCACGGGCGGAAACTGGGAAGATATCGGCACTATTGTTTGCGACGAGGACGAGATCGTGGAAAGCCAGGTTGTCAGCGGCATCGCCTACGCCAAGGACGAGGCCAAGGTCACGGTGCTCAAGGTGGCCGACAAGCCGGGCATCGCCGCAAGCATCTTCGGCCCGCTCGCCGAGGCCAACATCAACGTCGACATGATCGTGCAGAATCTGTCGGCCGACGGCAAGCACACGGACATGACGTTCACGGTGCAGGCCTCGGAGCTGCCACGCACTTTGGAAGTCCTCAAATCGGCCAAGAAGGCGGTCGGCTACTTCGACGTGAAGAGCTCGGCAGACGTGGTCAAGGTCTCGGTCATCGGGGTCGGCATGCGCAGCCACTCCGGCGTGGCGGCACAGATGTTCAAGGCGCTGGCGGAGAAGGGCATAAACATCCTCGCCATCTCGACATCCGAGATCAAAATCAGCGTGCTCATCGACGAAGCGTACGCCGAGCTGGCGGTGCGTACCCTGCACTCGCTGTACGGTTTGGACAAAGATTGAGCATTTGGCGCCTGAACGGGCGCACGATGCCGATGGAATATTTCAAGAACGCTCTTCCTGGCAGGGCGCCGGCTATGTAAGACCGGTCTAGGGGCCGGCCGCCCCCGACTTGAGCTCGAGCAGAAGCAGTCGCACATGCAGACGCGCCGCGGGGATGACCCGCGCACCCACCCGACCGAGCCCGCGCTGCGCGTCATCATGCGCCGGCTGCGCGAGATCATGGCCGAGCCCGGCGATGGTCAGGCGCGCCTCGACAAGATCGTGCGCCAGATCTCGGGCCTAATGGTCGCGGAGGTGTGCTCGATCTACCTGAAGCGGCAGGACGGGTCGCTCGAGCTGTTCGCAACCGAGGGCCTCAATCCGCAGGCGGTGCACCGCACCCGGATGAAGCGGGGCGAGGGTCTCGTCGGGCGCTGCGCGGAGCTGGCGGTGCCGGTCAACGAGCCGGATGCCCAGAATCATCCCGCCTTCTCCTACCGGCCGGAGACGGGCGAGGAAATCTACCATTCGCTGCTGGCGGTGCCGATCCTGCGCGGCGGCCAGGTGCTCGGCGTGCTGGTGGTCCAGAACCGGACGCCACGCGAATACTCGGACGAGGACGTCGAGGTGCTGCAGACCACGGCGATGGTGGTGGCCGAGCTGCTGGTGTCGGGCGCCGTGGTCGGAGCCAACGCCGACGAGGAGATCGCGCGGTCGATGGTGTCGACCATACGCGGGGAAGCGATCTCGGAAGGCATCGCGCTTGGTCATATCGTGCTGCACGCGCCGCGCGTCGTGGTGACCAAGCTGCTCGCCGACGATCCCGACAAGGAAATCGAGCGGCTCGAGACGGCGATGGTCGCGCTGCGCACGGGCCTCGACGAGATGCTGACCAGCGAGACGGTCTCGCACGCGGGGGCCCACCGCGACGTGCTCGAAGCCTACCGGATGTTCGCCAACGATCGCGGCTGGCTGCGCCGCATGCTCGGTGCGGTCGGCGAGGGGTTGACGGCGGAAGCGGCGGTCGAGCGGGTGCAGAACGAGACGCGCGCGCGGATGCTGCGCCAGAACGATCCCTACTGGCGGGAGCGGCTCGGGGATCTCGACGACCTGTCGGACCGCCTGCTGCGCATTCTGGCCGGACGCGCGACCGCGCCAAGGGAACGGCACGATCTGCCCGAGGACACCATTCTGGTCGCCCGGACGATGGGACCGGCCGAGCTGCTTGACTACGATCGTTCGCGGGTGCGGGCGCTGATCATCGAGGATGGCAGCGGGCAGAGCCATGTCGCCATCGTCGCCAAGGCGATGGGGCTGGCGGCGGTCGGGCAGGCGACGCGGATCATCGAGCGGGTGTCGCCCGGCGACGCGGCGATCGTCGATGCGGAGACCGGCGAGGTCCACCTGCGCCCCTCCGCCGAGCTGATCGCGGCGTACTCGGACAAGGTGCGGTTCCGGGCCCGCCGGCAGCGCCAGTACCAGGCGCTGCGCGACAAGCCGGCGGTGACCAAGGACGGCGAGCGCATCACGCTGCAGATCAACGCCGGCCTGCTCGTCGACATGCCGCATCTGAAAGAGTCGGGCGCGGACGGCATTGGGCTGTTCCGCACCGAGCTGCAGTTCATGATCTCGGCGACCTTTCCGCGGCTCGGCAAGCAGACGCAGACCTACAGCCAGATCCTCAACGAGGCCGATGGCAAACCGGTCGTCTTCCGCGCCCTCGACGTCGGCGGCGACAAGGTGCTGTCCTACATTCGCCAGCCCAAGGAGGAGAACCCGGCGCTGGGCTGGCGGGCGCTGCGCCTGTCGCTCGACCGGCCGGGGCTGCTGCGCACCCAGATCCGGGCGCTGCTGGCGGCGGCCGCTGGGCGCGAGCTCAGCCTCATGCTGCCGATGGTGACGGCGGTTGCCGAGATCGACGCAGCCAAGCGGCTGATCGCGCGCGAAATCGAGACGATGAAGAAGCGCGGGACGCCGGAGCCCAGCCGACTCAACCTCGGGGCGATGATCGAGGTGCCGAGCGTGCTGTTCGAGCTCGACGCATTGATGCCACGCGTCGATTTCGTGTCGGTGGGCAGCAACGATCTGATGCAGTACCTGTTCGCTTCGGATCGCTCGAACCCGCACGTCGCGGGCCGCTACGACCCGTTGTCGGTGCCGGCGCTGAGAGTGCTTCGGCATATCCTCGAGGCCGGGCGGCGGCACAAGGTCGGCGTTACGCTGTGCGGCGAGATGGCGGCGCGGCCGCTCGAGGCGATGGCGCTCATCGCGCTCGGCTTTCGCTCGATCTCGGTGCAGCCGGCGGCGATCGGCCCGTTGAAGACGATGCTGATGAGCCTCGATGCGAGCCGGCTGGCGCCGATGCTCGAGGAGATGCTCGAGACCCACACCGGCAGCCTGCGCGAGGAGCTTCAGCGCTTCGCCGAGGGCGACAGCATCGACATTTGAGAGATCAAGGGCAACGCTCGCTCAGATGAGTGCGATTCCACAGGACAAGCTCGACCGGCTGGTCGGCCGCTGGGAAACCATCCAGGCCGAGCTCAACCAGGGCGGCAACCCGGCGAACTACGCCAAGCTCAGGCGCGAGTTCAAAAGCCTCGATCCGATCGTGGCGGCGATCCGTCAGCTCAACAAGGCCGAGCAGGAGGTGCGCGATCTCGAGGCCCTGCTCGCAGATCCCGGCGCCGACCGGGAGATGAGCGCGCTGGCGGAAGAGGAGCTGGTGGTGCTCCGGCCGGGAGTCGCGACGCTCGCGCAGGAGCTCAAGGTGCTGCTGCTGCCGAAGGATTCAGCCGACGACGGCAGCGCGATCGTCGAGGTCAGGGCCGGCACCGGCGGCGACGAGGCCGCGCTGTTCGCGGCCGATCTTGCGCGCATGTACACCCGCTACGCCGATCTCAAGGGATGGAAGACCGAGGTCATCTCGCAATCGGAAAGTGATCTCGGCGGGGTGCGGGAGGTCGTGATGTCGATCTCGGGCGAAGGCGTGTTCGCGCGGCTCAAGTTCGAGTCCGGCGTGCACCGGGTGCAGCGCGTGCCGGCGACCGAGGCCAGCGGCCGCATCCACACCTCGGCAGCGACCGTCGCCGTACTGCCAGAGGCGGAGGACGTCGATATCGAGATCCGGCCCGAGGACCTGCGTATCGACACCATGCGCGCCGGCGGCGCGGGCGGCCAGCACGTCAACAAGACAGATTCGGCAGTGCGGCTCACCCATCTGCCGACCGGGATCGTGGTGGTGTCGGCCGAGAAGTCGCAGCATCAGAACCGGCGGCTCGCGATGCAGGTGCTGCGCTCGCGCGTCTACGAGCTCGAGCGGCAGAAGGCGGCGGACAGCCGGGCGGCACAGCGCAAGGATCAGGTGGGCTCCGGCGATCGCTCGCAGCGCATCCGCACGTACAACTTCCCGCAGGGGCGCGTCACCGACCATCGCATCAATCTCACGCTGCACAAGCTGGAGCAGGTGCTGGAAGGCAATGCGCTCGACGAGCTGATCGATTCGCTCATCACCGATCACCAGGCGAGCCTGCTGCTCGCCATGAACACCGAGGCGTCGTGAGGCGGACGTGGACGAGGTGACGGCGGGTGCCGCGCTGCGCGATGCGGCTGGCCTGCTCAAGGCGGCCGGGGTCGAGGGCGCCGAGCGCGATGCCCGTTTGCTGGTGGCGGTGGCGGCCGGCCTCTCTGCAGCGCAGCTCATCGCCTATCCCGAGCGCGTTCTGACGCGTGAGCAGGCCGGCGTGCTCGCGCAGATGATCGCGCGGCGCGCGGCGCGCGAGCCGGTGTCGCGCATTCTGGGCGAACGCGATTTCTACGGCCGGACCTTTACGGTGACGCCGGACGTGCTCGATCCGAGGGCCGACAGCGAGACGCTCATTGGCGCGGCGCTCGACATCGCCGGACGCGAGGGATGGAGGGAGGCGCCGGTGCGCGTCCTCGACATCGGCACCGGCTCGGGCTGCCTGCTGGTGACGCTGCTCGCAGAGATGGGGCGTGCGCACGGGGTCGGCACCGATGTCAGCGCGGCGGCGCTGGCGGTGGCCCGCCGCAATGCCGAGCGGGCCGGCGTGGCGCCGCGCGCGATCTTCGAGCTGGCGCAGCGGGGAGTGGCGCCGCAGGGCGCGTTCGATCTCGTGGTCGCCAATCTGCCGTACATTCCGACGGCAGATATCGCGACGCTCGCGCCCGAAGTGCGGCTCCATGATCCGGGTCTGGCGCTCGACGGTGGGGCGGACGGCCTTGGCGTGATCCGCACTGTGGCGGATATGCTTGCCCCGATGCCGCGGCCGCGGCTCGCGCTGTTCGAGGTCGGCATCGGGCAGGCTGAAACGGTGGCCGATGTGCTGTCGGAGCGGGCTTTTGGGCTTGGCCGTGTGGAAGTGTGGCCGGATTTGGCCGGCGTGGCACGATGTGTGTCTTGGCAGCCACATTTACCCGACTGACTCGAAAATCGCTTGGAAAACCCCTATGTGCAGGCTAATGTCGGTCTTGGCGAATTGAGCGTGTGCGCGAATGGCCGGTGGGGAACCGAGCTTTAGGGTGGCGCACCGAAAGATCGAGCAGAAGCGACCGGACGCGCCCTCGATGAGGGTGGGCAGGTTGTGAGGTGGGCGCCGGATCCGGCCACACCGATCTGCAGCGCCCTTTCCCATTTGGATCGCTGGCGGTTTTTCGTGAGTGAAGTGAGACGGAGAGAACGACGGTGCGTGGATGCGCGCCTTTCTTCAGCAAGCGGCCTGTGCCGTGAGCGCAGCCGCACATCGACGAGCGATATCGTCGTGCCAGACCTTCTTTTTTCGCACTCCATGACGCCTTTACCAGCGAGAGCAGGCGGCGCGAAGCCGTTGCTGCAATAGAAGACCTCAGTATTCGAGAACGGGAGCCCATGAGGCAGGGACAGCAGAATCGCAGAGGCCGCGGTCGCAATAACAACAACCGCAAGGGCCACAACCCGCTGACACGCAGCTTCGAGTCGAACGGGCCGGACGTAAAAATCCGCGGCACACCGGCGCATATCGCCGAAAAATACATGTCGCTTGCTCGCGACGCGCAGGCGTCGGGCGACCCGGTGCTGGCAGAGAACTATCTGCAGCATGCCGAGCACTACAATCGCATCATCATGGCGTTCCGCGAGCAGCACATGCAGCAGACGGGCGAGATGATGAACGGCGCCCCCGGACGCAACCGCCCGATGGGCGAGGAGGGCGGCGAGATCGGCGAGTTCGACGGCGAGGACGACGGCGAGGAGATGCTGACCGATTCGACCGGGCAGCCCATCCGTGGACACGAGCCACAGCCGCGCTTCGAGGGTCAGCCCCGCCAGGGCGACGGGCGCCAAGGCGATCGCCCGCACCGGAACAACGATCACAACAACCGCGACAATCGCGATCATAACCGCGACCATAACCGGCAGGGGCGCGATCGGTTCGGCGGACGGCCGAATTTCCGCAACAACCGCCCCGAGCAGGGCGAGCGTGGTGACCGTGGCGAGCGGCTACCGACGCCGGCCGAGGCGTCGTCGTTTGGCGGCGATGCGCAGCCGCCGGCGATCGGGGGCGAAGGCCAGCAGCCGGCACCGCGCCGGCGGGAGCGGTTCCAACAGCCGCAGGCAACGCCGGGTCACGACCAGCCGGAATTTTTGCGTCGCTCCGTGCGGCGGCCGCGCCGCGAGGCCGCGGACGACGTGGAGGGTGGCGCGGAGCCGAACGGTGCCGGTCACGGCGACGACAAGACCAACTAGGGTCCGTCTCCCGTTTTTCGTTGAATGACAGGAAGCCCTCTAGGGCGCGTTTCGTCGTGACTGGCGCGCGCGGCCGGTCGGCTCACAGCACCGCGATCGCACCGCCGGGCGTGATGACGCCGCCCTCGACCACCTTTGCATAGATGCCGAAGTCCGAGTGGCCCCAGGTGCGCTGAAGCGTGGCCGGGATGGCCATGTCGCGGGCCGCCGTCTCGGGATCGACGTTGGTGGCCTCGCAGCGCTTCGTGCGGTGGAAGATGTCGAGGCGGGTCTCGCCGATCCGCAGGCTCTTGTCCATCCATCCGAACTCGGCCCACGGCGCCAGCCCCGAGACGTAGATATTGGCGCGAAAGCGCAGCGGGTTGACCGGCCGGCCGACCACGCGTTCCAACTCCGCTACGGTCGCCAGGTTGACGATGTGGAGACACTTGGACGCCATGTCCGAGAAGCTGTGGCCGGGGGCGGAGACGACCTTCGGAGCCCCGCGCAGCTCGGATGCCATGTAGGCGGAAAAGAACTGCTCGATGAGCTGGCGCCCGAGCGGCGTCTTGAGGTTGCCCTGGGCGACCTGCTTGCCGGCGCGATGGATGGTCAGCATATCGGTTGCGTCATCGAAGCGGGTCTCGAGGGCGGCCAGCCGCTCGTCGCGCATCAGCATGAGGAAGGAGATTTTCGGCAGGTGGCGGGGGCTGTCGGGATCGAAGCGCCCCGGGCCGTTCTCGATCGCGTAGGCGCGATCGAAGGGGACCGTCTCGCCCGGCTTCAGGGTCACGCGATCGAGCCGCTCGGGTGAGAGGCCCTTGACCGGATAGCGATAGAGGCTTGCAACCGTCGGGTTTATGCTTTCGTTCATGGTGTGCCGGCACCCTCAATTTCCAAACTTCCGGAAAAGGCCGGGATCATGCCCTCTTCTGTTGCGGCGCGGCAATCCTATATCTTCGTGGGCACGGGTTCGCCGGGCGCCTTCGGGGCTGGGCTGAATTCGTGCGTAATTCCTGACACTTGGCGTTTCGCTCGTGCCTCATGGGCGGCCGGAACGCGCTGAAGGAGAAACGTCTAGATGAATTTCGACCGCTATACCGACCGCGCCAAGGGCTTCGTGCAGGCGGCGCAAAACCTCGCGGTCCGCGAGGGACACCAGCAGATCAGCACCGAACATCTTCTCAAGGTCCTGCTCGACGATGAGGAGGGCTTGTGCGCCGGCCTCATCGACCGGGCGGGCGGGCGCTCGCGCGAGGCGCTGGCCGCGGTGGAGCGGGCGTTGGCCAAGCGCCCCAAGGTCACCGGCGGTGGTGCCGGCCAGGTCTACATGGCGCCGGAGCTGGCGCGGCTGTTCGACCAGGCCGAGAAGATCGCCGACAAGGCGGGTGACAAGTTCGTCACCGTCGAGCGGCTGCTGCTGGCGCTGGCGCTCGAGAAGGGCAGCGAGGCCGGCCGCATTCTGGCCGAGGCCGGCGTCAACGCGCAGGCGCTCAACGGCGCCATCAACGACATTCGCAAGGGCCGCACGGCCGACAGCGCATCGGCCGAGCAGGCCTATGATGCCCTGAAGCGCTTCGCGCGGGACCTGACCGAAGCGGCGGCCAATGGCAAGCTCGATCCGGTGATCGGCCGCGACGAGGAGATCCGCCGCACCATCCAGGTGCTGTCGCGGCGGACCAAGAACAATCCCGTTCTGATCGGCGAGCCGGGCGTCGGCAAGACCGCGATCGCGGAGGGTCTTGCGCTGCGTATCATCAAGGGCGACGTGCCGGAGAGCCTCAAGGACAAGAAGTTGCTGGCGCTCGACATGGGCGCGCTGATCGCCGGGGCCAAGTACCGCGGCGAGTTCGAGGAGCGGCTGAAATCGGTGCTGACCGAGGTGCAGGCCGCGGGCGGCGGCATCATCCTGTTCATCGACGAGTTGCACACCATCGTCGGGGCCGGCAAGTCGGAAGGCGCGATGGATGCGTCCAACCTGCTCAAGCCGGCGCTGGCGCGCGGCGAATTGCATTGTGTCGGCGCCACCACGCTCGACGAGTATCGCAAGCACATCGAGAAGGACGCGGCGCTGGCGCGGCGCTTCCAGCCGGTGTTCATCAGCGAGCCGACGGTGGAGGACACGATCTCCATCCTGCGCGGCCTGAAGGAGAAGTACGAGCTGCATCACGGCGTGCGGATCGCCGACTCGGCGCTGGTGTCGGCGGCGGCGCTGTCGAACCGCTACATCACCGACCGCTTCCTTCCCGACAAGGCGATCGATCTCGTCGACGAGGCGGCCTCCCGCCTCAAGATGCAGATCGATTCCAAGCCGGAAGAGCTCGACGCCATCGACCGCGATCTCATGCAGATGAAGATCGAGCGCGAGGCGCTCAAGAAGGAGAGCGACGCGGCCTCCAAGGATCGGCTCGTCCGGCTCGACAAGTCGATCGCCGAGCTCGAGGAGAAATCCAGCGCGCTGACCCAGAAGTGGGAAGCCGAGAAGCAGAAGCTCGGCCAGGCGCAGAAGGTCAAGGAGGAGCTCGACGCGCGGCGCACCGAGCTCGAGCAGGCGCAGCGCAAGGGCAACCTCGGGCGCGCGGGCGAGCTCGCCTATGGCGTGATCCCCGAGCTCGAGAAGAAGCTCAAGGCGCTGGAAGCGGCCGACGGCTCGAGCGGGGTGATGGTCGAGGAAGCGGTGACGCCCGATCAGATCGCCAGCGTGGTCTCGCGTTGGACCGGCATTCCAGTCGACCGCATGCTCGAAGGCGAGCGGGCGAAGCTGCTGCGCATGGAGGACGAGCTGGCCAAACGGGTGGTCGGGCAGCGGGAAGCCGTGGAAGCGGTCTCCACCGCGGTGCGCCGCGCACGTGCGGGCCTGCAGGATCCCAACCGGCCGATCGGCTCGTTCATGTTCCTCGGGCCGACCGGCGTCGGCAAGACCGAGCTCACCAAGGCGCTCGCCGCGTTCTTGTTCGACGACGAGGCGGCGATGGTGCGCATCGACATGAGCGAGTTCATGGAGAAGCACTCGGTCGCGCGGCTGATCGGCGCGCCGCCGGGCTATGTCGGCTACGAGGAAGGTGGCGTGCTGACCGAGGCGGTCCGCCGGCGGCCCTATCAGGTCGTGCTGTTCGACGAGATCGAGAAGGCGCACCCGGACGTGTTCAACGTCCTGCTGCAGGTGCTCGACGACGGGCGGCTGACCGACGGGCAGGGCCGCACGGTCGATTTCAAGAACACGTTGATCATCCTGACGTCCAACATCGGCGCCGAGTACCTGGTCAGCATCAAGGACGGCGAGGACATGTCGGCGGCCAGGGCCTATGTGCTGGCCGAGGTCAAGACGCGGTTCCGGCCGGAGTTCCTGAACCGGATCGACGAGATCATCGTGTTCCACCGGCTGGCGCGCGAGCACATGGCCGAGATCGTCGACATCCAGCTCAAGCGGCTGCAGAAGCTGCTCGTCGATCGCAAGATCACGCTGGATCTCGACAAGGACGCGCGGACGTGGCTCGCCAATCGCGGCTATGACCCGGCCTACGGGGCGCGGCCGTTGAAGCGGGTCATCCAGAAGAGCATTCAGGATCCGCTGGCCGAGCAAATTCTCGCCGGCACGATCAAGGACGGCGAGACGGTGCGCATCACGGTGCGCGACGGCGCGCTCGCGCTCAACAACCGCCCGGTGAAGGCGGCCGCCTGACCTATCTTGCAGGGAGCCGTGGCCACCGCCGCGGCTCCCTGTGCATCTCGCGGATCGGCAGCCCAGGCGTCGGCGTTTCCATGTTTCCCATTCGAGACAACATCGGTTGGACCAAGCCGCCGATGGTGGTGTGGACGCTGATTCTGCTCAATGTGGCGGTGTTCGCCTACCAGCTCGGGCTCTCGGAGCGCGAAACCCAAATGTTTCTCATGAAACATGCGCTGGTGCCGCTGCGCTACTTCAGCCCGCGATGGGCGTCGGACGTGGGGCTGTCGCCGCTCGATCTAACGCCGTTCGTCACCAACACCTTCCTGCACGGCGGCTTCCTCCACATCATTCTCAACATGTGGACGCTCTACATCTTCGGCCCGGCACTGGAGGACCGGCTGGGGACCGTGCGGTTTCTCGTGCTGTATCTGGGAGCCGGCGTCGCCGCCAGCGTCACGCATGCGCTGTTCAATGCGACGTCACCGGTACCGGCCTTGGGGGCGTCGGGCGCGATCGCCGGGTTGATCTCGGCCTATGCGCTGCGGTTTCCCTACGCCTGGGTGCGGGTGCTGGTGCTGATCATCATCATCCCGCTGTTCTTCGACATTCCCGCGATGCTGTTCGCCGGCCTCTGGTTCCTGAGCCAGATCCTGCAAGGGACGAGCTCGCTGTTCATGCCGGCGCTGGGCGGGGGAATCGCTTGGTGGGCGCACATCGGCGGGTTCGTGGCCGGCTGGCTGCTGCTGCGGCCGCTCGACCGCACCCTGCAACCGGGCCGGCTCTCGGGGCCATGGGGTCCGGCCGAGCGGGGCCCTGGGCCGTGGCGCACGCGCTGGTAGGAACTCGGCTGTGGCGGCTAGCGGCGCGCAGCCTCCGCTGCTGCTACGGCTTCGGCGATCGTGCCGTCGGGAAAGTTGCGCGCGGTCAGGATCGACTGGAGGTGCTCGGGCGCAATCGTGAAGGGCCGCGGCGGGACCTCGCCCACGGGTCGATCATGCCACAGCGCGTACTCCAGCAAAGCCTGTTGAAGTGGCCCGCCGAACTGGATCAATGCACTGACCCGCGTGATGGCCGGAGCGGTCGCGGCGCCCTGCGCGAGGGTCCCTTTCCACAGGGTCGTTCGCCCGTAGAAATTGGTGACGTGGCCGGCCAAGCCGGGCCCGAGCTGGCCCACCTTGTCGGCCATGGCGTCGAAGACGCGTGAGGCGGGGACGGGGTCCAAGACGGTTTCCGCGGCTGCTGCCGATCCCATGGCGGCGAGGCGCCGACCCTCCATCATCAGATGCTCGCTGATCGCCTGCACCTCGCCGGCGAAGGATCGAGCCGCCGCGGCGTTCTCCTGGGACAGCCTCCATGCGCTGCGTTTCTGGTCATCCTCGCGGTGCTTCTCGGCGTCTGCGAGCTGCATCTTCAGCCCGCGAAGCGCGATCGCAGCCGCGGCGATGGCGGCGAGGCCGCCGAGTAACGTCTGGTAGCGGTTGAGCCAATAGTCGAGCAGGTTGACGGCGCCCTGCAGATCGGCTGGCGATCCCTGCCCCAGCAACACGATCAGGACGGACAGCAGTGAGACGATGAAAATCGGAGAGATCCTGAGGAAGCTCGTGAGCATGCCACGCGACTCCAAGGAAGGTGTCGAGACAACACGGACGTCGTTCGGGAGACGGTAGCACCGCTTGCCGGAAGCAAGCCATACAGCCAACGGATCAACGGCGTTCGCGCGACGCCAGGTAGATGAGCGTGGCCGCCAACAGCGCCAGGCCGAAGCCCAGGTGAAGATTGGCATAGACGGCATCGGGCGGGGTGCCGCTCGCTCTGAGCGCCGCTACGTATCTGCCCGAGACGAGCTGGACAATGCCGGCGCCGCCGATGAAGCCGAAGTTCAGAAGCGTGATACCGCGGCCGAGCAGATGGTCGGGCAGGAAGCTGCGCCCATGCGCCATGAGAACGGCGTACGTCGAGCCGACGCCTCCGATCAGCGCCATCAGCGCAATGGCGGCCCACAGTGGCGGCTTCGGCACCCCCCACAGCAGCAGAAAGCCAACGCCCGTGACGATGCTGCCAATGAGGACGATGCGCTTGCGCGAGGCGATGATCTGATCTAGCGGCCCGTAGGCCAGCGCGCCGGCGATCATCGCAGTCGCCATGACCAGGACGGCGTTGCCGCGATCGATGGGCCCCAGGCCGTACACCTCCGAGAAATAGGGGCCGACCCACAGCGCCCGCTCGGCAATGACGACGGCGTAGCTGACCGCGGTCAGCGGCAGCAGCGGCCAGAGGGCGCGGATGGACAGAAGCTCGCGGAACTCGGCGAGCGCGCCGCGCCGGCCGCTGGCACCCTCTACCCGTGGCGGGTCTTGGACGAGCAGGGCCACGAGTGCGGCGGCGACCAGTGCGACGCCGGCAACGGCCAGGATCGCGCCCCGCCAGCCGATGGTGGCCGCTGCGACGGCGAGCGGCGTCGTTCCAAGCACGTTACCGAGCGAGCCGATGGCGAGAAGCGTGGACGACAGGAATGCAAACCGATTGCGCTCGAAGGTGCGGCCGAACACGTAAAGCGCACCCATGTAGACCGGCGAGCAGCCGATGCCGATCAGGGCGATACCGGCGAGGCAGTCGGCGGCGTTGCGCGCGTAGGCGAAAATCACTGCTCCGGCGACGGCCGCGAGCATGATGACCGGCACGCTGCGGCGGGGGCCATAGCGGTCGAGCGCGTAGCCGACCGGGAACTGGGCCAGCGCGAAGGCCGCAAACCACACGCCTGAGATGGTGCCGAGATCGGCCGGCGTCAGCGCCAGCTCGGCGGAGAGCTCCGGCGCGATGACCGCGAGGAACGAGCGGTAGAACTGGCTGATGGTGTAGGCCAGAAGGAAGACCAGGAATGTCGTCACGGGAGGCCCGATCGAAGGGGTGGGCGGCCGCTTGTGCCGCTCGGAGCGCGGTGTGTATCAGATCGAGGCGGAGGGCACGAGCCCGCGTGATCGGGCATACTGCGAAATGTCCCCGTAGACGCGTTCCGTCGCGGGCACGGGATGACCCACGCGGCGCGCGATCTCGACGACGGCGCCGATGATCGCCTCGTGCTCGAGCGGCCGGCCGGCTTCGGCGTCTTGCAACGTCGAGGTTCGGAAGGGGCCAAGCGACGCCATGACCTCCAGGCGCGGCGCGACCTCCATGTCCGGCGGACAACCGAGGCGGTGGGCGAGCGCCTGTGCCTCGCCGACCACATCGGCAATGGTCGTCCGATGGCCGGGGTCGGCGAGCAGGCGGTCGGCGGTGAGGCCGGTCAGCGCGCTCAGCGGATTGAGCGCGACGTTGCCGAAGACCTTGTTCCACACGGCGGTGCGGATGTCCGGCGTCGCGGACGCGGTGAGCCCGGCCGTCCGGAAGGCGGCAACGGCGGCCTCGGCGCGCGGCGAGACCGGTCCGGCGGGCTCGCCGAGGATCAGTCCTTTGGCCCCGCTGAAGTGGACGACGCCGGGCTCGGTCACCTCCGAGCGCATGTAGACGACGCAGCCGAGCGTGCGGCCGGCCGGGACTGCGGCCCTGATCGCGCCACCGGGGTCGACGGCGGCCAGAGCGATGTCGGCCAGCGGCCCGTCGATGCCTTCGCCATACCACCACGGCAGCCCGTTGACGGCGCAGAGCCAAGCGCCGCCGCTGCTGCCGAGCGCGCGGGCGATGGCGGGCGCGATCGCGGGGATCGCGTAGGCCTTCACCGCCGTGATCAGGAGGTCGCAGGGCGCAAGGTCGGCGATGCGTTCGACGGCGGGGAGCCTGGCGGTCAGATTGTCGGCGCCGATCACGCGCAGGCCCGAAGCGCGGACGGCCTCGAGCTGCGGGCCGCGGGCGACGAGCTCGACCCGGGCGCCCGCAGCGGCGAGCTTGGCCGCGAGGTAGCCGCCGACGGCGCCGGCACCGACGATCGCGATGCGCACGGGCTCTGCGTCTCTCCTCTTGCTCAGGCGCCGGTGAATTTTGGCTTGCGCTTCTCCATGAAGGCGCGGCGCCCCTCGATGTAGTCGCTGGATGCGAAGCATTGATCGACCATGCGGTCGAGCTTGGCAAGGTCGCGCTGGGTGGAGGGCTTGCCGATCTCGCGCGCCACCGCCTTGATGGTGGCGACGGTGAGCGGGGCGTTCTCGGCGATGGAGCCGGTGGTCTCGGCGACGGCGGCGTCGATCTCGCCGTCGCGCACGACGCGATTGACGAGCCCCATCAGCAGCGCCTCGTCGGCGGGGACCTGGCGGGCCGTGTAGAACAGCTCCATGGCGCGCGAGATGCCGACGATCTCGGCCAGGCGATTGACGCCGACGAAGCCGTAGCCGAGGCCGAGACGCGCGGCCGGGATGCCGAACTTGGCGTTCGCGGTGCAAATGCGCAGGTCGCAGCAGATGGCGAGATTGACGCCGCCGCCGATGCAGTAGCCCTGGATCTTGGCGATGGTGGGCTTGGGGAAATTGTAGAGCTGCTCGTAGGCCTTGGCCGAGTTGGCATTGTAGAGCTTCACGGCCTCCATGCTCGAGCGCTCGCTCTCGAACTTGGAGATGTCGGCACCCGAGACGAAGGCCTTGCCGCCGGCGCCGCTGACGACCAGCACGCGCAGGTTCTTGTCGGCGGCGAACTCGGTCAAAAGTTGCTGCATGCGCTGCCACATCTCGAGAGAGACGGCGTTGTGGCGCGCGGGATTGTTGAAGACGAGATAGCCGATGCCATTCTCGATGCGGGCCTGCAGCTTCTCGGTGACGGGGGCTTCGGCGGTGGCGGTCATGTGCGCGCACTCCTCTTGCTCTCGGGGGCCTTCTTGGCTGCCTCTTTGGGTTTTCCGGTGCCGACCAGGCCGGCCTTGGCCAGCTCGGCGATCTCGTCGGCGCCGTATCCGACCTCGGCGAGCACCTCGGCACTGTGCTGGCCGAGCAATGGCGGCGGCCGGCGGATCGTGCTCTTGGAGCGGTTCATGAGAATCGGCTGGCCGACGAGCTGGCTCGGCCCGCGCTCCTGGCTCACCATATCGGTGGCGATGCCCAGATGCTTGATCTGCGGGTTCTCGAACACCTTGTCGATGGTGTTGATCTCGCCGCACGGGACGCCGGTCTTGTTCAGCCGTGCGATCCACTCCGCAGAGGTGGCCTTCACCGTGTGGCTGCTGATGAGGGCGTTCAGCTTCTTGCGGTTGACCGAGCGGGTGGCTGGATCGGCGAAGTCGGGATCGTCGAAGGCGGAGTCGCCGAACAGCGGCTTGAACTTGAGCCACATCGCCTGGCCGGCGCAAGCGATGTTGATGTGGCCGTCGGAGGTCTGGAACACGCCGGTCGGAATGCTGGTCGGATGGTCGTTGCCGGCCTGGCCCGGCACCTCCTTGTTCATGAGCCAGCGGGCGGCCTGGAAATCGAGCATGAAGACCTGCGCCTGGAGCAGCGAGGACTGCACCCACTGGCCCTTGCCGGAGCGCTCGCGCTCGTAGAGGGCGAGCAGGATGCCTTGCGCGCAGAAGATGCCGGCGGTGAGATCGGCGACGGGAATGCCGACGCGCATGGGGCCGCGCCCCGGCTCGCCGGTGACCGACATGAGGCCGCCCATGCCCTGCGCGATCTGGTCGAAGCCCGGCCGGTCGCGATAAGGGCCGTCCTGGCCGAAGCCCGAGATCGAGCCGTAGATCAGGCGCGGATTGATCACGCTCATGCGCTCGTAGTCGATGCCGAGGCGCTGCTTCACATCGGGGCGGTAGTTCTCGACGACGACGTCGGCGGTGGCGACGAGCCGCTTGAAGACCTCGAGGCCGCGCGGGCTCTTCAGGTTCAGCGCCAGGCTACGCTTGTTGCGATGCAGGTTCTGGAAGTCGGGGCCGGAGCGCGGGCCACCGAGGCCGCCCTTATCGTCGGCATCGGGCAGCTCGATCTTGATGACGTCGGCGCCCCAGTCGGCGAGCTGGCGTACACAGGTCGGGCCGGCGCGGACGCGGGTGAGGTCGAGGACCTTGATGGACGAAAGCACGTCACTGGCAGGCTCGAACGGCATGGCATCACCCCCGAATTGGCGCGTCGTTTGATCCACCAACGGTGTCGAACGCGCTCGAGTTGACTTGTCGGATTGTTGACACTAGGACAATTGGTATGTCAACAACACTTCTCGCGCCCATGACGCGCGCGGTGGAGATCCATGCAGAAAGCGGAGCCCTTTCACGTCAGCCAGCTCAAGTCGCTCGCGGTGATGGTCGAGGCGGAGATCGAGCGCCAGATCGTAGCCGGCGAGCTGGCGGCGGGCGACCGGGTGAACGAGCTGGCGCTGTCGCGCGCGATGGGGGTAAGCCGCGGGCCGATCCGCGAAGCGCTGCAGAGCTTGCGCCGGGCCGGGCTGATCGAGCTGGTGGCCAACCGCGGCGCGGTGGTGCGCCGACTGGGAGACGACGAGGCGCTCGAGATCTACGATCTGCGCGCGGCGCTGTTCGCGGTGATGGCGGAGGCGCTGGCCAGGGGCCGGACGGCGGAGCAGGTGAAGGCGCTCAAGGTCAACCTGGCGCAGATGGATGCCGCCGTTGCCAGTCGGTCGCCGGACGACTACTACCGGCTCAATCTCGAATTCCACGAGGCGATCGTCGCAATGAGTGGCATGCGCCGGGCCGCGGCGACCTATCGCGACACGGTGAAGGAGATGCATCTCCACCGGCGGCGTAGCCTGCTCAGCAGCCAGGAGAACCAGCAGCGGTCGCTCGGCGAGCACCGGCGTATCGTGTCGGCGATCAGCAAAGGCGACGAAGCGGCGGCCTTTGCCGCGGCGCGGGCTCATGTGGAGGCGGGAAAGGCCCGCTTCCTGGCGACGCTCAATCAGGATGCCGCGTCTTCAACCAAGGAGCACGCCGCAGCCGTCTGACGATCGTCAACCACAAGAACCATACGACAAACCGAGGAGGAAACCCCATGCACTTCGGACGATGGACGGGACGCGCAGCAGGCCTCGTGCTCATAGGCACTGTCGCCGCGGCCGCGATGGCGCCGGCGCTGGCGCAAGACGACAAGTTTCCCTCGAAGCCGTTCGGCGTGGTGACCCACGCGGGTCCTGGCGGCGGCACCGATATCACCGCCCGGATGATGATGGTGATGGGGCGCACCGAGCTCGGCCAGGAGCTGGCGGTGGTCAGCAAGCCCGGCGGCAGCGGCGTCGCCGCGATGCAGTACGTCGCGAGCCAGCCCAAGGACGGCTACACGATCCTGACCGTCACGCAGTCGCACATCTTCAACATCCTCCAGGAGAAGGTGCCGCTGAAGATCGACGACATCGTCGGGGTCGCGCGGGCCACGCTCGATCCGATGGTGGTCGCGGTCCGGACGGACAACCCGCTGAAGAACCTTGCCGACATGTTCGCGGCATCCAAGGCCAAGCAGGGTGGTCTCAAGTGGGGAACGACGTTCGTCGGCGCCACCGACCATGTTGCGCTTCACAATTTCATGAAGGTGGCCGGCGGCGTGCCGTATGTGGTCGTGCCCTTCCGCGGGGGCGGCGACATCGTCACGAACCTGGTCGGCGGCAACATCGACGTCGCTTTGATCAACTACGCGGAGGGCGAAGCGCAATTCAAGTCGAACCAGATCCGGGCGATCGCGGTGCTCGATGAGAAGCGGATCGAGGCGCTCAAGGACACGCCGACGTCGCATGAGCAGGGCGTGAAGTCCTCGCAGGCGACGGTTCGCGGCTTTGCCGTGCTGAAGGGGACGCCCGAGGATCGCGTGAAGAAGCTCGAGGAGGGCATGATCAAAGCCATGCAGCACTCGATCTATCAGGGCTATCTCAACCAGAGCGGCATGCCGGCGTCGAGCGTCGCCGGGGGAGCGGAGTGGGACAAGATGATCCGCCAGATCCACGACGAGAGCCGCACCGCTTTGACCGAACTCGGTATCCTGAAAAAGTAGACCGCCCGTGCGCATCCATTCGGATCAAGCGGCGGCGGCTGCGATCATCGCGGCCGCCGCCGCCACCTTCGCCTACACCTTCACGTTCGCGGAGGTGCCGCTGGCGTTCCGCCAGGGAATGGGGCCGGAGCGCTATCCGCAGCTTGTGATCGCCGTCATCGTGGTGCTGTGCCTCATTCTGATCGTGCAGGCGCGCGGCAAGCCGGACGAGGAGGTGCCGCCGATCGATCGGGCTGCGCTGCTCGCTTGTGGCGGCGCGGTTGCGTTCATGCTCGCGGTTCCTCTGGTCGGGATGATCGTCGCCATGGGCCTGGCCCTGTTCGGCCTCGGGGTGCTGTGGGGCGAGCGGCGATGGCTGCCGCTGATCCTCAACTCGGTGCTGCTGCCGATCGGCATCTGGCTGCTGTTCGTGCGCGGCCTCAAGGTCGTGCTTCCCCCGAGCCTGCTCGGCCGACTGCTGGGGATGTGACATGGACGGTTTTCTTGCCGGCATGGCGATCCTGCTCGATCCCTACATGGTGGCGGTCATTCTCGCCGGCACCATCATCGGCATTGTCGTCGGTGCGCTGCCGGGCCTGAGCGGGAGCACGACGGCGGCACTGCTGCTGCCGCTCACCATCACCATGAGCCCGGTCGCCGGCATCGCGTTCCTCGGCTCGATCTACTGCGCGGCCAACTACGGCGGCTCGATCACGGCGATCCTGGTCAATACGCCGGGCGATCCATCGGCCTCGGCCACCGCCTTCGACGGGTATCCATTGGCTGCCAAAGGCCAGGCCGGGCTCGCGCTTGGCATCTCGGCGATAGCCAGCGCGATCGGCGGCATCTTCAGCGTGTTCGTGCTGATCATCGCGACGCCGCTGCTGGCCAAGTTCGCCTACAACTTCGGGCCGCCGGAATATTTCGCGCTGGCCCTGTTCGGCCTGTCGATGTTGGGGGCGGTCGGCGGCGACGCGGGGCTGAAGAACCTCATCGCCGGGGCGATCGGCCTGCTGATGGCCACGATCGGCACGGATCTCGTCACCGGCATCGAGCGCTTCACCTTCAACGTGCCGGAGCTCACCGACGGCATCGGATTCGTGCCGGTGCTCACCGGGCTGTTTGCCATGTCGGAGCTTCTGATGATGGTGTCGCAGCGCTACGAGAAGACGGAGCTGCTGGCGCTCGATGCGGTGAAGCTGCCGACAAGCGCCGATTTCCGCAAGTGCGGAAAATCGATGGGCATCGGCTGCATCGTCGGGACCATCGTCGGCATCCTGCCGGCGCTCGGCGCGACGGCGGCGGCGCTGATCGCCTACAACGAGTCGCGGCGGTGGTCGAACTACAAGGAGGAGTTCGGCAAGGGCGCCATCGAGGGTGTCGCGGGACCCGAGGCCGCCAACAATGCGGCGGTGGGCGGCAACATGGTGCCGACGCTGGCGCTCGGCATTCCGGGGTCGACGACCGCGGCGATCATTCTGGCAGGCATGATCATCCAGGGGGTGAGGCCGGGGCCGCACCTCTTCAACGAGCAGCCGATGTTCCTCTACGCGGTCTTTGCGTCGATGCTCGCGGCCAATCTCATTTACCTCTGGCTTGGGCTGGTGGCGGCCAAGCTGTTCGCGCGCATCTCGCTCATCCCGGCCTCGTTCTTGTGGCCGTCGGTGTTCGTGCTGTGCGTGATCGGTGCCTATGCGCCGAACCAGTCGATGGTCGACGTCTGGGTCATGCTGACGTGCGGTGTCCTGGGCTACATGATGCGGCGTTACGGTTTCTCGCCGGCGCCGCTGGTGATGGGGCTGGTGCTGGGGCAGATGGTGGAAGAATCGCTCAAGCAGTCGCTGGTGATCTTCGACCATAGCTGGCTCGGATTTTTCACCCGGCCGATCGTGCTGGTGCTGTTCGCGATCACCCTGCTGTCGGCGGGATGGCCGCTGCTGGCGGCGATGACGCGCGGATTGCGGGCCCGGCGGCAGGCCAGCTAGATTCTTTGCTTGTCGTGCGGCTTATCGGAAAACCGCTTCACACTTTTCCGGAAGCACTCTGGGCGATCGCCGCTCCGGTGCGGGTGAGCGCGGGGGCCAGATCGCCGAAGCCAACGTGGCGATGCTCGAAGGCGAGCCCGAGCTGGCGGGCGGCGGCCTCGGCGGCGGCGATCAGCTTCGGCGAGGGAAGCTGCGAGAGATAGACGACCGTCTCGTAGTGACCGAAGTAGGCGTCACGCAGCTCGGGGTGGCGGTCGAGGCCGAGGCCCTTGATCACCAGCGAGCGGAAGTGGCGGACGAGAAAATCGGTCAGGAAGAAGCAGCGCATGTCGGCGTCGCCGCGCGCCTCGAACGCATCGGTGCCGGAGAAGAACGCGTAGCAATGGGCGCCGGGCAGGCGCTCGACGCCTTCGCGCTCGAGAACGCGGTCGAGGGCACCGCCGGTGCCGCAATCGCCATAGGCCACGAAGATGCGCTGGTAGCTGGCGCGCGCGGCCGCGATCTTGCGGGCGACGGCGGGTGCGATCTTCTCCGGCCGGTTGTGGTAGGTCGCCGGCACCGCGATCAGGTCGATGCCGTCGAGCTTGTTCGCGGCGGTGAGAAACTGGATCTCGCGCACCAGCGCGCCGCACGCGATCACCAGCGCCGGACGAGGCGCCGATGTACGTGCTTTCGATCGCTTGGCGGCCATGGTGTTGCAGTCTTTCATGCCGGGCGGCGGCGTCAAGCGGGCCTCAGGTGCGGCGGCGGCGCGCCTGCCGGGGTGCGGCCTCGGCCTTGGCCGGGGGAGAGACCAAGGCCCCCGTGCGGGCTTCGATGTCGGCGAGCGTGGGAGGGGTGCCTTGCGTGTGGCGCTCCAGGGCCTGGCGCATGGCGGCGAGATGGGCTGGCGAGGTGCCGCAGCACCCGCCGATGATCCGGGCGCCGGCGTCGAGCGCGAGGCGGACATAGTCGGCCATCAGCTCGGGTGATCCGGAGTAGTGGACGTGGCCGCCGGTCACCTGCGGAACGCCGGCATTGGCCTTGCTGATGACGGGGATGCCGGTGGACCCATCGGCGATTGCGAGGATGGCGGCCAGCGTGTCGGAGGCGCCGACGCCGCAGTTGGCGCCGATCGCCACGGGCTTCGGCTGGAGGCCGGCGAGGAACGTCGCGAGCGCCTCCGGCGTGACGCCCATCATGGTGCGGCCGGCGGTGTCGATGCTGGCGGTGACGGTGTAGGGCATGCCGACCTTGGCGGCGGCGAGCGCGGCGGCCTCCATCTCGTCGAGCGCCGACATGGTCTCGATCCAGGCAACGTCGGCGCCACCCTCGGCAAGCCCCTCGATCTGCTCGACGAAAACCGCGATGGCGTCGTCCTTGGTCAGGGCACCGAGCGGGGCGAAGAGATCGCCGGTCGGCCCGACGGAGCCGCCGACGACCACCGGCCGGCCGGCGTTGTCGGCGACCTTGCGGGCAATTCCGGCGGCCAGCCGGTTGAGCTCGCGGGCGCGATCCTGCGCCTGGTGCAGCATGAGGCGGCGACGGTTGCAGCCGAAGGTGTTGGTGAGAATGATGTCGGCGCCGGCATCGACGAACATCTGGTGCAACGCGTCGATGCGGTCGGGATGGGCCTCGTTCCACAGCTCCGGTGCGTCGCCCGACTGCAGGCCCATGTCGAAGAGATTGGTGCCGGTGGCGCCGTCGGCCAGCAGCCAGGGGCGGCGGTTCAACAGATCGGCAAGCATGGCTGGGTGGTCCTCAATCCGCGGAAGCGCTGGCCTCGACCTTCGATTGTCAGTATGGAATGCGCCCGGCGCCCTTGCATACCCCAAAGGGTGTGCGGCGGCGCGTGGGATGCGACATCCCGTATCGGGCGTGCGACGCCGCGGGGCTGAGCGGGCAGACGCTGGGTGAGGCGAGACCATGGCAGAACGGACGATCGTGTATTGGCGGGACATTCCCGCGCAGGTGATCGTGCGCGGCGGCCGGCGCGAGGTTGAGCGGCGCGAGCTGCCCGAGCGCTTCATCCAATCCATCGACCGCGCGGCGATGAGTGTCGGCGCCAAGGACAGCGACGCCTATCTCGCCGAATGGCGACGCGGGGTGCCTGAGCCCTGCGGAGACAACCTTGTCGCGGAAGCGGATGCCGCGATTGCCGCCCTTCTCGCCCGCTACGACGATCAGCATCTCAAGGCGCTGATCGCCAACGGCGGCCGCGAACCCGATTCACAGCGCGACTGACGCAATCGCGGGGGCGAGGGGACGATGGAAGGCGAGGCCGTCGACGCGAAGGCGCGGGGCTCCGATCGTTATCTGCTCGGGTGCGTCCTGGTGCTGGCCGCCGGGGCCGTTCTCAGTCTCGGCGCTTTCTGCCTGCGTCTCGCGGATGGGGCCGATGCCTGGCAGTACATCTTCTGGCGCTCTCTCGCGTTCACGGCCGCGATCTGGCTCGTCGCCACGCTGCGCGACGTGCGCGGGCCGATCGCGCAGGTGCGGCAGCTCGAGCCGATCGCGTGGTTGTCGGCGCTGTTCATCGCCGGGGCCTCGATCACGTTCGTCGCCTCGGCCAAGGCGACGATCCTCGCCGAGACGTTCTTCATCTGCTCGCTGGCGCCGCTGATCTCGGCAGCACTCGCCGGTCCGTTGCTCGGTGAGCGGATCGGCCCGTGGACGGTGGCGGCGCTGACGATCGGCCTGTTCGGCGTCTTGCTAATGGTGGTCGACAAGCTCGAGGGCGGGGCCTGGGCCGGCCGGGTGTGGGCGCTGGCGTCGGCACTGTCGTTCGCGGGTTACTCGCTCACGATGCGCCGCTCAGTGGCGCGCGACCGTGACGCAACCTTGATCGTCTATGGCGCGGTGAGCGTCGTGTGCGGGCTCATTGCCATGTTGGTGACCGGTGTTGTCGCAGTTCCGCGCGCGATCGACGCGGCGATGGCGATGCTGCATGGATCGGCCGTGCTCGCCGCGGGAATGTTCCTGTTCGGCCAGGGCTCGCGCTACGTGTCGGCCGTCACCTTCACCATGCTGGCGCAGGCCGAGGCCGTGCTGTCCGCGCTGTGGGGATACCTGTTCTTCAACGAGCACCCCACGATCGGAACGCTGATGGGCGGCGCCCTCATCCTCGCGGCCGTGGTCGTCCAGGCGTTCGACACGACTGCTGCACGGCGCCGCTGAGCCTGCGTCGTTAGCGAACTGTTATCCAGTCCGATCAATTCCCGCTGATGTTGTTCTCCGAGCGATCATAATCGCAATCCGTGCGCCGTGCGGGGGCGTGCGCTCTCCACCCCGTCTCTCCACCTCGACCCCCGGGGGGACCCATGACGTGTCCGGACCATCCGCGATCCGTCCGGCAGCGCAAGCGGGCCGGCGCAAGGCCGGTCGAGCCCGACGTGTTCCTGGAGCATTGGCTCAGGGAGCGGGTAGGCTTCGCCGAGCGGCGCCAGGTGGCGGTGCTGGCGTGCGATATCGTCGGCGCGGAAGGCCTCCTCCTTCAGCTCGATGCCGAGGACGCCGCCGAGCTCGTCGCGCGATACCGACAGGCCTTGGCAGCAGTGGTGGCGGACTATGGCGGGGCGCTGGCGCCGGGGGCCAGTACCGACCTGCTCGCGACATGGGGCTATCCGCGCGCCGTCGCGGACGGCGCCGTCCGGGCGATCGATGCGGCGCTGGCCCTCATCGGGACGATCGGCGCGGAGCTGCAGGTCCAGTGCGCGATCGATGCGGGAATCGCCGTTGTGCGGCCCACGGCCGAGGCGGCGGCGTCATCCATGCCGGAGATCATCGGACCGGTGATCGGATGGGCGCCCCGGCTCAGGCGTCTCGCACCGGCCAATGGCGTGCTGATCAGCGAGACGATGCGCACGCTGGTTGCGGGCGCGTTCGACCTCGAACGGGCGAACATCACCGACTTGCGGCAAGGTCGGGCGATCGCATGCTGGCATGTTCAGGCGCGCGCCGCCGGCGACGTCGGCGACGGTGACCTTTTCCCGGCCTGGCTCGGCGAGGCGCCCAGCGTGCTGCGGGCCCAGCACGAAGCTGAACTCGATGCGCTCGGTGCGCTCAAGGCGTTGGCTCAGGCAACCGCGGTCGCGGGAAGCCCGTTCGCGTCCGCGCTGCTCGCGGCCATTCTCGACATGGACGAGCGGCGCTTGATGCCGGCGCTCGAGGCGCTGGTGGGCAAGGGCGTTCTGGAGAGGGTGAAAAGCGCGGGGGAGCGGGTCGGGCGCTATGCCTTCCAATGCCGGCAGATGCAGGAGACCGCACATGCCTCGCTCCTGGGCTCCCGGCGCAGCGATCTGCATCGCAGATGTGCCGAGGCGTTGAGCGGTCGGCTGGCCGACCTCGCCCGATCCGATCCGGCGACGGTCGCCCGCCATTTCGAGGAGGCCGGTGACGGCGAGGGTGCCTTCCTGTGGTGGCGCCGGGCCGCGGAGCGGGCCAACGAGCACGCCTCGCCGCTCGTCGCGGTGGCCCGCCTCGAGCGGGCGCTGTCCGCGTGCGACGGCAGCGGTCAAGGCGAGATCGCCGCGCTCAGCGCGCTCGGCCTGCAGCTCGCCGCTCTCAAGGGCAACGCCGCGGCGGACGTGCTCGAGATCTTCCGGCGTTGCCTTTCGCTGGCGGCGGCGCGACCCGACGTCCACGTGGATTTCGATGCCCTGTGGGCGCTGGAAGCCTGCTATCTCGTTCGCGGCGACATCGACATGGCCTTGCGCATCGGCGCGTGCCTGATGGTGGCGGCCGAGCGGGACGGGGCGGACGACAAGTTGCTCCGGGTTCATCGCGTGCAGGGGCTGGCGCTGCTCCTGCGCGGAGAGTTGAGTGTCGCGCGCGAGCACCTGCGGACCGCGGTGGCGCTCTACGACGAAGCCCGGCACGGGGCGCTGCGCTTCCACTACACGTCCGATCAAGGTGCGCTGGCGCTGGCGCATCTGGCCTGGGCGGAAACCGTCGCGGGAGAGCGCACGGCGGCGGAAGATCGCGCGCGGTCCGCGCTCAAGCTCGCCGGCCGCCTGCGCCATCCGCACACCAGCGCGCACGTTCTGTGCGTCCTGGCCGCGCGCAGCCAAACCCAGGGCGACCGGCCGACCGCGACGGCTCTGGCTACGGCCGGGCGTACCCTCGGCCAGCGCCACGCCTTCCCCTACTGGACGGCGTGGGCCGACATCATCCTGGGATGGGCCGAGGGCGTGCGCAGGCCGCTTCAGGGAATGGGCCGGATCACCGCAGCGATCGCCGCCTATCGCGAGACCGGCGCGGAGCAAGCGCTCCCCTACGCCTATTTGCTGCTGGCGGAGACGGCGCTTGGCGCGGGAGACCGGCAACAGGCCCGCGATGCCATCGACACCGCCGAAACGGTGACAGGCCGCCATGGCCCGCGCCTCTACGCCGCGGAAATTCTGCGCAGACGGGCAGAGATCGAGTCCGGGCTGGGCGCGCCGTGGGGCGCCGCGAGCGCACATCTGACCACCGCGCGCGAGATGGCTCTACAGCAGGGCGCGGGGCTGTTTGTGCCGCGAATCGAGACCAGCCTCGGGGCGTTGTCGCCGTCGCGCCGCGAGGCATCCGGCCTTGCGACGGGCCGTCCCTTCGCGATGGAGCCATTGGATTGTGGCGCTCACGAAAACTCGTCGAGCAGCCGGTAGAACGTAAGCTTGGCGGTGTCGGCCGGCCAACAGCCATACCGGCGCAGGAACGGCTCGACCCACTCGGGGCCGAAATTGTACTCGATGCTGCGGGTGGCCAACGCGAGGTCCTGGTAGCGATCGGCCCGGCCGAGCCGCGCGCAATCGATGAAGCCCGCGAAGGAGTGCCCGTCCAGCAGGATATTGGGAGAGCAGGCATCGCCGTGGGTAACCACCAGGTCCTCGGAGGCTGGACGCTGGGACACCATCTCGGCGAACAGATCGGCCGCGCTGCGGCCGAGGTTGTGCTCGTCGAAATCGTCCTCCTCGACCCGGCCGGCGGCGACGTTGGCTTCGGCGCGCGCGATCTTGCGGGCGAGCGTCTCATCGAACGGGCAGCTCTCCACCGCCACGCGGTGCAGCGCGCTCAGCCCGTCGGCCATGGCGGCGACGACCGCGTTGGGCGGGACCTCTGTCTGGGCGGCATCGACACCCGGCACGGCAGTCATCAGCAGCCACTCGTGGTGGCGATCATCGGCCAGCAGCAGGACTTCGGACGTCGGCACGGCCGTAGCGGCGAGCCAGCGCAGCCGGGCGGCCTCGTCGCGCAGGCTGTCGTGGCCATTCTTGCGCAGGCGCTTGAGGAAGAGCGTCGGCCGGCCGGCGGCGTGCAAGCGGACCACCTCGGCGTCGGACTCGCCGATGGCGATGACCTCCGACGCGTAGCCCTCGGCAAGCTGGCGTAGGGCGGCGGGCGCGCGGGACATCATTCGGGTGGCGCGTCGCACATTCTGCATCTGATGTCCTCTCGCGGCCGCGCCACGATCCGCTCATAACGGCCGCTGATATGCGCCATAATGCCTACTCATGCGAGCGTCGCATCGGCGCATGGTAGACGAAGCTCAGCCTCGCGATCCTCAAAGGACATCTCCCCATGAGCCCTCCGCCGAGCCCGCTGTTCGACGCGCTGCGCCCTTCAGCGCGGACGCTGCCCGCGAGCGGCATCCTGCGCGTGTTCAATCACGGACACGCCAAGCCCGGCCTCATTCCGCTGTGGGCCGGCGAGGGTGACCTGCCGACGCCGGCGTTCATCTCGGACGCCGCGCACCGCTCGATGCGCGCGGGCGAGACGTTCTACACCAACAACCGCGGCATTGCCGACCTCAGGCAATCGCTGGCGCGCTACTTCACGCGGCTCTACGGCCAGCCATTCGCGATGGACGAATTCTTCGTCACCGGCGGCGGAATGCAGGCGCTCCAGCTCGCGACGCAGGCCATCGCGGGCACCGGCGACGAGGTGGTGGTGCCGACGCCGGCGTGGCCGAACTTCGAGGGCGCACTGGCCATTCAGGGAGCGAAAACGGTCAGCGTGCCGATGACGTTCGGACCCGCGGGATGGACGTTGCCGCTCGACGCTTTATTCGCCGCGGTGGGGCCCGCCACGCGCGCGATCGTCATCAACTCGCCGGCCAATCCCACCGGATGGACGGCGAGCCGGGACGAGCTCAAGGCCATTCTCGATTTCGCCCGCCCGCGCGGGGTGTGGATCATCGCGGACGAGATCTACGGGCGCTTCCACTTCGCGGGCGGGCTTGCGCCGTCGTTCCTCGAGTTTCGCCGCCCCGACGACCGGCTGATCCTCGTCAACACGTTCTCGAAGAACTGGGCGATGACGGGCTGGCGGATCGGCTGGATGCAGGCGCCGGCGGTGCTCGGGCCGGTCATCGAAAGCCTGATCCAGTACAACACGTCGGGCGTGGCGACCTTCATGCAGCGCGGCGCCATCGCCGCGATCGAGGACGGCGAGCCGTTCGTGAAGGAGCAGATCGCGCGGGCGGCTGCCGGTCGCGAGATCGTGTCGCGGGCGCTCGCCACCAACAATCGCGTGTCGTATGTGGCGCCGGCTGGGGCGTTCTACGCCTTCTTCGGGATCGAGGGGATCGGCGATTCGATGGCTGCCGCGCTGAGCATGATCGACGAGGCCAACGTGGGCTTGGCGCCCGGAACGGCATTCGGCAAGGGTGCCGAGAGCAGCTTCCGCATCTGCTTCCTGCGATCCGCCGAGCCGCTCGGCGAGGCGATGGGTCGGCTCGAGACCTGGCTGCGCCGCTGATCGAGGCCCGCCGGCTCGCGATCAAACATCGTGCGGCCGGCCGGCACGCCGGGCTAGAGTGCGGCCCGCGGTTTCAAGGAGCGCGACACGACGTGACAACGGACACTCCTCTCGACGCCCTGTTCACCGATCTCGCCACGCCGACGATCGCCAACGCACTCGACGATGTCGGCTTCGAGGGCGTGATGCAGGGTATCAGCCCGATGGTTCCCGGCACCCGCTGCGTCGGGCGGGCGGTAACGGTGCGGCAAGCGTCGGGCGAGCGCGGCAGCTTCTCCTCCGCGGACTTCCAGGTCGGGCACATGATCGACGCGGCGGCGCCGGGCGAGATCATCGTCGTCGACAACGGCGGGCGGGCGGTGTCGACCTGGGGTGGCCTTGCGACCTACGCGGCCAAGGTCAAGGGGCTCGGTGGGCTGGTGGTGGACGGCGGCGTGCGTGACCGGGAGGAAATGGTCGAGCACGGGTTTGCGGTGTTTGCGCGGCACATGACGCCGCTAACCGGGCGCACGCGGCTCAAGGTCACTGCGATCAACGAGGTGATCTCGTGCGGCGGAGTGCGGGTCAGGGCCGGCGACATCATCGTTGCCGACGGATCGGGTGTGGTGTGCGTTCCGGCCGAGCATGCGGCCGAGGTGGCGCGACTGGCACGGGGCTATGCGGCCGACGACAAGCTGGCCGAGGCCGAGCTCGCGCGCGGTCTCTCCTTCCGCGAGGCGATGGCCAAGTTCAAACGCATCTAAGCGGGCATGCGGGTGCGCGTTGCCCCGCACGCGGCGCGGCGTGCGATCAATGGGCCATGAAGACCGGCACCAGGGCCTTGCTCAGAATGTCGCTGGTCGCGCCGCCGAAGATCATCTGGCGCAGCCGGCTTTGCGTGTAGGCACCCTTGATCAGGAGATCGGCGCCGAGGCGGCGGGCCTCCTCCAGAATGGCCTCGCCGGCCCTGCGACCGCCGGCGGACACCGTCAGCTCGCGCGCGTTGATGCCATGGATGGCGAGGTAGTCGGCCAGCTCCTGCCCGCTGGGGCCCGGCACCACCGAGCTGTCGATGGTCAGGACCGTGACCTCTTTGGCGAGCTTCAAATAGGGGAGGGCATAGGCCACCGTGCGCGCCGATTCGGTGCTGCAATTCCACGAGATGACAATGCGCTCTCCCATGGACCCCGGTGCCTCGGGCGGCGCGATGAGGATCGGGCGACCGCTGTCGAAAAGGGCGGCTTCCAGCGTCGTCATGCGGGGACCGGCCGCCGTGCCGGTTGGGCGCCCTACCACCGTGGCGTCGTAGACGCGCGCCATGCTGCCGAGCATGGCGTCATCGATGGGGTCGCCGGGGCGCCATCGCGTGCGGGGCGCTGGCTCGCCGGATGGGGAGGATCCGGCGCCGGCAAAATGGGCGTCGAAGAGGCGGCGCGAGGCGACGGCAAGCTCGCGATCCTCCTGGTCGAGCTTGGGATAGGCGACGGTGACCACCGGGTCGGGTCCGACTACGGCGATCTGGGGCAGGCGCAGCGCGACGCCCTCGATGGTGGCCTGGAACCGGTTGGCAAAGTGGGTAGCGCAGCGCAGCATCGAGGAGATGCTGTCGTTTTTTTCGATCGGGACGAGAATGCTTTTCATGGTGGCCTCCGCTGACGGATCGCGTGCCTTGAGTTGGCGTTAGGCCCAACAAGTGTATCACGCAATTTGCGCACTGCGGCAATTGGGGTGACGCTGGGTCGGGGTAGGATTCAGAAACGTTGCGGGATGCTAGAAACGCTGCAGGACATTCAATGTTCCATAGGCGCCCGTCATTTCGGAACGGTCGCCCGCAGCACCGGCGGATGCGGAGATCTCGCCGCCGGACCATTCGTGGCGCAGGAACAGGCCGCCACGGCCCCCGTCATACTCGGAATTGCCGGCGGCGCCCGCTTCGACGCCCACCGACAGCGTCGGCAGCAGCCGGTAGCCCAGCCGCAGGCGGCCGGCATAGGTTTCGTGCGCCGAGGTCCAGGACAGATCGAGCGACGACCAGGTGCGGGGCGACAGGTCGAGCCACGTCTCGAGGGTGGCCTTGACCCCCGTGGCCGAACCCGTGACGCCGTTGTCGGGATCGAACGGGCTCACCGAATGGCTGTCGAGGGCGACCCCGGCGAATGCCTTTACGGTCAGCGCTCCCATCCCCATGTGATAGCCGACGAGCAGATCTCCGAAGCCCACTTCGCCATCAAAGCGCATCGGGTGGCCGTCGTAGCGATAGTGGCCGTACCCTCCGACCATGCGCGCCCGCCACCCGTCCTGCGCGAGCGTTCCGAACGGTGCCCATGTGATGCCCGAGTAGATCGACCATGAGTGGGCGGTGACGTCGGCACCGGCCCAAACTTCGTAGGCTGATCCCGACGGCGGGGGGCCCGGCCAGAACGATGGGCTGTTGGCGTGCGCGGGACGCGTGGCGCCAAGGATGGCCGCCATAGCTAACGCCGAACATACGCGAACCGCCGCCCAACCCCGCACGGTGCACTCCGAACCGACGCAAACTCAAAAATCAACAGCACGGCAATTTGAGACGTACAATGACCAAAAGATCGGAGCACGGGAGGAGAGTCAATGGTGTTAACCACAGTATGCAACCGATAGTGGCGAAGCGAGAATTTGGCGCAACACATCCGTTGTTTGTGGTCGCTGCCACCTGCGCGTGCGGACGCAAGTGCGGCCGCCGGGGGAGAGGGTGAGCACAGTCATGGGAAACCCGGTGGAGCGCTGGCTTTTTCCATCGCCCGGCGGGTTGTTCTGTGCCCCTGGCGGCTTCCACATCGATCCGCACCTGCCGGTCGATCGCGCGGTCATCACACACGGCCACTCCGATCACGCCCGTCCGGGTCACGCCCACGTGCTCGCCACCGCCGAGACGGCTGAGATCATTCGGGTGCGGCTCGGTCCGGAAGCGATGGGGACGATACAGCCGCAGCCGCTCGGCGAGCCCTGCCGCATCGGCGACGTGACGGTCACTTTGATGCCCGCCGGGCACATCCTCGGCAGCGCCCAGGTGGTGCTCGAGCACGGCGGGCAGCGGGTCGTGGTGTCCGGCGACTACAAGCGCCGGCCCGACCCGACCTGCGTTTCGTTCGAGCCGGTGCGGTGCGATCTGTTCGTGACCGAAGCGACGTTCGGGCTGCCGGTGTTTCGCCACGGGACCGACGCGCGCGAGATCGGGCGTCTGCTGGCGTCCGTCGCGGCGTTTCCCGAGCGCGGCCACCTCGTCGGCACCTACGGTCTCGGCAAGTGCCAACGTCTGATCCGTCTGCTGCGCAACGCCGGCTACGACCGGACGATCTACCTGCATGGCGCGCTCGAGACGATGTGCGCCCTCTACGAGCGGCTCGGTATTCCGCTCGGGCCGTTGGCGCTGGTCAGCGAAACCGAAAGGGGGACGCTCGCCGGCGAGATCGTGCTGTGCCCGCCGTCGGCGCTCAGCGATCGCTGGTCGCGGCGGCTGGCCGATCCGGTGACAGCCTTCGCGTCGGGCTGGATGCGGGTCAGGGCGCGGGCGCGTCAGCACGGAGTCGAGCTGCCGCTGGTTGTGTCCGATCACGCCGACTGGCCCGAGCTGATCGCCACCATCAGGGAGACCGGGGCGCAGGAAATCTGGGTCACGCACGGCCGCGAGGAGGGCATCGTGCGCCAGGCCGAGCTGATGGGCCTCAAGGCGCGGGCTCTGGCGCTCGTCGGGCGGGAGGACGAGGCCGAATGAGAGCGTTCGCCGAGCTGCTCGACCGGCTGGCCTACAGCCCGAGCCGGCTTTCCAAGATCCGCCTGCTGCGGAACTACTTCCGCCAAGCTCCCGATCCCGATCGCGGTTGGGCGCTGGCGGCGCTGACCGATGGGCTGCCCTTCTCGTTTCCGGTGCGCCGGACGCTCGCCGAACTGATGGCGCCGCGTCTCGATCCGGAGCTGTTGCAATTGTCGCGAGACTACGTCGGGGACACGGCCGAGACCGTGGCGCTGGTCTGGCCCGAGCCTGCGCGGCCGGCTGAGCCGCCGCGGCTCGGCGAGGTGGTCGCCCAGCTTCAGATCGCCGGCCGTGACGGGTTGGCGCCGCTGCTGGAAGGCTGGCTCGACCAGCTCGATGCGACGGGGCGGTGGGCCCTGCTCAAGCTGATGACCGGGGCGTTGCGCGTCGGCGTCTCAGCGCGGCTGGCGAAGACGGCGCTGGCGGAGATGGCCGGCCACGACGTGGCCGACGTGGAGGAGGTCTGGCACGCGGTGACGCCGCCCTATCTCGCACTGTTCGCATGGCTCGACGGCAAGGGGCCTCGGCCGGATGTGACGCACGCACCGGTGTTTCGTCCGCTGATGCTGTCGCACCCGCTGGAGGAGACGGATTGGGCGCAGCTCGACCTCGCGGCGTTCATGGCCGAGTGGAAGTGGGATGGAATCCGCGTGCAGATCGCGGCCGGCGGCGGCGAGGTCCGCCTCTACTCGCGCACCGGCGACGACATCGGCCGCAGTTTTCCCGATCTCGTTCCGCACTTTCGCTTTCAGGCGGTGCTCGACGGCGAGCTGCTCGTCGTTCGCGACGGTGTGGTGGCATCGTTCAACGATCTGCAGCAGCGGCTCAATCGCAAGGCGGTCGGCAAGAAGTTGCTCGAGCACTATCCCGCGCACGTTCGCCTTTACGACGCGCTGATCATCGACGGCGAGGATCTGCGCGGCCTGCCCTTGAGCGAACGCCGGACGCGGCTCGAGGCCTGGCATGCCGCGGCGCGGCCCCAGAGAACCGATCTGTCCGAGCCGCTGGCAATCGACGACAAGGACGCGCTGGGCCGGGTGTGGCGCGAGACGCGCGCGGGCGGCATCGAAGGGCTGATGCTGAAGCGCCGGACCAGCCCGTATCTGGCGGGCCGGCCGAAGGGGCACTGGTACAAGTGGAAGCGGGCGCCGCTCACCCTCGATCTCGTGCTGATGTACGCGCAGCGCGGCTCCGGCAAGCGCTCGTCCTACTATTCGGACTACACCTTCGGCGCGTGGACGACGGGCGAGCGGGGCGAGGCGGCGCTGGTGCCGGTGGGCAAGGCCTACTTCGGGTTCACCGACGCGGAGATGCTGAACCTCGACAAATGGATCCGGAGCCATACGACGGACCGTTTCGGTCCGGTGCGGGCGGTGATGCCGGAGCTCGTCGTCGAGATCGCGTTCGATGCCGTGCAACGCTCGGCGCGTCACAAATCCGGGGTGGCGATGCGCTTCCCGCGCGTCCATCGCATTCGCTGGGACAAGCCGGCGGCCGAGGCCGACACTCTGGATTCTCTGGTCGCCCTCATCGCAGACTGATTTGGCTCCAACGGCTTAGCCATTTGGGCTCAGAGCACAAATCCACAGCCCCGTCGACGCCTCTCGCTGCTCCTCATTGCGCGTGCCTCATTTTGCGCCTAACACAGGATGTGGCGGTGCAGCGACAAGCCTTTCGAAATACGTGGGGGCGCACGTAAGTTGAAGGAAGGAGTTGCGAATGAACCACAAGCTCGACCCAATAACGGGCCCATACCAGAATATCTTTCAGGCCTACTTCGGCAACTTGGACAGTGCGGCCCGCGGGTATGAGCCGGCCTACAAGGCGATGGCTCGCGGTAATCTCGAGGTGATGGGCCTGGTGAGCCGGCGCGTGCGGGCGCACATGGAGCTTCCCGCGCGTCTTGCGAGTTGCCGGACGCCTCAGGACGTCCTCAACGAGCACACCCAGTTCTGGCAAACCGCCTATCAGAACTACACCGAGAGCGCGCGGAACATCATGACCCTGTGGTCATCGGTGCTGCCGTTCGGCAGCCTGCTGGAGCAGGGCATGCCGAGGCCGGTTCGCGACTACATCAGCTTCCCGGAGGCGAGCGAGCCGCCGGCCAAGCCCAGTCAGTCCGAGGAGCGGCGCGCGGCCTAGGCGTTTCGGTCGTGGACGATTCATCGTCCGGATGGACGGAAGGCGCGTGCCCGGGGCAGGGTTTGAGGCTCGCGTTCAAGCTAAAAAGAAAAGCGGCGCCGATCGAGACCGGCGCCGGCAGGTTCTATGTGTCGCGTCTGGTCCGCACTCAGCGGCGGAGCACCATCCATGCCGCGGGCAGCGTCAGCGCAGCGAGGATCGTCTTGAAAACGGTCGCCGCGTAGAACGGTACGACGCCGGCGATCCAGGCCTTCTCGGGTCCGATCAGTTGCGCGAGCCAGGCCCAGCCGAGCGCCAGGATCACCACGTGGCCAATCGTCATCGCGACCAGCATGCGGGGGATCGAGCGGTCCCAGCCGCGCTCGGCAAGCGAACCGGTCAGCGCGGCGCCGGCGATGAACCCGACAAGATAGCCGCCGGTTGGTCCCATCATGTAGGCCAGTCCCAGGCCCTTCTCAGGCGTGCCGGCGAAGACCGGAAGGCCAACCGCGCCCTCGGCCAGGTACAAAAGGACGGTCGCGGTGCCGAGGCGCCAGCCGAGGGCGGCCCCGAGGCAGAGCACGACATAGGTCTGCATGGTCATCGGCACCGGCCAGAACGGCACTTGGAGCTTGGCCGACAGCGTGAGCAGCAGCGAGCCCACCAGCGCGATGGCCGCAGCCGGCAGGATGCGGTTGCGGCTTTCCGGCCAGAGCCGCGCTGCGAGCGTCGAATCGAGGTGCGTCATCATGGATTTGGGTGATCCCTGCAGAGAATGAGCCTGGCCCGACCCAAAGCGATCAGCCAGCCCTCCCTCCTGTGCCATGCAGCGCCGCGCGAAGCAACCGGTGGCGGACCACTGCCCGGTTAACGATCCGTCCCATCCGTGTCGGTGATCGGGGTCGGCGGCTCGAGCGCGCCGCGGCGGTCGCGCTGTCGCGCCTGCAACAGCCGTTCGAACGCGGGACGGCGGGCCGAATCGATGGCGGAGAGATAGGGCTGCCAGAACGCGCGGCGGGCGCGCCGGCGGTCGGCGGGCCGCGGAGGCAGGCCGTCGGCGCCGATCGGCTCGATGGTCTGGGCTCCCATCCAGGCGTACACCGCGCGCCAGACCTCGGGCGGGGCGCGGCGGTTGCGGGGGCCGCGGACCTGGGCGACGGCCGGCATCTGGGCGTCTGTGAAGTGCGGTGAAAGCTCGACGTCGGCGACCGCCTGGCCACGCCGGCGCACACTGAAGACGCGGCACGTGCTGCCGTCGATCTTATCGCCGTAGCGGTCGAGGCAGTTGTCCATCGCGACGCTCTCGGCGATGAAGTCGTCGATGGTGCGCAGCGGGACGAACTGGTAGCCGGCGGCCGATCCGGCGCTCAGCCAGGTCCGATCGAGGCCGCTGCCCAGCGTGATGGCGAGCTCGCTGCGGCGGCGCCAATTGACCAGCTCGTCCAGGGCGCGGCGCAGACTGATGGCAGAGCTCCAGGGACGCCGCAGGATGCGATGCCCGGTGGTGTCGGGCCGGTCGGCGTGCCAGGCCCAGGCGGCCAGATACATCAGGATCTCGTCGCGCCGGTTGGCGCCGTGGTGCGGCAGATGCTTGGCCACCCACAGCGCAAAGAGGCTGTGACACGCCTGGTGGGCACAGAGGACCTGATCGAGCCAGCTCGCGGTGCGGGCCGGCAGGGCTGGAACGAGATTGGAGATTTGAGTCGCGAACTCGGCGTCGCCCGGAACCGCGCCGAGAGGCTGGACGAAGGCCGGGGCCGGCAATCGCCGCAGCCACCACGGCAGCCCCAACGCGTCGGCGGCCGTCCGCAGCGGGGCGCCGGCGGCGACTAGCCCGAGAGCCTGCTCGCGTCCGCGCGCGGTGCCATAGCCGCTTGCCAGCGCGAACAGGAGAGCGGGAAAGGAATCTGCCAGATCCTCCGCCGGGTCGGAGCCGGTCGTCAGCTCCTGGATCGAGCGGCGCCAGAGCGGATGAAACGTCTCGATCCGCCGCAACCGGCGTGCGAGCCGGTCCTCGCAAAGGGTCGCCACGCGCCGCCGCTTCACCTGTTCTGCCTGAAGCCCTTCGCGCATGTACCGACCGTCCCTCGAGACATACTCTCGTGCGACAAAGTGGCGAAAGGCAGGAGCAAAACGTGGCCGATTGCGGTTGATCGCCGTCAGTTGAGAGCGGCCAGCGCCTGGCCGAAGCCGGCCAGCGAGATGGGAATACCGATACCGGCTTCCTCGGTCTGGAAGATGACGAAGATGGCGGTCTTGCCGACCTTGAGCTGCTCGACGAGGTTGTCCTCGACGACGACCTGGGCGTAGCACGCGAACGTGTGGCAGCGCAGAAACGGCGCGTGCCCGACATCGCGGTCGTCGATCTTCAGCCCCAGTCCGGGGGGAAGCAGGATCCCGAGCGGGGCGAACACGCGCAACACGCGGCTGCCATTCGAGAACTTCTGAAAGTAGACGGTCAGGCCGACGTTGTTGCGGTCCTCCGCGGTCACGCTCTGGACCAGGGCGCAGGTCTCATTCTTGGCGCCAGGAGCCGGTGGTTTGCACACCACCTGCCAGTCGCCATGTTGCGCCTTGACGGTGCCGTCGGGTGCCTGCGCCAGGACCGGCGCGGGATGCCCCAGACCCGCGAGGGCCAGGATCATCGCCGGCAGCATGGTGCGCGTGCGGCGAGCAGCGACATCCATCAGTTTGCCAAAAGTCACGTCGTCGTTCTCCGCCCACGGGACCGTGCAGCCCGCGTATCCAAGGCCACGGATCGGCACCCCGCCGGTCTTGCCAAGGATTGGGGCCAAAGTGGGACTCTGCGGTCCCACCCCGGCCGGCGGGATGCTGGCGCCGCTCCTCCCAGATCTTGTCGATTGGCGCAATGGCGCGACCCTGTGTAGTGTCATAAATCTGTCATCCACAGACGCGCGCCGCGGGACCGCCCTTGAGCACGATCGATGCAGCGCCGGCCGCACCGGCCGAACGGCCGCGGCGGACGCTCGGGGCCGTCAGTGCCGCCCATTTCGTCCACGATGGCCTCTCCGACGCGCTGTACGTGCTGCTGCCGATCTGGGCGCAAGCGCTCGCGCTCAGCTACGCGCAGGTCGGCGCGCTCAAGATGGCTTATTCGGGCACGATGGCGCTGCTGCAAATGCCGGCGGGGGTGCTGGCGGAGCGGATCGGTGCACGATCGCTGCTGGCTGCCGGAACCGTTCTTGCCGGAGCGGCCTTCGGCGCGCTGGCCTGGGCCGACGGCTACCTCGGCCTGATGGCATTCATTTTTCTGTTCGCGGCCGGATCGGCCACCCAGCACCCGCTGGCGTCGTCGCTGATCTCGGCCGCCTTTCCGGCCACATCGCGCCGCAGCGCGCTGGGCGTCTACAACTTCTTCGGCGACGTGGGGAAAATGTGCCTGGCCTTTGGCATGGGCATCGCGACGATCTATGCTGGCTGGCGCGCGAGCGTGGCGGGATACGGCCTCGTTGTCATCCTGCTCGGGGTCTCGCTGGTGGGTCTGCTCGGGTATGCCAGGACGCGTGCGCCGGCCGCGGCGGCGGGCAGCCAAGAGAAGGCTCCGGAGAGCCAGGGTTGGGGTTTCACCGACCGGCGCGGCTTCATCCTGCTGAGCGCCATCCATCTTATCGACAGCGCCAGCCGTACCGGGTTCCTGACCTTCCTGCCGTTCCTGATGCTGACGAAGGGCGGCACAAGCGCCAGCATCGGCCTCGGCCTGTCGCTCGTTTTCGTCGGCGGAGCGGCGGGCAAGCTCGCCTGCGGTCTCCTGGCGGAACGACTCGGCGTGATCCGGATGGTGATCGCCACCGAGATCGCCACGGCGGCGCTCATCCTGGCGACGCTGTTCGTGCCGCTGGTGTGGGTGATGATCCTGCTGCCGCTGGTAGGCATGATGCTGAACGGCACGTCCTCGGTGCTGTATGGGACCGTCGCCGAGTTCGTGAGGGCCGATCGCCAGGCGCGCTCGTTCGGCCTTTTCTACACGCTCGGCAGCGCGGCCGGCGCGGTGTCGCCGCTGGTTTTCGGGATCGTCAGTGATCTTGCGGGGGTTTCGTCAGCGCTCTTCCTGGTCGCCGTCGCGGTGCTGACGGCGGCTCCGGTCGCGGCGGTGCTCGCCCCTCACGTGATCGAGCGCAACCGGCCCCTGTAGGGTCCGGCGCCGGTCCTGCCGCCACCCCAGCCGAGCGCGCGTGGAAATGCCGCAGAAAGCCCGCTTGAGACAATACAGGCCATTGTGTTCTGTGCAGGCTTGCGTACCGTGCGGACGTGGGATCGGGCGAGGCCTCGCGGGCGAGGTCGTCGGGGGCACGCGGGAGCGAGCGAATGATCAGGACAATGGGGTGGGCGCGGCTCGGGCTGATTTGCGCGATGGCCCTTCTGCTGGCGCCTGCGGCGATGGCCGGCACCGGGCAACCGTCGCCCTGGCAGATCGCCCTACAGGGGGCGGCGACGCCGGTCGCGGAGTACATCCACTGGTTCTATGACCTGGTCAACGTGCTGATCATCGTCATCGCGGTGTTCGTGCTGCTCCTGCTCATCATCGTCGTGCTGCGCTTCAATTCGCGGTCCAATCCGGAGCCGACGAAAACCACCCACAACACGACGCTGGAAGTGTTGTGGACAGTGTTGCCGATCATCATCCTGGTGGTGATCGCGATCCCCTCGTTCAAGCTGCTCTATCTGCAATACGCCTATCCAAAGCCGGACCTGACCATCAAGGCGGTCGGCAACACCTGGTTCTGGGAGCATGAGTACCCCGATCAGGACGGCTTCAAGGTGACGTCCAACATGATCCGCGACGAGGACGTGTTGAAGCAGGAGCTCGGCAACGCGGAGTTCGACAAGCGCTACAAGAGCCTCGAAGGCATTGCTCGCGACAAGCGGCTCTATGTCGATGCGCAGCCGGTGTGGGCGAAGCTCGGCCAGCCGCGTCTGCTGTCGGTCGACAACGAGATCGCGGTGCCGGTGAACAAGGTGGTGCACGTGCTGGTCACGGCCAACGACGTGATCCACAGTTGGACGATCCCCTCGTTCGGATCCAAGACGGACGCGGTGCCAGGGCGGGTGACCGCAACGTGGTTCAAGGCGACGCGGCCGGGCGTGTATTACGGCCAGTGCTCGGAGCTGTGCGGCAAGGACCACGCGTTCATGCCGATCGCGATCCGGGTGGTCAGCGAGCAGGCTTTCAACGATTGGGCTGCGGCGGCCAAGGCCAAGGACTGGCGGCGGGCACGCACCATTCTCAAGGCGGCCACGGAGACCCCTTCGGCGGCCAAGGTCGCGGACGCGTCGGCCAGCCCACAGTAGACGCGCGTGTGACTAACATTCGGCGGCGTGGTCAGGGCGCTCGGGGCCCGGGCTCGCCGAGGCAGGAACGGAACGAACGGAAGGCGATCGCACATGGGTAGCTCGGCTCACGCGGCGCACGAACACGAACATACGCCGTACGGCATGACGCGCTGGCTCTTCTCGACCAACCACAAGGACATCGGGACGATGTACCTCATCTTCGCCATGGTGGCGGGGGTGATCGGTGGCGCCCTTTCGGTCGGCATGCGGCTCGAGCTGCAGGAGCCGGGGCTGCAGTACTTCTCCAACCCGCACATGTTCAACGTGTTCGTGACCGGACATGGGCTCATCATGGTGTTCTTCATGGTGATGCCAGCGATGATCGGCGGGTTCGGAAACTGGTTCGTCCCGCTGCACATCGGTGCGCCGGACATGGCCTTTCCGCGGATGAACAACATCTCGTTCTGGCTGCTGCCGGTGGCGTTCGCCCTGCTGCTGACCTCGATGTTCGTCGAGGGGCCGCCGGGGGCCAACGGGGTCGGCGCCGGCTGGACGATCTATGCGCCGCTGTCGACCAGGACGGGGCACCCGGGTCCCGCCATGGACTTCGGCATCCTGGCGCTGCACATCGCAGGCGCCTCGTCGATCCTCGGCGCGATCAACTTCATCACGACCATCTTCAACATGCGTGCGCCGGGAATGACGCTGCACAAGATGCCGCTGTTCGTGTGGTCGGTGCTGGTGACGGCCTTCCTGCTGCTGCTGTCGCTGCCTGTTCTGGCGGGCGCGATCACCATGCTGCTGACGGACCGCAACTTCGGAACGACGTTCTTCGAGGCCAAGGGCGGCGGCGATCCGCTGCTCTACCAGCACC
>JAESFN010000197.1_pt1 | contig 83009 bp, 77 predicted proteins | sample 9269411 | NCBI WGS metagenome assembly JAESFN01 (sample SAMN14505399, study PRJNA617100) | algae metagenome | isolation source: Iphinoe sp. HA4291-MV1 and co-occurring heterotrophs from trail next to... | place: USA: Maunawili Falls, Hawaii | collected 2009-07-25
GCGCATCCAACTGATCGTTATCTATCTGGAACCGGTGTATGGGCGCCTTCTGGCCTGCCGAAACCTGTCCCGAGCCCGCGATGTGGCGATGGCAAGCCTCGCCTCCTGCGCCGGCGTCCCGGCCGGGCCCTTAGGCGCCGGGACGCTTCGTGCACGAGGCTGCCACCGCCCTCGACCAATACATTGACTTCGAGTCGAGCGACTTGGCGCCGAACATGATCTCACGCCGCGCCTCAGCTGCCGGCGCTCGACGAGGCCGCCCTATTTACCTCGGCTTTCCTCTCGCATGAATTCGTGGAAGATCGCCAGTTCATCGTCGCCGATGACATAGTAGATCGAACGGAGGTCGTGCTTGCCTTCACCTGAAACAAGCAACGCACTGATCCGCGAGTTCAGGGATGATGTGGCAGCGTCGAATTCCGCTTTATCACCATACTCTAGCCTGCACTCGGCCCCGCCAGAGACGAGATAGAAAATGATCCTGTACTTTTCGGGAGGCTGCATACCTTCCTCCTAGGGGATTGGATATGCGGCGACCACAGCGAAGCCATTGGCCGCACTGGGGTCGTGTCTTATCAAAACGCCTACCGCATGTGTTGCTCGAATATAGGGCACCGAGCGTAAGCTATGGGCAAACGCTTCGCTGCCTGTTGGTGAGCCAAACCGAGTGACGATGAAATCGCCACCCATACGACCACTTGCCACCTCCTCAACCAACGCACGGTTTTGCGCAAGCGCAGAACTCACCAACCTGTCGGCTGCCTCTAGTGACGGAAATGTCCCCACATGAACGGGAATGTTTCTGGATCCGGCGGCCAGAAGACTTGCCTGAAGTTGTACGGCGGTGGCCAGCAGTTGCGCGGGATTCTTGCCAACGTGCTTTGCGACCGAATGTCCACCTCGCTCCTCCTCTTCGAGCAAGTCAATGCGGTAACCCGACGGCCGATCACCTTGTGTCGAGTGTACAAAACTGCCACCACCCTCGTCCGCCCACCGGCCGCGATCATCGCGGAGCTGGGACGGGTTGAGGTTGGCTTTCTCGGCCCGCTCAACATCACGCGCGCCGGCCGGCCCATACCCGACCGCGGCCCGCTTCTCGTCGGCGGTCAGGAACGAGGCCTTCTCCAATCGCGCCCACAGCGCCTCGCGCTCCGCGCTCAGGGCCTCGATCTGGTCGAGGTCGGGCCGCAGCGTCAGCGCTCCGCCCCACGCCGGGGCCAGCCATGCTGACAACGCCTTCGCCGTGCGCGCGACCAGCGGCAGCACGGTCTGACGCCAGAAGCTGCGGGTGGCCTCCTGGTAGTTCGAAAACGTGTTGTCGCCCGGAATGCCGAGCAGCATCGGGGGCACGCCCAGCGCCAGCGCGATCTCGCGCGCGGCCAGGTGCTTGGCGCCGATGAAGTCCATGTCCTTCGGCGACAGGCTCATCGCCTTCCAGTCGAGCCCGCCTTCGAGCAGCAGCGGCCGTCCGGCGTTGCGGGCGCCCTGGAAGCTGTCCTCGAGCTCGGCCTTGAGCCGCTCGAACTGCTCGCCGGTGAGATGCCCGCCGGAGGTGTAGACCAGTGCGCCGGAGGGCCGGGCCGAATTGTCGAGCAGCGCCTTGTTCCAGCGGCTCGCGGTGTTGTGGAGGTCGACGGCGGTGGCCGCCGCCTCCAGCGGCGAGAGGCCGTAGTGGTCGTTGACCGGGTGGAACAGCTTGACGTGCAGGACGCGGCGCACGCCCGGCACCGCCTCGCCGCCGAGGCGCGCGGTGTGCCCCGCGGCGGCGTACTCGAAGCCCTCCGGCCAGCCGTCGGCGCCCGGCACCACGCGCATGCGGTCGGGCCGGAGCGCATGCAGCTCGCGCAGGCGCCCGCCGACGGCGGCGGCTTCCAGATAGGCATTGCCGGCGACCAGCAGGAAGCCGTACCAGCTTTCGAACAGATCGCTCTCGACCTGCCCGGGATTGGGCCGGGCGATGAGATCGCGCAACGGGTGGGTCTCGAGCTCCTCGTCGCCCTCGTAGAGCAACAGCGGCACCGAGGCCGCCGCTTCCGCGATCATCCGCACGCAGCGGTAGACCACCGCGTTCTGCATCAGGCCCTCGCGGGCAAAGGCCGCGTAGTCGCGCGGGCTCCACACCGGCTGGCCGAGCGCCTCGAGCGCCACCAGCGGTGCCGCCCTGCTGGCCTTGGCGTTGGGCGCGTCGGACCTCAGGCGCGCCAGCGCGCGCCGCAGCCACGCCCGCCCACCGATCTCCTGTTGGTCGGATCTCATGCCACCGCCTGTTTCAGCAAACCACACGAATGCCCGGCCGCGGGGGCGCGTCCAGGATCAGCTCCGTCAGGGCCCACACCAGCGCGTCGACGCGGTCGGGGCTCTCGCCGCCGGCGCGCCCGTCACTACGGAACGCCAGCATCTGCGCCTCGAGCGCGGCATGGCGCCCGACATGGACGACGCGGCCGTTGGCATAGAGCGTCGCCACCGGCTCGGCCCGGACCCACTTGCCGCGGGTGGCGCGGACGAGGCGCAGCGGCACGTTGGGCGCGACCTGGCGCAGCACCGCCGCGACCAGGTCGCCGCCCTGGTTGACCTCGGCGACAACACGATCGGCGGCGTGGTCACGATAGGCGGCGATGGCGGCCTGTGCCCACTGCAGCGGCTCGCGGCCCGCGAGCGTGCGGTCGTCGATGACATAGGCCCGCCCGTCGGGGCCGAGCCCCGCCACCACGATGCCGCAGGCATCCGCTGCCGCGCCGGAGGTCACCGGCGGATCGACCGCCACCACCACCCGCTCGAGCGGCGGGGCGCTGTCCATCCGTGCGGTGTCGATCCAATCGCGGCGCCACAAGGCACCGACGACATCCTCGATCAGGAGGCCGTCGAGCTCCTGGGCGCCGAGTACCGTGCCGGCGTAGCGCCGGCGGATCTCGTCGAGAAACGTCGGCGCCAGATGCGCGGCGTTGTCGGCCGTCGGCATCCGCGTCACCACCGTGCCGGCATCCTTCATCAGGCGCGTGAGGATCGGCACCGGACGCGGCGTCGTCGTCACCACCTGGCGCGGCCCGGCGCCGAGTCTCAATCCGAACTGCAGCATGTCCCACACCGCGTCGGCCTGACGCCATTTGGCGATCTCGTCGCACCACGCCGCCTCGAACTGGGGACCGCGCAGGCCGTCGGGATGCTCGGCCGAGAACACCTGGGCGACGGCGCCGTTGGGCCAGCGCACCTGGTGCTTGGAGACCTCGTAGATCGGCCGCTCGCGCGCGGCATGCACCGCCAGCAGCCCCGAGACGCCCTCGATCATCACGGCGCGCACCTCATCGAAGGTGGCGCCGACAAGCGCGATGCGCTGCACCGGGCTCGCCGCCAACGGGCGGATGCCGAGCGCCTGCGCGCGGACCCATTCGGCGCCGGCGCGCGTCTTGCCGGCGCCGCGGCCACCGAGCACCAGCCAGGTCCGCCACGGCTCGCCCGCGACAGTCAGCGGCGGAGCGAGCTGCTCCTCGCGCGCCCAGCACTGCCAGTCGTGGAGGAAGAAGGACAGCACATCAGGGGCGAGCCCGGCGAATGCCGCGGCGATCTCGTCAGGCGCCGGTGCGCTCGCGCAGGCGGAGCAGACGCTCGACAATCTCGAGGCGCAGGCGCTCCGCCTCGTCGTTGTCGTAGGCGGGCTCGGCGCGGGACTTGGGGGCGGTTGCGGCGGCATCCTCGGCAGACTGCAACTCCGTGATCTTGCCAATGGTGCGGGTGAGGCTGTCGAGGGTGCGGCTGGCGGCCGCCGGGACGTCGTCGCCGGATTTCATGCGCGTCTCCATCAGTTTCAGGTTGCGGTTGACCAGCTTCATCATGCGGCCGACGAGGCTCGTGTCGCGCGGCCGGCGGCGGCCCACCGGCCGGCCGTAGCGCGCCTTGGGCGGGGCCTGCCGGGTCGAGCGCATCGGCCAGCCCTCCACCCGGACCCGGGTGTAGATCTGGGTCGGGGCGATGCCGTGCTCCTCGGCAATCGCGCGCACCGTCAGATCGCTCGTCTCGTAGGCAACGCGGATCGCCGCCCAGTCCAGCGCTTTGGGCGCCGTCGGCTCGGGTTCGGTCATGGCTCGGAGTGGAGGTCGGGTCAGGACTGCAGGCGTCGAGACGACAACGGGCGGACCGGCCTTTTTGCCGTCCGCCCGCACCTGTCGCGTTATATCCGAAACATACTTGGGCAGCGTGACGCTGTCAACAAGAAAACAAGATTATCCGAGTGAAATCATAGATTATCGCGCAAGGATAATAAGTACAATTTTCAGATATATTTGCCGGCGCGGCCAGTCTACCACGGCGTTCGCGCGCGGGCACAAGTGTGCGGGCGTTTTCGAGACCGCCGTCGCGCTTGCTTCTCTTACGCGTGCGGCGTGATCGCGTCGAGCGTGCTGGTCAGCTCGTAGCGGACGCCGGTCGCTGCAAAATCGATGCGGGGTGGCGCCTCGAAATAGTCCGCCATCACCTGCTCCAGCACGGCGCTGCCGAACCCGCGCTGCTGCGGCGGCGACACCGGCGGGCCGCCGCGCTCCTGCCAGCGGAAGGTCAGCAGCCGATGCGACTCCGGGCCCTCCAGCGACCAGTTGACCTCCACGCTTCCCCTGGGCGTGGACAATGCGCCGTACTTGGCGGCATTGGTCGCGAGCTCATGCAGGGCCAGCGCGAAATTCTGCGCGGCCTGGGCCGAGACCTTCAGGCTCGGCCCGTTGAGAGCGACGCGATCGAGGTAGGGGCTCATTTCCGTGCGCACGACGTCGGCGAGGTCGGCGCCCTGCCACTCGTGGTCGATCAGCATGGTGTGGGTGTGCGCCAGCGACCGCAGACGGCCGGTCAGCGCCGCCTTGACCTCGCTCGCCGACTGCTTGCCTTCGAAGCTTCGGGACACCAGCGCCTGCACAACGGCGAACAGGTTCTTGGTGCGGTGGCTGATTTCACGATTGAGCAGCTCCTGGCGGGCCTGGGCCTGCCGGCGCTCCGTGATGTCGCGGGCGATCTTGGAGGCGCCGACGACCGTGCCCGATGCGTCCACGACAGGCGAGACGGCCAGGGAGACGTCGACGAGGCTCGCGTCCTTGCGCCGGCGCACGGTGTCGTAGTGCTCGACACGCTCGCCGCGCCGGACGCGCTCGATGATCTGCGTCTCCTCGTCGTGGCGCTCCGGCGGAATGAGGATGGTGATCGGCTGGCCGATCATCTCGTCGGCGGTATAGCCGAACACGCGCTCGGCGCCCGAATTCCAGCTCGTGATGCTGCCATTGAGGTCCTTGCTGACGATGGCGTCCTGGGACGTGGCGACGACGGCGGCCAGCAGCCGGCTCGCCTGCTCGGCGTCCTGGCGCGCCGCCTCCATGCGCATCCGCTCGAGGCTGAACCCGAGCTGGCGGGCGATGGTGACTGCGAGATCGACCTCGGCGCCGCCGAACGCGCGGGGCGCCTCGTCGTAGGTCATGAACTTGCCGATGAGCTCGCCCCTGACCACCAGCGGAAAGAACGCGAGGCTGCGGATGCCTTCCGCCCGGATGGTCGCTTTGAGGGGCTCGACAATGTCGGCGGTCTCGATGTCGTCGATGCAGATGGGCTGGGGGTCGGCCACGTCGCGCGCCCAGGGCGAGTGCCCTTCGACCGCACGGCGATAGCTTTCGGACAATCCACGCGAGGCCACGAACCTCATGACGCCGCAGTCGTCGAACAGCAGGATGGACGCGCGGCTGCACCCGAGCGCCCGGCCGATCGCATCCAAAGCCGCCTGGTTGATGGTGCGGGGCGTGCGGGCGCGGAACAGCTTGTCGGTAAACGCGTACAGCGCGGCCTGCTCGTCCCGGCGCCGGGCCAACGCCCTTTCGGCGTGCTTGTGATCGGAGATGTCGACCAGCATGTTGATCGCGCCGGTCAGCGCCCCCGCGCCGTCGAACAGTGGGGTCGGATAGGGGGTCAGTACGGCGCGGCTGCCGTCGGGACGCTCCGCAATGATTTCTTCTCCGCGGACCGGGCGTTGGGTTTTCAGCGCGACCGCCATCGGACACTGGTCGTGCGGCAGGGCGGTGCCGTCCGGACGATAGAGGCGCCAGGATCCGCAGAACTCGGCTTTGCCCAGCTGCGGGCGGCAACCCCAAAGGGTGGCGGCGGCTTCATTGAAGAACGTGATGCGCCCGTCGGCATCGGTGGTGTAGATCGCGGCCGGCAGCGCCTCCAGCACATCCAACGGGTACAGATCGGGTTGCGGGTTCACGCCATCGGCCTGAACGAACGGGATGGCGTCGCGGACCTCGGCGGCAACGTGCGGCACACGCAAGCGCATGTTGAGGCCGAGAGGCGTCGACTGGAACGACAGCGTTGCGTTCAGCCGCTCGCTCAAGGCTCGCATGATCCGCAAGCCGGTGCCGCCGTCTCGGAGGGGATCGAAATTCTCGGGTAGCCCGACGCCGTCATCGGTCACACCGACGACCAGCGATCCCTTGCGATCATCCTGGCACACCACTGTGATCCGCCCCGGGACGCCAGTCGGATGGGCGTGGCGGATGGCATTGCTCACCGCCTCCCGTATGACCACGACGATCAGGGCCGCCGTCTCCGCAGCGACCCGGCTCTCATCGGCAAGGACATCGAGGCGGTTTTTGTCACCCAGCGCGGCGGCGAGCGCGGCGCAGGTGGCGCGCAGCGCTGCGGCGAGGCCGGCGTGGGGCCGCCTGGCAGAGATCGGCAGGGCCACGACATTTGCGGCCAGGGACGTCACGTTCCGTCTCGCGGCCTTGGTGGTGCCAGGCGTTTCCGGTTCGAACACAACACACTCCAGCCGCCTCATTTCGGATTATACTATTCTCTTCCATAGATTTCACAAGATAATATTTTAGAATTACTTTGTATTATTGGGCTTATGTGATCTATATGCGAGTAATTACTTTGCTGTCTTTGAGATTTGGGCGAGGAAACCGTTCAAGCCGCTCAAGCGTTTAAATGAGCAAAACGTAGGGATGGCGTCCTTGCAGCAGATTGAGTAGTTACCTACTTAGGCGTAGATTGATCGCAGCCTTGTAGACCCACAGATCGCAGGGGGCACGCGTCGTGTCGGAATTGACCAGAGGCCAACGTCTTCAGATCATGCTGACGGACGAGGAACTGCGGGCGCTGGACAACTGGCGCTTCGACAAGCGGATGCCCAGTCGTGCGTCCGCCGTGCGCGAGCTCTTGAAGCGCGGGTTGGCCGCGGAAGGGTTCATGCTCGCGGAATCCGGCGCCAAGTCGCAAAGTTTCGGGATGATCAACCAGGACGACGCGCCGGATCCGTCGGCGAAAAAGCGGTCGCGCTGACCGTTCGTCCCCCCTCCCGGCCGTTCGCCCCGTCCGCACCGTTCGTCCCTTCGGTCCTCACGTCGTCCGGCGCTCAGCCGGCCAGGAAGGCGCGATCGGGCCCGCTCTCGATGACAACCACCGAAGCCGCGTACAGCGCGCGCAGGTTGGCGAGCGTCAGGACATCGGCCGCCGAGCCGCTCGCCTGGCAGGTGCCGTCGCGGATCAGCAGGGCGCGGTCGGCGTGGCGCAGCGCATGGTTCGGGTCATGGGTCGAGAAGATCACGGCGAGGCCGGCGGCGGCCAACGCGCGGATCTCGCGCATCACCTTGCCCTGGTTGCCGAAGTCGAGGTTGGCGGTCGGCTCGTCGAGCACGACGACGCGCGGCTCCTGCGCGAGCGCCCGCGCGATCAGCACGAGCTGGCGCTCGCCGCCGGAGATCATGGTGTAGGGGCGGCGGGCGAGCGGGGCGAGTCCAAGGCGGTCCAGCGTTTCGGCCGTCACGGTGCGGTCGCGCTGGGAGGGCGGGCTCAGCAGGTTCGCATGGGCGCTGCGGCCCATCAGCACCACGTCCTCGACGGTGAAGGCAAAGGTGCTGGTGTGGACTTGCGGCACGTAGGCGATGAGGCGGGCGCGCTCGCGTACCGATAGCCCTGCCAGTGGACGTCCGGCCACGGCAACGGCACCGGCCAGCGGACGGATGAGCCCCAGCAGCGTCTTGAGCAGCGTGGTCTTGCCGCCGCCGTTGGGACCGAGCAGCGCCAGCACCTCGCCGCCGGCGATGGCGACATCGAGACCAGTGCCGACGAGGCGGCCGGGATAGCCGATGCTGAGCCCCCTGCCCTCGAGGATCATGACCAGCTCCGCGAGGCCTGGCGCAGGAGCGCGATGAAGAACGGCGTGCCGACGACGGCGGTCAGGATGCCGAGCGGGATCTCGATCGGCGCGGCGGTGCGGGCCAGCGTATCGATCAGCAGCAGATAGCCGCCGCCCAGAATGGCCGACGCCGGCAGCAGCACGGGGAAGCTCGGGCCGACGAGAAAGCGGGCCAGGTGCGGCACCACGAGTCCGACCCAGCCGATGATGCCGGCGGCCGACACGCTCGCCGCCGTGACCAGCGTCGCGGCGGCGACGACGGCTGCCCGCATCGGACCGGTCGGGATGCCGAGCGCGCGGGCCTCCTCCTCGGGGAGCGACATGGCGTTCATCCGCCAGCGCAGCGCGAGCAGGACGAGCGCGCCGATCAGCACGGGGCCGAGCAGCGGCACGAGATCGGCGGCGGTGGTGGCGGCGAGGCTGCCGAGCAGCCAGAAGGTCATGGCCGGCAACTGGTTGTACGGGTCGGCCAGGTATTTCACGAGGCCGACGCCGGCGCCGAGCAGCGCGCCGACGACCACGCCGGTCAGCACGAGCACGAGGATGGTATCGCCGCCGCGCATGGCCGAGCCGATGAGGTAGACCGCGGCGACCGCGGCAAGGCCGCCGGCGAAGGCCAGCGCCTGGATGCCGACGACGCCGAGCGAGAAGTAGATGCCGACGACGGCGCCCAAGGCCGCGCCCGACGAGGCGCCGAGGATGTCGGGCGAGACGAGCGGATTGCGGAACAGCCCCTGGAAGGCGGCGCCGGCCATCGCGAGCGCGCTGCCGACGAGGACGGCAGCCAGCACGCGCGGGCCACGGATCTGCCAGATCACCGTCTCGGCTGCGGGCGACAGGCCGGACGGCGTGCCCGTGAGCTTGGCGAAAAGCGCACGCGCCAGGTCGGCGAGGGTCACCGGGAAACGGCCGAGCGCGAAGGCCACGGCGATCGCGCAGGCGAGCACGGCGACGGCAACGGCGAAACCCTGCGCGGCGCGGCGTCTCTCCGGTGTCATCCCGCGAGCACCCGCGTCAGGTCCTCGTCGCTGACGCTCACGTGATAGAAGTCGCGATAGAAGTCGCGGGCGAGCGGCCTGATGTCCTCGGGGAACAGGTCGGGATAGAGCACGCGGCCGAGCCAGCGCAGCCCGATCAGGCGATTGACGGAGGGCGGGAAATCGACCCAGCCGAAGGGCAGGCGCGGCGCCAGGTGCACGCGGTTGCCCTGCACCGCCGCAACCGAGGCCCAGGCCGGATCGCTGCGGACGCCGCCGGCAAAGGCGCTGTCGATGGTGACGATGACCTCGGGATTCCAGGCCAGCACCTGCTCGAGCGAGACGTTGGCTAACCCGCCGCGCCGCTCGGCGGCGACATTGCGAGCGCCCATCACGGTGATAGATTCGACATTGATCGAGCCGGCCAGGCCGGTCTCCAATCCTTGGGCCCCGCGGGCGTAGTAGACGCGCGGCCGGGCGTTCTCGGGGACCTTGGCGATGCGCTCGCGCACGGTGTCGAGGGTCGCCTTGGCGTAGGCGGCGAGCTCGGCCGCCTTCTGCTCGCGGCCGACGAGGGCGCCGAGCGTGCGGTAGGCCGCATCGAGCGTGTCGAGGCGGCCGTCGAGCAAGGCGTAGGCGATGCCGGTCTGGGCCTGCACGCGGTCGGCGAGGCTGGTGTAGGTGTCCGAGACGGTGCCGACGTCGAGGATGAGGTCGGGCTTGACCTGCAGCACCACCTCGAGGTTCGCCGTGTTGCCGCGGCCGGTCAGGCGGCCGACCTCGGGGCGGGCGGCAATCTCCGGCAGCAGGAAGGCGCGCTCGTCGGGGGGCAGCGCACGCGGCCAGCCGAGCAGCAGGTCGGGCGCCAGTGTATAGAGCATGATGGCGGCGGGCGGCCCGGCCGGAAAGACGCGCTCGACCGTGGCCGGCACGGCGATCGCGCGGCCGGCGCCATCCTGGACCGTGCGCGGCTGCGCGCACGCCCGGCTGGCGGCCAGCGTCGACGCAAGCCCTCCGATGACGACGCGACGATCAAGACGGATCATGACCCTCCTACCTCGAAATCTCCAGGCTGGGCGGGCGCGAGCGGAACGAACCCCGCGCGATCGGGCTTGAGATCGACCAGCGGCGTGCCGTCGAGGCAATCCATGCCGCGCACGAACACGCTCGCGCCCTCGACGCGCACCAGCGTGACGATCTGCGTCGCGATCGGATTGGGCCGCACGGGGGTGCGCAGCGAGAAGGTGCCGCGCACGGCGCCGTCCGAGCGCGGGCTCTGGTGAACGAGGTCGCGGCGGGAGAGATGCAGCCAGTAGAGCACCTCGAGATGCTCGTACTGATCGACGCCATCGAGTGCCGGTACCCACGGATCGAAGATCTCGATGCGGCAGGTGGGGCCGTCGTGGCGGCCCTGCCGCGGACACTGCAGGCGATCGGTCCACGGCGTGTGGATGCGGCCGATGAACACGAGCCCGGCATCCGTGGGAGGGGGTGCCTCGACCGCCACCTCGCCGGGGCGGATCTCGTCGCGTCTCACCATGGTTCGTGTCAACCGTCGACGGCGACCATGACGTCGGAGGCCTTGATCACCGCATACGCCTCCTGGCCGATCTTGAGCCCCAGATCGTCGACCGCCTCGTTGGTGATGGCGGCAAACACGATCGCGCCGCCGACCTCGATGCGCACGTGCGCCGTCGTCTGCCCCTTGGTGACGGACACGATCTTGCCCTTCAGGCGGTTCCTGGCGCTGATCTTCATGGCGTTCGTCTCCTGTGGCTGCCGAGGCCTGGCTATAGTCATACGAACATAGCGCAAAACATCGCCGCCGCGCGAGGCGGGATGCGCCGGCGCGTGCCTATCTCCCCTGGTCCCGCCGCACCTGGCTCTCGCGGTAGGCGAGGTAGACGCCCGATCCGAACACGATCATCGCGCCGATCCAGGTGAAGAGATCCGGCCGCTCGGAGAAGAACGCGACGCCGAGGAGCGTCGCCCACAGCAGCCTCAGGAAGTCGAACGGCATCACGGCGCTGGCGTCCGCCTGCCTCAAGGCCTCGGCCATCAGCAACTGCGCCAGCGTGCCGATGACACCGATCGCGGCCAGCCACCCCCATTGCACAAGCGTTGGCGTCTGCCATACCCACAGCGCCGGCGCGAGCGACAGGGCGCTCAGCAGCAGGTTCATGTAGCCGGTGATGGTGAGGCTCGAATCGGTCCGAGACAGGATCTTGACGTCGATCAGCACCAGCGCCCACAGCATCGCCGAGACGACCAGCAGCAGCGAGCCGGTGTCGATCGCGACCAGCCCAGGGCGCAGGATGACCAGCATCCCGAGAAAGCCGACCGCGACCGCGGTCCAGCGGCGCACATGCAGCCGCTCGCCCAGGATGACCACGCTCAGCACGGCGACGAAGACCGGGGTCGCAAAGGTGATGGCGGTGGCGCGGGCGAGCGGGGTCAGGCTCAGGCCGAAGAAATTGGCCATCATGCCGGCGAGGTTGAGCACGGCACGCAGGAGATGCAGAGGAAAGCGCGACGTCGCCAGGAAGCCGAAGCCCGAGCGGTAGACGAACGGCAGGAAGACGACGAGGCCGAAGAAGTTGCGGAAGAACACCATCTCGGCGGGCGGCATCTGCTGGCCGAGATGGCGGATGCAGGCATGCATGATCGAGAACAGCATGGTGCTGGCGATCATGACGGCGAGACCGCGGGTGGCCGGCGGCAGGTCGGTCCAGGCCGCCCATCGGCCCGGCGGCCGGCCGGCGCCGCCGGGAGCCTTGCCGGGATCGCTCATCGCGACCCAGGCGCGAGCGCGGGCACGCTCCTGCCTCGCCTCACGCCGGCACCTTGGCCTTGCGCCGCCGCGACGGCCGGGCGGTGGAGACACCGTACTCCTTGATGATGTAGCGCTCGAGCTGGCTCTGCTTGACCTTGGCCTCGCTGCGCGTCCAGCCGCGCACCGAGATGCCGGCCTCGTGCACCGTGTCAGGACTGTCCGAGACGAGCGGATGCCACCAGAACAGCTCGCGGCCCTCGGCGACCAGCCGGTAGCCGCAGGTTTCGGGCAGCCAAGGCAGGGTGCGGACCTTCTCGGGGTCGATGGCGACGCAATCGGGCATCAGCGTGTGCCGGTTGGGGTAGTCGCCGCACCGGCAGGTGGCGTGGTCGAGCAGGCTGCAGGCGAGCCGGGTCAGATGGATGGCGCCGGTGTCCTCGTCCTCGAGCTTGAGCAGGCAGCAGCGGCCGCAGCCGTCGCACAGCGACTCCCATTCGGAGGCCGTCATCTCCTCGAGCGTCTTGCGCTTCCAGAACGGCGTTTCGTCGGCGTCCAAGGCGGGTCCCCGCGAACCGTGGCTGATCGAGCCAGCATAGGCGATCGGCCGGGGGCCGCGCATCCGCAAAACGCCGCGCATGGGGCAGGCGAGAGCAATGTCGCTTCGTCCCGCAGTGCTCGATGCGGGTGGGCCCTTGCGGCTCGCACCAACGTGTCTTTCCCTCTCGTGCCCTTTTCTCCACAATTGCCTGCTGTTGTCTCTTCGGCGCGCGATGCGCCCCCTTGAGGCGGCGCGCCCGAAGCGATACCACCTGAGCGGGGCCCCCAGACCAAGCGTTGGATAGCGGATCTTGAACGACTGGTTCTTCAAGCACGGCGGACCCAACCGCCTCGTCAACTGGCTCGGTATCGATTCGTGGATCGATTCGAGCCTCCACCAGACGTGGGAGCGCATCAAGGACCGCTACAACGCGGTGTCGAGCTTCTTTGCCCGCTTTCGCCTGACCGGATGGCGGCGCCTGCTCAACGAAGGGCTGTCGGAGGGCCTGTCGATCGGCGCGGGTGGCCTCGTCGTCATGTATGCGCTGGCGCTGCCGGCGTTCGAGGAGATCGAGGAGGGCCGCTGGCTGAGCACCGGCAAGTACTCGGTCAAGTTCCTCGACAAGAACGGCGCCGAGATCGGCAAGCGCGGCATCAACCTCGACGACGCGGTGCCGCTCGAGGAGATTCCCGATCATCTGATCAAGGCGACGCTCGCCACCGAGGATCGCCGCTTCTACGAGCACTTCGGAATCGACATTCTCGGCACCCTGCGCGCGCTGGCGGAGAACCTCAGAGCGAACGAGGTCGTCCAGGGTGGCTCCTCGCTCACCCAGCAGCTCGCAAAGAACTTGTTCCTGTCCTCGGAACGCTCGCTCCAGCGCAAGGTCAAGGAGCTGTTCTTGTCGTTCTGGCTCGAGTCGCGCCTGACCAAGCGGGAGATCCTCAAGCTCTATCTCGACCGCGCTTACATGGGCGGCGGCGCCTTCGGCGTCGAAGCAGCGGCGCAGTTCTACTTCGGTAAATCGGTGCGCCAGGTCAATCTGGCCGAGGCCGCTTTGATGGCCGGCCTGTTCAAGGCGCCAACGAAATATGCCCCTCATATCAATCTTCCCGCCGCCCGCGCCCGCGCCAACCAGGTCCTCAGCAACCTCGTGGAATCGGGCTTCTACACCGCCGGCCAGGTGCACGCGGCGCGCCTCAACCCGGCGAAAGTGGTGGAGACCCGGGCCGCCGCCAGCCCGGACTGGTTCCTCGACTGGGCGTATGAGGAGATCCAGCGTGTGATGGAGGGGCGCGGCCACTTCACGCTGACCGCGCGCACGACCATCGACCTCAACCTGCAGCAGGCAGGCGAGCAGGCGCTGACCTCGACCATTCGCCAGAACGGCAAGGCCAACAACACGCGCTCGGGCGCACTGGTGTCGATGGAGCCGGACGGCGCGGTGAGAGCGCTGGTCGGTGGCGTCGACTACGGCGAGAGCCAGTTCAATCGCGCAACCCACGCCCGGCGCCAACCCGGCTCGTCCTTCAAGCTCTATGTCTATGCGACAGCGCTCGAGAATGGGTACACCAACAAGTCGATCGTTCGCGATGCGTCGCCGTCGTGCGGGAACTGGTCGCCGCAGAACTACAACGGCGGCGGCGGCTCCGGGCGGCAGATGTTGATCGGAGACGCCTTCAAGGTGTCGCTCAATACCACCGCCGTCGATTTGTCGCTCAAGGTGGGGCGCGAAAAAGTGCTGGAGATGACCCAGCGCCTCGGCGTCAAGGGCGTCAAGCGTACCTGCTCCATGGCGCTCGGTGACACCGGCATCACGCCGATCGAGCACACCGGCGCCTATGCCACGTTCGCGAACGGCGGCGTCCTCGCCCGCCCCTACGCGATCCTCGAGGTGTTCAACACCAAGGGTGAGCTCGTTTACTCTCGCGAGCGCGACGAGCCGCCGGCGCCGCAGGTCGTCGCCCGCCGCGTGGTCGAGCAGATGAACCAGCTTATGCAGCTCGTCGTCACTGAGGGAACCGGCAAGCGCGCGGCGCTCGATTTCACCAACGTGGTCGGCAAGACCGGCACCAGCTCGAGCTATCGCGACGCCTGGTTCATGGGCTTTACCGGACAACTGGTCACCGGCGTGTGGCTCGGCAACGACGACTACAGACCGATGCACAGAGGGTCCGGCGGCGTCACCGGCGGCAGCCTGCCGGCCGAGACGTGGCACGCCTTCATGTCTGTGGCCCACACCAGCATGAACATCCCGCCCATTCTGGGCATCGCGGTGCATCCGACGCAGATTGCCGAGCAGCAGCGTATCGCCGAGCTCAAACGCACCGACCCCGCTCTGGCGGCGGCTTCGGTCCAAGCCACACAAGGACGCAAATCGAGCATCATGCCCGACCCGACGCGCGAGGCCCTGCGGCGCTTGGCGCAGGCCCTGCGCCGCGCCAGCGGGCAGCCGGCCGATGGCGCGGCGGGCGATGCGGATCCGAGCAAGGCTGTGCCCGGCAATCCGGCCGACCGCCGCGCCGAGAACACCGCGCCGCCGGGATCGCTCGCCGCTACGCGCAGGCAGCCCTGACGTGGCGACGATCTCGACAACGCCGGCCCTGCTCGACCGCGTGCGATCGATCGCCAGCACCGCCCTGGCGATCGTCGGCAATCTCGGTCTCTACATCGGCATCGCACTGCTGGGAGGCGTCGGCTCCAGCCTGTACATGATCGAGACAGGGACCCGCCTCACCACGATTGGCGCCGGCCCGTGGATCACATGGCCCAACGCCTTCAAGCCGGATGCCGATCCCTATACACGAGCGCACTTCGCGCGACAGGGCAGCCTCCAGATCAACGCCAGCGTCGCCCAAGCCTTCGAGGCCCATTACGATGACGACGGCCAACGCCTCCACTCGTCCTGCGAGTACGCCGTCGAAGGCGCGGGGCTGGAGGGGGCCTGGTGGAGCATCGCGGTTTACGACGACCGCGGCCGCCTGATCCAAAATCCGGGCGAGCGCTACAGCTACAGCAGCGACAGCGTCGCGCGCGGCCCCGACGGCAGCTTCATGATCGCATTGTCGCGCGACGCACGCCCCGGCAACTGGCTACCGACGAGCGGCGCGGGCCGGCTGATCCTGCTCCTGACCGTGATCGATGCCGCCGGCGAAGGGACCGCGGCCGACGGCTCGACAGGGCGCACGTTCGTGCCGTCCATTCGTAAGGTGACGTGCCGATGACCCGCCTCCGGCTCGATAGTGGGCTGCTCAAGACGCTGCTGACCGCCTCCGTCCTCGGAGGGATTATCCACATCTGCGTGACGTTCGCGATGCCCCATGTAGCATCCAACGATGCCTACAGCCGGCTCGCGGCGCGCCTGTCGCTCAATACGATGGTCGTGCTGCCGCCGGCGACGCCGGGTGCGCAGCTCTGGCCGTTCCAGGTGCCCGATCAGCACATCGCGCTGTGCCTTTACGACGCGTCGCGCGGTCCGGTGACCATCAAGGCGAGCCTTCCCGCGAAAGGATGGACACTGGCGCTCTACACGCCGGCCGGCGACAACTTCTATATCGCGCCCGGCACCGCCGACCGCCGTGTCGACGTTTCGGCTCAATTGATCGCGTCGTCCGAACGCTTCATCCCCGTCAGCCCCGACCGGCGGACAGCCACGGGACTGCAAACGGAGATTCGCCTGCCGGTTCCGCGAGGCTTGCTCGTGATCCGGGCGCCGATCAAGGGTCAGGCGTATCGGAACGAGCCCCTGCGCGAGCTGCAGACGGCGACATGCACCGCTCGGCGGGCGTAGGTCGGTAGTGCGGTCAATCGACGAGGTCGAGATAGTCCCGTTCGCGGCGCGTGCGTACGGCTCGCTGCGGCTCCTCGCATTCAGGCTCGCTGGCGCGCTCGTAGCGGACGCCCGGGAATATCACGACCTCGCAGGTTGTGGGGCGACGGCTCGCGCAGGCTTCGGACGTCGACACCTGCTGATTGGCAGCGAACTTCAAAATTGTGGCCATGACCCCTTCATGCGGCCCGTCCTCGCTGGGATGGCCGTCCCGTTGGAACGCGCGCACCAGTAAGACTCGGTTAACCCTTTAAGGAGGCGTTACAAACGTTAATAGATCGTTAATTTTTCGATTGCTCGGCCACGGTGTGGCGGAGCGGCCACTCAAGGCCGCTCGCGATCGAGCCAATCCTCGAGAAAGTGCCGGCCTTCGCGGTCCTCGACCTCGATGATCCAAAGATCGGAATCGTAGTCGGCCTGCCGGCCAAGGTAGTCGTCGGCCGCTCGCTCCGTCGTGCTCGGGTCAGCGAGGTGGGGCGCCCATCGCCGGCCGCCGCCATCGACTCCGGTCAACCCTGACGGCGCGGGGCCATAAACACGCGCCGACCCGTCGAGACAATTGACCTTGATGAAGACGGCGCCGGCCTCGTCATCGCCGTGGCGCACGACGGTTGCGAAAGCACCCTTCGCCGCGCATCCGCGCACATAGGCTTTGACCCAGATATCCGCCCGCAACCGCATGACGCGGCTTAAGCTCCAACGCAGCGCCGCGCAAGCCGCACGGCCTCAGCGACTGGCCGTGACGCGACCCGTCGCAGTCGGCCGCGCCAACCGCGCGACGAGTTGTCCAGACACCCTGCCGGTGACCGGCAATCCCTGATCGGTCTCGAACTCGCGTATGGCGCGCTTGGTGGCATCGGTTAGCACGCCGGTTGGCTTGCCGACCTGGTATCCTTGTCCCGCCAACGCCTGCTGGATCTGCCGGAGGACCTGCTCGACCTGCGCGCGCCGCTCCTTGGTCGCGACCCGAACGCCCTGGGTCGGACCGCGTGCCTGGAACAGAATGGCCTTCAGCAGCTCCTCGGACGGTTCCGCCGTTAATGCGAGCCCGTGGTCGTGCTCGTAGGCCAGGATGGCAGCCCGGGTGGCGAGATCGATCGTTCCATCGGTGCTGCCGGGCTCGTAGCCGCGTTGCTGGAGCTCCCTTTGGATGGCGCGCGCGGATTCCCCACCCTGCACGCCGCCCTTTTCGACTGTCGCGATCGGGCCGGCCGAGGGCTGGCGCGCCTCAGTCCGCGCATCGGCAGCCGCCATGCCGGCGGCTGGCCCTGACCGGCTCGCGATGTCTTTCCAGCCGGCCGGCGCGCGCGCGGCGAGCGTGCCGCCACTCTTTTGCAGGAGCAGGACATTGGCCGCGACGCCCGCGCTCAGCAGGACGAAAACGCCGATGAAAAGTCTGGTCTGCCGCGGTGTCATCCGTCCATCCCACCCGTCGCCCGACGCCACCGTCCCCCTCCGCATCCCCACAGAACTATCGAGACTCAAGAGTAAACAAATCATTAAGAACACGCTCACTTCGAATCACCGCGATCCATCCAAGATCGCCCCGGCGCCAATTGTTCAAATGCGAGGCAAATTGCGATCGTGCGCGAAACCGCGGGTTGAAGCGGAGGTGGTAGACAGGGCGCTACGTCCCCGGGAAGGGGCAAGTCGACGGGGTGCAGATGATGTTTCTCATTCGAGCGGTGTTTTGGATCGGCGTCCTCGTGATGCTGATGCCCACGGACGAGCGTCTCCAGTCGAAGGTCGCCACGACGGCCCGCGATACGCTCGAGCGCACCCTGACGTTCTGCGACAGGCACGAGAAGCTCTGCGTGGCCGGCGCCGACATGTGGGCGACCTTCACGAAGAAGGCTGAGTTCGGAGCCCAGCTTGCCAGCGGCTTGATCCAGGACTGGATGGCGAAATCCAACGCCGAGAGCGGCGCCACCAAGGCGTCCTACGAGACTTCGGCGCCTCGTCAGGGCACGCTGGCGCCTCGCGACCTCGGGCCGCGCTGGCGCGGCACGGAGCCGCGCACGGGCGCCTGAGGCAGCCGCGGCGGGATCGGTGCGCGGATACGGCAACCGCAGGGCTTGCAGCCGGAGGGAGATCGCGCCTATGTCATGAGTTGGTGGACCGAGAAACAACAGCCACCGCGACCCATGACCCTTGCGCAGATCACGTCCGATTTCGCTCTCCTTGACGATTGGGAAGATCGCTACCGCTACGTCATCGAGCTGGGGCGGAGCCTGCCGGCGCTCGACGAGCGGCACCGCACCGACGCCAACAAGGTCCGCGGCTGCGCGAGCCAGGTGTGGCTGGCGAGCTCGCTCGACACCACCCAGTCGCCATCTCGCGTTCATTTCGTAGGCGACAGCGACGCCCACATCGTGCGCGGCCTCATCGCCATTCTCTTCGCGATGTACGAGGGCCGGACCCCTCGCGAGATCCTTGCCGTTGACGCGCGCCGGCATTTCGAGGCGCTCGGGCTGAAGGAGCACCTGACACCGCAACGCTCCAACGGTTTTGCCGCGATGGTCGAGCGCATCCGATCGGACGCGGCGACCGCGATCGAGGACAATCCCGCACTGCAGAGTTGAATGGGCGAGGTTCACCGCCAACGCTCGATGGTCGGCCGGTAATCGTGCGTGCCCCAATGCCGCGTTCGCGGCTCGCGAACGGCGCCCGCCGGCGCCTCGCGCACGAGGCCATAGTGCCGGGCGAGCGCCGTCAATGCGAGCTGTAGCACCACCTTGCCGGAGCGCTGGGGGAGACGCTGAGCGCGCTCCGCATCCTCGATCCCCTTGAGGTGGCAGCACACGTCGATCAGCACGCCACACAGCTCCGGGCCGACCGACTTGAGCGCGCGGCGCACACGGTCGATCGCCGCAATGATCTGATCTTGGATCTCGACTCCCGCACCGGGCGTTGTCCGCCGCTCGCGCCGGCTCGAAGCCGTGCCGGCCCAACTGGCCGTTACGCGAGGCGTCATCTGCGCGAACCAGAAATCGGCCCGTAGCCGCTCTCCGGCTTCGTACTGCACCGCCGATATCAGCGAGCGTCCTGCTCGGTCCTTGCGTCGCACGAGCCATGCCAGCGGGCTCTCGCGAGGATTAGTCAGCGGCAGCGGCTCGCTTGGCTCAGCGGTGGCAGCCCCGGGTGGTTGCGCCACTGCCGCGCCCGACGCCCGCGCCGCGCGCGCCGCATCAAGACCAGCGTCGGAGAGTTGCCATCTGCCGGGCTCCGCCTCGCGTAACCAGCCGAGGTCGAGGATGGCGGCCAGCTCCTGCGCCGTCACCGTCGCGATGGCACACTCGAACCCATTGCGCGGCGACAGCAGCCTGGCTCCGTCAGGCGACGCCTTGAGCAGCGCGCCGCGACGTGCCAACCCGATCAGGACGCGGCGGAGCCCCTCGGACGACCGGGCGCGGTCAGCACCTTCTCCGCGCGCCCCGTGGCCATCGCTCTCTCTCTCGCCTATCGCTGCGCCTGGCATTCCAACTCCCATGGCAAGGTCAGAACAGTCACGATCATTTCCAGAAGATCGATGGCGCGGTCGAAAGTCGGGTCTTCGCGGCGCTCCTCGACGACGTGGCAGGCATGCGCCACGGTCGTGCGATCGCGATCGAACAAGTCGCCGGCCGCGGTCAGCGAGAGGCCGCATCCGATGTGCGCCAGGTACATGGCAACCTGCCGGGCTAGCGCGACCCGCGCGCGGCCGCGCGTGTGGAGACGGATGAGGTCGGTTTCGATGTCGAACATCCCCGCAACCGTGTCCTCGATCACAATGCGCAGGGCTGGCGCCGTCAGCGGGGCAACCCCGAGCGAAGTGGGGCGATTGGGGCGGCCCCATGCGCCTGGTGCAGCCCCCTGGCATATGGGCCCGATCTCTGCCGTTTCGGCGCGCATCACAGCTCGTCACCTCGGTTGCCGGCGCTACGGTACGTGTATTCACGGCGAATACCGGAGCACCGTACGCGATGGGTGAACGGCGGGGATAACTGCGACTGGAGTTAATTTCGCGCGCCTATCGCGGTGCCGCTCAAGGAGGCTCGACGGCCAAAACCACCGCCGTGCGCACTGGAGAGGGGACATACACTCATCCCCGCTGTCCGGCGCGATGCGATCATGTTGAGACATGGGCGTCGCTCGGAGAGCCGAAGCTGCACACACACCGCAACCGCCGCTATCCCCGCATTGCTGCACCCGCGTCACGACGTGATTGGCGCCTGGCAGCGCCTGTACCGTCCGTTCCCGCGGACACAATCACGCGAAATAACGCCGGCTACGATCGCCGCCGTGACCTGGCGCGGCTTGTCGCGCTGTGGCCGAAGGAGCTTGCCAACACCACCCTCGCCGGACACCGCCACGTCGTCAGTCTTTTACGACAGGCGCTCCGCGAGCAGCGCCGGCGGGGGCTGGCCGGCCACTGGGCCTATGATCTGGCGCGTCACGCCGCGCTCACCCACGCCTACCGCGCAGAGGTCGAGGCGTTGCGTCGTCGCTTGAGGGCTGCCGGCGCTGTCCTGCCCCACCCTGGGACTGACGGCTAGAGCCGGTGAGTTTTCCGATCCGGCCGCTGGCCTACTTCTCACGCCGCGTGCCGAGACCCATTTTCTTGGCAAGCGCGGAACGTGCCGCCGCATAGTTCGGAGCGACCATCGGGTAGTCGTGCGGCAGCCCCCACTTCTCTCGATATTCTTCGGGGGACAGATTGTAGTGCGTCCGCAAATGGCGCTTCAGCGATTTGAACTTCTTCCCGTCCTCGAGGCAAACAATGTAGTCGGGTGTCACCGACTTCTTGACTGTAACGGCCGGCTTGAGCTCCTCACGCTCCGGTGGCGATATATTGGAGGTGACCTGAGTGAGGGCCTGATATACTTCACCGATCAAGCTCGGCAGATCGGTCGCGACGACGGCGTTGTTGCTGACATAGGCGGAAACAATCTCCGCAGTCAGCTCTACGAGATCGCCCCTGGCCATTTCGTCCATCGCTTGTGCTCCCAAATCCTGGTTCCGCCCTGGCTTGTCGCCCGGAAGAAATGGCTCAGTCTTAGCGTCGGTGGTGATGACGTGACGCCCGTGCCTTTGAAGATCCTGGCGACTCGCAACTAATGTTGCTTGGACTACCAGCTTAGCATCCCAATATATCGACGGTACGTCTTGGACAACATAAGTCGCTACTTGTCAACTGCCCCACTGTTGGCAAATTTCGGTATTCTCAATTGTACTAACGCTTTGCGCAAAGCACTTCTGGCACTACCCCCTCGCGTGACAAGACGTCCAGAGGCGATTGCACACGCCCTAAGAGCGAAAATTGAACGAAGCACCGGATATTTTCAATCGCCCGCGCAGCAAAATACTGATATTTCCCAGATCTTTAATGCTGTTCACCAGGTAAATACTTGCATGAACATCAATGGGCTGGCCCAATTTGCGCCTCGCTCGGCGATTATCTAGTATGGCGTGCATCCTAAACTGACATCCACACTCCGTGACACGGAAGTTTGAAGCGGGTGCGCGTCGCCCGGCGACTACATATTCCATCCAATCTCTCATTCGCAGCGGCGCGAGCGCGCCGCAGGAGCATCCGATGTCCAAGATCTCGACCGCCGCGCCGTCCGCGCCCGTAACAAAGACTGACGAGGAGTGGCGCTCGCAGCTCACCGAGGCGCAGTTCTGCATTACACGCCAGCACGGGACCGAGCGCCCCTTCAGCCATCCCTACAACGACGAGAAGAGGGAGGGAGTCTTTGCCTGCGTCTGTTGCGGCGAGCCGTTGTTCAGCTCGCTCGACAAGTTCGATTCCGGAACGGGCTGGCCGAGCTACACCCAACCGCTCGGCGAGGGCGCCGTCAGCGAGCATCGGGACACGTCCTTGTTGATGGCTCGCACCGAGGTCCGCTGCAGCCGCTGCAACGCCCACCTGGGCCACGTCTTTCCCGATGGACCGAAACCGACCGGATTGCGCTACTGCATCAATGGGGGCGCGCTGCGTTTCGATCTGCATCCGACCTGAGCGGTCTGCGACCGCCGACGGGTCGAGCGTTCGACAAAGGCTGCCGCCGGGCGGCTCTTCCCCTTGTTTTCCTGATCTGCGCCATTGGAGTTCAGCTATGCATGCCCCTGCCCGGCCCCTGGCCTACCAGTTGCCGCCCGTTGCCAGGAAGTCCGCCCAGCGCGCGTCGCACCACGGCGTGGAGCTGGTCGACAGCTATGCCTGGCTGAGGGCGGAGAACTGGCAGGACGTGATGCGTGACCCGTCGGTGCTGGCGCCCGACATCCGCGCCCACCTCGACGCCGAGAACATCCATACGGAGTTGATGCTGGCCGACACTCAGCCGCTTCAGGCGACGCTCTTTGAGGAGATGAAGCGGCGGATCAAGGAAGATGACAGCTCGGTGCCCACGCCCGACGGATCGTTCGAGTATTACACGAGCTTCGTCGCGGGCGGCCAGTACCCGCGCTTCTGCCGGCGTCCGCGCGGGGGCGGGCCGGAGCAGATCCTGATCGACGGCAACAGGGAGGCGGAGGGCAAGTCCTATTGGCAGCTCGGCGGCGCCGCGCACAGTCCCGATCATCGCCTCCTTGCCTACAGCGTCGACGAGCGGGGGTCGGAGCTGTTCACGATCCGCGTTCGCGACCTCGCGACCGGCACCGATCTACCAGACGCGATCACGGACACGCGTGGGGCACCGGTGTGGGCGCTGGACAGCGCCACGCTGTTTTATGTGCGCCTCGACGACAACCAGCGGCCGATGTTCGTCTACCGCCACGCCCTCGGCGCTCCGGCAACGGACGACGTGTGTGTCTACGCCGAGCCCGACGCGGGATACTACGTCGGGGTCGCCCAGACGCTGTCGGGCGATTTCATCATGATCGACGCCCACGACCATCAGACAAGCGAATGCTGGCTGATCGACGCGCGCGCTCCGACCTCCGAGCCGCGCGTGGTGGAGCCGCGCAATTTCGGTCACGAATACGGCGTCGAGCATCACGGCGATCGCCTGATCATAACCACCAACTCGGCCGGCGCGGAGGACTTCCGCATCTGCTCGGCTCCGCTCGACAATCCGGGCATCGGCTCGTGGCAGGAAGTGGTGTCGCACAAGCCGGGTCGCCTGATCCTGGAAACTGCCGTGTTCAAGGAGCACATGGCGCGGCTCGAGCGGGAGGACGGCTTGCCTCGCATCGTCGTGCGCAGCTTCGCAACGGGCGATGAGCACGCCATCGCCTTCGACGAGGAAGCCTATGCGCTGGGCATGTCGTCGGGCTACGAGTTCGACACCCGAACCGTGCGCTTCACCTACTCGTCGATGACCACGCCGGCGCAGGTGTTCGACTACGACATGGCGGAGCGGACGCGAGATCTGCGCAAGACGCAGGAGGTGCCGAGCGGGCACAACGCGGCGGACTACGTCACGAGGCGGATCCATGCTCCGGCCAAGGACGGGGCGCTGGTGCCGGTCTCGCTCCTCTATCGCCGTGACACGCCGCTCGACGGCTCGGCGCCGCTGTTCCTCTACGGCTATGGCAGCTACGGGATCTCGATCCCGGCCAGCTTCTCGACCAACCGGCTCTCCCTCGTCGATCGTGGCTTCATCTTTGCCATCGCCCACATCCGCGGCGGCAAGGACAAGGGCTATCGCTGGTACACCGGCGGCAAGCACCGCACCAAGCGCAACACCTTCTCGGATTTCATCGCCGCCGCGCACCACCTCATCGACACGGGCTACACGCGCAAGGGCCGCATCGTCGCCAACGGCGGCTCAGCTGGCGGCATGCTGATGGGCGCGGTCACCAACATGGCGCCGGAGCTGTTCCTCGGCATCATCGCCGACGTGCCGTTCGTGGACGTGCTGAACACGATGCTCGACAAGGACCTGCCGCTGACGCCGCCGGAATGGCCGGAGTGGGGCAATCCGATCGAATCGGAGGAGGATTTCGAGATCATCCGATCCTACAGCCCGTACGACAACGTGGTGCGCAAGGCCTACCCGCACATCTTTGCCTACGGCGGGCTGACCGATCCGCGCGTCACCTACTGGGAGCCCGCCAAGTGGGTTGCCAAGCTGCGTGAGCTCAAGACGGACGACAATCTGCTCCTGCTCAAGACCAACATGGAGGCCGGCCACGGCGGCGCCTCGGGCCGCTTCGAGCAGCTCAAGGAGATCGCGCTGGATTACGCCTTCGCGCTGAAGATCGCCGGGCGGGCGGGCGCCTGAGGCTCGGGCCGAACGGCCGCAGAATAAAAAGGGCACGCCAACCGGCGTGCCCTTGTCGCTTCATGCAATCATCTCGTCGCCCGCGCGGGCGAACCCCTCAGATGTCGAGGTCGCCGCCGCCCCAATCGCCGCCGGTGTCATCGTGGCCGGCGTCCTGCGTCTCGTCGTAGTTGCCAGGATCGTTGTCGTTCGGATCCTGGTACTGGGCCTGCTCGGCCGGTTGAGCCTGCTCGCCAGCTTTGGCGCTGCTGCCGCCGCCGAACATTCCCTGGAGGCTATTGGCCAGGAGCACGCCGCCGGCCACACCGGCCGCGGTTGCCATCGCCGACTGCAGGAAACCGCCACCGCCGGCGCGCTGCGCGGGCTGGCCCCACGGCCCGGCCGGTCCACCCGCAGGCGCGCCGCCAGCGCCCGCCGCAGGCTGGCCAAAGCCCGACGAGGACCGCGGCATCGGCCGCGGCGCCGGCGGCTGGCTACCGCCGCCGAACAGCCCACCGAGAAAACTTCCGCTCCCCTGTGATTGGCCGCGCGCTGTCCGAGCCTCGAGCTCGCGAACGCGCGCTTCCAGCTCCTCGATGCGTTGGCCGGCCTGCTGCAGGGTTTGCTCCTGGACCAGAACCGATTGCACGAGCATGTACGATGCATCCGGAATCTGGCGCACAGACTCACGGATCAGCGCCTCCGCATCGCGGTCTTTCTCGACGCTGCCGAATTCACGCATGCGGTCGAACAACCCGCTGATGAGTTGACGTTCCTCGGAGTTCATTTGCCTCTCCCACTGTTGTAGTCGCCGTTATGTGGGCATGCGCGGGCGCTCCGCAATACCCAAATCGGGCTGCCCTCATGATTTCTCTTTGATATCAGGGGGCTCTGGCGCATCACCGGCCTGCGGGTAGCGACCGGTGTCGAGCAACCTCAACATGTATTCGTGGTAGCTCAAGCCGGCGGCCTCGGCCCGCCGCAGCCGAAACAAGGCGATGTCGCGCGAGGGCGGGCGCCAGGCCGCGGCGTGGGCCTGCTTCCAGGCGTAGCGCACGAACAGCAGCTTGCCGGGCGGCTCTTCGTCGTCGAGGGGCGGCCCGCCGTTGTGGCCTATTCCGAAGCGTGGCCACGGCGTCTCGCGCTTCCAATTCCGAAGATCGCTCACGGCGCCGATACCCTGCTGGAGCCGCTCGGTGGATCTCCGGTGGCGCGCATCAGGACGCGGCGGTGAGCTTCTTCACCGCGGCCGACAGCTTGTGACGGATGGCATGGAAGCCCTTGGAGCCTTCGCTCGTCATCCAATTCATCTGCAGCGAGCGGCGCGGCCCCTCGAAGGGATGATGGCCGTGCCAGGAGTTGTCGGCGCGCTTGAACACCAGCAGCGTGCCGTTGTCCGGCGGCACCTCGGTGACGAAGTCGTCGACGTCGCGGCCGTTTCTGAGGAGCCGCAGGCGGCCGCCCGGCTGGGTCCAGTTCTCGTTGAGGTAGAGCAGGACGGTGATGATCTTGTCCTTGGAGTCGGTGTGGATCTGGCCGTCCTTGGCGCGAGTGTAGCCGCGCAGCGAATACATCTTCGGCCGGCCGCCCAAGTCGACAGAAAACTTTTCGGCGATCACTTGCTCGAAGGCCGGTCCGTCGAGCTCGTCGATCACCTCCTTGATCGCCATGCCGGCCTCGAGGCTCTCGACCGGGTAGGAGCCGCCCTTGTCGATCTTCGGGTACGTCGCGTTGATCCGGCGCACGCTCTCGGCCGACAGGAAGCCCGGCACGATGGTGAACATGTAGGGGTCGGTTTCGACCTTGGCCCGCTTCAGGAGATCCAGATTGAGATGCGCCATGACGTCCTCGCTCGCCTGTTTGCCGTACCGCCTCGCCGCGTGTGTCGTTCAGGCCGCGCCTTGCCGTCGGGTTGGGGCTCGTCCCAGCATCGATGAGCGACGCACATAGCGCCGCTCGACCTCGGCTGCAATGATGGCCGCTGAATCGAGCGGCTCATAGCTCCAAGTTTCGAGGGATGCGAGGCGGTCCGGCAGCGGCCGCGTGGCGCCGCAAGCCCGCAATGCCTCGTGAAAACGGCGGAACTTTGTGCTGCCGCCAGAGGGCTCGAACACGTAGACGGGCCGGCCCGTCGCGGCCGCCTCCCCGGTCATGTTCACAGAGTCCGCGGTCACCACGAGATAGTCCGCGGCGGCGAGGAACTGCGGATAGGGGTTGGGGCCGGTCCCATCCCACAAAATGCGCGGCAGGGACCGCGTCGCCTCGTCGACGGCGCGGATCAAGCGCTGGTGGGTGCGGCGCGACGGCGTCACCATGAAGCTCGCACCGAGCGCGCCAAACGATGCAATAGCTCCCTGCAGGCGATCGTCGTCGGCGTCCGTGAAGCGATAGACCCCGTTCTTGCCGCCGAGGATGACGGCCACACGCGGGGTCGGGAGGCACGCGATGTCCTCGGGCAACGCCGCGCGCAGGGCGGCGAGCCGTCCGGCGGAAAAACTATGGGCGGCCGCCGGGGTGGTCAGCACATTGGCGCCGCGCCGGCGGTCGTGGGCGGGAACGCAGATCAGGTCCGCGATCGCGGGACCGGTCTTGGGGTCCTGCAGGACGACGGTGAAGGTAGCCGCCCCCGCCCGCTTCTTGAGGGCCCGGATATAAGGGATGCTGGCGCGGCCGGTGGCGATCGCAACCGCCGGCCAAGGCGGCGCAAAGGCACTCCCGGTCTGCCCGAAGCGTTCGGCCGGGGCAACCGGCCCCCACGGCGCCATCCAACGCCAGGGTCCCGACGGCGCCACATGCTTGACTTGGTAGGCGAGCCCCAGTGCATCGGCGACGCCTTTGGCCTGGACGTCCATCCCCGCCTTGCCGTCGGTGATGACCCAACCCGGCGCGCCCGCGAGGGGCCGTCGGAGGGGCTCTGGGTTGTCGCGACTCTCGAGCATGATCGATTTAGTCGCCCGCACGGACGGCGCTGTCGATGGTCCGTGCCGCCGCAGCGGTCCCCAGCTTGATGCCCGGATGACGCGACGGGCGGTGTTTACCTCGCGCACCGCGCGCAATGTTGCTGCGCAGGCGCTGCCCGATTCATGTCGTTCGTTGCGCAATCTCCTTGGGCGGTTAATCTGACAGCACCTCAGCGCGAGTCGCCCTCAGCCATGGCCCATCGTCTCGACTCCACCGACCGGCGCATCCTCAAGGAGCTGCAGGCCGACGGCCGCGTTACCAACGTGGCGCTGGCCAGCCGGGTCGGCATCACACCGCCGCCGTGCCTGAGGCGGGTTCGGGCGCTGGAGGATGCCGGGTTCATCACCGGCTACCACGCCGAGGTGGACGAAAAGATGTTGGGCTACGCGCTCACCGCCTTCGCCATGGTGGGGCTGCACAGCCAGTCGGAGACCGATCTCAGGGCTTTCGAGAACCGGGTTCTGGCGTGGCCGCTGGTGCGCGAGGCCTACATGCTGTCAGGCGACAGCGACTACATCCTCTCCTGCGTGGCGCCCGACCTGCCGGCCTTTCAGGACTTCGTCACCCGCGAGCTCACGGCTGCGCCCAACGTGGCCACCGTGAAGACCTTCCTCGCGATCCGCCGGGCCAAGCGCCAGCCCGGCGTGCCGATTGTCGGGGAGACGTGAGCGCGGAGCTGCCGGCTCACATGCCTTGCGGCCCGCGCCCGATGGCGGCGATGCCGGTGCGGCTCACCTCGACGAGACCGAGCTCGGTCATGATCTGGATGAACTGCTCGATCTTGCTCGAGCGGCCGGTGATCTCGAACACGAAATGCTCGACAGAGGCGTCGATCACGGAGGCGCGGAAGATCTCGGCAAGCCTGAGCGCCTCGATCCGCTTGTCGCCCTTTCCCGCCACCTTGATCAGCGCCAGCTCGCGCTCCAGCGGCTCGCCCAGCAACGTCAGGTCGACAACACGGTGGACCAGCACCATCCGCTCGAGCTGATGCTTGATCTGCTCGATGACGGCGGGCGTGCCGCGCGTGAGCAACGTGATGCGCGAGAGGTGCTTGTCGTGCTCGGTCTCGGTGACGGTCAGGCTGTCGATGTTATAGCCGCGGGCCGTGAATAGGTTCACGACACGGGCTAGGATTCCCGGCTCGTTGTCGACGAGGACCGACAGCGTGCGCGCCACGATCTCCTGCTTGTTGGCGGGGTCGGGATAGTGCGACTGCTTCTGCGTTTGGGTCATGGCTCGATGTCCAAATGCCGTGAGTGCGGGCGAATGCCGGAACGTTCTCCCCGGTCACACCAGCATCTTGCCTTCCTTGCTGATCGCGCTGCCCACCACCTCGTCGGGCACATCCTCGCCCATGATCATCTCGTTGTGGGCCTTGCCGGACGGAATCATCGGGAAGCAGTTGGCGAGGCTGGCGACACGACAATCGACGATCACCGGCTTCGGCGTCTTGATCATCTCGAGGATGACATCGTCGAGATCGCGCGGCTTTTCACAGCGCAGACCGACGCCGCCGTAGGCTTCCGCCAGCTTCACGAAGTCGGGCAGCGCCTCGGTGTAGCTCTCGGACAGCCGGTTGCCATGGAGAAGCTGCTGCCACTGGCGCACCATGCCCATGTACTGATTGTTGAGAATGAAAACCTTGACCGGCAGCCGGTACTGCACGGCGGTCGACATCTCCTGCATGTTCATCAAGATCGAGGCATCGCCCGCGATGTCGATGACGAGCGACTTGGGATGGGCCATCTGTACGCCGATGGCGGCGGGCAGTCCGTAGCCCATGGTGCCGAGGCCGCCGGACGTCATCCAACGGTTCGGCTCCTCGAAGTGATAGAATTGGGCGGCCCACATCTGGTGCTGGCCGACCTCGGTCGTGATGTAGGTGTCGCGGTCTTTGGTCAGGTCGTAGATGCGCTGGATGGCGTACTGCGGCATGATCACGTCGGTCGCGTTGCGGTAGCTCAGCGACTTGCGGGCGCGCCACTGGTCGATCTCTTTCCACCAAGTGCGATGGGCAGCCTTGTCGAGCTGCGGCGCCTTGGATTTCCACACCCGGATCATGTCCTCGAGCACGTAGGCCGCATCGCCGATGATCGGCACGTGGGCATGCACGTTCTTGTTGATCGAGGACGGGTCGACGTCGATATGGATGCGCTTGGAGCGCGGTGAGAATGCGTCGAGGCGACCGGTGATGCGGTCGTCGAAGCGGGCACCGATCGCGACCATGACGTCGCAATCGTGCATCGCCATGTTGGCCTCGTAGGTGCCGTGCATGCCGAGCATGCCGAGCCACTGCTTGTCGGAGGCCGGATAGGCGCCGAGGCCCATCAGGGTCGCGGTGATCGGATAGCCGGTGAGGCGCACCAGCTCGCGCAGGAGCTGGGCGGCCTTGGGACCGGAGTTGATGACGCCGCCGCCGGTGTAGAAGATCGGCTTCTTGGCCGCAGCGAGCAGCTCGACCGCCTCCCGGACCGCGGGCTGCTCTGGCTTCACGCGCGGCTTGTAGGTTTTGTGGACGATGTTGGACGGCCCGACGTAGTTGCCGGTCGCGAACTGCACATCCTTTGGAATGTCGATCACAACAGGGCCCGGGCGGCCGCTCTTGGCCACATAGAACGCCTCGTGGATGACGCGAGCGAGGTCGTTGACGTTCTTGACGAGCCAGTTGTGCTTCGTGCACGAGCGGGTGATGCCGACGGTGTCGCATTCCTGGAAGGCATCCGAGCCGATGAGATGGGTCGGCACCTGTCCAGTCAGGCAGACGACGGGGATAGAGTCCATCAAGGCGTCGGTGAGGCCGGTGACGGCGTTGGTGGCACCGGGGCCCGAGGTCACCAGAACCACGCCGACCTTGCCGGTCGAGCGCGCATACCCTTCTGCCGCGTGCACCGCGCCGCCCTCCTGGCGAACCAGGATGTGCTTGACCTTTTCCTGCTGGAACAGCTCGTCATAGATCGGCAGTACGGCGCCGCCGGGATAGCCGAACACGAAATCCACGCCCTGATCCTGCAGCGCCTTGATCACCATCTCGGCGCCGGTCATCGTGCGTGCCATGGCCATCGTTCTCCTCGTTTCGTCCGGGCGGATTGCGCGTTGCCCACGCGCGTTCGTCGCGGCGAAGGGCGTCTTGCGCGGCGCGGACCCTATCGACCGAACCATGACCGGTCAAGGCTAAGAATCAATAAACGGAAAGTCACCTTCCTTGATCATTTTCGAATGTTGCTCGTTGATCATTTTCCAAGACATCATATTGCTTTTGGTCCACGTGATTTGCCGCTTGGCGTACTGACGGGTCTCCGCCTTGGCGCGCTCGGCTGCATCGCTCAGGCTAGCTTGCCCGACGAGGTGTCCGAGCAGCGGCGCCACGCCGAGGGCCCGCATGACGGGGAGGTCCGGGTCGAGAGTACGCGCGGCGAGGGCTCGCACTTCCGCCAGCGCGCCGCTGCTCAGCATAGCGTCGAAGCGCGCGTCGCAGCGCCGATAAATCTCGTCCCGAGAGGGGCTCATGACAAGGCGCAGCGTTTGCTCGGCCTCGAGGATGCCGACGCCTGCTTCCCGCTGCCAGTCGCTCAGGGGCCGCCCTGTCGCCTCCAGGACCTCGAGCGCGCGGGTCACACGCTGCGGGTCGCTCGGTGCGAGCCGTTCAGCCGTTGCGGGGTCACGCTCCCGCAGCAGGGCGTGGAGCCGCTGCGGCCCGATGCGCTTGGCCTCGCCGCGCCAACGCTGACGAATCTCATCGGGGATCGGCGGGATCGGCGACAACCCCTCGAGCAGCGCCTTGAAGTACAGGCCCGTGCCGCCAACAAGGATCGGCAGGCGGCCCGAATCCTGCGCAGCCGCGATGGCGGCGGCGGCATCCGTTACGTAGCGGCCGACGGAGTAGGCCTCGGCGCCGTCGACGAAGCCGTAGAGCGCGTGCGGCGCACGGGCAAGATCGGCCTCGCTCGGCCGGGCTGTCAGGATGCGCAGATCGGCGTAGACCTGCATGCTGTCGGCGTTGATCACCGTCCCGTTCCAGCGCTCCGCGAGCGTGAGCGCCAGTCCGGACTTGCCGCTGGCGGTGGGGCCGGCAATCAGGATGGCGGTCGGTCTCGTCATGGCTTGGGTGGTGAGATTGGCGGCTCGCAGGACTGACCGCACATTGGCCCATTCCGGCGTCCGCTGCGATCCCTTCCGAAGGCGGGATTTGCCTCGTGCGGCCAATTCGCGCGGATTTGCCGCCGCTGGCTGGAGAGTCGCCCAGCGCCACAACAACCGGAGTGCCAAACGCCCGGCCGGTTGCTAACACTGGCGGATCAACAGGCCTGGAGTGCTGTCCCATGCCGACACTTGCCCGCCGTGCCTGGGTCCCTGCCGCGGTGGAGGACCTCGTCTCCCGCATGGCGGCCGATGCCGCCACGCAAGGTGCCGATGCCGTCGAGCGGCGGCTGGCGGCGCTCACCGCGCGCAATCGCGAAATTCACGAGGACGACTGCGTCAATCTCAATCCGGCGACCAACACGCCCAATCCCGCCGCGGAAGCCCTCATGGCGGCGGGGCTCGGCAACCGCCCGTCGCTCGGCTATCCCGGCGACAAATACGAGATGGGCCTGGAGGCGATCGAAGAGATCGAGGTGATCGCGGCCGAGCTGGCCGCGGAGGTGTTCGGGGCGAGCTACGCGGAGGTACGGGTCGGCTCCGGAGCGCTGGCCAATCTCTATGCCTTCATGGCGACCTGCCGTCCGGGTGACGCCATCATCGCGCCGCCCGGCGAGATCGGCGGGCATGTCACGCATCACAAGGCAGGTGCGGCCGGGCTCTATGGGGTGGTTACTCACCCCGCTCCGGTCGATGCCGCCTATTATACGGTCGATGTCGGGAAACTGCGGGCGCTCGCCCGCAAGGTGAAGCCCAAGCTCATCACCATCGGCGGCAGCCTGAACCTTCTGCCGCATCCAGTGGCGGAAATCCGCAAGATCGCCGACGAGGTTGGCGCCGTCCTGCTCTACGACGCTGCGCACATGTCGGGGCCGATCGCGGGCAAGGCGTGGCAGCAGCCGCTCGCGGAGGGCGCCCACCTGATAACCATGAGCACGTACAAGAGCCTCGGCGGGCCGCCTTCCGGGCTCATCGTCACCAACGACGCGCGGCTCGCCGAGCGGCTCGATCGCATCGCCTACCCGGGCCTGACCGCCAACTTCGACGTCGGCAAGACGGCGGCACTCGCAATGACGCTGCTCGACTGGAAGGCCCATGGCGCCGCCTACGGCGCCGCGATGGTCGGTACGGCCGCCGCCTTCGCGAAGGCACTCGACGCCGAGGGACTGCCCGTTCACGGCGCCTCGTTTGGGTTCACGCGGTCGCATCAAGTCGCGCTCGAAGCGGCTCGCTGGGGCGGCGGGCAGGCCGCGGCCAAGCGCCTGCGGCGTGGGCATATCCTGGCCTGCGGCATCGGTCTGCCGATCGCGCCCGTCACCGATGACACGAATGGGCTGCGCTTGGGCACCAATGAGGTCGTGCGCTGGGGTGCGGGGCCGGGCGACATGCCGGAGCTTGCACGCCTGGTCGCGCGCGTGCTCGCCGGCAACGAGGAGCCCGAAGCGGTGGCCGCCGACGTGTCCGCCTTCCGCCGGCGGTTCAAGCAGCTTCACTACGTGCGGCTGACCAACGACGTGACACAACTCTAAGATCCGCATGTCCCGTTTCGTACTCGTCTTGACCAGCGCGCCGGCGCGACCCGCCGTCACCGATGCCGTTGCCGACCTCGCATGGGCCGCGATCCCGGAGGGCCAGCGGCGCGCGCGCACCTGGCTGTCTCCAGGGGAGGCCTGGCAGGGGTGCTTCGAGGACGATACGGAGCCGGCCGCTCGTGCGGCTGATGTCCGGCGTGCTCTCGCTGGCACGGCGGTGGATGTCAACGTCGTCGCCGATGGGCCCGAGCGCCGCAAGCGGCTGCTTGTCGCCGACATGGATTCGACGATCATCCAGCAGGAGTGCATCGACGAGATCGCCGACTTCGCCGGGGTCAAGCCGCACGTCGCCGCGATCACCGAGCGGGCGATGCGCGGCGAGCTCGATTTCGCGGCCGCGCTGCGCGAGCGGGTCGCTCTGCTCGCCGGACTCGGGGCGGACGTGCTCGATCGGGTGTTCACAGAGCGCATCCGGCTGATGCCGGGCGCTCGGACGCTGGTGATGACGATGCGCCGCACCGGCGCCGCAACGGCCCTGGTCTCCGGCGGCTTCGATTTTTTTACCAGCCGGGTGGCCGCGCTGGCCGGCTTCGAAAGCAACCAGGCCAACGTGCTCGAGGTCGCGGACGGCCGTCTGGCGGGGACGGTGCGTGAGCCCATTCTCGGCCGGGACGCCAAGCTCGCCGCGCTCGAACGGCTCCGGCAAACTCAGGGCCTCGCGCCGGCGTCGACCATGGCGGTCGGTGACGGGGCGAACGACCTCGCGATGCTCGGGGCAGCGGGGATCGGCGTCGCCTATCGCGCCAAGCCGATCGTGGCGGAGCAGGCGCACGCCGCGATCACGCATGGCGATCTCACCGCGCTGCTCTACCTGCAGGGCTACGCCAAGAGCGAGTTCACTGCGTAAGCCTCGCCTCGCGTCTATTCGCGCGACAGGCGACGCCAGTAGCCGCGAGCCGCGTCACGCATGCGGCGCGCAGCCTCCTCGAGGCGAGGCTTGAGAATGGTCCAGGTATCTCTCGTCGACCGCCGGACGCGCTCCTTGACGATACGGCCGTAGCGCCAGGGCCATGACGCGCGGATGCGGGCAAAGATGGCGTCATGCCATGGGACGATGACGTCGTGCACTCGGGCAAACCAGCCGATGCGCATCAGGGCCGGACGGGTCAAGATGAAGATGCGCGCCACCAGGGCGGTGCCGAACACCTTGGCCGCCACGAACAAGATTCCGGCAAGGGCGGCCTGTCCCTTGGCTACCAGATACACCGCCGCCAGCTTGAGCGGCAGGAACAGAAGCGACGGCAGAGCAAATACACACAGGGCGGCGTACGGCGGCAGGCTTTCGATGCCCTCCTCCATCCGCTCCCAAATGCGAAACCGCCGGAGTCGGCCGAGCAGAGCAGCTAGCGGACGCCAGCCCCACTCCTCGAACAGAAGGATGAGAGCCAGGAGGAGTTGGAACAACCCTATCAAGGCTCTGCGCATGATCCGCCACGCGGCGCGGGGCCATCCATCGTTGCCTGGCTCGGTCATGCCCTTCCTGCCCTTGTGGCGTGCCGCTTCACGCCGCGGCGTCCGGGCATCGTCTTTAGCGCGCCGCAGCCATCCCGGCCAACGACCTCACGTAGGAGGCGGTGGATGGGGACGGGCCCCACACGACCCTATTTCCGAGACCAGGGATCGTAGGTGCCGAAATTCCAGACGTAGCCTTCCGGATCGCGGCAGGTATAGCCTCGGCCGCCGTGGCTCTCATCCTTGATGTCGATGATGATGCGGGCCCCGGCCGCCCTGGCGCGCTGATAGTGTGCGTCGGCCTCGGCAACGACGACATAAGGGGTCTGGGTCTGCGCGCCGCCGATCTCATCGGGGTACTTCAGCAGCTTGCCGTACGCATTGTCGTGACGCGACCCCAGCATGATCATGGCGTCGCCAAGCGTCAGCTCGGCGTGGGCGACCGTGCCGTTGGGCCCGGGGACAACCAGATGGCGCGTGAAGCCGAAGGCGTGGCACAGCCACTCTATGGCGGCGGGAGCATCGCGGTAGCACAGGCAGGGAATGATGGCGGCGCGGCTCTGGGTCTTCGTCATCTCACTGGCTCCGTAAATCTCGTGCTGACGCCCTAACCAACGCGCGAGAGCGGCTCTGGGTTACGCCGGATCAGAGAGTAACCCGGTCCGCCGGAGGGAGGACGCCCGCCCGCTCGGCTTCCTCGAGGGTGCGCGCAAGCTCCTCGCGCGCTTTTTCTGCTTCGCGCTGGCGGCTCCACAGCCCCGCATAGAGCCCGTTTCTCGCCATCAGCTCGGCGTGCGTCCCCTGCTCGGCCACGCGCCCGCGCTCCAGCACGAGAATGCTGTCGGCATGGACGATCGTCGACAGCCGGTGGGCGATGACGAGGCTCGTGCGGTTGCGGGCGACGCGGTCGAGCGCGTCCTGGATCTCCTTCTCGGTGTGGCTGTCGAGGGCGCTGGTCGCCTCGTCGAGCACCAGGATGGGCGGCCCCTTGAGGATCGTGCGGGCGATCGCGACGCGTTGCTTCTCGCCGCCGGACAGCTTCAAGCCGCGCTCGCCGACCATCGTGCGATAGCCGAGCGGCAGCGCCCGAATGAAGGTGTCGATCTGAGCCAGCCGCGCTGCCTCGTAAATCTCCTCGTCGGTCGCGTCGGGGCGGCCATAGCGAATGTTGTAGAGGATCGTGTCGTTGAACAGCACGGTGTCCTGCGGAACGACGCCGATCGCGGCCCTCAGGCTCTTCTGCGTGACGTCTCGGATGTCCTGCCCGTCGATCGTCACCCGCCCCGCAGAAATGTCGTAGAACCGGAAGAGGATGCGGCTGATCGTCGATTTGCCGGCGCCGGAGGGCCCGACGATGGCCAACATCTTACCGGCTGGGATCTCGAAGGAGACGTCGTGCAAGATCTGTCGGTCGGACTCGTAGGCAAAGCTGACGTTTTCGAAACGGATGGCGCCGTGGGCCACCGCCAGCGGTTTGGCGTTGGGGCTGTCCTTGATCTCGGGCCGCTCCGACAGGAGCGCGAACATCGTTTCCAGGTCGACGAGACCCTGCTTGATCTCGCGGTACACCATGCCCATGAAATTGAGCGGCATGTAGAGCTGGATCATCAGGGCGTTGATCATCACGAAGTCGCCGACCGTGTGCGTCCCGGCGGCGATGCCGCGTGCGGTCATCCACATCGCCACGGTCATTCCGATGGTGAAAATGATCGCCTGTCCGGAATTGAGAACGGCCAGCGAGTAGTATGTCTTGATCGCGGCCCGCTCGTAGCGGGCCATGGACGCATCGAAGCGGCGAACCTCGAGCTCCTCGTTGCCGAAGTACTTGACGGTCTCGAAGTTGAGCAGGCTGTCGATCGCCTTGGTGTTGGCGTCGGTGTCGCTGTCGTTCATCTCGCGGCGTAACGCGATGCGCCATTCGCTCGCGGCGAACGTGAACCACATATAGGCCACGACCGTGACGAGGATGACGAGCACATAGATCCAGTTGAAGTAGTAGAGCAGCATCGCGCACATCAAGATCAGCTCGAGCGCGGTGGGGATCACGTTGAGAATGCCCATGCGGACAATGAGCTCGATGCCGCGGGTGCCGCGCTCGATGACGCGAGAGAGACCGCCGGTGCGCCGCTCCAGATGAAAGCGCAGGCTGAGCCGGTGAAGGTGCTGGAAGGTGCGGTTGTTGATCTCCCGGACGGCGTGCTGGGCGACCTTGGTGAAAAACACGTCGCGGATCTGGCTCAGCACCATCATCATCACGCGGCCTACGCCGTAGGCCAGAATCCAGCCGGTGACCACGAGGCCCAGGGTTTGTCCGGTCTGAGCGAGGCCGCCCTGGGCACCATGCGCGGTGAGCCAGTCGGTCGCCTCCTTGAAGAAGACGGGAACCGCGACCGTGACGATCTTGGCCACCACCAGAACGAGGAATGCAGCAACGACGCGGATGCGCAGATCGGGCCGGCCGGCTGGCCAGACAAACGGCATGAGACCCTTGAGCACCGTTCCATGTTCGGCCCTGTTGGACCCGGTGAACATGCTGGGGGCCTCGTTCTCCGCGACCGGTTTGCTCGCCTCTTGCACTGCCATTCAGGGCATCCTCAGCTCAACATGCACCGGCGCATCACCTGCCCAGCCTCGCAGGCGGACTTACACCGGGCTGGGTGCGCGGCACCCGAGCGGCGTTTTCCAGCGCCGATAGGCGCGCAAGTCAAGCAGATCGCGGCCGATTGATGCGCTGCAAAATCGCGACACGAGTGGATTGCAGGCGCTTACACGGCCCCCATCCGCTTGCGAAGGCAGCGGAAGAAGGCCTTGATTTCAGGGATCATGCGCGTCCTGGTGTAGTGGTCGACACGGTATCCCAACGTGCTGACGCTGTAGCCCAATGACATGCGATAGGGATCGCCGCCCGCAGCCCATCTGGCCGGAGCTCGCTCGCGGACTCGCTGCGAAACGGCAGGCGGACCGCTCGGGCGACGTGCACCAAGCGCCATGCGGCCCGGTTTTTGTACATCGGCGGGGCTTTGCAGCGTATCGCGCCTTTGGCTGCGGGCCGCCGTCACCGGCGCGCGATCGATGGGAGGCTGAGCTGCCGGCTGACCAGACTTTCTCTGCGGCTCGCTGAGCGTGACCCTGGCCGCGCTTTCCCTGGTTGCTTCCTTCCGGGCGGCCTCCGTCTTGGCCGCCTCTTGGGCAGCGGCCAATCGTGCGGCGTCCGCGCGCTCGCGTTCCTTGACCCGCACGGCCTCCTGCTCGGCCTTGCGGCGTTCCTCCGCCGCGCGTGCCTCGGCCAAACGGATCTGCTCGACACGCGCCGCCTCGGCCCGGCGCTGCTCCTCCGCCTTGCGGGCCTGCTCGGCCCGAGCAGCCGTCTCTGCAGCGGCTTTCTGCCGTTCCACGGTACGCCGCGTCTCTTCTGCCGCCCTGCTCTCGGCCTCGCGCGCGACTTGGGCCGCCTTCAGCTCGGCGAGACGGCGCTGCTCCGCCTCGCGCACGGCCGCAGCGGCCTTCTCTGCTGCGATCCGATCCAGCTCGCGCTTGTCGGCCGCACGCTTGTCCTCGGCGGTGCGGGCATCGACGGCACGCCGGACCTCCTCGGCCGCCCTGGCCTCGGCCTCGCGCGCGGCTTGGGCCGCCTTCAGCTCGGCGAGGCGGCGCTGCTCCGTCTGGCGCACGGTGGCCTCGGCCTTCTCTGCCGCAATCCGATCCTGCTCGCGCTTGTCGGCCGCACGCTTGTCCTCGGCGGCACGCGCGTTCGAGATCCGCTGCTCCTCGGCGGTGCGCGCCCGCTCGGCCCGAACCGCCTCGTCGGCGGCTTTTTGCGTTTCGGCGGCCCGCTGCCGGATGACTTGCACCTCCTCTGCAACCTTGCGTTCGGCCTCACGCGCGGCCTGGGCCGTCTTCTCGGCCGCGACCCGGTCCTGCTCGCGCTTGTCCTCGACGGCACGGACGTTTGCAACGCGTTGCTCCTCGAGCCGGTTGATGTCCTGGGCGCGATGCTCCTGGCCCGTCGCCGCGGCAGTATCGATGCGAGCTGCCGGGGCGCCTTTGGCTGGGGCATCGCCCAGGCGGCGTGCTTCGGCGGCGCGACGATCCGCATCGGCCTGACGCAGCGCCTGCTCCGTTGCCTGGTCCGCTGGCGCCGACTGTGCGGTGCGCGACGGCTCGGCCGGGCGCTCGAGCTGACGGATCACGATGCTCTGGTAGGATTGTTGCGCCTGCTCAAGCCAGCGCCAGAGGATTGCGCGCAGCCCGGTGGCCTGGTCGGTGGGGACGTCGGTCTTGCGTCCGGGATCGTGAACTTCGGCGAAACGCGTCTCGGGCGGGCGCGGTACGATCCGATCGAACTGTCCGCTGGCCGCTTCCGCCAGCCGTTCCGCTTGAGCGCGTGCCCCATCCGTTCCGGCCTCGTCGCCAACCATAAGGGTGCCGGCGAACCCCCGGGGGATTGAAATGCGGACCCCCGGACCCAAGATGATTCCGTCCTGGCCTGCTGGCTGGCCAACTGGGCCGGTGGCGATTGTCAGGGTGTGGTCGCCGACAATCGGGCCGCGGCGCGTATGCGCTACCCACGCGCCTGCGGCGTCACCGATCGCCTCCGCGAGACCGCGGCCGTTGGAGGTGACGACCACCCGGGTAGCTGGCGCGCCGCGGCCCTCGAAGGTAGCCGTGCCGTCCGCGTGGATCATGAGCCGCGTGAGCGTCGGCCCCTCCGGAGCGGGCGGCTTGCGGCGCGCGGTTTGGGCCGATCGTGTGGAATCACCCACGATCTCGCCCTGAGCGGCCGGCAAAAGGAGAGCCATGGCGACCGCTCCCACGCAGCCGGCCATTCCCAAGCGGATCTTGCGGCGCGGAGCCCTGCGCCGGCCAAGACCGAAACCTTTGAGTTGAGTGAGCAACATAGCAATGAGAATAATCGCAACCGGCACACGCGGCCACGCAGATACCCTTGTTCGGCGCAACGCCGAAACAGACTGTGGCTCGCATGCCGCAATTCGGCTGTCGGGGGGTCTTAAGCTCGTCCCATGAAACACAATGGAACCGACACATCGATCGGGCATGCTGACTGTGTGAAAACACCGATTCTTGCCGGCGACATGCAGCAACTCACCCCGATTACCTCCCCCAACGCGACTTTGCGCAGCGTGTGCGTCTATTGCGGCTCGGGAAGCGGCAACAACCCCGCCTATACCGAGGCTGCGCGCGCGCTCGGCCGCGATCTGGCAACCCGCGGCGTCAGCCTGGTCTACGGAGGCGGCAGCCTCGGCCTCATGGGCGAAGTTGCGAAGGCGACGCTCGCGCACGGCGGCCACGTCACCGGCATTATCCCGGGATTTCTCTCCGGCAAGGAGAAGATGCTGCGCGATGTGAACGAGCTGATCGTCACGGAGGATATGCACCAGCGCAAGATGCTGATGTTCCAGAAGTCGGATGCGTTCATCGCGCTGCCGGGCGGCATCGGCACGCTGGAGGAGCTCGTCGAGCAGCTTACCTGGTCACAGCTTGGGCGCCACACCAAGCCGGTGGTTCTCGCCAACATCGATGGCTTCTGGACGCCTTTCCTCAAGCTCCTGGAGCATATGCGGAGCGAGACGTTCATCCGGGATGGGCTGCACGTGCGCTTTCTGGTGATTGACCGCGCAGAGAAGATTCTGCCGGCGGTGATCGCCGCGACCAGCGCGGATGCCAGTGCGGTCGATCCGGTGCTTACGGCACGTTTTTGATCGCGGACCAGTCCTTGCGCGTGTTCACCGTTGGCGGGCGCGCTCAGCGCGACTATTGTCGCTTGAGCGCGTGCGCGGCTGTGCGCGCCCAAGGGAGGGGCTGCTGTGATTCCGCTGCTCGATGCGGAGGCGCGCAAGACGCACAAGCAGGACAACGATGTGCACTCCGCGCTGCTGCTCGGAGGGCTGGCGGCGCTGCTCGGGCTCTCGATGTGGCTGCTGGCGGGCTGGCTGGGCGTGCTGTGGGCGGCCACGGCGGTGGCGATCGTCTTCGCTGTGGTACCGCGCGTTCCGCCTGAAACCGTCATGCGCATGTACCGTGCGCGCGAGGTCAGCGATCAGTGGGGCGGACAGCTCGCGAGTATCCTGGACACCCTCACCGAGCGGGCCGAACTCAAGCACCGGCCGCGGCTCTACGTGGTACCGAGCATGACGCTCAACGCGTTCGCGACCGGATCGCGCGACCATGCCGCCATCGCGATCACGGAGGGCTTGGTTCGCCGTCTCTCGATGCGCGAGATCGCCGGCGTCGTCGCCCACGAGATCAGCCACATCCGCAACAACGACCTGTGGGTGATGGGCCTCGCCGACGTGATCAGCCGCCTGACGCAAGGGCTCGCCTACGTCGCGGTCTTCCTGGCGGCGATGAACGTCTTCGGCATGTTCTCGGGCGAGCGCTACGCCTCGTGGGGTGCGATTCTGCTGTTCTATCTGGCGCCGACGCTATCGAGCCTACTGCAACTCGGCCTGTCGCGGGCGCGCGAGTACGATGCCGACCTGGAAGGCGCCATGCTGACGGGCGATCCGCGCGGCCTGGCCTCGGCACTGCGGCAGCTCGAACAGCACACGGGCAATTTCTGGGAAGACCTGATGTTTCCGGTGCCTGGCCGCCGTGTGCCGCAACCCTCGGTGCTGCGCTCGCACCCCGACACCACCGACCGCATCGAGCGCCTGCTGGCGCTGGAGGGACGGCCGACGCAACCGCCGATCCTGGTGGTTGAGCAGCCGATGATCTCCATGCTCGGGGCAGGGCCCATCGAGATGCGCCCGCGCTACCGCTTTCCCGGCCTGTGGTACTGACGTGATTGCGGTCGCGCGGCGATGAGTGCTCCCTTCACTTCCGCCGATGAGCTGGTCCATCGCGTCGTCGGCGGCGAGCGGCGCGCCATCGCCGCGGCGATGACGGAGCTCGAGCGGCTCGGCCCCGGTGCGCCGGCGCTGCTGGCGGCGCTGACGCCGCATCTCAAGGGAGCACTGGTGGCTGGCTTCACCGGTCCGCCGGGCGCGGGCAAGTCCACGCTCGTCAATGCGTGCGTCGCCAACGTGCGGGCGGCCGGCGCCACAGTCGGCGTGATCGCGGTCGATCCGTCGAGCCCGGTGTCGGGGGGCGCCATCCTCGGCGACCGGGTGCGCATGACCGCCGCACTCGACGACGACGGCGTGTTCGTGCGTTCACTGGCCTCGCGCGGACACCTGGGCGGCCTGTCGCCGGCCGCCGTCCGCATGATCGACGTGCTCGACGCCGCGGGCTTCGATCTCATCCTGCTGGAGACGGTCGGCACGGGGCAGTCGGAGATCGACGTCGCAGAGGTGGCCGATGTCCGCGTCGTCGTCACCGCGCCGGGGCTCGGCGACGATATTCAGGCCATGAAGGCCGGGCTGCTCGAGATTGCCGACATCCTGGTCGTCAACAAGGGCGATCGCGAAGGCGCCACGGCGACGCTGCAGCAGCTCGCAGGCGCCCTGTCGATCCGTGCTGGGACACGGCCTTCGGTGCCGGTGCTCAAGACGACGGCGACAGCGGGTGACGGTGTGGCGGAGCTGACCCAGCACATTCAGCGCGCCGGACAGCAGGGGCTCGCAGCCAGCCTCGACGAGCGGCGGCGGCGGCGCGCGCGCTACCTCATCGCGCGGGCCGCATCCGAGCTGATCGCGAAGCGGGTGAAGGAGGGCGCCGGCGGCGCGACCGATGCCCTCGCCGACCAGGTGCTCGCCTGCACGCTCGATCCGTTGACCGCCGCGCGGCGGCTGATCGGTCCGTAGACCGGACGAGACTATATGGCGGCGCCGTCGCGCCAGAGCTTGTAGTTGATCGAGTCGATCAGCGCCTCGAAGCTCGCATCGATGATGTTGGGCGATACTCCGACGGTGAACCAGCGCTCGCCAGTCGCCCTATCGTGGCTCTCGACCAGAACGCGAGTGATCGCTTCGGTTCCGCCGGTCAGGATACGCACCTTGTAGTCGACCAGCTCGACGTCGGCGATGTGCTTTTGAAACCGGCCGAGGTCCTTGCGCAGCGCCTGGTCGAGCGCGTTGACCGGGCCGTTGCCCTCGGCGACCGACCACAGCGGCTGGTCCTCGCCGGCGAGATAAACCTTGACGGTGGCTTCCGAGACGGTGACGAGGCGGCCCAGCGCGTTATGGCGCTTTTCCACCATCACGCGGAAGCTGTCGACGGAGAAATAGCGCGGCAGGTCGCCGAGCAGACGGTGGGCCAACAGCTCGAACGAGGCGTCCGCGCCCTCGTAGGCATAGCCTGCCGCCTCGCGGCTCTTGACCTCGTCGAGCAGGCGGGTGACCCGGGGGTCGTCCTTGGGGATCGCCAGCCCCATGCGCTCCAGCTCATGGAGGATGTTCGACTTGCCGGCCTGATCGGAGACCAGTACGCGGCGACGGTTGCCGACCAAGTCCGGCCTCACGTGCTCGTAGGTCTCGGGCTCCTTGAGAATGGCGGAGGCGTGGATGCCGGCCTTGGTGGCGAAGGCGGCCTCTCCGACGTAAGGCGCCTGGCGATTGGGCGCACGGTTCAGAATCTCGTCGAGCACGCGACTGGCATGGGAGAGGCGGACCAGACGATCGGGCGTAACGCCGGTCTCGAAGTGGTCGGCGAACTCGCTCTTCAGCAGCAGCGTCGGGATGATCGAGGTCAGGTTGGCATTGCCGCAGCGCTCGCCAAGGCCGTTGAGCGTGCCTTGGATCTGGCGGCAGCCGGCGCGCACGGCCGCCAGCGTGTTGGCGACGGCGTTCTCGGTGTCGTTGTGGGTGTGGATGCCGAGATGCGAGCCGGGGATGACGCCGGCCACGTCCCTGACGATGCGCTCAATCTCGTGAGGCAGGGTGCCGCCGTTGGTGTCGCAGAGCACGACCCAACGGGCGCCGGCTTCGTGGGCAGTGCGCGCAACCTCGAGGGCATAGGCCCGGTTGCCCTTGTAGCCGTCGAAGAAGTGCTCGCAGTCGATCATCGCCTCGCGGCCGGCCGCGCGAACGGCGGCGACGCTCTCGGCGACGCCCGCCAGGTTCTCATCGTTGGTGATGCCGAGGGCGACGCGGACATGATAGTCCCACGCCTTAGCGACGAGACAGACTGCATCCGCCTCGGCCTGCACCACCGCCTGGAAGCCCGGATCGTTGGCGACCGAGCGGCCGGAGCGCTTGGTCATGCCGAAGGCGGTGAAGGTCGCGGATTTCAACCTGGGCTTCTTGGCGAACAGTGCCGTGTCGGTGGCGTTGGCACCGGGATAGCCGCCCTCGATATAATCGAGGCCCAACTCGTCGAGCACGTCGACGATCCGCCGCTTGTCCTCGACCGAGAAATCGACGCCGGTCGTTTGGGCGCCGTCGCGCAGCGTGGTGTCGAAGAGGTAAAGACGTTGTTTGGTGGGCGCGGCCATTACAGAAATCCGAGGAAGCGTAGCGCGAAATAGATGGCGGCGAAGACCACCATGATTTTGAGAGCGGGGTAGTAGAGCGGGTGCTGGCGGAACGGCGGACGGGCGTTGGGGTCGGTCATCGCTTGACCTCCCAGGTCGTCACGATCTCGCCGGTCGCGGGGTCCTTGGCATCCTTGAGCTGAATGCCCATGGCCGCGAGTTCATCGCGAATGCGGTCGGACTCTTTGAAGTCCTTGGCCCTGCGAGCAGCGAGGCGCGCAGCGATGAGCGCATTCACTTTCGCATCGTCGATCGCTATCGCGGTCGGCCGCCAAGCCTTCCAGTGCTCGGCCCCGGATTGCAACAGACCCATTAGTCCGGCGGAGGCTTTGAGGCAGGCAGCCGCGGCCTTGACACCCTTGGCGGCCTCCGAGCGCAAGGCATGCAGAGCGGCCATCGCCTGGGGCGTGTTGAGGTCGTCCGCCAGCGCCTCGAGCACATCGGCGCACAGTGGCGAACCGTCGGCCGCATCGGCGGTCAGGTCGTACCAGTGATCCAGCGTGCGACGGGCCTCGATCAGGCCCTTTTCCGTCCAATTGATCGGCTGGCGATAGTGCGTTGACAGCATGGCGAGACGCAGCGCTTCGCCCGGCCACTCCTGCAGGAGCTCGTTGATCGTTACGAAATTCCCGAGGGACTTGGACATCTTCTCCCCCTCGACCTGCAGGAAGCCGTTGTGCATCCAGGTGCGGGCCATCACTGGCGTGCCATGCGCGCAGCGGCTCTGAGCGACCTCGTTCTCGTGGTGGGGGAAGACGAGATCGATGCCGCCGCCGTGGATGTCGAATACGGGCCCCAAATGTTTCTCGGACATCGCCGAGCACTCGATGTGCCAGCCCGGGCGACCCGGAGCCGCGATGCCAACCGGTGACGGCCATGCCGGCTCACCCGGCTTCGAGGGCTTCCACAGCACGAAGTCCATCGGCCCCTTCTTGTAGGGCGCGACGTCGACGCGGGCGCCGGCCTCCATCTCCTCCAGGGAGCGATTGGAGAGCCGCCCGTAGTCCGGCATCGATTGCACGTCGAACAGCACGTGATCCTGCGCGATGTAGGCATGGCCATTGGCGACCAAAGCCTCGATAAGCCGCTTCATCTCCTCGATGTGCTCGGTGGCGCGCGGCTCGACCGTCGGCGGCAGGACGCCGAGTGCGGCGATATCGGCGTGGAACTGAGCTTCCGTCTTGGTGGTGACCTGGCGGATTGCCTCGTTCAGCGGCAGACCCGGGTATTCCTCGGCCGCCCGCGCGTTGATCTTGTCGTCGACGTCGGTGATGTTGCGGGCATAGGTGACATGCTCCGGCCCATAGATGTGCCGGAGCAACCGGAACAGCACGTCGAACACGATGACGGGCCGCGCGTTGCCGATGTGGGCATAGTCGTAGACGGTCGGCCCGCACACATACATGCGCACGTTGGCGGGATCGAGGGGCGCGAAGTCCTCTTTCCGCCGCGTCAACGTATTGTAAAGTTTGAGTGTCACGTCGAAGACCCCCTAGCCGGCTGGCGGGGCTTCAAATCTCTGACGTATCAGGAAAGAAAGCGGCCGCGCGCCAGCGGATGAGCTAGCCCGAAATAATAATGCCGCAACAAATGTTGACGGTCGGTGTGCGCGTGGTCCGGTTCATGGCGCTCCTTATGGGCTCAGCCCCGCCGTATCGTCAAGCCGCGTCCGCGTGGCTGGCGCGCCTCACGGCTGTGCATGACCCCACCTGCCGCATTTGCGCTGCATTGACCCCCTACCCCACGGTCACCATAATCCCGGCGCAAATTGCCAAGCCGAATCTGTCGGCTACCCGGTATCGTATGGGGCATATGACGCAGCCGCCTGTCCGCTCTCAGCCATCCAAGCCCAGCCATCGCCGGCTGCGGGTGGCCAGTATTGCCGCGCTACTGGCCTTGGCTGCGACCGGTCCGGCGCTGGCCCAGGGATGGCCCTGGAACTGGGGCTGGGGACAACAGCAGCAACCGCCGCAGCCGCGCGAGCCTGTCTACCGCGGCCCTCCCGGCCAGCAGCCGCAACAGTACCCGCCGGGGCAGATCAATCCGCAGCAAGGCTATCCGCAGCAGCAAGGCGCGATGCCCGGCGGCCGATCGCCGTTATGCTTGCAGCTCGAGCAGCGGCTTGCGCAGGAGGTCAACCGCGGATCGCAATCGCGCGATGTGCTGCCCAAGCTCGAGGCCGACATCCGCCAGACCGACCGGGCCTATCAGCAGGGTGAGGCGCAGCTCCAGCGCAACGACTGCTACGAATATTTCCTATTCTCCAAGACCCTCCGGCGCACCCGGGCGTGCGTCGACCTCGCGGGTCAAGTCGAGGCCGCGCGGCGACGCCTGACCGACCTCGAGGCGCAGCGCCAGCAATTCACCTCGTCAGGATCGCGATCCTACCAGGACGACATTATTCGGGAGCTCGCCCGCAACGGCTGCGGCGCGACCTATCAGCAGCATGCCGCGCGGATCAATCCCAATCCCTTCTCGGCGATCTGGCAGGACGAGGACAGCGGCGGCGGCTACAACGGCGGGCAGTTCGGTTCGCTGCCGTTCGCAACCTACCGCACGATCTGCGTGCGGTTGTGCGACGGGTACTACTTCCCGGTCAGCTTTTCGACGCTGCCCAATCATTTCGACCGCGACGCCAACGAATGCCAGTCGAAGTGCGCGGCGCCCGCCGAGCTCTACTATCACCAGAACCCGGGCGGCGCGGTGGAGCAAGCGATGTCGTACAAGGGCCAGCAGCCCTACACGGCTCTCAAGTCGGCGTTCCGCTACCGCAAGGAATTCATCCAGGGCTGCTCGTGCAAGCAGGCCGAGTATGTCCCGCAGCAGGGCGCCCCTCCCGACAAGCGGGCGGATGCGGCGCCTATGCCGGCGCCTGTTCAGCAGCCGCGCCGGTAGACGGCCCTGCCCGTCGCTTTGCCTTTGCCTGATTGGCGTGTGCCACCCCGTACGCGCCCCTGTCGCCGGTCCCGAGGGTCGGCTGGATTTGCTTTCGCCGGATCAGCCGAGGTAGTCTGCCGCCAGGGGCGACTGGTGAGCGGGAGGCGGCTCTCAGCACGCCGACATCAGCGGGCGAAAGTTGTGCATCCTTTTAGGATTTGCGCGATCATGTCCGGATTGGCCTCACTCGCCGCGTTCGATATTGCCCAGGCCGCCGAGATCCGGACGGTCGGCATCGATGACCTGTCGACCGTGCGCTACATCCACTCGTCAGCCTTCCGGATGCTCGCATCGGCGCATGTCTCGGAACGCGAGATCGAGGCCTTCACGGACCATGTCTATTCACCGGCCTACACTGATGCTCTCGTCGATGCCCAGCGCAACGGCCAGCTCTACGGCGCATGGCTCGGGTCCGAGTTGATCGGGACCGCCGGCTGGTCACCGGCGGACGATGCCGGCGTGCTGGCCCGCGTGCGCTCCGTCTATGTCCGGCCGCTGTTCAGTGGGCTCGGACTCGGCAGCCGGCTCGTCCAGGCAACGGAAGACCACGCGCGCCACGCCGGTTTTGACGCCTACGTGATCCGTGCGGGAATTCACACGGTGCCGTTCTTCAGCCAGCTCGGCTACCAGATCACCTCGCACGGCGTGCAGGCGCTGGGAGGCAAGGTGTCGCTGCCGGTTGCGTTCATGCGCAAGGCGGGCGCCGCCATTGCGCTCCGGCCGCCACTGCCCGGGCACCTGCATTGAGCGTCAGGCGGTGGCTCCGCGCAGGCGTGCCGCCGCCTTGTCAGGCCCGATGAGTGGCAGCAGCGCCTTGAGCTCGGGGCCGTTCTCCTGGCCGGTCAGCGCTAGCCGCAACGGATGAAAGAGCGCCCTGCCCTTGGCGCCCGTGGCTGCCTTGATGGCCGACGTCCACTGCCCCCAGGTCTCGCCACCCCACGGCGCGGGCGGCAACAGCTCGGCCGCCTTGCTGCAGAGTGCGGCATCCTCGATGATCGGACGCACGGAGCCGGCGACGACCGTCCACCACCTCGAAATGTCGGCAAACACGTTGAGATTGCCGCGCACGGCCTCCCAGAAGGCCGCACCCCCGCCAATGCCCAAATCCTTGAGCCGGCCGGTCACAGCCGTGTAGGGCATTCCGTGCAGAAGGCGGGCGTTGATTGCCTTGAGCTCGTCGAGATCGAAGCGGCCGGGCGCGCGCGAGAGCTTGCCCAGGTCGAACATCGCCGCCAGCTCGTCGAGCGTCTGATGGGCACCGATTGCATCGGAGGTGCCGAGCAGTGCGGCGTGGCTGGCGATCGCCATCGGCTCGAGCCCCGCGTCGCGCAGGCTCGCCACGGACAGGTGGCCGAGGCGCTTGGACAGCGCGGCGCCGTCCGCGCCAATCAGCAGGCTGTGGTGGGCAAAGGCCGGCGGCATGGCGCCGACCGCCTCGAAAATCTGAACTTGCACGCCGGTATTGGTGACGTGGTCCTCGCCGCGAATGACGTGGGTGATGCCGAAGTCGGCATCGTCTACAACGCTGGTGAACGTGTAAAGAAAGCTGCCGTCGGCGCGGATCAGGACGGGATCGGAGAGCGAGCCGACGTCCACCACCTGGTCGCCGCGCACCAGATCGACCCAATCGACGAGCGTCGGCAACGGATTGAGGGGATCGCCGGTTTCGGTGTTCGCGAGCCGGAATCGCCAGTGCGGCCGGCGGCCCTCCGCCTCGAAACGCCGGCGTTCGGCATCGTCGAGCTTCAGGGCGGCGCGGTCGTAGATGGGCGGCAGGCCGCGCGCGAGCTGGCGCTTGCGGCGGCGCTCCAACTCGTCCTCAGTCTCGTAGCAGGGGTACAGCCGGCTAGCCCGCTTCAGTGCGTCCGCCACGGCGACATACCGTTCCGTGCGGGTGGACTGGCGCTCCTCGCGGGCCCAATGGAGGCCGAGCCAAGACAAATCCTCGCGGATGGCGGCGGCGAACTCTTCGGTCGAACGCTCGCGGTCGGTGTCGTCGAGGCGCAGCAGGACGTCGCCGCCATGCTTGCGCGCAAACAGCCAATTGAGGATGGCGGTGCGAACGTTGCCGATATGAAGCCGGCCAGTGGGGCTCGGCGCAAAACGGACGATGGGGGTCATCTCAAGTCTGGCGCTCCGGCCACATAGAGTTGGCGGCAACCTAGCGCGCCGGCCGAGGAACTCAAGCCGTGCGGATGTCACCCTTTTCAGACCCGACTATGACACCTCGCCGCCATCGGCACGAGGCGCGACGACGCGCGGCGCTGAGCTGCGGGATTTCGGCTCCGGCGGCGGCGCCGGATCCTCGCGGAACTTGTTGGTGATCGGATAGCGGCGATCGCGCCCGAAGTTGCGCGAGGAGACTTTCACACCAGGTGCCGCCTGGCGACGCTTGTACTCGGCGATATAGAGCAGCCGCTCGACCTTCTTCACGGTCGCCGTATCGTGGCCGCGCTGGATGATCTCGTGCAGCGGCATCTCGTGCTCGACGAGACAGGTGAGGATGTCATCCAGCACCTCGTAGGGCGGCAACGAATCCTGGTCTTTCTGATTGTCGCGCAGCTCGGCGGTCGGTGCCTTGGTCAGGATGTTCTCAGGAATTACCCTGCCGGCGGGGCCCTTGGCGCCCTTCGGCACGTTGGCGTTGCGCCAGGCGCACAGGCGATAGACCTCCATCTTGTAGAGATCCTTGATCGGGTTGAAGCCGCCGTTCATATCGCCGTAGAGCGTGGCGTAGCCGACCGACATCTCGGATTTGTTTCCGGTGGTGACCACCATGCCGCCGAACTTGTTCGAGATTGCCATGAGCGCAGTGCCGCGCACGCGGCTCTGGATATTCTCCTCGGTCAGATCGGCAGGGCGGCCGGCGAAGGTTTTGGCCAGCACCTTGATGAAGCCTTCGACCGGATCCGCGATCGGAACGATTTCGTAGCGCACGTCGAGCGCATCGGCGCAGGCGGCCGCGTCCGACAGGCTTTCATTGGAGGTGTAGCGATAGGGAAGCATGACGCAGTGGACGCGATCGGCGCCCAAGGCATCGGTCGCCAGCACCGCGACGAGGGCGGAATCGACGCCGCCCGACAATCCCAGCACCACGCCCGGGAAGCCGTTCTTGTCGACATAGTCGCGCAGACCCAGCATGCAAGCGTGGTAGGCCGAGGCCTCCCCCTCCTCGATGCGAGACATCATCCCCGGCTGGCAGCGCCAGCCGTTGGGCGTGCGGGTCCATTCCGTCAGCGCAATCGCCTCCTCCCAGGCCGGGAGCTGCACGGCGAGGCCGTGATCGGCGTTAAGCACGAACGAGGCGCCGTCGAACACCAGCTCATCCTGGCCGCCGACCTGATTGAGGTAGGCCATGGGGAGCTTGGTTTCAGTGATCCTGGCGACCGCGATGTTGAGGCGCACGTCCGGTTTGCGCCAGTCGAAGGGCGAGCCGTTCGGCACGAGCAGGATCTCGGCGCCCGTCTCCTCGAGGCACTCGCACACCTCCTCCTTCCAGATGTCCTCGCAGATCGGAACACCTATGCGGACGCCGCGGAAGCTGACCGGACCCGGCAGCGGTCCCGGTTCGAAGACCCGCTTTTCGTCGAACACGCCATAGTTGGGCAGATCGACCTTGAAGCGGACGGCCTCGACGCGGCCGCCGTCGATCATCGCGATGGCGTTGTAGACCTTGCCGTCCTCGGGCCACACCATGCCGATGATCATGCCGGGGCCGTCAGCAATCTCGGCGGCCAGCGCCTCGGTTGCCGCGCGCGACGCCCGCGCGAAGGCGGGCTTGAGCACCAGGTCCTCCGGCGGATAGCCGGTGACGAACAGCTCGGGCAGCAGCACGAGATCGGCGCCGAGGCGAGCTGCTTCGCTATGGGCCGCCTTCGCCTTGGCGATGTTGCCGGGGATGTCGCCGACGATCGGGTTGAGCTGGGCGAGGGCGATCCTGAGGGTCTTCGGGCTTGTCATGGCTCGGACATTAGGGCCGGTACGGCATGTCGCGCAACGCGCCGTGCTGCACGAATGGCACCACTAGCCGCCATCGGCCGGCTCCGGCGCGGCCAGCCGGGGCCCGTGCTCTGCGGCGAACCGGGCGAACCGACCCTCGGCAATCGCCGATCGCATGGCTGCCATCAGCTCCTGATAGAACCAGGTGTTGACCCAGGACAGCAGCATGGCGCCGAGAAGCTCCCCCGACCGGATGAGGTGGTGCAGGTAGGCACGCGAATAGTCCCGTGCGGCGGGGCAGGCGCTGGCCTCGTCTAGCGGACGAGGGTCATCGGCGTGGCGGGCATTGCGCAGGTTGACCCGACCGTTCCAGGTGAAGGCAACGCCATGACGCCCGTTCCGGGTCGGCATCACGCAATCGAACATGTCGATGCCGCGGGCCACCGATTCGATGAGATCGACCGGTGTTCCGACGCCCATGAGATAGCGCGGCTTGGTCTCGGGCAGATGCGGGACCGTCGCCTCAATGGTGGCCAGCATGACCGCGTGCGGCTCGCCGACCGCCAATCCGCCGATCGCGTAGCCCGGCAAATCGAGCGCCGCGAGCGCCTCGGCCGAGCGACGGCGCAGATCAGGCTCGATCCCACCCTGCACGATGCCGAACAGCGCCTGACCGGGCTTGGCGAGGCCCGTGTCTCGGGCCGCCTCGAACGCGCGGCGGGCGCGCCCGGCCCAGCGCAACGACAGCTCCATGGCGCGCTCGACCTCGCTGCGCTCGGCGGGCAGCTCGATGCATTCGTCGAGTTGCATCTGAATATCGGAACTCAGAAGGCACTGGATCTCGACCGCCCGCTCGGGGGTAAGCATGTGACGCGAGCCGTCAATGTGCGATTGGAAGGCGACCCCATCCTCCGTGACCTTGCGCAGGCTGGCGAGGCTCATCACCTGAAAGCCGCCGGAGTCGGTGAGGATAGGGCCGTCCCAGCGCATGAAAGCGTGGAGGCCGCCGAGGCGCGCGATGCGCTCGGCGCCGGGGCGGAGCATGAGGTGATACGTGTTGCCGAGGATGATGTCGGCGCCGGCGGCTTTCACCTGGTCCGGATAAAGCGCCTTGACCGTGGCGACGGTGCCGACCGGCATGAATGCCGGCGTGCGGATGATGCCATGCGGCGTCGTGATCTCACCGAGGCGGGCGCTGCCGTCCCGTCGAATCAGCCGGTAGCCGAAGCTCATGCGCCACCTGGCGGGTTGGCGGGATAGAGCAGCGAGGCATCGCCGTAGGAGTAGAAACGATAGCCCGTGGCGATCGCATGCGCGTAGGCCTGCTTCATGGTGCCGAGGCCAGAGAACGCGGCGACCAGCATGAACAGCGTGGATCGCGGCAGATGGAAATTGGTCATCAGCACATCGACCGCTCGGAAGCGATAGCCGGGCGTGATGAAGATGTCGGTCTCGCCGGAAAACGGACGGATCTCGCCCGACGGCGCAGCGGCGCATTCGAGCAGCCGCATCGCCGTGGACCCGACCGCTACGATCCGGCCGCCGCTCGCGCGGACCTTGTTGAGGGCGGCGGCCACCGCCGGAGTGATCTCGCCCCACTCGGCGTGCATGTGATGGCCGCTGGTATCCTCGGACTTCACCGGCAGGAAGGTGCCCGGCCCGACATGCAGCGTCAGGAAGTGCCGGCTGACGCCGCGCGCTGTCAGCGCCGCCAACAACGTGTCGGTGAAATGCAGGCCGGCAGTCGGCGCCGCAACGGCACCCTCGCGGCGGGCGTAGACGGTCTGATAGCGGGTGCGATCGGTCTCGTCGGCCGGCCGCCGCGCCGCAATGTAGGGCGGCAACGGCATTCGCCCCAGCTCGTCGACGGCTTCGTCGAGAAAGGCGCTGTGGAGCGAGAACGCCAGATCGACCTCGCCGGCCTCGCCCTTGGCAGCCACGGTCGCATGCAACTCGCCCTTGAAGCAGACGTTGCCCTCGCGGCCGAGCTGGATACCGTCGCCTACGGCCAGGCGTTTCGCAGGCTTGGCGAGCGCGCGCCAGTGACTGGCGTCGAGGCGTTTGACGAGGGTGAGGGAAACCCGCGCCTGCCCGTCGTCGCGGACGCGCAGTCCTTCCAGGGCCGCCGGAATGACGCGGGTGTCGTTGAGCACGAGGGCATCGCCCGGCCGCAGCAGATCGGGGAGGTCGCGAACGCTGCGATCCTCGAGTCCGCTTCCAGACCGTACCACGAGGAGGCGAGCTGAATCCCGCGGGTCCGCCGGGGTCAGCGCGATGCGGTCGTCGGGAAGCTCGAAGTCGAACAGGTCTGTGCGCATCCAGTCCTCTCAGGACCGGCTAGCACCAACGCCTACCGGGCATCAAGGCGCGTGCGGCACCAGCGCACACGATGGAACGGCTTGGGGCCGCTTTCGTTAGCGTCCAAAGCCTACTTGGAGGTGCGCTTGCCCGATCCGAAGCCTCGGCCGCCCCCGCCGCCGCCCGAACCCGGCCGGCCTGGGCCGCACGACCCCGGAAAGCCGGACCCGACCAAGCCGGACCGTGACCCGGTGCCACGGCCGCCCGACCTGCCGCCATTGCCGCCGGACATCTTCCCGCCACGCGAACGGCCGCGGCCGCAGCATACGTGAGAGGCAAGGCCGGCACCGCGGCGGCTACTTCACGTCGGCGGCGACCTTGAGCGACTTGATCTTGTCCGGGTTCTGAACCGGCTCGCCGCGCTTGATCTTGTCGACGTTGTCCATGCCTTCGATCACCGTCCCCCACACGGTGTACTGGCGATCGAGAAACGAGGCATCGTCGAAGCAGATGAAGAACTGGCTGTTGGCGCTATCCGGGTTCTGAGCGCGGGCCATCGAGCACACACCCCGCACGTGCGGCTCGCGATTGAACTCGGCCTTCAGGTTCGGCAGCTTCGAGCCGCCGGTGCCAGTGCCGTGCGGACAGCCGGTCTGCGCCATGAAGCCGTCGATGACGCGATGGAAGACGATGCCGTCGTAAAAGCCCTCGCGCGCCAGCGTCTTGATCCGCTCGACATGCTTGGGTGCCAGATCGGGGCGCAACTGGATCACGACCTTGCCCTGCGTCGTGTCCATGATCAGCGTATTCTCGGGATCTTTCACGGCGGCCATCCGGCCCTCCTTTGAACTTGAGTTTGGGGACGCCGACGGGATCCGCCGGCGATGGGTGAGCGCCCCGTCTATTTCTTGTCCGACTGCAGGTATGCTTTCACGATCGTGTCCGGCTGCTCGACGCGGCCCGATCCGGCCTCGCCCTTCTTGATCTGGTCGACGTGGGTCATGCCGTCGATCACCTTGCCCCACACCGTGTACTGGCCGTTAAGGTGCGGGCTGTGCTGGAACACGATGAAGAACTGACTGTTGGCGCTGTTGGGATCGTTGGTACGCGCCGCCCCGATGGTGCCGCGCTCAAACGGCGTGTTGGAGAACTCGGCCGGCAGATTGCCGTACTTCGAGCCGCCGGTGCCGGTGCCGGTCGGGTCACCGGTCTGCGCCATGAAGCCGGCGATCACGCGGTGGAATTTGAGGCCGTTGTAGAAACCCTCTTTCGCGAGCTGCTTGACGCGCTCGACGTGCTTGGGGGCCAGATCCGGACGGAGCTGGATGGCGACCGGCCCGCCCTTGAGCTCGAGGATCAGGGTATTGGCAGGGTCTGCCTTGGGCGCCTGCGCCAGCGCAGCGCCTGCTAGCATGGTGAGGCCCGCGGCCACCGTCACGATCCAGCGCATTTGTCTCAACTCCAAGGCTTAGTCGTCTTTGGCTACCGGCCGACATGAGCCCGCGCCTTATGGCCGGAATTGGACGGCGGGGCAACCGTCACCAGGGAAAGCGCGCTCGCTCGGGCAGCGTTCCCCCGGTGGACAGTGCGTCGGCAAGCCGCAGACCCTCGTTCCACTTGGCCATACGCTCCGAGCGCGCAAAGGAGCCGACCTTGAGTTGCTCGATGCCCCAACCGACGGCGAGGTGGACGATGGTGACATCCTCGGTCTCTCCGGAGCGAGCCGAGACGATGGCGTTCCAGCCGGCGGCGCGGGCGGCATCGAGGGCGGCGCGCGTCTCGGTCAGCGTGCCGATCTGATTGGGCTTGATGAGCGCGGTGTTGCACGCGCCGATCGCTGCCGCGTGGCGGATGCGCCCTGGGTTCGTGCAGAGAAAATCGTCGCCCACCACCTCGACGTTCGGCCCCGCTGCCTTGGTGAACTTGGCAATGCCGTCGGCATCGTCCTCGGCCAGGGGATCCTCGATGGCGACGATCGGATAGCGCTCGAGCCAGCCGAGCAGCATCTCGATCATCCCGTCGGTGGACAACTCGCGGCCGTCGCGGGCGAGCACGTAGGCGTTGCCGCGGCGAAACTGGGACGCTGCGATGTCGAGCGAGATCGCAACTTCCTCGCCCGGCGAGTAGCCGGCCTGCTCGATGGCGGCGAGCAGCAGATCGAGCGCGTCCTCGTTGGTGTCGAAGGCGGGCCAGTAGCCGCCCTCGTCGGCAACGCCTGCGAGGCGGCCTTGCGCGGCGAGCAATTTTCCAGCGGCGCGGTAGATCTCGGCGGTCCAATCGAGCGCGGTGGCGAAGTCACCGGCCCCGATGGCGATCACCATGAAATCCTGGATGTCGACACGGCGGTTGGCGTGGGCGCCGCCACCGAGGATCTGGATCTCGGGCAGCGGCAACCGCCCGGGTGTGCCGGCAGCCAGATACCGCCAGAGCGGCTGGCGGGCCGCGGCGGCGGCCGCGTGGGCCACTGCCATCGACGTCGCGATGATGGCGTTGCCCCCGAGACGGGCCTTGTTGGGTGTGCCATCGAGTGCGATCAAGCGTGCGTCGATGGCTGGCTGATCGGCAGCATTGCTTCCGTTGAGCGCGATAGCGATCTCATCGTTGACCGCGGCCACTGCCTTCATCACATCGAGACCGCCGAAGGTGGCGCCGCCGTCGCGCAGATCGACGGCCTCGGCGGAGCCGGTCGATGCACCAGCCGGCGCGATGGCGCGGCCCGTGGCACCGCCGGCGACCGCCACCTCGACCTCGACGGTCGGGCGGCCGCGACTGTCCCACACGCGGCGGCCCCGTACGCGCTCGATGATCGCCGTCATGAATTGAGCTCCCTGGTCCATACGTCCTGGATGGCGGCCAGCCTGCTCACCGGCTCCATGAGCAGCCGCCGCGCCACACGCCGGACACGGGCCTTGTCCTCCTCGTGGGTGATGTACTCGGCCGGCGATTTTCCGTCGACCCGTGCGAGCATCAGGCCCGGCAACAGATGAGCGGTGCGTTGCTCGATCGCATCCGCCGGCTCCCACGAGACTTGATCGAGATAGGCGCTGGCGAGGGCGTGGAAGCACTTGGCGAATTGGAGGCGAGCTTCCGGCGTCCAAAGCGCCTTCAGCAACAAGTGATTGAGACAGAACGTGACATCGAACGCTGGATCGCCGTACCAGGCGCACTCGGCATCGAGGAATACTGGCCCGCGGGGGCCGATCAGGATGTTCTTCGGGCTGACATCACCGTGGACCAGTGCGCGCTTCGTGCGGGCGGTGATTGCTACGAGATCCTCCAGCTTCTGCCCGAGATCGGGATGGGCGCTAGCAGTTGCCAGCAGATAGGGCTCGAGGCGGATAGCGTGGAAGATGTGGTCGGTGGGGAATCGCGCCGCGATCTCGCTGCGATCGGCGGTGCCGGAATGAATCAGTCCGAGGCGGCGGCCGACCTCCACGGCCTCGCTCTCGTCGGCGCGACCGGCATGCAGCTCGCCCTTCCACCAGCGGTGGTCGCCTGGTGCGAGCCATTCCAGGGCGAACAGATTTGCTTGTTCATCGAAGCCGAGCAAGCGTGGAACGGCGTCCGGAACCAGCGCCGCCGCCGTCTCGAGCCACGCCCATTCGTATTTGCTGCGCTCGACCGGCGCGCGCCAATCCTGCGCGACCTTGAGCTTGGCGAGCGCACGCTTGACGCAGAACGTGGCGCCGGCCGTCTCGACACGGAAGATGTCCGAGGAGACGCCACCGCTCAGCGGCTCCAGCGCCACCGCCGCGCCCGGTTCAATGAGGCCGAGCCGGACAAGGGCCGCAACGATCTCCGCCTGGTCGGGGGGCGCCGCCATGGCGGCTCACTTCTTCTTGGCGGCTTTGGCCTTCAGCCGGCGCGCCACTGCCGGCGACACGAATTCGGAAATGTCGCCGCCCATCGCGGCAATCTGGCGAACCAGGCTCGCGGCGATGTGGCGGACGCTGGCGCTGGCCGGCAGGAACACGGTGTGGATATCCGGAGCCATGGCCCCGTTCATGCCGGCCATCTGCATCTCGTAGTCGAAATCCGTCGCGTCGCGCAGGCCGCGGAAGATCACGCTGGCGCCATGCTCGGCCGCCGCCTCGACGACGAGATTGTCGAAGGTGACGACGCGTACCGTGCTGCCATGCTTGCGCGCCAGCGGCTTCGTCTCCGCCTCGAGCAGCGCGATGCGCTCTTCCGCCGTGAACAGCGGTGCCTTGCCGTGATGGACGCCGATACCGATGACGAGTTCATCGACGAGGGTCAGGGCCCGCGCGATGACGTCAGTGTGGCCATTGGTGACGGGATCGAAGGAGCCGGAATAGAAGCCGATGCGTGCCATGCGGGTCGGGACCGATCTTGAGCCGGATGCAGGTGAGAGGGCGCCTTAGCCCTCTCACGAAGCGCCGCATACGGCAAGTCAGGGCCGCCGTGCGGCGGCCAGGAAAGCGCCCGCCGCCAGCAGCAATCCGCCCGCAACTCCGTCGAGAACGCGGAAATGACGGTCGGTGAAGCGCGCCCTCGCCTTGCCCAAGGCCAGGGTGTAGGCGGCATCGACACTAACCAGAACCACCACGAAGACGACGGCCAGGATCATGAGCTGCGGCACCGGATCGTAGGCCGCGTCGACGAACTGGGGCAGGAAGGCCCCGAGGAACAGCAGCACCTTGGGGTTCGACAGGCTGACGGCGAGGCCCTGAAGGTACCAGCCGCGCCCCGAGCCGGGCCGGACCTTGACCGGCCCGCCCCGCGCCCTCCACCACAGCCAGAGCTGGCGGCTGCCGAGCCAGACCAGATACAGCGCGCCGAGCCAGCGCACGACGTCGAACCACTCCGACATAAAGACCATGACGGAGGTCATCCCGGCGGCCGCCGTTGCCACAAGGATGGCGAGGCCGGTGCCGCTGCCGGCCAGCGTGATGAGGCCGGCGCGCAGCCCGTGCGCGGTAGTATTGGCGATGATCAGCGACATGTTGGGGCCCGGCGTGACGGCGAGCAGCACGCAGGTGACCACGAAAGCGGCAAACACGGTGAGGGACATGGCAAAGCCTCTTGAAGGATAGCGGTCGATGTTAGTCCAGACGGCCCCAAGGGCCTCTAGCTTTGTCGATCAGCCTCCTCCGCACCGTTGCCGTTTTCGCCGTTGCCATTCTCGGCGGAGCCATTCTCCGCCGAACCGTCGTCGGGGATGCGTTCCACCGACACCACCCGCTCGGTGTCGTCGGTCTTGAAAATCCGCACGCCCTGCGTGTTGCGGCCAGCGATCCGCACGTCGTCGACGGGACAGCGGATCAGCTTACCGGCGTCGGTGACCAGCATGATCTGATCGCTGGTGTCGATCGGGAACGAGGCGATCAGCGGCCCGTTGCGCTCGTTGACGACCATCGCTGCGATGCCCTTTCCGCCGCGGCCGGAAACGCGAAACTCGTAGGACGATGAGCGCTTGCCGAAGCCGCGCTCGGACACGGTGAGCACGAACTGCTCCTTCGCCGACAGCTCGGCGTGCCGTTCTGGCGTCAGCTCCTCCTGCCCATCGGAGGGCTCGGCGTCGGCATCGGCATCGGGCTCCGGCGCCATCTCGGCGTCCTCGCCGCCCAGCGCGCGACGCAGCGCGGTCGCCTGCTTCAGGTAGACGGAGCGCTCGGCGGGAGTGGCCTCGACATGGGTGAGAATCGCCATCGAGATGACGGCATTGCCGTCCTCGAGCCGGATGCCGCGCACGCCATCGGAGTCGCGCCCCTTGAACAGGCGTACGTCGTCGACCGGGAAGCGGATGCACTGACCGCTGGCGGTGGTCAGAAGGACGTCATCGTGCGGCGTGCAAATGGCAACTTCGACGATCTTGTCCCCCTCGTCGAGCTTCATGGCGATCTTGCCGTTGCGGTTGATGTTCTCGAAGTCGGAGAGCGCGTTGCGGCGCACGTTGCCCGACCGGGTGGCAAACATCAGCTGCAACTGGTTCCAGGTGCTCGCATCCTCGGGCAGCGGCAGGATGGAGGTGATCGCCTCGCCTTCGGCCAGCGGCAGCAAATTGATCAGGGCCTTGCCGACCGACTGGGGCGAGGCCGCGGGCAGCCGCCACACCTTCATGCGGTAGCACATGCCGCGCGAGGAGAAGAACAGCAGCGGGGTGTGGGTCGAGGCGATGAAGATCTGGGTGACGAAATCCTCGTCGCGCGTCGTCATGCCGGAGCGGCCCTTGCCGCCGCGGCGCTGCGCGCGGTAGGCCGACAGCGGCACACGCTTGACGTAGCCCTTGTGCGAGACCGTGACGACGACGTCCTCGCGCTGGATCAGGTCCTCGTCCTCGACCTCGCCCTCAATGTCGATGATCTCGGTGCGGCGGGGAACGGCGAACTGAGCCTTGATGTCGGCCAGCTCACCTTTGATCACCTCGATGATGCGCGCCCGCGACGACAGGATCGCGAGGTAGTCCTCGATCTCGGCCGCAATTTTCTTGAGGTCGTCGCCGATCTCGTCGCGACCGAGTGCAGTTAGGCGGGCAAGCCTGAGTTCGAGAATGGCGCTTGCCTGCTCGTCGGAAAGACGATAGGTGCCGGCCGCCGTCACCGTGTGGCGTGGATCGGCAATCAAAGCGATCAACGGCGCGACGTCCTGTGCCGGCCAGTCGCGCGCCATCAACTGCTCCTTGGCCGCGGCCGGGCTCGGGGCGCGGCGGATCAGGTTGATGACGTCGTCGATGTTGGCAACAGCGATGGCAAGGCCGACCAGGACGTGGGCACGGGCCCTTGCCTTGGCAAGCAGATACTTGGTGCGCCGGCTGACGACCTCCTCGCGGAATGCCGTGAACGCGCTGATCATGTCCCTGAGGTTGAGCTGCTCGGGCCGGCCGCCGTTGAGCGCCAGCATGTTGGCGCCGAACGTCGTCTGCAGATCCGAGTAGCGCCATAGCTGGTTCAGGATCACGTCCGCCACGGCGTCGCGCTTCAGCTCGATGACGACGCGCATGCCCTCGCGATTGGATTCGTCCCAGATGTCGGAGATGCCTTCGATGCGCTTGTCACGCACCAGCTCGGCAATCTTCTCGATCAGCACCCGCTTGTTCACCTGATAAGGGATCGCGGTGACGATCAGAGCTTCGCGATCCTTGCGGATCTCCTCGACCTCGACCTTGGCGCGCATGATGATCGAGCCGCGGCCCTTGTGGTAGGCGGAGAGAATGCCACCGCGACCAAGGATCGAGGCGCCGGTCGGAAAGTCGGGCCCCTGCACAATCTGTGCGAGATCGTCGATGGTGATCTCGGGATTGTCGAGGCTTGCCAGACAGGCGTCGATCACCTCGCCCAGATTGTGCGGCGGGATGTTGGTCGCCATGCCGACGGCGATGCCGCCGGCGCCGTTGACCAGCAGATTGGGATACTTGGCCGGCAGGACCGATGGCTCGCGCTCGGAGCCGTCATAGTTGTCCTGGAAGTCGACGGTATCCTTGTCGAGATCGTCGAGAAGGTACTGCGCGACCTTGGCGAGGCGGCATTCAGTATAGCGCATCGCCGCCGGCGGATCGCCGTCGATCGAGCCGAAGTTGCCCTGGCCATCGACCAGCGGCAGGCCCATCGAGAAGTCCTGCGCCAGACGCACAAGGGCGTCGTACACGGCGCCGTCGCCATGCGGGTGATACTTGCCGATGACATCGCCGACGACGCGCGCCGACTTCTTGTAGGCCTTGTTCCAGTCGAGCCCCAGCTCTCGCATGCCGAAAAGGATCCGGCGGTGAACCGGCTTCAAGCCGTCGCGCACGTCGGGCAACGCCCGGCTCACGATCACGCTCATCGCGTAATCGAGATAGGAGCGCTTCATCTCATCCGTGATGGACACGGGACGGATGTCGCTCGGCTCGCCGCCGGCAGGCGGGAGGGAGGGTTCTTTATTCGCCAAGATTTCAGGTCCGCATCAGAACGTAAGGAGCGCCGATGTTCCACGTGCCCAAAGGGCTGTAAAGGCGCAATATTCAACCTGTCACAGTCTATCAACACGGGCGGGGAGGGGCAACCTTCGCCAAGCCTTCCTCAGGTGTGTCTTTGGCGCCCAAAGTACCGGATTTTTCTGCCTCAGTGGCTTGAAGCCGACACAATGAAGCGGTACCACCCGTCGCTGTCGCGGATATCCGCGCGGGGCAGATGTGCACGCACAAGCGCGTGCGTTAGATTTTCCGAGGTCGACCCAATGAATAAGCTTGTCGTGAGCCTCGCCGCGGCTGCGGCTCTGGCTGTCTCGATACCTGCGATTGCTCAGCAGAAGGCGTCCAAAGACGCCAAAGTGGCCATTCCCACCAAGACCTTCCTCAAGGGCCAGAACCCGGACCAGTACCTGGCGCGGGATCGCCTGATCGGGGTCAAGGTCCAGAACAAGGACGGCCAGGTTATCGGCGACATCGAAGACATTATCCTGAGCAAAGGCAATCAGGTGGAAGGCGTCATCATGGGGACCGGTGGGTTCCTCGGCGCCGGCGAGAAGAAGATCGGCGTGCGCTATGGTGCGCTCAAGTTCGAGACCAAGGACGGCAAGACGGTCGCAGTGCTGCCATCGGCCACCAAGGACGTCCTGACGGCACTCGATCCCTATAAGCGGGCAGAGCCGCAGAAGACCCTCCTGCAGAAGGCGAGCGACAAGGCCAAGGAGCTTGCCGACAAGACCAAAGAGACCGTGAAGGACGCCGCCAAGAAGGCCTCCGACGCTGTGAAGCCGGCCGAGAAGAAGCAGTAAGATTGCATTAGAAGCCGATATCAGTCGCGGCCCCGCCAAGAGATTGGCGGGGCCGATTGATTCCAGGCTGTCTCAACCCACGAGGGTTTTGGGCCATGTTCGGCCTCGTCGGGCCGATTGAAAACGTGATGGATTTTGCGGCGATGTCATCGCATCGTGGCCCGGCGCAGGGCGAAGCGGGCGGGGCGCGGGATGGCGGCGGAAAATTCGGCAAAGGTCGTGCTGGTGGCCCTCGTGTGCAGCGGACTCAGCGCCAGCGCCAAGTTCGCCGGCGCGGTCCTGACCGGCTCCTCGGCGTTGCTATCGGAAGCCGTGCATTCGCTGGTTGCCGCCTCGAGCCAGGCGCTGCGGCTCTACGGCGTTCGGCATGCGACGCGGCCGGCCGATGCACGCTCTCCTTTCGGCCATTCCAGCGATCTCTATTTCTGGACCTTCATCGTCGCTCTGCTGCTGTTCTCGATGGGAGCGGGTGTCGCGATCAACGCCGGGGTCAAGATGTTCGCCGATGCCGTGCCGATCCGGCATGCGCATCTGGGCTATGCCGCGCTCGCAGCGTCGCTGGTGCTCACAAGCTTCGCGATGTGGAGGGCTGGCGCCGCGCTCGGCGCGCTGGGTCGCGAGGCTCCGCCCGCGCTGCGCGGCGCCAAAGACCCCGCCTTGTTCTGCGTCGGCCTGGAGAGCACTGCCTCGATCATCGGCTCGCTCATCGCTCTGGCCGGACTGGTGGCGAGCGATCTCGGCGGGATTGCGGGACCTGACGCCGCCGCGTCGATCCTGGTCGGGCTGGTCCTTGCCGTCGTAGCCGCGCTCATCGCCCTCGAGCTCAAGGCCGTGCTCGCCGGCGAGGCCGTCGACCCGGCTCTGCGGGAGAGCGTGCGCGCCATGGTTGCGGCGGAAATCCGCAGCGACCGCCATGTCATCGCCATCGACGAGATCCGGGTGCTGCCACTGGCGCCTCGCAATGTGCTCGTGACTGCGCTCGCCGCAATGGACGAGGCGGCGCGCGCCCACGACGTCGCGGCGGCGCGCCTGCGGCTGGCGGACGCGATCGTGGCTCGTTTCCCGGAGGTCAGTCAGTTCGACCTGCAGCCACAGTCGGCCAGGGATCGCGGCACTGCCTCGCCCGCCGCGTCGGCGAGCGATACGGGCCATCACGCCTCTCAACGGGCTGTACCGATGGCGACGCCGCCGGGGGCCCATCACAAGGGTGGAAAAGGGAAGCGCCGCCGGCGATAGGGTTCAACCGCCGGAGGCGGCCGGGGCCGCCGCGGCGCTGCGAGGCGGAGAGGCCAGCAGGCGTGGATCCTCGATCAGGAAACGGGCCAACACCTCGCCTGCGAGACGATTTGCGCGCGCGTTCCAATGCCAGTCGAAGCTGTATTCGAACCGCTGGCCGTAAGCCGTAAAGTCGCGCGCGAAGGTGTCTTGCAGGTCGAGGAACGGCAGGTCCAGCTCGCGGGTGAGACCGGCGGCAAGCGCGTTGAGCTTGCCGACCTCGAAGTCGGCGGCCGGCCGGCGCTGATAGACCGCTTCGCGGACACCATCCATGGCGAAAGCGAGCTTGAATCCGTGCTGGGCGGACAGCGCCTTCATTTCAGCCAGGACGTAGCGGGCAAACAGCCGGTTCTTGTCATGGTCGGCGATCTTGCGGATATCGACCGCGGACGAGACAAACTCGGGCGACCAGTCTTCGTCGCCACCCCAGAAGTAGCGGCTGATCAGGCGCTTGGCGTGCAGGTAGAGATTGGTCTTGTAGTAGAGATACCGGAAGGTGCGGAATTCGCGCAGGCGATCGGCGAGGCCGGGCTTGAAGTCGGCCGGGGGGACCTCGACGATGCGGCCGTCGGGGGCCTGGTCCAGCTTCAGAAAGCTTGAGGCGTAGCGAGTCTTGAGGGAGCGGTAGCTTTCGTCGAAATCGTTGTGAATGAGGGGCACGAGAACGACGTCCGGCTTGAAAGCCAGAACCTCGCGGCGCAGCATGTGCAGGTATTGGCTGAGCGGTGCGCCGTCCATGCCGAAGCGATACACCTCGGCGTCGATGCCGGCGGCGCGCAGGCTCGCCTCGATGGTCTCGGGGAAACCCTGCTCCGTGTCGATGAACGCGCCGTGGACATAGGAGTCGCCGACCACGGCGACCCTCAGTCGGCCGGGAACCTTCGCCGGCTCGTAGACGGGCTTCGTCGAATTCCACCCGTTGGCATTGATGGCGACGTGCGTTTCGCTGCCGTCCGGATGGCGGAAGGTCGCCCTGGTGCCCGGCTGATAGCGGACGACGCCATTGACGGTGACATTGGGCAGCAGGTCATCGGGCGGCAGGACAAAGCGGAACACCACGTGCTCTAGCACGAGCAAACCCACGGCGAGCGATCCGACGGCAAGGCCAAGGTTGCCGAGCCAATGCTTAACGCGTCCAGGCATGCGAACTCTCTGCTCCATTCTGGGCCGACTGTTTTCCAGACGACCCAAATCGAGCAAAGTGCATGCCAGGGCGCGCAGGTGCCTTCCTAGGGATTTACCGTGGGTCAGGCCGTCGCCGGCGGGACGCGAGCCTCAATCGCGGTGGCCAATGACCCATCTTCAGAACGGGATCTCGTCGTCCAGCGTCTTGTCGAAGCTCTTGCCGCCGCCTCCGCTCTTGGCCGCGCGCTTCGGCTCCGCGCTGCCGCCGAAGCCCGAATCACCGTAGTCGGCCTGCCCGCTCTCCTGCATGCCGCCGCCAGCCGAGCGGCCGTCGAGCATGGTGAGCTGGCCGTTGAAGCCTTGCAGGACGACCTCGGTCGAATAACGCTCCTGGCCTGACTGGTCCTGCCACTTGCGGGTCTGGAGCTGGCCCTCGATGTAAACCTTGGCGCCCTTCTTGAGGTACTGCTCGGCTACCTTGCATAGGTTCTCGTTGAAGATCACGACCGAGTGCCACTCGGTCTTCTCGCGTCGCTCGCCCGACGACTTGTCGCGCCAGGACTCGCTCGTGGCGATCCGCAGGTTGGCGATTGGCCGACCGTCCTGAGTCCGGCGAATTTCCGGGTCCTTGCCAAGGTTGCCGACCAGAATGACTTTGTTCACGGAACCGGCCATCTCTTGCTCCTTCTCGCATCCGAATCGTGCGCAGGCGGCACGGGACTCAGACTATGTGTTGCATCTGCCTACAGCGCGCGACGGGCGTGCGCACCGGCCCCGTCCGCCTTGTCCACGGATTCGGCAAATCGTTCTCTTTATGTTCCATAGTTAAGGCATAATCGCGGCGCCGGCAACCCCTGCTCCCAGGTGAGCGGGTATCGACGCGAACAGGCCTCAGTTCACCCGCGCGAGATCCACGGCCGTTCCGAGATCCTTTAGCGTCTTGGGCAGGACCGCGTCCTTGGCCGGGCATTCCTTAGCGCGGACGCGATCGTAGATCGCCGCCATGTCACCGCGGAACTGCTGGCCCTGGGCTCGCTTGGCAATGCCGGTGGCCACCGCGCCGTTGCTCCAGCGTGACCGACACATGAGGTGGGTCAAATAGTCCGTCAGTTGCGTACGATACGCCTCGCCGAGAGCCGGCGCGCCGGCGGCGATCAGCGCCTGCCACTGCCGCTCCTGCGGAGACCCTGCCCACGCCCGGCTCTGGGCGATGTTGGTGACGGGATCGATGGCTTCCTTCACCTGCCGGCGCAGGCGGGGGTTATCGATCGTCTCCAGCATCGCCACGAGCGCGCCCGCTGCGCTCGCCTCGAGTGGAGCGACGGACACTTCGGTCAGATCGGCGAGGGCCAAGCCGTCCGGAGGCGGAGGGCTCGTCAGCCAGACGGCCGCACCCTTGAAATCGGCCGCGCGCGCCTTGAGCCCCGTCAAATCGGCGCCTTGCAGCTTAGCATAGCTGAGGTCGACGCCCTCGACGTCGGCGTCGCGCAGCACGGCTCCCTGCAGTTCCGCGAGCGCCAGGACGCTACCCTGCATGGCGGCACTGGAGAAATCGGCGAACTGCGCCCGGACGCCGGTCAAATCCGCGCCCTGCAGCGAGGCGACAAGGAAGTTGGCACCCTGCATCTGCACGCCGCCGCTGAGATCCGCCTTGTCCAGGCGGGCGCCGGCGAAATTGGCTCCCGTCAGAATGGCGTGGGTCAGCTCGACGCCTTCCAGGTTCGCCTCCTCCAGCCGGGCGCCACGCAGATCGACACCGACAAGGCGGGCGCCGGTGAGAAGTGCGCGCGTGAAGTTGGCGCGGCGGGCCTCCGCGCACCGAGCCGCCTCCCGGTTCTCAGTGAGGATGAGCTCCGTCACATCGGCGCACTGCAGGCGGATGCCGCGCAGATCGGCGCCGACGAGGCTCGCACCGCTTAGGTCTGCCCCCGTGAAATCGGCGCGGTGCAGGTCGGTGCGGTCGAGACGCGCGTGGCGCAGGTCGCGGTCGCGCAGATTGAGCGAAGCATCCTCGCCGGTCAGGCTTTTCTCGGGAACGAGATCGGCATCGGTGACGATCAGATTGCGATGGAAAAGACCCCACAGCGAACCGTCGGCGCGCGCCTGGACGAACGGCATTTGAAAGCCGCCGGCAAGGCGCTGGCGGCGCTCGCTGCCCAGCTCGCGCCGGTCCGCCCCCGTCAGCGTCCGGGTCGCCCGGTCGAGCGCCTCGTCGGGCACCGTCGCCACAAAGAACGAAAAGAAGGCGACGAGCGCCAGCACGCCGGTCGTCACCACGAAGCTGAACGGATGGTGCAGCGTCGCGCGCCAGAACGCCTGGAAGAACGAGGTCTCCGCACGCATCAGAAAAACGCCGATGGTCACCAGCATGACGATATCGACGATCAGGGCGCCCCGATGCACCCAGGTGGTCGCCACGTCGTGATAGGGCAGATAGGAAATCTGGATGTAGAGCAGCAGCACGACCGGCAGGATGACGAGCGTCAGCCACGACATGCCGTGCAGGAAGGCGCTCATCACGACGCTACGGTGCGGGCCGGCGATGGCCTGGACGAAGAAGAAGTTGTGGAGCTCGAGGCGCAGCGGATGGGTGCGCCGTTCGGTGACCTCGAGCGACCGGACGGCGGCGTCGAACTCCAGCGCCTTGCGCGCGAGGAGCACGAGCTGGGACACGACGCCTAGGTGAAACAGGACGACGAGAACCGATGCGAACTGGAAAAATTGCGCCTGCTGAATGCTCACCTGCAGGATCGGCAGGGTGACCGGCGTCTCGAGAAGCAGATCCCTGTGGGTGACGCCTGCCACCGCGATCATCAGATATGCCATGATGGCGAGGAAGATCAGCCAGGCGGTATGGGCCGTGTCGCTCGAATTGTTGACCGCTTCGAGAAGGCTGTAGGGATTGACCGGGGTTTCCCCTTCGGGCGCAATGCGCGTTTCGTCCGTCATACGGGCCGCCCCCCAACCGCTCGCCACCCCAGGAATTGCGGCTGACCATAGCGGAGAAACTGTGGCGGCGCTCGGGCATGTGTCGGGGCGGTTACCGGCTGCTGCCGCGCAATTCCGGCCCGTTCATCGACCTTGCGCCCGTAATTCTCGTTTTGGTCATATCCCGACTGCAGGCCGTGCTCCGAACCGCGCGAGGCGAAACGGCTCCAGGTCGAAACGATCGGCGCGGCCCTGCACCCGGTCGGCCATGATCTCTCCAACGACACTGGCAAACTTGTAGCCGTGGCCCGAGCACGCGGAGGCAATATGGACGCCCGGCACGCCGGGCAGGCTGTCGAGGATGAAATGGCCGTCGGGGGTATCGGTAATGAGGCACCCATGCAGCGCCAAGGCCGGTCCGTCGACCTCGTTCAGGAAGGCTTCCAGTCCCTCTCGCAGCGCCGCCTCGTCGCGCGGCCCTGCCCGGCGGTCGATGTTGTCCGGATCGCCGGTCTCGCCCAGGTGTCCGTCGCGGCCGATCTTCACGCCCGGAAAACCGCAGATCGGAAAACCATAGATGGCCAGCCGGCCGTTGCTCAGCGAAAAGCCCGGGCAGTGCGCCGGCGTAAAATCGAGCGGCCGGCGCGGCGCGAAAAACCCGATCGCGCGGCGGTTGACCATGTGCAGCCGCTCCAGCGGCGGCGCCAACTTGCCGATCCATGCGCCGGCGGCGACGACGACCTGCCCGCATTCGTAGACCCCCGCGGGCGTGCGGATCTCGATCCGGCTGCCGCGGTCGTTGATGTCGAAGACCTCCGTCCGCGCCCGCAGCTCGGCGCGGTGAACCTGGGCGGAGATCAAGTGCGCGGCGATGGCGCGCTCGGACAGGACGAACCCCGATTTGGGCTGAAACAGCCCGACTATGTCGCGGGCCAGACGGAAGGCGGGAAAGCGGCGGTTGATCGCGGCCGCATCGAGCATCTCGTGGGCAATGCCGTGCGCCTCCGAGGCAGCGCGCGCGCGGGCGACCTTGCCGTCGCCGTCGGGCGAGGCGACGAGCACGCCATTGCGCACGAAGAGCCGCTCGCCGGATCGCCGCTCGAGATCCTCCCACAACTCTGCCGCGCGCGCGAGCAGCGGCACGTACATGGCGCCCTCCGCGTAGGCGAGCCGAAACAAGCGGTGGATGCCGTGGGACGAGCCCATCGCGTGGCCGATGTCGAAGCGCTCGAGCCCCAGGACCCTGAGGCCACGCCGGGCGGTGTGATCGGCAATGGCAGCGCCGTGGCCGCCAAGACCGATGACAGCGACATCGAAGGTGCGGGACATGGCGGTAGTCGCCTCACGGATCGTTCAGTTGCCAACATCATTGCGGCTTGCTCGCAGCTGGAAGCTTGCGGGCGAAACTACCAGGACCCGACGCGTACGACATCCATCCCAGGGGGTATGCGTCGGGACGGCCCATCATGAACTCCTCGATCTTCGGGCCGATTGTCGGGTCGAATGCCTCTAGCTGGGCCCACGCCGACAATCCCTCATGCAGCTTGCTCTCGACGAGATTGCCGGTGCCGTCGACCGCCATGGCCCAGTCTCCGGTCGGGCGCATCACCTTTTGCGTCATGGTCCTTGCCATGCACCCCATATCGGATCTGTCGAATACGATGCTGTGCTCGTAGGCGAGATGCGCAAAGCGGACGTTGATATGCGCGTGGGTAATGTCTTCGCCGGCGGTCGAACGATGGGCCGGCAAGGTGGCGCCCGCCCAGTATTCCCATGAGCAAGTCCCGTCATTCGCTCTCTTCAGGTGCCGACGAAAGAAAGATGCCAGACCGAAAGCCTTCTTGCACGACGCGGGGCTGGCGAAATTGGTGCACAGTTCAATGTGCGCCAAGCCGAGCAGGTTCATATGGTTGAGGGGAGCAACGTCTTGATAGAGCGGATCGAAGTAGTACCCTTCGCCCGACTCCTCGTCGATGCGCCACCAGTCGTCGAACGCGTCGACAGCAGTCCTCAGATCCGCTTCGAGGCGCTTCGCCCCGGCCGCTTGCTCGGGCAGATCGAAGCGGTCTCGAAGAAGTCGGGCGTAAACTAGACCTGGATACGCGATCATGCCGGTGAAGGCGTCCCAAGCCATCCAATCCTTCTTGCCGGGATTGTAGCGATTTGAGCCCCAGGCCGGCATGATGCGACCGCGAACATCATCCTTTCGGCCAACTCGATCGTCCCTCATGCGCAGTGCGACATCGAATGCGTGATCCAGAATGGGGATCAGCCTTCGATCTCCAGTTCGCTCGAAGGCGGCGACGGCCGCGTCTATGTCGTACGCGAGGTTCCAGGCGAGAAACTTGCCTCCCAGCTCAAGGCCCGCATGGCGCCATGCGAGCTCGGCATTGTATGGGATTGCGATTCGCAGATAGTCGATCAGCGTGTCCAAGGCCCCGGGCGTAGTCGGCCTCACCTTCGCAATGCCGGGCAGCTTCGCAAGAACCTGCGAGTTGAGACCTCGGGAATGCGGGTCTTCCAACGGCGGTCCAACCGGCATGGACAACAGGGCCCACACTGCGCTCTGCAAGTCCCATGGTGCCGTCAGCCTGGCATACTCAAAGGCAACATTGCGGTTGAGATGCGGATAGGCCCCCTTCGACAGCAGCGCGGAGGAGACGAAGGGATAGACGTGTCCGCGGGCGGTCAGTCTCGAGAAGCTCTCCAACAGCCGGGGTCGCGCAGCAGCAGCGGCATGCTGTGTTGCCGAGATCACCGACATCACATCGATCGAGCGGAAGGAAATGAACGCAATCGAAGTATCGCCACTGTACGACTTCATGTTTTTGGACGGCGCATCGGCTTCGGCCCAACCATCCCTTGCACGCCCCCACCAATATGGCCATTCGCCGCTCGCCGGCATTTCACCCTGCGGTGCGATGGCCTCGACAAAATGGTTGATGATCTCGGCCGCTTGCACGAGCGCCTGTTGCTCGATAGACGAGGGGTTGGCTTTGGCGCTGACCGTGTCGAAAACAGCGTAGGCCCACTCATTCTGGTGGTTGTAGGGAACGTTCAGACCGTCAAAATAGAACGCGCTTCCCTTGGGCCATGCGATGAAATGGCGACCAGGGCGCGGCTCCTTGGACCTAGTATCCGCCTGTCGCATCACGTCGATGTGTCCATCGAGGGTCAGGACTTTGCGCGCGAGCGGGGCATGGCTCCCGAGTATCGCGCCCTGCGTGATCTCCTTTGCGTAGCGGTTGAAGAGGAGAAGCAAGCGGCTCGTCTGCACGGCGAACAACGCGGGCTCACGATGGACAGTGAAAGCTTTGGTCAAATAGCCGACGTCCGACTGCATGAGGCGGTCAAGCAAATAGAACTCGATGTCGGCCCGGCGCTTAGCGGCAGCTACCAAGGGTTCGAAAATCGTGAATGCTGCATCGTCAGAACGGGCCAGCTTCACTAGGTCGAGGAGGCCATTCAGGAAGTAGATCTGAGACCAAGCAACTCGCCCCTCCAGATTGTTGGTTCCCAATTCCATAGCGCCCGAGACCTGATTGTGCTCGAGATCGTGGCGCAGCACGTCTGCGAGCCGATCGAAGGTATCCGCCGTATCGGCTACGGGCTCATTGCCTTCCCACCGAAGGCGCCACGGCAATCCCTCCTTCTTGGGCAGCTCGACAGTCCGGCTCTTGCCATTCTGGGCCCAGTGCGTCAGCTGAAAGGACTGAGGCCGGCCATTCTTTCGCAGACATAGAATGGCGATACCGGATGGACCGGCGATCGCCTCTTGGGCACGGATACATCCCTCCAGCCGCCGAATATTGGTCAGGCCCGCTGAGGTGGCATTGTTGCCTTGTGATTGCGGACCTGCTTTCGCCTTCTGCGCTCCGCTTGTGTCCAGGCTCGCAAGAAGCGTTCCCCCAATGATGTAGAGGTGGTCCTGTCGTGGATACATGAACAGCGTCGGCATCATCTCGTAGTGTGTGCCGGCGGGATCCTCCAGCGTGGGAAGCACAGCGATCGCGGACGGCGCCCATTCGCCGAGGAGGGAGCCCGGATCAATGGCCACGACCTCGTTCACCCCTCGCTCGTTGTCGTACACGATGACGTGGAGCTTGCCCTGGAAGGCGACAGCCTCGCGCAAAATGAGCTCGGCATCGCCCGGGCCCTTGACGTAGGTCTCCTGCTCGATTCCGGCACCGACGCGATAGAGATAGAGGCGGCCCGAGAACATCTCGCGGAAGAAGACCGCACGAATCCCGTTCCCCATTTCGACCAGTTTGAGCGGCACACCGGAGCGCGGGAAGACGATGCGGCCGATGCCATCGATCTCCAGGGTCGAACGTAGCTCACGCGGGAGAAACAGCAGGCGGGCCTTGCCGCTTTCCGTTACGAAGCGGGTGAAGGGGACCTCGACCTCCTGGTCCGGGTCGAAGGCGGGGAGCTGGGCATCGACGATGCCCCGGCGCGCCGGTGTGATGCTCGGCGTCACCATGCGCACCGCGGTGGACCCGGCCTGCTCGGAAACCCGCGCCGGCTCCCTCTCAGTCACCACACGCGCGATCTTGGTCCAATGGTGCCGGACGGCCGCCAAGCCCGCACCGATCACCACGACGGCGATACCGGCGATCAGCCATCGCCGAGCTGCAATCGGCATGGCGGATCAGCCGCCGTTGATCGAGTAGCCACCGTCGACCGCGATCGCGGTGCCGGTCAGGAAGTCGGAGCCGCGGCTCGCGAGGAACACGGCAATGCCGGCGAAGTCGTCGGGCGTGCCCCAGCGGGCCGCCGGAGTGCGCGCCTCGACGCGCTCGTGCAGGCCCGCCACCTGCTTGCGGGCGCCGCGCGTCAGGTCGGTATCGATCCAGCCCGGAAGGATGGAGTTGACCTGGATATTGTCCTTGGCCCACGCGATCGCCAGCGATTTGGTGAGCTGAACCACGGCTCCCTTGGTCGAGGCATAGGCGGCAGCAAACGGCACGCCGAAGATCGAAGTCATCGAGCCGATGGTGATGATCTTGCCGCCGCCCTGCTCCTTCATCGCCGGATGGACGGCCTGGGCGCACAGGAACGGCCCGTTGAGATTGACGTTGAGAACCGTCTGCCATTCCTCGAGTGCATAGTCCTGCGGTTGCTTGCGGATGTTCATGCCGGCATTGGCGACCAGAATGTCGATGCGCTGGAAGCGATCGAGCGTCGACTGCGCCATGTGCTTCACCGCAACCGGGTCCTTGACGTCGACATCGACCGTGGCGACGCGGGCGCCGGACTTCTGCAGGTCCTCGGCGGCGGCGGCCGACTTTTTGGAGTCACGGGCCGCAATGACGATAGTCGCACCGGCCTGCGCCAAGCCGCGAGCGATCCCGAGGCCGATGCCGCCGTTGCCGCCGGTGACGATTGCGACACGTCCAGTCAGGTCGAATAGCTTCATCTTTTTTCACTGCCGATGGTTCGAGGCGTCGTTGTGCGGGCGCACGTTAGGGCCGCGTTAACGGTTCATCAACCTTGCGGCGCAAGATTCTATTAAGCACCCTGCCGCCCGCGATGTGAACCGCCATGCCTCCCGAACGCCTGGACACGCCCAAGACCACCTCCAGCCTCAACGAGGTCAAGAACGACACCGGGCGCGTCGCGTTCTGCGGACCCTATGTGCTGTCAGCCATCACCGGCTACTCGATCTCCAAGGTCGAGGACGAAATCCGCCGCTATCGCGAGATGCCGGCCCACCGCAAACCCGTCGTCAAGGGCACCTACTCCGACGAGGTCGAGGCCGCGCTGTCGGCCTTCGGATACAAGATGCACTGCGTGGAGACCTATCTGCGGCGCCCCCGCAAAGAGCGTCCAACCGTGTGGACTTGGATGCAGCGCCCGCGCAATGCCTGGGCGCATTACGTCCTGGCCATCCACAAGGGCAAGGAAGGGCACTGGATCCTCATCAAGGGGGTCAAGATGTGCGACACCTACACGGAGGGGCGATGGACCTTCGTGTGCGACGGGCCGCACCGCGGGGCGCGCATCATGGAAGTCTTCGAGATCAAGCGTTCGTACGACGGCTGAGGGGTCGCTTCTCTCGCCCAACCTTCAAATCGCGTCTCGAACCCGCATCCACGTTGCCTCCATATGGACGCGCAGGGCTCGCGCCAGCCGGTCGGCATCGCGCGCCTCCAATGCCGCGATGATCTCCTCATGGTCCGAGACCGCTCCCGCCCAGCGGTCGGGCCCTTCGTTGCCGATGAAGCGGATGCGTTTCAGGCGGGCTTGAAGCAGCTCGTGGATCTGCCGCAGCTCCTCGTTCTTGGACAGGCGGGCGATGCTCGAATGGATCTCCTGATTGAGCTTGTAGTACTCGAGCCGCTTGCGCTTGGTGTAGAGCACGATCATGCGGTCGTGGAGCTGGCGCACGGCGGCAATTTCCTCCGCGGACGCGCGCTCGCAGGCCTTGCGTCCCGCCGCCGCCTCGAGCTCGGCGAGAACCTCCAGCATGTCGGCCGCCGCCTGCGCGGTCAGCTTGCGCACGACCGCGCCGCGCGAAGGCACCAAGTCGATCAGCCCCTCGCCGGCCAAGGTCTTCAGCGCTTCACGCAATGGCGTGCGCGACACGCCGAGCTGGGCACCCAGTTCGCCCTCGTAGATGCGCGAGCCAGGCGCGAGGATCCCTTCAATGATCATGTCGCGGACGCGGTTCGCAACCTGTCCATGCAACGTCTGACGATGAATCGGCTGCTGCCCGGGAAGCCCCGATGGGTTGAGCAGCACTTCGGCATCTGCCTTCTTGGTCATGCCCGCCACTGCGTATCCTCCTGCTTTTCGATATTTGTATACAGCATACTTGCGGGCTCCACGATGGCGTGTTATCGCCAGTTCAATAATAAAATTACAGCGGAGGATAGCTGTGGCCCCTTCAGCGGCCCGTCCTGTCATCGCCCTGGCAATGGGTGACCCAGCGGGCATCAGTGCCGAGCTTGCCGCCAAGCTTCTTGCAGATGACGCTGCTATGGGAAAGGCCGATCTGATCGTGATCGGCGACCGCCGGGTGCTGGCGGAGGGCGAACGGATCGCCAAGACCGCCGTCTCCGTCACGCCGTGGCAGCCCGGCTCGACCGAGCTTGCGAATGGTCGGCAGCCGGTTTTCGTCGATCTCGGCCACCTCGACCCGCGCCACATCAAGCTCGGCGAGGCAACGGCGACGGGAGGGCGCTTTGCCCTGGCCAACTTCCGCACAGCCCTGGCGCTGGCCGCAAGGGGTGGCGCCGACGGGGTCTGCTTCACGCCGTTCAACAAGAACGCCATGCGGCAGGCCTTGCCGAGCTACATCGACGAGATCGAGACGATCACCGAAATGGTCGGGGCCAAATCGCACGGGCGCGAGTTCAACGTGCTCGACAAGCTCTGGAATGCGCGCGTGACCTCGCACGTGCCGCTGAGCGGCGTTGCTCCTCTCATCACCAAGGACGCCGTCGTCCACGCCTTGGTCCTTACCGACCGCTGCATGCGGGAAGCCGGTTTTGAGCGCCCTCGGATCGCGGTTGCCGGCCTCAACCCGCACGCCGGCGACGGCGGCAATTTCGGGCGCGAGGAGATCGAAAGCATCGGCCCGGCCGTGGCGGAAGCCAAGGCGCGGGGCGTCGTGTGCGAGGGGCCGTTTCCTTCCGACACTGTGTTCATGCGGGCGCGACGCGGCGACTTCGATGCCGTGCAAACGATGTATCACGACCAGGGCCAGATCGCGATGAAGCTGATCGGCTTCGAGAGTGGCGTCACGCTGATCGGAGGCTACGCCTTCCCGATCTGCACGCCGGCTCACGGAACGGCCTACGACATCGCCGGGAAAGGCATTGCTGATCCCGGCGCTGCACGACAGGCCCTCCTCATTGCCGCTCGGATGGCGAAGCCGAAGCCGATGGACGCCAAGAGACGGGCACAGACACTCAACGACATCATCGCGACAGTCGTGGGCAAGGCCGCGTAGGACGGCCGCCCGAGATGCACAACGGGGCGCTTCACGTTTCCCCGGGCAAAACGAATGAACGGAGGAAACGCTATGCGCATGACCCCCAGGACGGCCGTCACACTCGGGTTCGCCGCCGCCGCTGCCAGCCTTGGCGCGCCGGCCTTCGCCCAATCGAGCTGGCAGCCGTCAAAACCGGTCGAGTTCGTGGTCACCGCCGGTGCCGGCGGCGGCACCGATATCTTCGCGCGCGCCGTGCAGTCGATCGTCCAGAAGCACAACATGATGGCGCAGCCGATCATCGTCACCATCAAGGGGGGCGGCTCGGGCGCGGAGGGCTACGTCTACGGCAAGCTCGCCGAAGGCGACGCGCACAAGTTGATCTTCGGGACGCACAATTCCTATGTTCTGCCGCTCGCCGCCAAGGTGGCGTTCACGCACAACGACCTGACCCCGCTCGCGGCGATGGTGTTCGACGAGTTCCTCCTGTGGGTGAACAACGACTCCCCGATCAAGGACGCCAAGGCCTACGTCGAGGCGGTGAAGGCGAAGGCCGGCACCTTCAAGATGGCCGGCGCCCAGTCCAAAGACAGCGACGAGCTCGTCACCAAGCTGATCGACAAGGCCAATGGCACGAAGATCATCTACGTGCCGTTCAAGTCCGGCGGCGAGGCGGATGTTCAGCTCTCAGGCGGCCACGTCGACAGCCACGTCAACAACCCGAGCGAGTCCACCGGCAACTGGAAGGCCGGCAAGGTGCGTCCGATCTGCGTGTTCAACACTGAGCGGCTGGCCAAGGGGCCGAAGGTGACCGAGACGCAGAGCTGGTCCGACATTCCGACCTGCAAGGAGCAAGGTCTCGGCGTCGATCAGTTCCAGCAGCCGCGCGTGGTGTGGATGCCAGGCAAGGTGCCGCCGGAGGCGGCGACCTATTTCATCGGCCTGCTCAAGAAGGTGTCCGAGACCCCGGAGTGGAAGGAGTACGCCGAGCGCACCGCGCAGACGAGCCGCTTCATCGGTGGCGCCGATTTCAAGAAGTTCGTGGATGCGGACTTCGCCCGCTTCCAGGGCGTCTTCGCCGAGCAGGGCTGGCTGGTGAAGTAGCCTTCGCCGGCGCCGCACGGGGATAGGCGCCGCTCGGCGCCATCATCCCGCCAGTGCGCCGACACGGCAAGAGCACGAGGGTCGGGCGGGTGGACGCTCAGGACAAAGTGCTGGTGTCGCGGTTCGGGCTGCAGGTTCTTGTGGCTCTCGGAACGCTGGCGTTTGGCGGCGTCATTATTTTCGGCGCACTCGAGTACGACGTGGGCTGGGGCGAGCGCGGCCCGGAGCCGGGCTATTTTCCGTTCTGGATGGGTCTGCTGGTTGTTGCAGGCAGCCTCGGGACCCTCGCGGAGGCGCTGCTGCGCCGCGGGGAGCTACGTGGGGTGGCCATCTCCCGCGCCCAGGCAACCCGCGCCTTGGCTTTCGCGATCCCGGTGATCGGCTTCGTCGCGGTCACCACTGTGCTCGGGTTGTATGTCGCTACCGTGCTGTACCTGTTCGGCGTGATGGTGCTGCAGGGTGGCTATCGCGTGCCCATTGCGGCGACCATCAGTTTAGGCACAGCGCTCTCGTTCTATCTGATGTTCGAGAAGTGGCTGCTGGTTCCGCTGATGAAGGGGCCGATCGAGGCCTGGCTCGGGATCCACTGAGGACAAGGCCGATGGAGAACATCTCCGAGCTGATGCACGGGTTCGCCGTCGCACTCACGGCCTATCACCTCGCCCTCATGCTCCTCGGTGTGCTGTTCGGAATCCTGGTCGGAGTGCTGCCGGGGCTTGGCGCGCCCAACGGCGTGACGTTGCTGATCCCTCTCACGTTCTCGATGGATCCGGTGTCCGCGATCATCCTGCTCGCCAGCATGTACTGGGGGGCGCTGTTCGGCGGCTCGACGACATCGATCCTGTTCAACATCCCGGGCGAGCCGTCGTCGGTCGCCACGACCTTCGATGGCCATCCGATGGCCAAGCAAGGGCGAGCGACCGAAGCCCTGTCGTACGCCTTTCTGTCGGCCGGTTTCGGTGCGCTGTTCGGCGTGACGCTCATCACTCTGCTGTCCGGGCCTGCAGCACACTTTGCGCACAAGTTCTCGAGCCCCGAATATTTCGCGGTCTACTTCCTGGCCTTCTGCTGCTTCGTGGGGCTCGGTGGCGCCTCTCCATTCAAGACGATCGTCTCGGCCGGCATGGGCTTCTCGCTCGCCGCTGTCGGCATGGACACCATCTCGGGCAGCCTTCGGCTGACCTATGGCGTGGCCGAGCTCGTCAAAGGGGTGAGCTTCCTAGTGGCGGTCATCGGGCTGTTCGGCATCGGCGAGCTGATCGCCACCATGGAGGAGAAGCTCGAATTCCGCGGCGTCGCGGCCCGCGTCTCTCCGCGCGACGTGCTCAAGACGATCGCGGCGTTACCACGCTACTGGGTGGTGCTGCTGCGGTCGAGCCTGGTCGGCTGCTGGATGGGGATCACGCCGGGTGGGCCGACGGCCGCCTCGTTCATGAGCTATGGCCTCGCACGGCGATTCTCGCGGCGGCCCGAGACGTTCGGCAAGGGGGCACCGGAAGGCGTCATCGCGCCCGAGACCGCCGATCACTCGGCCGGCACCAGCGCCATTCTGCCGATGCTCGCGCTCGGCATCCCCGGGTCGGCCACGGCAGCGGTGATGATGGGCGGGCTCATGATCTGGGGCCTGCATCCGGGACCGATGCTGTTCGTCGAGCAGAAGTCCTTCGTGTGGGGACTGATCGCTTCGATGTACGTGGCGAATGTGGTTGCGGTCGTCCTCGTGCTCTTCACCGTGCCGCTGTTCGCGGCAATCCTGCGCATCCCCTTCGCGATCATCGGGCCGATCATCGTGGTCGTGTGCTTCGTCGGCGCGTGGACCGTGTCGAGCTCCCGGCTCGATTTGTGGCTGGTGCTGGTGTTTGGTGCCATCGGCTACCTGTTCAAGAAGCTCGACTATCCGATCGCACCGCTCGTGCTCGCGATGGTGATCGGCGACAAGGCGGAGGACGCCTTCCGGCAGTCGATGATCATGTCCGGCGGATCGCTCGGCACGTTCTGGTCGAACGGGTTGTCGGGCACGCTGATGACGCTCGCTCTCGTTCTGCTGTTCTGGCCGCTGATCGGAGGCCTCTTCAGCCGCCTGCGGGCGACAGCCTGATCTCGTTCAATCACTCGGATCGAACTTTGGAGATAACGACATGTTGAACAGACGCCTTTTCGCAGCAGGAGCCGGCGCGCTTGCCGCCGCTTTGCTCGCGGCCGTCCCGGCCGAGGCGCAGACTTTTCCTAATCGGCCCATCACGATGATCGTACCGTGGGCGGCCGGCGGCGGCAGCGATACGGTGGCTCGCATCATCGCGGCCGGTCTCGAGCAGGAATTGGGTCAGCCGATCAACGTCGTCAATCGAACCGGCGGCAATGGTCTGACCGGCCACACCGCCATCGCGACGGCGCAGCCGGACGGCTACACGATCGGCTTCGCCACTGCCGAGATCGCCACCTACGCGGTGCTCGGCATGGGTGACATCTCTCCCGACTCATTTGATCTGATCTCGCGGGTGACCACCATTCCCTCGGGCATCACCGTCAAGGCCGACGGGCGTTACAAGACTGCCAATGACGTGATCGCCGCGCTCAAGTTCTCCAAGCAGGGCGAGCTGTCGGCATCGGGCACCGGCATGGGCGGGGCGTGGCACCTGGCGCTCGCGGGCCTCAACAAGGCCGCCGGAGTTCCCGCCGATCACGTCAAGTACGTTCCCAGTCAGGGTGGTGCGCCAGCGCTCAACGAGTTGGTGGCCGATGGCCTGTCGTTCCTCACCGTGTCGCCGATCGAGGCCAAGGCGCTGTCCGACGGGGGCAAGGTCAAAGTGTTGGCGGTGATGGACACCCAACGACTGGCGAGCTTTCCCGATTCTCCGACGCTCAAGGAGGCGACCGGCCTCGACTGGACGTATCTCAACTGGTTCTCGCTGGTACTGCCCAAGGGCATTCCGGCGGCCGAGCGGGCCAAGCTGATCGAGGCAGCTAAGAAAGCGCACTCGCGGCCAGAGGTTCAGAAGACGCTCAAGGACCGCGGCATCACGCCGATCTGGGAGAGCCCCGAGGAATTCAAGGCGCATGCCGCCAAGTTCGCGGTGACGGCCAGCACGCTCCTCAAGGAGCTGGGGCTCGCGAAATAGGGCGGGGGTGCGCCATCGTGTCCGACGACGATCTGCCGATCATCGACACCCATCACCACCTGTGGGACTTGGAGCGCAACTATCATCCGTGGCTGCGCGACGAGCCGATGATCCCGTTTCGCTATGGGGACTATTCGGCCCTCAGGACGAATTTTCTCCCCGCCGACTACCGGGCGCTCACCGGCCCGCACCGGGTGGTGGCGACGGTCACCATGGAGGGCGAGTGGGACGAGGCCGACCTCGTTGCCGAGAGCCGGTGGATGAGCGATATCGCGGCCCGGCACGGCATGCCGGTTGGTCATATCGCGCGCACGTTGCTCCATCATCCCAGTGCAGAGACAGAACTGGCGCGGCACGCCGGTCTTCGGCTCGTGCGCGGCATCCGGCACAAGCCGACGGCCGCTCCTTCGCCCGACCGGATCGAGAGGGGCGCGCCGGGCTCGATGTCGGATCCGGCGTGGCGGCGAGGCTATGCACACCTCGCGAAGCACGGGCTCCACTTCGAGTTGCAGGCGCCGTGGTGGCACGCGGGTGAGTTGCTCGACCTCATCGCGGCCTTTCCCGAAACGCCCGTGGTCATCAACCACACGTTCCTGCCGGCCGACCGCAGCGCCGAGGGGCTCGCCGGCTGGCGCGAGGCTCTGAAGCTCGCGGCGACAGCGCCGCAAGCGTCGCTCAAGATCTCAGGCATCGGCCTCAAGGGACGGCCGTGGCGCCTGGAGGACAATCGCGGAATCATCCGCGATGCCGTCGAGATCATGGGCGTGGAACGGGCGATGTTCGCCTCCAATTTCCCGGTCGACGGCCTCACCGGCTCGTTCGCGACCATCTATTCCGGCTTCAAAGCCGCGACGGCGGACTTGCCCCGGTCCGACCGGCTGAAGCTGTTCCACGACAACGCGATCCGCATTTACCGGCTCGATCGCGACCTGCTCGCCGGTTGATCCGCCACCTGGAGAGGCCCGCCATGCGCATCGTCGATCTCTCCATGCCGATCATCACCGATCATGTGCGCTGGAAAGCCGAACGCACGGTGGCCGGCAATCTCGCCGCCGGCGATCTCTTCCAGGTCACCACCCTCAAGGTGTCGTGCCACTCGTTTACCCACGTCGACGCCCGGCGGCACTACTTCGCCGACGGCAAGACCATCGAGGAAACCCCGCTCGACGCCGTCGTGGGCGATGCCGCAGTGATCGACCTCATGGACGTGGTACCCAACGAGGCGGTGGGGCCCGAGAAGCTCGCCGCCCGGTTCGGGCACGTGCGGCCCGGCGACAAGGTGCTGCTCCGGTCGGGCTGGGACGGCAAGCGATCGTTTCGGACGAAGGAATTCTGGTTGGATGCCCCGTATCTGACGCGGGAGGCCGCCCTATGGCTCAAGGATCGCGGCGTCACCACGATCGCCTACGACTTCCCGCAGGACTACGTGATCCGGCTTTTGCTGCATGGCGAAATACGGCCCATCGAGGAGCATGTCACCCATGACCTCCTGCTGCGCGCCGGGGTCCACATGATCGAGTACGTGGTCAACACGGCGGCCCTGCGGGAGCCCCGCGTTCTCCTCTCGGCGGCGCCCTTGAAGATTCCGGGCAGCGACGGCGCTCCCGCCCGCGTTTACGCCATCGAAGGGCGCTAGCGGCGTTTCGCATTGTGACGATGACAGGCACACCGCGGGTCTCTATGATCCCGCGCCAGCCGGCATCAAGCCGAACATTCCGTCTTGTCATTCGTCTCCTGGGAGGGTTGCGTAATGTTTTTGGGATCACGCGTTCTGTTGTCTGCGCTGCTGGTTGCCGGCGTGACGGTCACCGCGGCGGAAGCCCGATCCGTGAAATGGGCACGGGCGGGCGATTCTCTGACGCTCGATCCGCACGCCCAGAACGAGGGCCCGACCCATGCCCTCGCCCATCACATCTACGAACCTCTCATCATCCGCGACACGCAGGGAAAGCCGCTGCCCGCGCTTGCGGAAAGCTGGGGCATCACAGCGGACCCGATGGTGTGGGAGTTCCGGCTGCGCAAGGGCGTGAAATTCCACGACGGCACCCCGTTCACGGTAGACGACGTGATCTTCTCCTATGACCGGGCGCGGCAGCCGACGTCGGATATGAAGTCGCTGCTGTCCTCGATCGACACGCTGACCAAGGTCGACGACCACACGCTGCGCATCAAGACCAAGGGTCCCAATCCGCTGCTTCCGGCCAACCTCACCGACCTGTTCATCATGAGCAAGGCGTGGGCCGAAAAGAACAACGCGACCAAGGTCCAGGACTTCAAGAACAAGGATGAGAACTTCGCCGTCCGCAATGCGAACGGCACCGGACCGTTCGTGCTCGTCTCGCGCGAGCCCGACGTAAAGACGGTGATGAAGCGCAACGACGACTATTGGGGCAAGGGCCAGGTGCCGCTCGAGATCACCGAGCTGACCTACGTTCCGATCAAGGCCGATGCGACGCGGGTGGCCGCCCTGCTATCGGGCGAGGTCGATTTCGTTCAGGACGTGCCGGTCCAGGACATCCAGCGCCTCGAGGCCGACAAGAACCTCAAGGTCAGCGTCGGGCCGGAGAACCGCTCGATCTTCCTCGGCATGAACGTCGGCGATCCCGAGCTCAAGAGCTCGGACGTCAAGGGCAAGAATCCGTTCGCCGACAAACGCGTCCGGCATGCCGTCAACATGATCGTCAACCGGCAGGCGATCCAACGTGTGGTGATGCGCGGACAGTCGATCCCGACCGGCATCATCGCGCCGCCGGGCGTCAACGGATACACCAAGGAGCTCGACGTCATTCCGCCGGTCGACGCCAACAAGGCCAAGGCTCTGCTGAAGGATGCCGGCTATGAGAACGGCTTCTCGGTCAGCTTCAACTGCTCGAACGACCGCTACGTCAACGACGAGGCGATCTGCCAGGCGGTGGTCGGTCAGCTCGCCCAGATCGGCATCAAGGCCAACCTGATCTCGCAGTCGAAGTCGATCCACTTCCCCGCCATCCAGAAGAACGAGTCCGATTTCTTCCTGCTGGGCTGGGGTGTGCCGACGTTCGACAGCCACTACGTCTTCACGTTCCTCTATCACACCAAGACGGACAAGGAGGGCGGCTGGAACGGCACCCGCTTCTCGAATCCTGAGATCGACAAGCAGACCGCGAGCCTTACCCAGGAGACCGATCTTACCAAGCGGAACCAGACCATCGCAGCGATGTGGAAGGTGCTACAGGACGAGACCATCTACATTCCGATCCACATCCAGACGCTGGCCTACGGGATGAAGCCGGACCTCGACATCCCGGTCGATATCTCGAACCAGCCCAAGCTCAAGTTCGTGAAGGTCAAGAAGACCAACTGATCGGCCAACCGGGGCCGGCCACGAGGCCGGCCCCGACCGGTTTTGAGCGATGATCGCTTACGCCATCCGAAGCCTTGCGCAGGCCGTGCTGGTCCTGCTTGCCGTAGCGTTCATCGCGTTCTCGATGTTCCGCTTCGTCGGCGACCCCGTGGCCAATCTGGTCGGCCAGGAAGCAAGTCAGGCCGACCGGCGCGAGCTCGCCGAGCGGCTCGGCCTCAACGATCCGATTCCGGTTCAGTTCTTCCGCT
>JAESFN010000198.1_pt1 | contig 82967 bp, 80 predicted proteins | sample 9269411 | NCBI WGS metagenome assembly JAESFN01 (sample SAMN14505399, study PRJNA617100) | algae metagenome | isolation source: Iphinoe sp. HA4291-MV1 and co-occurring heterotrophs from trail next to... | place: USA: Maunawili Falls, Hawaii | collected 2009-07-25
GCCGCCCTGGTAGATCAGGTCGACGATCAGCTTCACTTCGTGCAGGCACTCGAAATAGGCCATTTCCGGAGCGTAGCCGGCTTCCACCAGCGTCTCGAAGCCGGCACGGATCAGCTCGACCAGGCCGCCGCAGAGCACGACCTGCTCGCCGAACAGGTCGGTCTCGCATTCCTCGCGGAAGTTGGTCTCGATGACGCCCGAACGGCCGCCGCCGACGCCAGAGGCGTAGGCCAGCGCGATGTCGTGCGCGTTGCCCGACGCATCCTGATGCACGGCGATCAGGCACGGCACGCCGCCACCCTTCTGGTATTCGCCGCGCACGGTGTGGCCCGGGCCTTTCGGCGCGATCATAATCACGTCGACCGAGGCCTTGGGCTCGATCAGGTTGAAGTGCACGTTGAGGCCGTGCGCGAAGGCGATGGCGGCGCCGTCACGGATGTTGGGCTCGATGTCCTTCTTGTAGATGTCGGCCTGCAGCTCGTCGGGGGTCAGCATCATGATGACGTCGGCCCACTTGGCGGCATCGGCGACCGACATGACCTTCAGGCCTTCGCCCTCGGCCTTCTTGGCCGACGGCGAGCCCGGACGCAGCGCCACCACGATATCCTTCACGCCGGAATCGCGCAGGTTCAGCGTGTGCGCATGGCCCTGCGAGCCGTAGCCGACGATCGCGACCTTCTTGGATTTGATGATGTTGAGATCGGCATCCCGATCGTAATAGACGCGCATGGAAGTCTCCCTTTTGAGCGTTGGGCCGGTGCGGCCGATTGAGGTCACGCGGCCTGGTGGACCGCGTAGATGGCAAGAAACTGTTCCGTCGCCCGGGCCGCGTCGCGCGCGATCTCAGCTTCGGCTGGAGTGAAGGTTTCGCCGAGCAGCAGGCGGATCTGCGCATCGCGCACCACGAGGCCGAAGAAGCTGCGATAGGCTTCCTCGGAGCTGTCGAAGCGCAGCAGCCGCGCCTCCCTGCCCGCTTCGAGCACTGGCTTCAGCCGCTTACGAATGGCGAGCGGGCCGTTCTCGAGCACGATGGCGCCGAGCCCGTGCTTTTCCGCGCCGGCATGACCAATGGCGAGACGGTTGAGCGTCACCGAGACATCACCGACAATGGTGCCGAGCAGGTCGCGCGCGAATTGCTCGATGCTCTGGCGCAGCGAGGCCGCATCGAGGCGCCAGCGATCGACCTGCGGCGCCTTCACCTTGGCGGCCTGCCACTGCACCGTCGCAGTCAGCAGCCCATCGCGGTCGCCAAACCACTTGTAGAGGGTTTCCTTGGAGCACGAGGCGCGGCGCGCCACCGAAGTCATGGTCAGCCGATCGCCCTGTTCGACAAGCAGATCCAGCGCCGCCGTCAGCACCTGCTGCTGGCGCGGCGTGAACGCCTCTTCGCTGTTGGCAATGGCAGACGCCACGATAACACCCAAGCCCAGCGGGTGAAGATCCGCACCCCGCGAACCTGACACCCGACATTAGTGGCGCAACCGTACCGTACGTTACGGTTCGGCGCAAGGGGCGAAGTATCGAGAGCCCTGTGACATTTCCTTGGGCGACCAGAACCAACGGTGCCGGATCGTCGAAGCGGGTGAGCGGATCGGCGCGAGCTAAATCGTGCAGGTCGCGAAGCGCGTGCCATCGGGCGCTGCGATTTGGAGAACCTGTCGATTGCCCGCTGGATGCATCTTCACGGCGTAGTCGGGGACCGTGGGAGTGAATGTGCCGGCGTCGATCCAGCCGAACAGGAAGCGGCGTCCACCGGTTGGCTTGAGGTTGAGCTGGATGCGGCCATCCTTCAGTCGAACCGGGATGATGCGGTTGCTATCGCACTTGGGCACCGGCAATGCCGCCTGGCTTGCCTTCCGCTTCAGACCGAACGGTTCACCCGTCCTATCGCTGCCGATAGTGACGGTGATTGCTTCGCCTGGATGCTGCTGTTCGATTACCCGGATGAGATTTTCGAGCGTGTCGAACCCTTCCCAGGAATAGACATGTCCGTTGACGGTGGCTGTGCCACTGGCGCCGGAGGAGCCGAGGACGGAGGCGATCTCGTCGTATTCGGCCTGAGTCTGCACGCTCATCGCAAAAGTCAGCACTCCATTGGAGCTGATCCGGTTCCAGGATCCGTTGACAATCGCCTCGGCATTGCTTGACCAATTTATGATGGTGCCATCGACGACTGCGCCATCGGCAAGCGTGACATGAACTGTTCCAGGGGCAGTTCCATAGGACGCCACGGAGACATCGTTGCTGACCGTGCCTTCCAGACTCAACGTCACATCCCCTGCTGGGCCAGTCGCCTTGAAGTACGAGGAAGCAAAGGTTCCGGTGTAGACGTTGATCCAACCGGCTGACCCGGCAACAGTGGCCGTTACATCGCCCGAGCTGTGAAAGCCTGCACTTTGAAGGCTGATCCCATCAACCGAACCGTCGATGTCTGCCTCGATATTGCCTGAGACGCCACCGCCGCCAAAACCTCCGAACGAGCCTCCCGGGCCGTTGCGCAGGATGCCGGGGGAGCCAGCCATCGTGTCGATGACAATCCACCCACCCTCTCCTGTCGCAGTGATGGCCAAGTCCGGCGAATTGCCGCCTTCACCCGGCTCGGTAGCATTTGAACCGCCGCTTCCGCCTGCCGCCCAATAGCGATAGTCGCCCGAACCCTCGAGGTTCACGGTAATGTCTACTGGGCCTGTGACGTCACCTCCATCTCCATCGCTCCAACCTGCGCCAGCAAATCCGTCTCCGGCCTGGTAGGTGTCATGGACACCGTCGACGCCGTCGACGCTGTCGTGAATGATCGTCCCGCCGCCACTGATCGTCTCGCCACCGTCCGTTCCACTGTCACCGCTGCACCATGTGTCGCCGGCGTGACGGCCGCACGTTTCTGCAAGTACTGCCGCGGACCACAAGAGCGGCGACACCGCCCAGAACAGTCCAACCACGAGCCGGATCGGTCGGCGCATCGCGTTTCCCCTTGGTTGCCATGGATCTGGTCGAAACCCTAGGCGGGCCACGGTCTTCCGCATCACCCGTACGGGTGAGGTCACGGCGTCGCGTCGATCAGCCGCAATAGGGAGAAGCTCACCTGCTCACGACGATCTCACCGACGGCGACCCGTTTGAAGAAGGTCTTCAGGCCTTCATGACGCAGGTTCTCAATGTCACCTGAGGCGACTAGCCCAATGCCGACATCGGCGAACGAGTCGAGCAGGAACTGCGCCTCAAAAGCCTGGCGCTTCGGCAGCGCCGCAATGATGCAATCAGCATTCCTCGCCTTGTAATGGGTGCCGTCGATGGTGAATTCGATGACCACTCGATGGCGGTTGTCATCGTAGGTGCGGGTTTTCGCACCACACTGGGCAAGGGCGTCTGGCCTCTGCTTGCCGAGCGGTTCGTTGATCACCAGGCTGAAGCTGAAGAAGCTGCTGGCCGGATAGCTGAAGGTGCCGACCACGTTGAAATCCAGCTCGTTCACTCCGTCCTTTTCGCCCGCGATCTGTGACGTCAGCAGCGAGTTGACGTTTACAGACCTGCCCACCTCGTGCGCGATATCCTCCAGGGTCCGGATGCTGTGTTTTGCGGTCGGCAGCGGTGGCGCTGCCTCAGGCATGGCCAGCGGCGCCAGGTTCACCTCTCCACCGGTGAGAGCAAAGAGACAGGCCGGTACGCCGCCGGATTTTTCGCTGTCGTTCTTACCTTCGCTAGCCAGATTGTTCAGGATGTACCGAGAGGCCTCAGTTTCAGGAAACAGGTTAGCGTAGGCCGTCAGGTAGCCAGCCTCCTCGACAAAGGACATGCTCGGGTTGTCGACGCTGCCGAAGCGGTCGCCCCCCTCCGGGCACTTGATGGCGTATTGCCTGTTCGTGGCCACCGGATCCTTGATCGAGCGCAGGACGAACTCCACCGCGGTATGAACCGACCGTCCATCGACGGCGTAGCTGAACAGGTCGACCTCGCGAGCCAGCTTCAGGGCGGTGGCGATCAACACGATCTGGGCGGTGTCTCCGGAATTGTAGTGCAGTCCCATGCCGCCGCGCTGACTATCGATCGGCCAGCTGCCGTCGGGGCGCATATCGTGGATCGCCAGCTTGTACACTTCGATCGCCGCCTCGACCGGCCGATCATCACCCACCATCAGTCCCCAGATGAGCGCGGCATAGGTCCGCATGTATGCCTTGTTGTCAGAGCGATCCTTCCAATGGCTGGCGCCCATCTCAGCCACGAGAGCGTTGAGCCATGGACCGACAATCGCCCGCTCCTCAGGCGAAAAGTCACGTGCCACTTCGGCGGTAGCACTCAGGATGGAGAGGATCGCGGCCATCATCTGATAGTCGACCGGCTTGGCCCCCCAACTGACATGAATACCCTTGCCCAGGCCGCCAGCACGAGCCCACTCGATGATGCCTTGCTTGAGCTGGGTGCGCACCACCGGATCATCGCTGAGACGCAGGTAGGTCGTCAGCCGCCTGAACCAAGTCGCAGCAATGTCGACGTCGTGCTGCCGTTCGCCGTAGGCTTCATCGAGCCTTACCGTCGTGATCGGCCGGGGTATGACAAGGCTGCCTGCGCTGGTCTGGCACTGAGCAGCCCCTCTCACAGCTGTGTAGGGCGATGTCCACGACTCTTCTCCAAGTTCCTTGCTGGTCAGTTTCGGAACGATGAGTGGCCGGCCCTCACCGTACGTTGGGTGGTCAAAGCACTTGGGAGCGGTGGAATACGCCTCCCAGAGCCGTTTCTGGTCACGATCGGAGAGTATGCCTGCTGGCTCCGATGAAAGATCCAGCGTGACGATGTTCCGCGCCGCGGGGCTGGCAGCGAACGTCGAGATCGCCGTACACCACTCGTTGGAGTTCGTGGTGGTGAGCGCATCGAGCGTCAATGAAGCGTTCTTCGCGAAAAGGTGTGCTGCACTGATCGTTCGGTTCCCCAACTCTCCATCGATCGGCCCGGGATCAAACCCCAGTCGGGTCAACTGATCCTGAACGCACGCGACGTCTGCGAGTGCCGGTGAGGCAGCAACGAACAGGAATGCGAGCACCGGGAAGAAAAGCAAGCGCAGGTTTCTAGCTACAAAGGCTCTCATCGGTTGTCCTCCCTCCGCGTCGAACCGGAAGCGGTATCAGTCGCCCTTCAGCGCTCGCACCAACGCCTCGTCCCAGACAGGCAGCGGGTACACTTGGTGGAAGTAGTCGAAACACCGCAGCATCGCCTGGCCGCTGCCGGGGTAACGACTGGCGACGTCCATGATCATGTGCTTGAAGAACGTGGCATGCTTGACGTCCTCGGTGGCGTGCTCGATCACGAAACGCAGCCCATCGCGCGGCAAGTCGCGACTCTCGATGATCGGCAGGGCAGCTTGCGTCACCAGCGCCGTCAATTGCTCGAACAGGTACTCGGGACCAGGATATCCGAGCGGGTCTTCCACGCTCGCCATACGCCACCAGACCGCCGCAACCGCGAACGTGGCTGGTGACGGGGCGAGCTGGGTGGAAGGGCCACCAAGCTTACCGAAATCCTCCATGGCCCACACGCCATGCTCGGCTTCCTCGGCCTTGTGGTGGGAGAGCGCCTGGATGAGCTTCACATCGCCTTTCGGCAGCCGGCCGAACCAGTGGAAGCCGGCCTCGGTGGTGTGAGACTGGTACCAGACTACCGAGCGGAAAATCTCGCGCACCAGGCCTATGATGACCTCCCGAGGCGTCGTCGGATCGGTGACGACCTGCCAGCCTCGCCAGCGTTTGACCTCTTCGAACACCGCCGAAACTCGCGCATCGAGTTCGGCGAATATGGCCTCGGCTTCCTGGGTGTAGGTACTGCGAGCGCGCGGCATCTCATTCATGCGACTTCCTCCTTGGTCGGTAGTTGAATTTCGCCACGGGTGGCGCAGAGCTCCCGATAGACCGGTAGCAGCGGACTCCGGCACCGCGTCAGGTGCCCAACGTCGTATGGATCGAGCAGCAAAAGCTCGAGGCGACCGGCAATCGCATCCGAAACATGCTCACCCGTCGCGACGAAACCGAACAGCTCGAAGAGCGGCACGAGATCCGCTCGAGCGCACGCTAAGCAGCGGCTCCCACCGGCCAAGCAAGCGATCCTGCAGACATCTCGAAACAACTCCCTGATGAGACTGGCCGTCCGTCGCGTTTCGCGGTTCACCAGCCGCGAGACCACAACCAGCGTTTCGAGCGAAACCCCAACCGCTCGGACCCGCTCGATCGCGGGTGCAAAATGCGGATCTCTCGCCGCAGCGCTGGCCGGGCTCAGGCGCACGGCCATGGCGCACTCGTCACCGTCGAGGACAGCGAAGTTGATGCTGTCCTCGTCGATAGGTTCGAGGAACCGCCTCGTTGAATGGTCCGCATGGGCATAGGCTTTGCCGTCCCGTTCGACAAAGAGCTCGTACCGAAGCCGGGCAATCGCCGCCAACCCCGAAGGCGTTGTGGTGACGTATCTGGAGCGGCTCGCTGCCGCGATAAGCTCTCTGGTACCGACTGACATTTCTGCCCCGCTGATGCCGGGAACAGACAGCCTTTTCAGTCGTCCAACCTCACCCGTTTGGGTGATCAGAACCGTCTATCGCGGACTGATGCCGCTGAGCAGCACCGCCAGTTCCACCTGCCGGCTGGTGCCAGTCTTCATCATCAATGACTTGAGCTGCGTGCGGACCGTCTCGCGGGAGACGCCACCAGCCCGGGCAAGCTCATCGAGCGAGCGTCCGGTTGAGATGCCACGGGCGATCCTTGCCTCGGCCGGCGTAAGGTCGAACAGCCCGGTGAGCACCTCGGTGAGAGGCGCGTTGGGGGCGGTCACCAGTGTAAGCAACAGCAGCACGTCACCGCGAGCGAAGACATCGTGGGCCGACCGGCGGATCGGCACGACGTGCCCGACCATCGCCGGACTGGCCTCGGTCGCCGGCAGCGGAATTGACCGCACAGTGTCGAGCGCCGGATCGGCGAGCGCCGCGCGGAAGAGCGTGTCGGCAGGTGCAGCGCCAAGATGGATCCGGTCGAAGGCACCAATCACCACCCGCGGCTCCAACGCCTTCAGCGAACCGTTCGCAGCGAGGACGCGCCTGTCACGCTGCAGCACTGCGGCGGGAAGGCCAAGGATGTCGAGCGCATCGGTGGCTGCGCGGGCCGCCTTAAGGCCCAGCCGATGGGCCAACAACGCTGCCCTTGCCAAATGCGGCCTGTAAAGGTCGAGCCGCTCCATATCAGCGCGCTCGAATGGCTCAGTCCGACGGGAGAAGTCAAAGACCATGACATCTGAAGTGGGTACCGGGACGACGGTGCCGCCGGTCCAGCGAATGCCGTGCGGGTAAATGAAGTCACAGTAGACCGGATCAGTATCGAGCTCGTGCTGGGTGAACAGTTCGAGATCGTGCTGGAAGCCTACATGGCCGCCGGCGATCGCACGTTTTGGTCGCTTGTTGTCGTACCGAGCGGCATCGCCATTCGCTGCAAAACTGGTGAACGCATCCAGATAGTTGCGGGTCGCCGTGAAACGCATCCGTTGCTGCTGGTCAAAGACGAGCAGGCCAGATCCCCAGGCGCTGGCGACCTGGCAGAGGCGAGCCAATACGTCCGGCCATAGTTCGGGGATCGCGGCTGCTTCGTAGATCTCGTCGACGATTTCTGGATCGGCTTGCATCAGGAACAACTCAGATCGGTCGCAGGCCGCTCAGCAAGACCGCGAGCTCGGCCTGTCGCCCAGTTCCAGTCTTCATCATCAGCGATTTGAGCTGCGTACGGACGGTCTCGCGAGAGACGCCGTTCGATGCTGCGAGGTCCGCGAGCGATCGCCCAACCGAGATGCCGCGAGCGACCTTGGCCTCGGCCGGGGTGAGGTCAAACAACCCCGTCAGCACCTCGGTCAGAGGCGCCGTCGGTGCGCTCACCAGTGTGATGAGCAGCAACATATCGGCCGGCGCGAAAACGTCTCTGGCAGTGCGCCGGATGGGGACCACATGCGCAACCATGGCAGCGCCCGTCTCGGTTGCCGCCAGTGGAATCGAGCGCACGCTACGCAGGTCGTGCGTCGATAGCGCTGCACCAAAGAGGATGTCGGGTGCCTTCGCCTGCATGTAAATTCGGTCGAAGGCACCGATCCTTATGCGCGGCGCAAGCGCGGTCAGTGACGCGTTCGCCACCAGAACCGTACGGTCACGCTCGAGCACGGCAGCCGGCAGCCCGAGAATATCCAACGCCTCCGTGGCAGCTGACGCTGCCTTGAGTCGCAGCCGGTGAGAGAGGAGGGCGGCGCGAGCCAAATGCGGACGCAGCGGGTCGAGCCGCTCCATCTCGGCTCTCGTGAAGGGCGACTGCTTGCTGGACCTGGCAATGTCGTAGACGAGGAGATCACCGCTTGGGACCGCGACTGTAGTGCCTGCTACCCAGCCGAACCCGTGTGGCCTGAGGAAGCGTACGTACATGGGGTCATGTACCAGTTCCTCGCTGCTGCAGACTTCAAGGTCATGCGCGAAGGCCATCGGCATGCGCTCAAGCGCGCGTTGTGGCCGGACGTTCGGTAGTTGCATGCCATTGGCAATGTAGTCGTCGAACGCGTCCCGGTAACTCTCGGTGGTGAGATAGCGCGGCGGCGGGTCCTTGCCGAATGCCAGCAACGCCGCAGCATCTCCATCGACAAGGCGGCCGATGCGACCCAGAACATCCGGCCAATACTCCGGCATGACCGCTGCCTCGTAGATTCCCTCAACCAGCGCGTCCATGTCCACAGTGCTGCGTTCACGACAGGATTTCGCAAGCGCCAGATTTGCACGAAATACTTGTGCGTTTCTAGAGCCGCTATGCAGGCCGCGAGCGCCGCCAACTCGACTGTTCCACCGTTCATTGTTTCTAGGTCACCGTACGAACATAGGCCGCAAGGCTGGGTTGTCCGATCGGACAGGAGATGCTGGTATGGCAGTTGCAGACCACTGCAGCATTCACGGTTTCGTCGAAACGGTGAATGCTGCAAGTCGTTGATTTCCAGCGCTTTCGGTAACTTTTTCTGATGGCGCTTTATGGAGGAAAGAAGATGAAAACCTCGCTGCCCACCCGCGCCTTAGGCACGACCGGCATGGAGATCACCCGTCTCGGCGTAGGCGCCTGGGCCATGGGTGGCAACATGTGGGGCCCGCAGGACGACGCCGATTCCGACGCTGCCATCCGCCACGCTATCGACCTCGGCATCAACTGGATCGACACCGCGGCAGCCTATGGCGTCGGCCACTCCGAGGAGGTGATCGGCAAGACCTTGAAGGCGCTGCCAGCCGACCGACGGCCGTTCGTCTTCACCAAGGGCGGGGTGATCCGCGACGCCAACGGACAGAATCCGCGGCGTCTCGCCAATCGCGAAAGCCTCCGGCACGAGCTCGAGAACTCACTGAGGCGCCTGCAGGTCGAGACGCTCGACCTCTACCAGGTGCACTGGCCGGCCGACGACGTGCCGCTCGAGGATTATTGGGCGACAATGCTGGAGCTCAAAGCCGAGGGCAAGGTCAGGCATATCGGGCTTTCCAACCACAATGCCGAACAGCTGGCGCGGGCCGAAGCGATGGGCCATGTCGAAACGCTGCAGCCCCCCTTCTCGATGATCAAGCGCGAGACCGCAGAGGAAATCCTGCCGTGGTGCGCGACGCATGGCACCGGCGTCATCTGCTACAGCCCGATGCAGGCGGGGCTGCTCACCGGCAGCTTCACCCGGGAACGCGCGGCCACTCTGGCGGACAATGACTGGCGGAAGACCAGTCCCGAGTTCACTGGCGAGCGGCTCGACCGCAACCTCGCTCTCGCAGCGGCACTGCAGCCGATAGCCGACAAGCATGACACCTCGATCTCGACAGTGGCGCTGACCTGGGTCCTTGCCTGGCCTGGCCTCACCGCGGCCATCGTTGGCGCCCGCTCGCCAGCGCAGGTCGACGGCTGGATCGATGCCGCAACGCTCGAGCTCGATGCTGCCGACATCGACGCCATCGCCAGGACCATCACGGCGACTGGTGCCGGCCAGGGCCCGACGCGGCCATAGCACCTTGTCCGGAGGGGGCGGAACCGATGGTCAGCAAGCGTGACTACAGCATCACCGGGCCGGAGGCGCAGCGCGCCGTCGAACGGGGCCTCGCCGCAGCCGAATGGTATCATACCGAGGTGCCGCGCGCGGCAATGAAGGAGCTCATGCAACGCTCCGACGGTCCGGCGATCCGCGACAACCTGATCTGGCTCGGCCTGCTGCTGGTCACCGGTGTCGGCGGCATCGTGTTCTGGGGCACCTGGTGGTGTGTGCCGTTCTTCCTGGTCTATGGTGTGCTCTATGGCTCGGCCAGCGACAGCCGCTGGCACGAATGCGGGCACGGCACGGCGTTCAAGACGGCGTGGATGAACAAGGTGATCTACCAGATCGCCTGCTTCATGCTGATCCGCAACCCGACAACCTGGAAGTGGAGCCACGCGCGGCACCATGCCGACACCATCATCGTCGGGCGCGACGCCGAAATCGCGGTGATGCGGCCGCCGGTGCTGGCGCGGGTGATCCTGAGCTTTATCGGCATTGTCGATGTCTGCTACGCGCTGGGCGACATGCTGCGGAATGCCGCCGGCAATGTCAGCGACGCAGAGAAGAGTTTCGTCCCCAAGGGCGAGTGGCCCAAAGTGGTGCGCGTGGCGCGCATCTGGGTGGCGATCTACGCAGCCACGGCGGTGGTAGCCATCGCCATGCAGTCGGTTCTGCCGTTCATGCTGATCGGGTTGCCGAGGCTCTATGGCTGCTGGCACATGGTGATGGTCGGCCTGCTGCAGCATGGCGGACTAGCCGAGGACGTGACCGACCACCGGCTGAATACCCGCACAGTGCTGATGAACCCGATCAGCCGCTTCCTCTATTCGGACATGAACTATCATGTCGAACACCATATGTTCCCGGTGGTGCCGTATCATCAGCTGGAAAAGCTGCACGAAACCATCAAGCATGACCTGCCGCCGCCGACGCCCTCGATCCTCGCGGGCTATCGCGAGATGATCCCGATCTGGCTGCGCCAGCTCAAGGGCGAAGATGTCTTCCTGCGCAAGGAGCTGCCACCGACGGCGAAACCCTATCGCGAGGATTTGCAGGTCGAGGCGCCGATGGCGGGTACGAGCCCCGCCGAATAGAGGCACTGAACTCACGTGCGCAACCCTGCGACCTCGCGATCAAGAAAATGCCCCGGTCACCGTAGCGATCCGGGGCATTGATCAATGGCTTCGCGTTCTTGAGGGCGCTTTCACCGTGCCCTTCCAACGTGGCGGAGGCAGCTTGGTTCCGCCTCAGGCCGGCCGCTTGAACTTCCGCACCCGGAAAGCCAGCATGATCAGCAGCACGCCGGCGAAGATCGCGTAGCCGGCGATGGTCCAGATCAGCGACAGCGCCCCTGCCCCCGGCTGGAACAGCACCAGCGCACCAAAGGCGATGCTGAGCAGACCGAACAGGCCGAGCACCCACTCGCCCTCGATCTCCTTGCGGGCCTGGATGGCGCCCCAGATGGTCAGCACGCCGATGATGATCGCCCAGATACCGATGAAGATCAGCAGGATGAACGCGGTCATGCCGGGCCAGAAGAAGGCGGCGAGACCGGCGAGGATGCTGACCACGCCACTGATCGCCATCCACCAGCGTGGGCCCATGGCGGGCGCGTTGGCGCGACCGGAGATCGCTGCCCACAGCGCAAAGACGCCATCGACCAGCGTGTAAGCGCCCCAGAGCAGGGTCAGCGAAATCAGGGTGATGGCGGGCCAGAACAGCGCCAGCACGCCGAAGGCGATGGCGGCGATGCCACGCAACAGCAGCAGCCACCAGTTATCGCCAAGTATGGCGCGGAGGCTCGCTGGGAACGCGGAAGATGTGGAAGTCTGAGTCTCGGCCATCATGCTTCTCCACTGGTTGGGCGGAAAGCTTCGGAACTTCCGAGAGCTCCCGGCATGACACTAGCAGAGTCTTCCGAGCGCGAAAAAGCCAAACATCAGATGAAATGACTTGATCGCCTAATGGCTTAGTTAGCCTTTGCGAATGGCCCAATGCCTGCCGACGGCGCTCGCGTCGGCGCAATCCTGGCGCAATGCATGCTGCATATGGCAAATCGTGGCGCGGGGATTCCTGAATGCGATTGCTACTTGTCGAAGACGAGCCGGAGATGGCCGCAGCGCTGAGCGCGGTACTGCTGCGCTATGACATGGTCGTCGACCACGCACGCACCAAGGTCATTGCCGAGGAGGCGATCCTCAGTCACAGCCACGATGCCGTACTGCTCGACCGCAAGCTGCCCGATGGCGATGGCATCGACCTGGTGCCACTGCTGCGCAAGCGCCATGCCGGCGTGCCTGTCATCATCATCTCGGCGCGCGGCTCGATCGCCGACAAGATCGAGGGCCTCGATACCGGCGCCGACGACTACCTGCCCAAGCCCTTCGCCGTGGAAGAGTTGCTGGCGCGCCTGCGCGCCGTGTTGCGCCGGCCGATGCAGGTGGCGCCGGATTCGGTGCAACTGGGGTCGCTCTCGTTCGACCTCGACAGCCGCCAGGCGCGCGTCGGCGAAACCGCCATCGAGCTGCCCCGGCGCGAGCTGCTGGTGCTCGAATGCCTGCTGCGTCGCTCCGGGCGCACGGTGCTGCGCGCCTCGCTCGAAGACGCCGTCTACGGCTATGGCGACGAGATCCAATCCAACTCGCTCGATGCCCATATCTCGCGGCTGAGGCGCAAGCTGGCCGACGCCAGGGCGGGCGTCGAGATCCACGGTATCCGTGGCGTCGGCTACCTGATCAGGGCCGTGGCATGAAACTACCGGGAGCAATGAAGTTCCTGCGCTCGCAATCGCTGCGCCGGCGCCTGACCTGGCGGCTGGTGCTGCTGCAGACCATCACCCTGTCGGTGGCGGCAACGCTGCTCACCATGGCGCTGCTGCAGCTCGACCCCTCACAGCGCCTGATCGACGCGACGCTGTCCGAGACTATCGCCCAATCGATGCAACGGGCGCCGGACGGTAGCCTGGTGCTCCGCCCGAGCAAGCAGCTCGATGACTACCGCGCCGAAGGCCCTGCCGTCTGGATGCTGGTGGTCGACGATGCCGGCAATACTTATCGCGAGGGCCCGGTTCCGGAGCAGTACGAGCTGCTGCTACCGATCCTCAACAAGCTGTGGTTCGTCGACATCCGCGACCACGGCGAGCCGCATTCGCTGTCAGCTGCGTTCTACACTGGTGTCACGCCGATAGGGAAACTGCACGTGCTGGCGGGCGGTGGCGCCTTCGTCAGCATCGTGTTCGCGGGCATCCTCCTGGGCAACATCTTCATCCTGCCGCTGCTGGTGGTGCTGATCATCGCTACGGTGATCGCCATTCCCCTGATCGTCCGCAAGGTGATGCGCGGGCTCGACAGCGCCGAGGCGCAGGCGCGCAGCATCAACTTCGACCAGCACGGCACTCGGCTGCCGCTCGACACCGTGCCCAAGGAAGTGCGCGGGCTGGTGACGGCGATGAACGAGGCCCTGAGCCGGCTCGACGAGGGCTATGAGCGGCATCGCCGGTTCCTCGCCGACGCGGCACACGAGCTGAAGACACCGATCGCCATCCTGCAGACGCGTGTGGAGAACCTCGATGCCGGCCCGGAGCGGACGCGGCTGCTGACCGATACCGCGCGGCTGGCGGCGATGGCCGAGCAACTGCTCGACCTGCAGCGACTGGCCCAGTCGCGCGTCGATTTCCAGCCCCTCGACCTCGTGCCGCTGGCCGAACGTGTGGTGGCCGATCATGCGCCGCTCGCCATCGCCGCCGGCTACGACGTTTCGCTGCGCGCGCCGGAACCCTCCGAGTGGGTGCTGGGCGACCGGGGAGCCATCGAGCGGCTGCTCGCCAACCTGGTGCAGAACGCCGTGGTGCATGGCGGCAACCGGGGAACGATCGAGATCGAGATGGCCGGTCACGGCGCCTTCGAGGTGCATGACAGCGGACCGGGTATAGCCCCCGAACACCGCGAGAAGATCTTCGAGCCGTTCTACCGCATCCGACCGCTCGACCGCGGCGCCGGGCTCGGACTCAACCTGGTGCGCGAAGTGTTGCGCCAGCATGGCGGCAGTATTGCAGTGCTGCCGAGCCACCTGGGCGGTGTGTGCTTCCGCGTCCAGTTACCGATTGCCAGAGCGCCGAGCTGATTTCTGCCGCGCGCAATGCTCGCGCAATCCCGACACTGAAAATAGGCCAGGCGGTCACTGAGTGACCGCGGGGTTGCTTGGGACCGGGGGGCACCGAGTGATCCTTCCGGGTGCCCATGCACTCCGGCGCAACTTTCACCGCCCGGCAGCCGGCTCCCTGGCTGCGGGGCCTCGTACTCGCGGAGTTCAAATGTTCTCGAAGTTTTCCTCCTCTGCCCTCCTGACCGCCCTCTTGCTCGGCGTGTTGCCGGCGACTGCGGCCGACGCGCAGGACAGCCGCTGGAGCGAGCCCTATGCACCGGCTCCGGCCTCGGAGTGGACCGGCTTCTACGCCGGTGTCCACGGTGGTCTTGCCCCCAAGGCATCCGATTTCAACATCTTCAAGGATTCGAGCCTGCTCGGTGGCGTGCAGGCCGGCTACACCATGCAGTTCGGTCCCGCCGTGATCGGCGCCGAACTCGAGGGCACCTATGCCAAAGGCATCGTGCACAGCGTCGGAGCTGGCGAGCTCGAGCAGAACTGGAGCGGCGCCGCCAAGGTCCGCGGCGGTCTCGCGCTCGGCGGCACCCTGGTCTATGCCACCGGCGGTTACGCAGTGGCGCGGCTCGATGCAGGCAACAACGTGATCTCCGATGACAAATGGGTCGGCGGCATGCTGTGGGGCGCCGGCCTCGAGCAGAGCTTTGGCAACGGCCTGTCGGCCCGGGTCGAATACACCCAGACCCGCTTCAATGATGTCGACTCGACGCTCATCGGCAACCTCCACCGCACCGACGACCTGACCAACCACGCGGTCAAAGCGGGTCTCAACTTCCGCTTCTGATCTGAGTGTTTCGCTGTTTCAAACGAAACGGCGAAACGCTGGAGATCATTGCTTTGGTCGCGCTTTCGAACCGGAAAAGTCTGCAACTTTTCCTGAAAGCGCTCCACCCACCGGGACCGGCGGACCCGTCAGTCATCCCGTCGGTCCCAGGGCGGCTCGCGGCCACCCGGGCCGCCCATTCCCCACCCCTCCCACAGGAGCTTCGAATGGCTCTAGCCAGAACCCTGACTGCCGTCATCATGGCCGCCGCAATTGCCCTGCCCACGATCGCACCAGCCGTGGCGCAATCACCGGCTGACGGTCGCCTCCTCGTCGCCCAGAGCGAAGACCAGCGCTGGGCCGACTGCAGCCAGTTCCTCGACCGCCGCGAGCGCGAGCGGTGCGAGAAAGACCGCTGGGGCCGCCCCAGCAAGAAGCAGAACGACGATATCGGCGCGGCGATCGGCGCAGGCATTATCGGCCTCACCATCGGCGCGATCATCGCCGGCTCGGCCGAAAAGGAGCGCAGCAAGCGCGATCGCTATGACGCCGAATACGAACGCTGGCTCGATTACTGCAGCCGCAAGTACCGCAGCTTCGACCCGGAAACCGGTACTTATCGGGCCAGCAACGGCCGCCGCTACGTCTGCCGGTGAGCGACGTCCGGCCGGTCCGGAGCGATCCGGGCCGGCAACGCTCCGACGAGCGTACCCCCGACGGCTACGCCGAGAGCTCGCGCTTGAGACTGGCGGCAAACTCGGCGGCGGCATTCGCGGCCACGAGAAAAGCGCTACGCATCAGCGCCCTGTCCCGCGCCAGACGCACCCGTCCAACCTGCGCCTGGTTGGTGGCAATGAGTTCCTCGGGCACGACGCGCTTTGCCTCGCAGGTTGCGATGTCGTCTCCCCAACGGCGCACCGCTTCCGCCCCGAACTCGATATTGAGCGTGCCGCCGCTGCCGCTCACGCTGCACTGCTGGCCCAGCATGTCGTTGCCCTCCGGCGTCTCGAAAAAATCGAACGGTACCAGATCAGCCAGTTTGCCGTCGACCGGAGAGCCTTCGGCCTGCAGGTCCGCGACCGCCTTGCGGTAGACTGCCTGCGTCTCCTCAGACTCGGGGCGCGCCCGAATGGCTCGGACCTCGAACTCGTTCTGGAACATGCAACCGCCAAGCCTGATCTGAGCCTTGGAAACGCAGCCGTGGCCTTCGTGGCTTGTCGCGTAGGCCCGCATCGCTTCATCGGCGGCGATGAACTCGGCGGTGTCAGCGGTGATCGCCGACGACAGCGAGAGCGGGCCGTCGGCGACCAGCCATCGCGCAAACCAACGCTGATAGGCCTCGAGCGCCGCCGCAACGCGCGAGTCGCGCTCGCCAATCATGATCATGCTGTAGATCTCGCACTGCATTCCAGCTGCGAGTACCGGCAATGAGACCTGGCTGTCGTAACCGAACAGCGCGGAGCGCGCCTCGCGAATGTCACCGATGATGGTCTCGAGTTCGGCGCGATTCTGCTCGTTGGCGAATGCGATGCCCTTCGCTTCGAGATCCGCGCTATAGGTCTGCAGCGCCTCCCCGTAGCGCACCAGCGCGCCGGACACCCGCCCCTTGAACTCCTCTACGACGACCGCTTCGGGCAGTTGGTTCAGCACGGCGCTGATACCATTGAGCTGCAGCAGCACCTGCTCGAGCGATGCCTGGACGATCGACACCTGAGCCGACAAAGTCCTCAGCATCTGGGTGTTGAGCACCAACAGCTTCGCGGTCGGATCGGATCTTCGGCCCAGCATTCCGGCGATAGCGCCGACGAAGCTGACGACCGCCAGCACTGCGGCGATCTCGAGCTGCGCATAGCTCCTTGCCGGTAGCAGCACGGCACCGCTACCCGACAGCATCAGCGCAGCCAGCGACCTTGCCAGAAAGCCCCGACGGTTCATTGGCCACTCCATCAATCGAGGTGCAGGTTGATCGGCGGCTTGTCCGATTGCGGCAGGACCACGCCCTGCTGCTCCCAGGCCTGCTGCAAGCGGACCTCGGTGTTCTGCATGTTGCCGAGCGTCACGCGGATTTGCGTCGCCCGCATCGTCTTGATGCCGTTCTGTTCGCTCACCTCGAGCGCGTTGTACTCCAGCATCGTGCCGCCATCGAATGCCGGCGTCCCAGCCGATCCAACCGGGCCGAGATTGCCGATCATGCTGCCGGCCTGAATTCCCGCTCCGACTACGCTGGTGATGGTGCTGATCATCTGCATCGTCTCGACGAAGCTGCTGGAGCGCTGCGCCGCCGCTACCGCCGCCTGAAACTCCTCGTAGAGCTTGTTGAGGTGGTCCTGCTGCTTTTTCATCTCGCGGTTGAGACGCTGGATGGTGAGGCGGTTGGCCTCGTCGGCTACGGCAGCCGACCGCTGGTCATAGACGTCCTCCCAGAACTCGGCACGCTGCACTGTCCTGAGCATGGTCCCCGGGTCAGCCTGCTCGAAGGCGGCAAGCCGTTCCCTCCTCGTCGCCTCACCACGCGCCATCGGCTCGATGCCGCGACTGAACTCCGGCGTCATGACGGTGGCCTTGAGCGCGTCTCCATCCTGCTTCAGCCAGACATAGAACGAGCGGTTGGAGGCGCCGGATGGCGCGGCATTGTCGATGCTCGGGACGCGCATCGCTTCGGCAAGCGAATCGACCGGCTCGCGCCCGGGTCCGACGAGCGAGATCAGTTGGCCGCCGGGGATCTGCAGAATATCGCCCTCGCCCGTATAGACATTGACCTCGAGCAGGTACCCCATCGGCTTGCCGGCGATCTCGGCCTGGATCCTTGGGGCCAGTGCGTTGATGTCCGAGGCCAGCCGGTCTTGCAAGGCATCGTCACGATACTTGATCGCGACGAACTGCAGCACGGTCATGCCGAGCGGCGTCTCAGCCAGATCGAAGATCGGCGAGGTGCCAAGGTCGACATCGGGCAGTTTGAGTTCGCCTGCCGCCATAGCGCCGAGGCCAGCAAGCATGCCGAACGCCAACATCAGCCCCCGAAGACCAATTCGAGCCATGCTCACTGCTCGCCTCCATCCCCAGGGCGCATCGTCCGTCGCACGCTAGGATGGCGCAGGCGCCAGTGCAACGCCCGCTTGGCGGTCCGCCCGCCCTTACAGCGACCGCGCCAAGTGGTCGGCGTTGCGGAATGCCAGGGCCATGATGGTCAGCACCGGGTTGAAGCCGCCATTGGTAGGGTGCAGTCCGCCATCGGAGACGAACAGGTTGTCGTGGCCCCAGACGCGACCGAAGGCATCGGTCACCGAGTTCACCGGGTCGGTCCCCATGCGGCAGGTGCCGGCCTGATGCTGGCCACCTGACAGCCCCGGATTGGGCGCAGCACCCCAGGTACGGCTCGCGCCGGATGCCGACAGCCAGTCATGCGCCTTGGCGTGCACGTAGCCCGCCGTGCGCACCGTCTCCGGGTGAACCCGGCCCGACAGCCTGGCGACCGGCAGGCCCCATTTGTCACGCACCTGCCCCGCGACCTGCACCCGGGCTGTCGGGTCTGGGATCTCATGGATAGGTCCCGCGACACGCAGCACGTGATGGAAGTTGTCGCGCATGAAGTGCTTGGCGCCCTGCCCCCAACGGCGCATCCCCGGCGGCAACACGTTCTTCCAGAAGATAATGGGCGGCTGCACGAAATCGTCGGCCAGCATGCCGCCGCCGATGAAACCGGGATTGCCGTGGTTGTACGCCGTGGTGGCGATACTCACGCCGGGACCGCGCGAGGCGTGCACCGGCTCGTCGAACTGCCCGTAGGCCATGGCATAGACGTGGCCCTGCAGATTACGGCCGACGAGATCGTGATTGTTGCCGAGCCCCTGCGGTTCGCGCGACGACGGCGAATTGAGCAGCAGGCGCGCCGTTTCGATGGCGCCGCCAGCCAGCACCACCGCCTTGCCGGGCACCGAATGTTCTGCGCCCGTGCTGTCGGCGAAGCGCACGCCGATCGCCTTGCCGGCCGCATCGGTCTCGACCCGCAGCACCATCGCGCCGGTGACGAGATGACAGCGTCCGGTGGCAAGCGCCCGCGCGATCATGGTGTTCTGCGTGCCGTTCTTGGCGTCGCTCGGACACGGGAAGCCGACGCAGGTGCCGCAGCCGATACAGCCGTCGCGGCCGTGCCGCGGCTGGCTGTTGATGGCAAGCGGCGGCCGCGTCGTGGTGATGCCGAGGGCGGCAGCACCACGCTGCAGCACGGACCGTGCCGGACTGTCCGGCAGCGGCGGCATCGGGTAGTCGCGGACCCGCGTGCCTTCATGGCTATGGGCGGCGCCGTCACCGGAGACGCCGATCTGCCACTCGGCCCGCTCGTACCAAGGCTCGAGGTCATCGTAACCGATCGGCCAATCGACCAGCGACGAGCCTTCCGGCACCCCATAGAGGCTCACCATCTTGAAATCGGCGCGATGGAAGCGCCAGGCCTGCGCCCCATAGACCAACGTGCCACTGCCGACTGCAGCAGCGAGGTTCTGGTAGCCGTTTTCATGTGGACGGAGCACCCGCTCGATATCATCGGTACCCACCAGCACCCGCGGGTTGCCGTCGAGTTCGGGGCCGGTGTTGTGGCCGTAGAGCGCCAGCCGATGGTTGCGCAGGTGATCGCGGTGGCCGCTGTCGGCATAGTCGCGCCGCAGCCCGCGCTCGAGCAGCAGCACATGCTTGCCGGCCTCGGCCAGCACACCGGCAGCCACGCCACCACCGGCGCCGGCCCCGACGATGATCACGTCATAGTCGAGCGTGCCGGAGAACGGCTGCGGCGCCTGTCCGTCGCGCCCGGCAGGACCGGTCGGTCCTTCCGGCAAGCCATGCTCGTAGCCGACCATCCGCCAGGACGCAGCATCGGGGTTCCCGCCGTTGCCGGGATCGGCATAAACCCCCTCGGCTACCAGCTCGCAGAGCTCACGAAACCACCAGGTATCACCCAGATCGGCGAGTGCGGCGTCCTGCGCCGCCTCGTCGAGATCGGGGAAGTGAGACGGCAGCCTGCTCAGACCCGAAGCGATTGCGGCGCCCAGCTTGGGCTGCGCGGCCAGTATCCTGTCCAGGTAGGCCAGTACACCGAAGGCAATGGCACCACCGTCCCGGTCGGCCGGCATGATGCGGTCGACCACCGCCGTGAGCAGCGCGCGATCCATGTCCCCTCCTCCGCCCCAACCCCTCAGTCGGTGAACCGTACCGCGCCGATGTGGTCGAGGTTGCGGTTGCGCTGCGCGTAGTCGATCCCGTAGCCGACAACGAACTTGTCGGGGATCTCGAAGCCGATCCAGCGGGCCTTCACGCTGGTCTCGCGACGCGACGGCTTGTCGAGCAGCGCGCAGACCTCGATGCGTTTGGGGTGCCGGGTCGCGAGGATTTCGAGCACATGCTTCAGGGTGTAGCCGGTATCGACGATATCCTCGACCACCAGCACGTCGCGGCCTTCGATCTCGCCGCGCAGATCCTTGAGGATGCGTACTTCGCGGCTCGACTCGGTGGAGTTGCCATAGCTCGAGACTTCGAGGAAATCGACCTCCACCGGCAGGTCGAGCTCACGCACCAGGTCGGCGATGAAGATGAAGGAGCCGCGCAGCAACCCGACCACTACGAGCTTGTCGGTGCCGGCGTAGTGTGCCGAGATCTCCTTGGCGAGCGCCTCCACCCGGGCCGCGATCGCCTTGGCCGAGATCATCTCGTCGATCACGTAGTTCCTGGTCGTCATGCCTACTTCAGTGCCCCCTGGGTGAGTCCGCGCACAAAGTACTTGCCGCCGATCAGATACACCAGCAGCGGCGGCACAATCGCCATCATTACCGTAGCGGCCGAGCCGCCGGCCCTGACACCCATGATCGCCACGGTGATCGGCTGCTGCGCGCCCGAGGTGAACACCATGCCGTAGAGATACTCGTTCCAGATCTGGGTGAACTGCCAGATCACCGTCACCGCGGCAATCGGCCCCGAGAGCGGCAGCATGACGCGGATGAAGATGCGCCAGAACCCGGCGCCGTCGACCTGCGCCGCCTTGATGATCTCGGTCGGCACGCTCGCATAGAAGTTGCGGAAGAACAGGGTCGAGAACGAGATGCCCATCACCGTGTGGATCAGCAGCAGACCCAGCACGTTGTTCTGCAGCCCGAGCTGCCCGATGATCCAGGCCCAGGGCAGCAACGCGATCTGGCTGGGCAGGAAGATGCCGAGGAAGATCATCACGAAGATGAACTCCGAGCCCGGGAACCTCCACTTGCTCAGCACATAGCCGTTCAGCGCCCCGATGATGGCGGTGGCGATGGTCGCCGGCACGGTGATGATCAGCGAATTGAGGAAGTTCGGCCCGAGCCCGCGGCACATGCCGCTGACACAGGCATCGTTCCAGGCGCGCAGATAGTTGTCGAACGAAAAGCTCTCCGGAATGGCGATGATGCCGTTGCGGAACACCTCCTCGCCGTCGCGGAACGAGTTGAAGAACACCAGCAGCGCCGGCACTGCATAGACGAGCGCGAACAACGCCAGCACTGCGTAGATCAGGAGGCGCGACAGTGCCCACCGGCGACGGGCGGTTGCTCCGTCGCGGTCGGCGTAGGCCAGCGCCAGGGTGGTCACGGCAGGGTCTCGTCGAGCCAGGCGACCTGCCGCCGCTCCTGCCAGGTGCCGCCACCCTCATGGTTGTTGAAGGTGTAGCTCTCGATGGTTTTGGGCCCGGCCCAGGCATTGTAGGCGCCATAGACGGTGGAGGGCGGGCAGACATCGTCCATCAGCGCCACCGAGAACAGCGCCGCCGCCTTGGAGCGCGCCGAGAAATGCACGCCGTCAAAATAGTTGATCGTCTTGTAGGCAGCAGCTGCCTTCTCGCGATGGGTGGCGAGGAAGCGGACGATTTCGCCATAGGGATCGCGGCTGGTGAGTCCGACGGCACGCGGGAAGTCGCAAAGGAACGGCACGTCCGGCATTGCCGCCTTGACCCTCTGCTCGAGCCCGGCGACGGCGATCGAAATGCCGCCGCCCTGGCTGCCACCAACCACGGCAAGCTTGGCTGGATCGGTCTCGGCGCGGCCCAGCGCCGCCTCAACGGCACGCACGCCATCGGTGTAGACGCGGCGATAGTAGTAATCGCGGGGGTCGTTGATGCCGCGGGTCATGAAGCCCGGATGGGCGGGGAACGAGCCGGCCGGATCGGGGGTATCCCCGCGCGACCACGAACTGCCCTGCCCGCGCGTATCCATCACCAGCACGGCACGGCCGGTGGCCGGCCACAGCAGATGCTCCTGCGGCAGCCCGCGACCACCGCCATAGCCGATGAACTTCACCACGGTGCCGCGTGGCGCGACGCCCGCCGGCCTGATGTACCAGCCGCGCACCTTGTCGCCGCCGAAGCCGGAGAAGGTGACGTCGGAAACGTCGAACAGCTTCAGCCCGGTATCGACCGGCTCGAACACCGCTTCCAGCGGCTTGGCCCGGGACTGACTGAGCGTCTCAGCCCAGAAGCTGTCGAAATCGGCAGGGGCAACGGCGCTCGAGCGGTAGCTATCGAGCTGGGACTGCGGCAGGTCGAAAAAGGGCATGATCTCTATCTGGTCCGGTTGGCTGGCAATGATTGACTGGAATGGTAGCCGAAGGAAAGCGCTACGAAGGGCGGGGACGCGAACTGCCGCGCACCACGAGCCGCGGCGAAACAACGAAATGGTCGCCCTGTTGTCGCCCGTCGATCCGCTCGATCAAGAGGCGGGCGGCCTGTAGCCCGAGCACCTGGCCGGACTGATCGACGCTGGTGAGGCTGTTCTGCGCCAGGTCGCAATAGATGGTGTTGTCGTAGCCGACGATGGCGAGGTCGCCGGGCACCGACAGCCCCAGGTCCTTGGCGACGCTGAGCGCATGCAGCGCCACCATGTCGGTCCAGCAGAACAGCGCCTCTGGCCGGTGCCGGGACTCGAGCAGGTGGCGGACCACCGTCTGCACCTCACGCGCCGTCTGATCGGCCGGCACGATGTTGATGTGCTGGCTCAGTCCACGCTCCTTCATCGCTTCGCGATAGCCGCGCTCGCGCTGCACCGTGACCACGACGTTCTTGGTCGGAACGGCCAGCGTCACCATGGTGATGCGGCGATAGCCGTTGGCTGCAAGGTGGCGCACCACCTGGGCGGCTCCGGCGACGTCATCATTGTTCGCTGTATCGAGCGTTGCCAGTTGCGGCACGTGGTAGCCGACCACCGCCGTCGGGATGCGCGTCGAGACCGACTCCGCCGTTTCCGGCGGCATGCGCGGGCCGATCATCAGCAGACCGTCCATCTGCCGGTCGATCATCGAGTCGATCAGGGACATCTCGATGGTCTCGGCGGACCGGCTCACCCCGATCATGGTCTGATATTGGGTGCGCTCCAGCGCCTCGTTCACTCCGGCAAGGATGTCGGCGAAGAACGGGTTGCGCATATCGGGCAAGAGAATGCCGAGCGTATAGGTGCGGCCGCGCATGGCGCGTGCCCCGGCATGCGGGCGGTAGTTCAGCTTCTCCATCGAAGCCTGCACTTTGGCGCGCAGCGCGTCGCTGACGCCATAGGCGTCGCGCAGCACCTTCGAGACCGCGGCCACCGATACCCCGGCATCGGCAGCGACCGTCTTGATGGTGACCCGGCCGGTTTTCGTTGTTGGCGCCACAGTTCCCCCCGAACCGCCCTCCTTCTAGCAACCCGCTTTCCACAACACAACGTGAGCGATTTTGGCGGATGTTGAGGGCATTTGGCGGTTCGTGCGTCGATTTGGCGGTTCATGCGCGAAACGTGCTTGAATTCGTTTTGTAGAACGGTATACGTAGAACGTCACACGGTGATCGGCAGCCAGAGGCGCCGGACGGACCGCAACAGGTCCCTGGGAGGATGCAAAATTGAACGAGACGATGCTCATCCGGGCAGGTGAAGCCGTATCCAGCCATGGCGCCTGGGTCGCCGAAATGATCCACCCCGGCGTCGATCAGGGCGTCGGCACGCAGTCGTCATTCCTCCGCAAGAGCTTCAACCTCTCCTCCCGCGGTGGGGCCGGGACGCTACGGATCAGCGCTCTCGGTCTCTACCGTGCCTTCATCAATGGCAAGCGCGTCGGCGAGGACCTGCTGACACCCGGCTGGACCAGCTACTGGGACCGCCTCAGCTTCCAGACTTACGATGTCAGCGCACTGCTCAAGGATGGCGACAACACCATCGACATCTGGCTCGGCGACGGCTGGTACCGCTCGCGGATGATGTGGCCGCGCAACCAGTTGCTCAACACCTGGGGCGACAAGGTCGGCGCCATCGCCGAGCTGCGCAGCGCCAATGGCGCGCTGATCGTCGGGACGGATGCCAGCTGGCAGAGTGGCCTCGCGCCGGTAATCAAGTCCGGCATCTACTATGGCGAGAATTATGACGCCCGGGCAGAGAATGCGCCGGTGAGCGGCGGCACCACGGTGCTCGCCGATTTCGATAAGTCGACCTTGTTGCCGGCCGAAACCGCCGGCGTGCATGAACTGCCCGCCCTGCCGGTGGTCAACTCCTTTGCCGATGCCCAGGGCCGCATGGTCTATGATTTCGGCCAGAATGCAGGCGGCTATGTCGCCTTCACGGTCGAGGGCGAAGCCGGCGCCAAAATCACCGTCGAGCATGCCGAACTGACCAACCACCTGGGCGATTTCGACCGCGAGAGCATGCGCTCGGCGGAGGCCCGGGTCGAGTATGTGCTGAAGGGCGGCGCGCCGGAAAGCTACCGCCCGACCTTCACCTTCTTCGGCTTCCGCTTCGCCCGTGTTGCCATCGAAGGCAAGGCGACGATTACCAGGATCGAGATGATCCCGATCAGCTCGGCAACCACCCGAACGGCTAACTTCAGCTCGGCCAATGCGCTGGTGAACCGGCTGGTCGAGAATACGGTCTGGTCGCAGCGCTCCAACTTCATCGAAGTGCCGACCGACTGTCCGCAGCGCGACGAGCGGCTGGGCTGGACCGGTGACGCGCAGGTGTTCGCCCCCACCGCCTGCTACCTGCACGAAAGCCATGGCATGCTGGTGAAGTATGTCCGCGACCTGATCGCCGACCAGCGGCCGGATGGCGCCATTCCGCACGTCGTGCCGGACCCGACCCGCAACCATGAGGATGTGATCCCGGGCTTTTACGGTTCGACTGGCTGGGGCGATGCGATCGCCGTCATCCCATGGACGCTCTACACCCACTACGGCGACCGCGCGATCCTCGAGGAAGCGCTGCCGGCGATGGTGAAGTGGAACGACTTCGTCTGGTCGATCTCCAATGGCCCGATCGTTCGCCCGCCCTCGGGCTGGGGCGAGCGCGGCTTCACCTTCGGTGACTGGCTGCAACCGCAGGGGGACTTCGCCAAGCCCTACCCGACCATCGGCGACGACGCGGCGGCGACGATCTACCTCTACATCTCGTCGCACCTTGCGGCGAAGGCGGCCGAGGTGATCGGCGACCAGGCCCAGGCCAAGCGGCTCAATGAGCGCGCCGAGGTGGTCAGGAAGGCCTACCAGCGCGAGTTCATCACCGCCTCGGGACGCACCGGCTACAACGACCAGACGTCATACGCACTGGGTTTCCTGTGGGACCTGATCCCGCCTGAGCACTACGAAGCGGCCAAGGGCTACTTCAAGGAGACGGTGGCACGTGCCCATGGCCGTATCGGCACCGGCTTCATCGGCACCCCGGCGCTGTTGCCGGCGCTGGTGAAGATCGGCGAGGCCGATCTCGCTGGCGCAGTGTTCCTGCAAGAAGGCCTCCCCGGTTGGCTGTTCCAGGTGAAGATGGGTGCGACGACGATCTGGGAGCGCTGGAACGCGCTCAACGAAGACGGCGTGGCGTTCGATCCGCAGATGAACTCCTACAACCACTATGCCTATGGCGCGGTGTGCCAATGGCTGCTCGAGGGCGTCGCGGGCTTCCGCCCCGATCCGGCGCTGCCGGCCTTCAAGCATATCTTCTTCGAGCCGACGATCATTGCGGCGCTGTCGCCGGTCGCCGCCAACCATGACTCGGCGGCCGGCCGGATCGAAGCAGGCTGGAAGGTCGATGGCGACAAGGTGACCTACAGCATCACGGTGCCCGAGGGCGCGAGCGGCACGCTCGTCCTCGCCGCCGACTACACCGACGCCAGCGTCGACGGCATGGCCGTCAGCGAACGCGGCAACGACGGAAAAGCGCGCAGCCTGCTCGCGCCCGGAAAACACAAGGTGACGTTCCGGATCAGCAAGCCCTGACGGCAGAGGAGCCGGAGGGAGAAGAAAAACTGCAACCGGCCGCCGGAGGACCCGTGGCGGCCACAAGGGAGGAACTATCAATGCTGATGCGCAAACTGACGCGTGCGGCGCTGGCTACCACCGGTGTCGTCGCGCTCCTCGTCGGCGCGGCGAGCGCCCAGGACAAGGTCAAGTTGACCTTCCTGTTCGACAACACCCCGTCGACCGTTACATTCAATGAAGCGCTGGTCGCCGCCTTCGAGGCCAAGCATCCCAATATCGACATCGAGACCGAGGCCCGCCCAGGCGGAGCCGAGGGCGACAACATCACCAAGACCCGCCTCGCCACCGGCGAGATGGCTGACATCTTCCTCTACAATGCCGGCTCGCTCTTCCAGGCGATCAACCCGGTGCAGAATCTCGTCGATCTGACCGACGAGGCCTTCCAGGCCAACGTTGTCGACAGCTTCAAGCCGACCGTCACCGGTACCGACGGCAAGGTGTATGGCGTGCCGATCGGCACGGCGATGGGCGGCGGGATCCTCTACAACAAGAAGATCTACGCCGACCTTGGGCTCTCGGTGCCCAAGTCGTGGGCCGAGTTCATGGCCAACAACGAGAAGATCAAGGCCGCCGGCAAGGTACCCGTCATCCAGACCTTCGGCGAGACCTGGACCAGCCAGCTCTTCGTGCTCGGCGACTATTACAACGTGCAGGCCGCAGTGCCGAACTTCGCCGCCGACTACACCGCCGGCAAGGCGAAGTATGCGTCCACCCCGGCGGCGATGAAGGGCTTCGAGCGCCAGGAAGAAGTGTTCAAGGCGGGCTACCTCAACGAAGATTTCGCTGCAGCCACCTTCTCGGACGGCGTGACCAAGCTCGCCACCGGCGAGGGCGCCCACTATCCGATGCTCTCGTTCGCCGTGACCAACGTCAAGGAACTGGCGCCGGAGAACGTCAACGATGTCGGCTTCTTCGCCATCCCGGGTGATGACGCTGCCAGCAATGGTCTCACCACCTGGATGCCGGCGGGCCTGTACATCCCCAAGACCTCACAGCACCAGGCCGAAGCCAAGGAGTTTCTCGCCTTCGTCGCCAGTGTCGAGGGTTGTGATGTCCAGACGGCTGCCGTCGGCGCCGCCGGTCCGTATCTGATCAAGGACTGCACGCTGCCCGCGGACGTGCCGCCAGCCGTTGCGGACCTGCTGCCTTACTTCCAGGAAGGCGGGCACAGCGCCCCTGCCCTCGAATATCTCTCACCGATCAAGGGCCCGGCGCTCGAGCAGATCACCGTGGAAGTCGGTTCGGGCATCCGTTCGGCCGCCGACGGCGCCGCGCTCTACGACGAAGACGTCAAGAAGCAGGCGCAGCAGCTCGGCCTACCTGGCTGGTAAGCGCGCAAGCCGCGTGTGAAACTCGGCGTCCGGCCTCATCGGCCGGACGCCAATACCGACTTGGAGGAGGACGGGTATGGCAGTTGCGGTCGCTGAGGGCTCGGTGCCCATTGCAAACCCGCGCCGCAAGTCTCGCACGGCGGGGCTCTATCCGAGCTGGTTCTACCTGCCTGCGGCCATCATCTTCGCCGTGCTGTTCATGCTGCCCACCTTCGCATCGCTGTTCTTCAGCCTGACCCGGTGGACGCTGCAGAAGGCCGACTTCATCGGGCTGGAGAACTTCGCCCAGTTCTTCCGCGAGCCGTTTCTGTTTCAGGGCCTCGTCAACACGCTGATCTACGGTGTGGTGACCTCGGGCCTCAAGGTGGTGCTCGGCATGCTGCTGGCGCTGCTGCTGACCTCCGACATTTTCGGGCGCGGGTACCTCCGGGCCGTGGTGTTTTTCCCGGTGCTGGTCTCGACCGTTGGCGTCGGCATCACCTTCACGGCGATGATGCACCCCACCCAGGGGCTGATCAACGAGACGCTGGCCTCGATCGGCATCAAGGGGCCGGGCTGGCTCACCGACCCCCGCTTTGCTCTCTACTCGGTGGCGCTGGTCGATGTGTGGAAGGGCGTGGGCCTCGCCACTGTCATCTACATCGCCGGCATCGTCTCGATCCCGCTCGAGTATTACGAGGCCGCCAAGATCGACGGTGCCAGCTCCTGGCAACGCTTCTGGACCGTAACCCTGCCGTTGGTGCAGCCGGCCACCGCCACGGTGATCATCCTCAGCTTCATCGGGGGGCTGCGCTCGTTCGACCTGATCTGGGCCATGACCAAGGGCGGCCCCGGCTTCACCTCCGACGTCATCGCCTCGGTGATCTACAAGCAGTACCAGGCCGGCTTCTACGGCCTCTCCACCGCCGGCAACGTCGTGCTGTTCGTGATGGTCGCGCTGACCATCGTGCCGCTCTCGATGTTCCTCAACCGCAAGGAGGTGGACCGGTGAGGCACGCCCAGCGCTACATCTATGGCAGCATCGCCATCGCGGCCTCGGTCGTGGTTTTCCTGGTGCCGTTCGCCTTCATCATCCTAACCGCGGTCAAGGACCGGCGTCAGGCGGCGACCCGCTCGTTCGACTGGCCAACCAGCTGGCACTTCTGGGACAACCTGGTCGAGGTGGTGCGCACCCAGGATTTCATGCTGGTCACCGCCTTCGTCAACTCGATCATCCTCACGGTGGTCAGCGTGACGCTGCTGGTGGTGCTGGGCGCCATGGTCGGCTTCGTGCTGCAGCGCCGGCCGTCGCGCTGGACTGCGATCGTCAATTTCCTGGTGCTCGCAGGCCTGATCATCCCGCCGGCGGTCGTCCCGACGATCTGGGTGCTGCAGTCGATCGGCATGTTCAAGACCATGCACGGCATGATCCTGATCGAGGTCGCCTACGGGCTGAGCTTCACGATCCTGCTCTTCCGCGCCTTCGTCGCGACCATCCCCAGGGAGCTCGACGAGGCGGCGATCATCGATGGCGCCGGGCCGCTGCGGCTGTTCTTCCAGGTGGTCCTGCCGCTGCTGAAACCGGTAGTGGTGACGGTGATCGTGGTGCAGTCGGTCGCCATCTTCAACGACTTTACCAACCCGCTCTACTACCTGCCGGGCAAGCAGAACGTCACGGTGCAGCTGACGCTGTTCAACTTCCAGGGGCAGTTCAACACCTCACTGCACTTGTTGTTCATGAACATCCTCCTGATCACCGTCCCGCCGCTGATCGTCTACCTGTTCTTCAACCGCCAGATCGTGGCGGGGATGACGGCTGGGGCGGTGAAGGGGTAGTGGCGCATCACTGAAGCAGACGGCCCCCTCCCGGCCTCCCCCACAAGGGGGGAGGTGAAGAGTCGAGGCTGTGGCTTGATCGTGCCAAACACTGGATGCGGCACCTCCCCCTTGTGGGGGAGGATGGGAGGGGGCCGTCTCTCTCAGTCAGCGCCCCTGCTGCACTGCCGCCACGCCCCCCGAAATTCCGCCGCCTCATCCTATTCGCCGATATGCACGGCGCGCGATTGCTGTATTGGTACCATACTAGTCATTCGCATCCTCGCCATGTCCACACCCCTCAGCCCACACGCCCGTAACGTCGCCCTCGTGGTGGCCGCCACGCTGTTCATGCAGTTCCTCGACGGGGTGATCATCGTCACCGCCCTGCCCCGCATGGCGCGCGATTTCAGCGTCGGTACGCTCGAGATGAGCCTCGGCGTTACCATCTACATGCTGGCGGTGGCCGTCTGTATTCCCGCTGCCGCCTGGCTTTCCGACCGGTTCGGGGCCAGGCGGGTATTCGTCGTGGCCATTGGCCTGTTCACGCTCACCTCGATCTGCTGCGGCCTGGCGCAGGATCTCGGCCAGTTCGCCATTGCCCGCGCCCTGCAGGGCGCCAGCAGCTCGGTGCTGTTCCCGGTGGGCCGCATCATCGTGCTGCGAACTGCAAAGAAGTCGGAAATCGTCTCGGCCATCGGGCTTACCATCTGGCCGGCGCTGTTCGCTCCGGTGCTCGGGCCGGCGCTTGGTGGCTTCATCACCGAGTTCATCTCGTGGCACTGGAACTTCTGGATCAACATCCCGCTCGGCATCATCGGCATGGCGCTGGTGCTGGCGATCGTGCCCAGGGATACCGAATTCGCCGAACGGCCCTTCGACGGCATCGGCTTCGTCCTGACGGGGGTCACGCTGGGCTGTCTGCTTTATGGCTTTGACGCCCTGGTGCAGGGCGGCTTGCCGGTCTGGCTGTCGCTGCTGCTGATTGCCGTCGGCTTTGCCGTGGGTACGGCCGCGGTGATCTGGCTGCTGCGTGCCGATCATCCGCTGATCGACTTGAGGACGCTCGGTATCCGCACCTTCGCAGCCACCGATGCCAAAGCCGGCGCCATCCTGAGGACGGCGATCAATGCCACGCCGTTCCTGTTGCCGCTGATGTTCCAGGTCGCCTACGGCATGGATGCGCTGAGCGCCGGCGGGCTGGTGGTGATCTACTTCTTCGGCAATCTCGCCATCAAGGCGGTGACCACGCCGACACTGCGCCGCTTTGGCTTTCGCAGTATCCTGACGGTCAACGGCGTGCTCGCTGGCGTGTCCGTCGCCGCCTGCGGTCTGCTCGGGCCGCAAACGCCATACCTCCTCACCGCGGCCGTGCTGTTCATCGCGGGCGCCACCCGCTCGATGCAGTTCACCGCACTGGCGACGCTTGCCTTTGCCGATGTGGATGCCAAGCAGCGCAGCTCCGCCACCACCATCTCCAGCATGTCACAGCAGCTCTCGATGGTGTTCGGCGTCGCCGTGGCGGCGGGCTGCCTCAACCTCAGTCAGATGTGGCGAGGTGCTTCGACGCTCGGGGTGATCGACTTCCAGATCGCTTATCTCGTGATGGGCCTGGTCATCATTGTTTGCGCCCTGCAACTGTTGACACTCGAGCGCAACGCCGGAGCCGAAGTATCCGGCCACCGCAGGCCGCAGGCGGCCTGAGTTTCGCACAAGTCCGCCGCGGCCTTTCAGGCAGCCTGATTGACTACCCTCATCGCTCTGCTAGCAATTGCAGAGAGAGCGATGGTGCGGCACGTCCTCTCGTCATTGGGGGACAAGATGACTTCAATATTTCGCATGGCCGCAGCCGCGGCCTCTTTGGCGTTACTGACTGGCTGCAGCGGCGACGCCTGGATCACCGGCGGCGAACTGATCCGGCCGGGTGAGCCGACCGGCACGATCACCGTGGTCAACGGCACCAGCCGGGTGATCGACGTGATCCTGATTTCGGAATGTGGCGCCTCGACCTATGGCCTCGATCGGCTGCCCGAGAGCGTCGCCCTGGGCTCCGGCCAGAGCTACAGCTTCGCGGTTTCAGCCGGTTGCTGGGACGTCGATGCCGGCTCCGTCGGCTATGGCGAGGCCCGCCAGCGCCTCAGTGTCGCCGCAAATGGCATTACCGAGTACACCGTCACCGACTAGCTTTCGTAAGCAACAACAGTAGGTTGCTGCTGCTTTCGTAGCACGGTTAACTATTCGATAACATCGGCTTGGCTCCGCCCACATTGGGACACTTGGCGTTAGTGAAATACTAACCTTGAGAAAGTCCTACTGGAGGAGCTTCAGTGAAAAGCCTACTTAGCCTTGCAGCAGCAGCAGTGTTGCTGGCCATGACTCTCGCGCCGTCGCAGGCAGCGCAGCGGTTCGGCGCCTTCGTGGTGTTCGAAAGCCCCGACTATATTCTGATGGATGGTGATATCACCGCCAGCGCGACGAGCGATTTCCGCAAGGCGCGTGCCGCCCGCCCGAACGCCAAGGTGCTCGCCCTGCGCAGCGCCGGCGGCTATGTCGATGATGCGCTGAAGCTGGCGGGCGCCGTCCGCAGCAGCGGCATCAGCACCGCCATTCCGGGCAACTTCTACTGCTATTCGGCCTGCGCCTATCTGTTCTTCGCCGGTCGCGAGCATATCGTCACCGGCAAGCTCGGCGTGCATCGCGTCGGCGAACCCGACGGTTCGGGGTCGCGCGATGCCGACGCCTATTACCAGGTGGTCAAAGCCGACATTCAGCGCTTCGTGCCCAAGAACGTCATGCCGTTCCTCGAGTCGACGCCGACCGAGTCGATGCACGTGTTCTCCCGCAAGGAGATCGCTGCATTGAAGATCAACCGAGGTTCATCCAGCTCGCTGGCCGCCAAGTTCGCCAGCACGCAGTGATCCTCGCGCGGAGGGATCCCCTCCGCCAGCATCTCCTTCCCGATCCTGTCGATTTCGAGTTCGGCCTGGGTCGGGAAGGCTGCTGCGACTTCCAGGTCCAATGCAGAAGCGGGGCCGGCGCAGCCAATCAGCACGATCAGCGTAAGTACATGGGTCCGCATGGGCGTCTCCTTGCCCAGCATAATGCGCCCCTCCCGTTGCCTGCGGGTTAGCCCTGCCCGGCCAATACGCCTCAACATCGTCTCAAACGGCATTCACTTCATCGGCACTTGCCGATGGATAGCGTGCGGTGCATGGTGCTGCCGACTTCAACCAAGCGCAGCAAACTCCCCTACATGTCCCAGCTTTTCTCGCCGTTCACACTGCGTGGCCTGACCATGCGCAACCGTACCGTCATCGCCCCGATGTGCCAGTATTCGGCCCAGCATGGCCTCGCTAATGACTGGCACTTCGTGCATCTGGGCCGCTTTGCGCTCGGTGGCTTCGGCCTCGTCATCCTCGAGGCGACCGGTGTGACACCCGAAGCCCGCATCTCGTATGGCGACCTCGGACTATGGAACGACGAGCAGATCGCGCCGCTCAAGCACATCGTAGAGTTTCTGAAGGCCGAAGGCGCGGCGACCGGCATCCAGCTCGGCCATGCGGGTCGCAAGGCGGCGACGCCGATCGCCTGGCGCCGCGGCTTCGATGAGACCGAGGCCGACAAGCGCGACTACGCCTACGAAACCTGGGTGCCCGAGGCTCCCAGCGCCGAACGTCATTCGGAGAGCCCCAACTTCCAGATGCCCGTGGCGCTCGACAAGGCCGGCATCCAGCGGGTGGTGCAGAGCTTTGCCGACGCGGCGCGACGCGCCGATCAGGCCGGTTTCGATACGGTCGAGATACACGGTGCGCATGGCTACCTGATCAGCCAGTTCCTCTCGCCGCTCGCCAACCATCGTACGGACGAATATGGCGGCAGCCGCGAGAACCGCATGCGCTTCGCCCTCGAGGTCACCGAGGCGGTGCGCGCCGCCTGGCCCGGGGACAAGCCGCTGATCGTACGGCTGTCGGTGACCGACGGCAGCCCAGGTGGCTGGGGCGTCGAGGACTCGATCGTGCTGTCGCGCGAGCTGCAGGCGCTGGGCGTCGACATGATCCATTGCTCGTCGGGCGGTTTTGACGGCTATGCGTTGAAGGCGGCGCCGCTCTACCAGGTGGAATTGTCCAAGGCGATCCGAGCGGCAGGCGTGCCGACCATCGCCGTCGGGCTCATTGACGATGCCAACGATGCCGAACGCATCCTTGCCGAAGGTGAGGCAGACCTAGTGGCTTTCGCGCGAACCGCGCTTGAAGACCCCAACTGGCCGGTGCATGCCCGGCACACCCTCGAGGGTGGCGGCGACGCGTACCAGTTATGGCCCAAGCAAGCCCGCAGTCGCATCCGCGACCGCGATCGCGCCCTCGGCATCCGCCAGTCATAATACGACTCTTGCCAAGCGCTCCCGGCTCGACCTAAGGTCCGGCGCCGGGGGCGTCCAGGCGGAATACCAGCGTGAACGAGTCTGAAGCCCTTTCCGGGCTGGTCGGCCACATCTACGACGCAGCCATCGATCCGGGCTTCTGGCCCGATGCCTTACGAGAGACGGCCAGATTTGTCGGCGGCTGCTCCGCCGCGATCTACAGCAAGGACCCAACCAGTCATTCGGGCGGCGTGCTCTATGACGATGGCGGACTGACGCTGGCTTATCGCGAACTCTATTTCGAGCGCTACGTGCAGCTCGATCCCGCCACCACCCGACACTTTTTCACCGAGATCGGCGAGCTCGTCGCCACTGTCGATATCATGCCCTACGCCGAGTTCGAGCAGTCGCGCTTCTATCGCGAGTGGGTGCGGCCGCAGCAACTGGTGGATTTCGTCAGCACCGTGCTCGATCGTTCCGGCACCTCAGCTTCGATGTTCGGCGTGTTCCGGCACGAGCGCGACGGCATCGTCGACGAGGCGACACGCCATCGTATGCATCTGGTGGTGCCGCATGTCCGCCGGGCGGCGCTGATCGGCCGGGCGCTGGAGCAGCATTCGGCGCGCCGAGGTGCTGGCGAGTTCACTCGACACCATCCGCGCCGGCATGTTTCTGATTGGCGCCAGCGGTGCGCTGGTCCACGCCAACGCCGCCGGTCACCGATTGCTGGTGCCGGGCGGGCCTTTGCGAGTCGCCGGCGGTCGCCTCGTCACCAGTGATGCCGCGCTGGAGCAGTGCCTGCGCGACGCCGCTACGTTCAGCGATGGGGGCGAGGCGCAGCTCGGCGAGCGCGGCATCGCCCTGCCCCTCGCCGGCCAGCGCGGTGAGCCACTGGTCGCCCATGTGCTGCCACTCGGCTCGGGCTTTCGCCGGCAGGTTCGCACCAGCACTGCCGCCGTCGCGGCGCTGTTCGTGCAGCGCGCCGAGTTGCACATCGAGACCGCCCCGGAAGCGTTGATCCGCGCCTATGCGCTGACGCCTGCCGAGTTGCGGGTATTGCTGGCCATCGTCGAAATCGGCGGCGCCCCCGAGGTCGCCGAAGTGCTGGGGATCAGCGAGACGACAGTGAAGTTCCACCTGCGGCGGCTCTACGACAAGACCGGTAGCCGGCGGCATGCCGACCTGGTGAAGCTGGTTGCCGGGTTCAGCAGCCTCGCCAGCGTTTGAGTAGCCCATCCGATCGGAGGGCGAACGCGCTGTCCCGATCGGCAATACCAGCGTCACGGGGGGCTCCGGTGAGGGAGCCGATTTTATGACCAGATCAATGATCCTGCTGTCAGTTGCCTGTCTCTGCCTCGTGCCGACATTTGCCTCGGGAGCAACGCGGGTCACCGAACAGCAGGTCCGCAACGTCTGCGGCAAGAGCCTGCAGTCAGGTGGCGGTGCGATCGGCTGCACCAAGAAGTGCGGCAACACCGTCTGCGACTATGGTTGCTACAAGGACAAGTGCAACGTGATCGTGTTCAGGGCCGGCGCGGCCGTGGGGACGCGGGCGCCGATGGAGCGCAGCTCCGCGTACTGAACCCGTCGAGTAGTCGCCTCCAGGGATCGAGCGGCGCCCCCACCCGCGTTTGCCGCTCGGTTGCGGCCGGTGAGCCCCACGCTCATCGGCCGTTCATTTTGTCCCGCTAATGATCCGATTTCGGTCGCAATCGCCGTGCCACCTTGCATGCCGATTGCGCCGCACCCATCTTCGGATCACCACGGGAGAAAGACGCCGAATGACCAGCAAAGCCGCCCTTTTCGCCTTGCTCGCCATGTGGGGCGTCGGCTCCACCACCTGCCTTCCGGCGTTCGCCGAAGACGCCCCCACAGAATCCGCCACCGACGCCAAGACCAGCAAGGCTGGTCTCGTCGACCGCGTCTGGACCAAGGCCGATGGCGACCTGCCCGGCGTGATGAAGATCTTCCTCTCCGATGGCACGCTGGTGCAGGATTCCTGCTGGGAAACCCACCGCCTCTCGGCCTGGGAACTCACTTCCGATACCGCGCTGAAGTGGAACGAGGACGGCATGGACATCAATGCCGATATCGTCTCGCTCACCGACGCCGAACTGGTGCTGAGCCTCAAGCTCGGCAGCGACGCGGTGGAAGAGAAATACGTGACGGCGACCGTGCCGTATGTTTGCCCGGATATGCCGAAGAGCTGAGTGGTCGAAGGGGCTGACTGATAGAGACGGCCCCCTCCCATCCTCCCCCTTAAAGGGGGAGGTGCCTGCCGGTGTGTATGGCACTATCGAAGACTGAGCCTCGACGCGGAAGTTGCCTCCCGCGCCACTTCTCCTGCATGGGAGAGCTGTTATTCCGCCGGCGCGCCGACCACCGGGGTCACCGTGGTGCGGATGGTCAGCTGGGTCAGGATGAAGGCGAGGATGGCGCAGATGGCGAAGCCGAGCACCATTGGGATGGCGGTGCCGTCGTGGAAGGCCCCGACGATCCCCATCACCACGGCGCCGAGCACCATCTGCAGCGTGCCCATCAGGGCCGATGCGGTGCCGGCGAACTCGCCGTGTTCTTCCATCGCCAGCACACCGGTGGTCGGCAGCACCAGGCCGAGGAAGCCGAAGGCGATGAACATCAGACCCGAGAGCACCCACATGCTGTCGATACCGGCGACAAAGATCCCGGCCAGCAGCGCCATCGAGATGGCAAATCCGGTCACCGCGGTGCGCACCACGCGCTGCAGGCCGAAGCGCTTCACCATGAAGCCGGTCGACTGTGACACCGCAAAGAACGAGATCGCGTTGACCGAGAAGGCTAGGCTGTATTCGGTTGGCGTCAACCCGTAGTGCTCGATGAACACGAAGCTCGAATTGCCGATAAAGGCCATGAAGGCGGACATACCGAAGGCGCCGATGAAGGTCAGCCCGAGGAAATTCCAGTCCTTCAGCAGCATACCGTAGCCACGGATGGCGCTGCCGATGGTCGAGTCGGTGCGCAGGTGCTTCGGACGCGTCTCCTTGAGAGCAACCACCGACAGGATCAGCCCGAACACGCCGACCGCACCCATCACCCAGAACAGCAGCCGCCAGTCACCAAAGGCGATGACGACGCTGCCGGCGAGCGGAGCGAGAATCGGCGAGATCGAGAACACCAGCATGATGAGGCTGAACAGCTGTGCGGCCTCGGCGCCGGTATATTCGTCACGCACGATGGCGCGCGGCAGCGACATGGCGGCACAGCCGCCGATGCCCTGGATGAAGCGCGAGACGATCAGCCACTCGACCGACGGCGCCACGGCGCAGCCGATGGAGCCGGCGATGAAGACCAGTGTGCCGATGTAGAGGGGCGGCTTGCGGCCGATCATGTCGCTGATCGGACCGTAGATGAGCTGGCCAAGCGCGAACGCCGCCATGAAAGACATCAGGCTGAGTTGCACCGAAGCGTCGGTGACACCCAGTTGCCCGCCGATTTCCGGCAAAGCCGGCAGATACATGTCGATGGCGACAGGGCCGATCACCGACAACAGGCCAAGCACGATGGCCATACGGATGAGTTTTGCGTTCATAGCAGTAAATCCCAAGACTGCTGGTGTGACTGATAGCGAGCAGATGGTCCGGCAACGGGCGTCGGACAGAGTTCGGCCGCGCGCGGATCACCCCCGCGCGTCGTTTGCCTCACTTGCCGGCTTACCCGGTTCAGCTGCCGCTTGAATGACACTCAAGTCCATAAACTTGGACACTCGTGTCAAAGTGACTTTTGGACACTCTTGTCCAATTCGTCAAGTGGCATTATCATCCTCAGTATGGAGATCAGCCACGACCTACATCGCAGCCCTGCCATGCAACGGGGCAACTACAACAAGCGCTGCGCCATCATCAGCGCCGCCACGGCGGTGTTCGTGCGCGATGGTTATGTCGGGGCCAGCATCGATGCGATCGCCGAGGAAGCCGGCGTGTCGCGGCAGACGATCTACAACCAGATCGGCGACAAGGAAAAACTGTTCGTCGAGGTGGTCCGCGGCATCAACGAGCAGGGTAGCGCCCGGCTGGTCGCGGTGCTCGCCACCTTCCCCGATGAGCCCGAGGATATCGGACGCGAGCTCGTGGATTTCGCCACCCGGCTGACCCGCGATTGCCTTTGCGACGAGGGTTCGCGGGCCCTGCGCAAGCTGATCGAGAACGAAGGCAGCCGCTACCCCGAGCTGTTCGAGACCTGGAAGGATTACGGTCCGGGCAAGAACTGGCCCGCCATTTCCTCGCGTTTCGCCCGCCTCGCGCGTGCCGGCGATATCGAACTCGACGACCCGGACCTCGCAGCCCGGCAATTCATGGCGCTGATCCGCGCCGACCTGCCGAACGAACCCGGCCAGATGGTGAGCGACGCGGAACTGGCGCAGGCCGCCCGTAACGGCGTCAGAACGTTCCTGCGCGCCTATGGGAAGCGCGAGGCTGCGCTGGCGCTGTAGCAACATGCCGGTGCAAACACTCGAGCGCCGGTACTGTAGCGCACCGGCCACATCCCCTGCCCTGACTATGCGCGCCCCGGTTGCCTGGCGTATGACGGCGGCCTAAGGTCCGCTTCCCAATTCGCTGCCCCCAGGGAGATCACGATGAAAGCGACGCTGTCCCACCGGAAAGGAGCCTATTTCAGCAAGGACACCCCGCTTCATGCCTTCTCACTCCCCGCGCGCGGAGAAAAACCCGCAGCGCCATAGCCGTCTCCGCAGCCTTTTCCCGAGTTCAACCGACCCTCTGGCGCGCCAGCGCAGTCGTTCGCGGGCGCGAAAGTTCGTCTCCTACTATCGGCCGCATTTGCCGCTGCTGGCGGCAGACCTCGGCTGCGCGATCCTGGTGGCCGGCACCGCCATCGCGCTGCCGCTCAGCGCCAATTATGTGACGACGCGGCTGCTCGCCCTGCCCGGTTCACCCGAGGCGATCTGGCAGATCCTTGTCATGGGTGCGGTGATGCTCGCCATCCTCGCTGTCGAGGTGGCGGCGACGTTCTTCGTCGACTACCAGGGCCATGTGATGGGCGCCCGCATCGAAGCCGCGGTGCGGCAGGAACTGTTCGAGCACTGCCAGAAGCTGTCGTTCGGCTTCTATGACCGGCAGCGCACCGGCCAGCTGATGAGCCGCATCAGCAACGATACGTTGTGGCTGGGCGAGCTGTTCCACCACGGCCCGGAAGACCTCGCCATCGCCGTGTTCAAGTTCGGCGGCGCCATGCTGGTGCTGTTCTTCATCGATCCGGTCCTCGCTGCCCTCATTCTCCTGCTAACCCCGTTCGCGGTGGCTTATGCGCTGCATTTCAACCAGCGGATGAACCGGGCGCTCGAGCGCAGCAAGGAGCAGATCCCGGCGGTGAACGAGCGGGTGGAGGATGCGCTCGCCGGCATCCGGGTCGTTCAGTCGTTCACAAATGAGCGGCTGGAGACCGACCGCTTTGCCGTAGAGAATCGGCGCTTCGTGATGAGCCGCGCCGACGGCTATCGCTCGGAGGCCTGGTTCTCGGTGGGCACCGAGAGCTTTGCACAGCTGGTTACCATCATGGTGATCGTGGTGGGAGCGCTACGCATCCTCTCGGGTGACCTGACGGTCGCCGAGATGCTGACCTTCCTGCTCTGCGTCGCGGTGCTGGTCGATCCGATCAAGCGGCTCGCCAACTTCGCCCGGCTGTTGCAGGAGGGCTATACGGGGTTCGTCCGCGCCATGGAGATTCTCGAGGTCGATCCCGATATCGCGGACCGTCCAGGTGCGGTGCCGATGCCGCCCCCCGAAGGAGCGATCCGCTTCGACGATGTCACTTTCCGCTACGAGTCGAGCGGACCGCACGTCCTCGGCAACCTCTCCCTCGATATCGCCCCGGGCGAGTTCGTAGCGCTGGTCGGCCCGTCGGGGGTGGGCAAGAGCACGCTCTGCGCACTGATCCCGCGCTTCTACGATGTCGATGCGGGCACCATCCGGATCGACGGACGCGACATCCGCGATGTGACGCTCGCCTCGCTCCGTCGGCACGTCGCCGTGGTGCAGCAGGATGTCTACCTGTTCGCCGGCTCGGTGGCGGAGAACCTCCGCTATGGCCGCCCCGACGCCACCGATACCGAGATCGAGGCCGCCGCCCGCGCCGCCAACGCGCACGAGTTCATTATGGCGCTGCCCAATGGCTACGATACCGATGTGGGGCAGCGCGGTGTGAAGCTCTCGGGCGGGCAGAAGCAGCGTCTGACCATCGCCCGCGCCTTCCTCAAGGATCCGGCGATCCTGATCTTCGACGAGGCGACCAGCGCGCTCGACAACGAGAGCGAACGAGCGGTGCAACAGGCGCTGCTGACGCTGGCAAAAGGCCGAACCACCATCGTCATCGCCCACCGGCTTTCCACGGTGCGCCACGCCGACCGAATCCTGGTCCTGACCAGGGACGGGGTTGCTGAGGAAGGCACGCACGAGGAGCTGGTGGCGCGGGACGGGGTCTATGCGGCGCTCCACAGCGTGCAGGCGAGTATCTAGGGGCTTGAACACAGGCAGACGGCCCCCTCCCATCCTCCCCCATCAAGGGGGAGGTGCCCTGCCGGTTCACTGGGCATGATCGAAGACAGGGCCTCGACTCTTCACCTCCCCCTTTATGGGGGAGGCCGGGAGGGGGCCGTCTCTATCAGTCGGCAACCGTGCCCTACAGCACCAGATACCCGCGATAAGCCACCAGCCTCCCGAGCACCGGCAGGTGGATCTCCACCTCGAAGCGGTGGCGGCCGCCCTCGTCTACCCGCTCCTCGGCGGTGATGCGCGGCAGCAGGAAACCCGGCAGCGGCAGGTTCCAGATGCGCCCGGAGACGCGCTGCATGTCGAGCCCGTCGCCACGTGGCACCAGTTGCATGCGGATCGCCACGGCTCCGAAGCGTTCCTCGATCAGCCCGTTGGGTGCAGCACTCATCACCGAGCGCATCGGCCGATCCGCAAAGAAGCGGGTCCAGTGCTCCCTGCCCTCACGGCTTTCGATCACCACCCGCACCGGCAAGCGGCCCTCATCGACCGGCAGGCCGAGGCGCTTGGCCAGGAAGCGGGAGAACGGGTTCTCGGCGGGCGCCACCACTGCCTCGCCCTCGGCGATCACCGCCGGCCGGCCGCGATGCAGCCGGCGTGTCACCTCGGGCAGGCGATCGAAGCCCTCGCCCATCACCCGCCGATAGAGCGGCTTCTCACCCCGGAACGCTACCTGCTTGGTTTCGATGGCCAAACCTTCGAGCCATGGCTTGATCTGTTCGAGGCTCACCACCCCAGCGGCCGAGCGAGCGCCGCCGCGCAGCCTTCCGCCAAAGGTCAGCGCTTCGATCAGCGCCGCAACCGGCAGCACCGGGACATACGGGCCGTCGCCATTGGCAGCCCGCAGCCACCAGCGCACCACCCGGGGCTCACCGCGCGCATCCTGCCCGGCGGCTTCGACCAGCATGCCGCCATCGGCCGTGCCGAAGCGATCGAGCCACAGCGCGATCTGCGTCCCCAACCCAGCAAACACCCGCGCCGATTTCACGACGCCCCAGCGGACCGGCACGGCGGCGACGCCGATCAGCCAGTTGAGCACCGGCAGCTCCATGCCGGCGTCGAACCCGGCACGGACCCGCGGCGCGAAACGCGCCGGCAGCAGGTCGAGGTCGGGCACCTCGGCCAGCATGGCGCGGCGGCGCGGCAGCCCCTCGATCTGCACCCAGCGTCCGCCGCTCCAGCCGCGGCCGCGCTCCCAACCGGCCTCGCGGAACACCCGCACCGGCTGGCCGACCCAGCTCAGAATCCCCTCGATCACCGAGCGGCCCTTCGGCGTCCGATTGCCCGGAACGATCGCGACGTCGACGCTGTCGACGGCGAGCCAGGCGCTGGTGAGATGGTCGAGCACGGCATGGGTCAGCCCGGGCGTCGAGCTTGCCCCCGAGATCACCGAGATCGCCACGGCGCGCGCGGCGCTGTCGTACCTGGCAATGCCGGCGACGAAAGCCCGGCTGTCAGCGATATCGACATAGTGGCAGCGCGCCGCGATGGCCGCTTCGATCAGTTGCGTGCCGCTGAGCTGAAACGGACCCGAGCAATCGACGACGACATCGCAGTCGATCTCCTTCAACCGCTCGACACCGATCCGGTCGCGGTCGATCAGCACGAAGCCGTATTCGCCCTGCTCGTCGATGACTCGCAGTTCGCGCTGCAGTGCCTGCGCCCGTTTCTCGGTCCGCCCGCCGAGGCTGACGCGATAGCCGCCTCGTCGCGCCAGCAGTCGTGCCAGGCGCGAGCCGAACACCCCGGCACCACCAACGATCAGGATGTGCGGCCGGCTCATGCCGCAACCTCGCGTAACGATTCCATTTCCAGTCGCAACGCCTTGAGCGGACCGAGCAATTGCCCGGAGACCATGGCGGCGAGCAGCCATGGCACCGGCGGCACTCTGGCGATAGCCGAGACCAGCACATCGCGGGCCAGCGGCAACACGGCGCCGTCGGATTGGTAGAACGGAGTGAGGGTGAGCGACAGCAACTGGTAGAGGTGCACGTGCCAGCGCCGCAACCGCGCGTACTCGGCCAGCGCCTCATCGATCGAAGCTGCACCGGCAACCGCCCCGGCCAAAGCCGCTGCATCGAGCAGCGCCATATTGGCCCCCTGCCCGAGCTGCGGGCTCGTCGCGTGGGCGCTGTCGCCGATGAAGGCGATGCCGTCGCCGGCCGGCACCTGAAGCGTGTGGTGGGCGTAGCGCGCCAGCGTCATTTCCTCAAAGCTGCCGATCGCCTCGAGATGCGGCGCGGTCTCCGGCCAGTGCCCCAGCACTTCGTCGCGCCAGCCGTCGATACCAGCCGCCTGGAGCGCCGCAAAGCTCTCGGGCTTGAGGCTCCAGAAGAAGGCCGCGAGCTCCGGTCCGTCACGCCGCTGCCGCCCGACCGGCAGTACGCCGATCATCACGCTGGCCTTGCGATAGCGCTGCATCAGCGCATCGCGACGGAATCCGGCATCGACCCATGGCACGGTGCCCCAGATGGCGCCGAAGGTCAGCGGGCGCACCCGGCTCGGCACCCTGGCCTCGATTTTCAGCGGCGAGGCCGAGCCAAGCGCGTCAACCACCAGGTCGAACGGCCCATCACGCCCCTGCGGGCCGCGCACCCATTGCTTGCCGCCGGCGCGCTCCAACGCCTCGACGGTGAAACCGGTGCGGATCGGCAGGCGCGCGGCGACTACCGCATCATGCAGAACATTGAACAGCGCCGCACGATGCACCGCGATGGCATGCACGTCGGGACCAAGCGGCCGGTAACCGACATCGAGCACCACACGACCGCTCCGCGCATCGGTGCCGATCAATCGCTCGACCCGCGCCCCCAGCGCTGCGATTTCCGGATAGAGGCCGAGCGCCGCAAGCACGGCCAGACCGGTCGGCTGCAGCATCAGGCCTGAGCCAAGCGGCCGCGGCGTCTCGAACCGTTCGAACAGCCGGACGCGATGGCCGGCGCGGCTCAGCATGAGCGCCGTCGCCAACCCGCCGGGGCCAGCGCCCGCAATTGCAATATCAAGTGATTTCAGCAGTGTTGCGTCCTCGGCTCCGAGCATCTCGGAGAGATGCTCATCGTCTTGGTCTGGTCGCGCATTCGAGACGGAAAAGTCTGCAACTTTTCCTGAAAGCGCTCAACCCGAGGGCGGACTAGATCACCACCTGCGTGCCGATTTCAACCACGCGGCCGGTCGGAATATGGAAGTATTCCGTCGCATCGGTGGCATTACGTGCCAGCCCGATGAAGATCCGGTCGAGGAACACCGGCGCCCCGCCCTTCGGCGACGGCTTCAACGACCGACGCGACAGGAAGAACGAAGTCGACATGATGTCGAACTTCCAGCCGAGCTTGCGGGCCAGCGCCAGCGCCTTGGGAATGTTCGGCGTCTCGATGTAACCGAAGGTCACCACCACCCGGTAGAACAGGTCGTTGTAGGCATCGATCCTGATCTTTTCCTCGTCGGCGACGCGTGGCCGGTCGGAGGTAACCACGGTCAGGATCACATTGTGCTCGTGCAGCACCTTGTAGTGCTTGAGACTGTGCAGCAGCGCCGTCGGGGCGCCCTCGATATCGGAGGTGAGGAACACAGCCGTACCGGGCACGATGGTCGGCTTCTTCTTGGCGAGGTTCTCGACCAGGAATTCGAGTGGCACCTCGTCGCGCCGGGTCTTTTCGGCCAGCCGGCGACGGCCCCAGATCCAGATCGTCATCATCGAGGCAATAAGGAAGGCCACCACGGCCGGCACCCAGCCACCCTGCGAGAACTTCGCGGCGTTGGCGACGAAGAACCCGACGTCGATGACCAGCAGCGGCACGATCACCACCATCGCGACGATGAGATTCCACATCCACAGCCGCCACATGACGATGAACAGCAGGATCGCCGTCACCAGCATTTCGCCGGTCACCGCGATACCGTAGGCAGCCGACAGGGCGCTCGAAGAGCGGAACCCGACCACCAGCAGCACCACGCAGATCAGCAGCAGGAAGTTCACCTGCGGCATGAAGATCTGCCCGGCCACTTCCTCCGAGGTGTGCCGCACTTCGAGGCGCGGCAGAAGGTTCAAGTGCATCGCCTGGCGAACCAGCGAATAGGCGCCCGAGATCACGGCCTGGCTGGCGATGACGGTTGCGAGGGTCGCCAGCGCCACCATCGGCAGCTTGGCCCAGTCGGGCTGCATCTGGAAGAATGGGTTGGTGACTTCGTTCGGATGGCTCAGCACGAACGCGCCCTGCCCGAAATAGTTGAGCAGCAGCGCCGGGAACACCAGCGCCAGCCAGGCCACGATGATCGGCCGCCGGCCGAAATGGCCGAGGTCGACATAGAGCGCCTCGGCGCCGGTCACCGCCAGGAACACCGCGCCGAGGACCACGATGGCGATGCCGGAATGGGTATAGAGGAACTCGACGCCGTGCGCCGGATTGAGCGCCATCAGCACCTGCGGCGCGTCGGCGATGTGTAAGAGGCCGGTGACCCCGAGGATCACGAACCAGGCGGCCATCACCGGGCCGAACACCGTCGAGACGCGCGCCGTACCAAAGCGCTGCACCATGAACAGGCCGATGAGAATCACCACCGTCATCGGCACCACCCAGGGGGTGAGGCGCGGCTCGACCACTTCTAGGCCTTCCACCGCTGAGAGCACCGAGATGGCCGGCGTGATGATAGCATCGCCGAGGAACAGCGCCCCGCCGACGATGCCGAGGCCGAGAATCCAGGCCGGCCGCTTCTTGAAGGCGTTGCTGGCCAGCGTCATCAGCGACAGCGTGCCACCTTCGCCCTTGTTGTCGGCACGCAAGACGAAGATCACGTACTTGACGGTGACCACGATGGTCAGCGCCCAGACGATCAGCGACAGCAGGCCGAGCACTTCGCTCTCATTCGGGTTGCCGCCGGCGCCGTGCAGCGCCTCGCGGAACGCGTAGAGCGGGCTGGTGCCGATATCGCCATAGACGACGCCGAGAGCGCCGAGGATGAGGATGGGAAGATTGCCTGTGGCGTGCCCGGTCTGATCGGTCGCCGCAGCGCCGGCCGTCACGCCGGACGAAGTGGTCTGGGTCATATGCCCTTCGCTCACCCTGTTATCGGGTGGGCGGCTGTCTACACCCGCCCACCGGCGCACTCAACGGTCAAATTCCGCTAAGGTTCGCATTTGCTGATGGACAGTTATGCGGATTTGCGGGGGCAGGACAAAACAAAAAGGGGACGGCGCCATGGGAAGCGCCGCCCCCGACCGGGGTGCGAAAGGAGGAGAACCCCGGAAAACGAGTGTGGGTTAGCCTCAGGCGGCCTTGGCCGCGGCAGCTGCATCGGCCTGGCGCGCGGTGCGGGTGGCGTTGGTCCACCACAGCAGGTTGTCGAGCATCTCGGGCACGAAGAAGTCGAAGTTGCCCTTGGTGTCGTCCCAGCTCTTCTGGCCCATCATGATCGGGATGAAGTCCGAACCACCGATGTGGACAGCGTGGCGAACCGGCACGGCCTGCACTTCCACCATAATGGTGCGCAGGTGCTCGATGGCGCGGGCGCCGCCCACCGAACCGTAGCCGACGAAGGCGACGGCCTTCTTCATGAACGGCTTATAGGCCCAGTCGATGGCGTTCTTGAGCGCGCCGGTGATCGAGCGGTTGTACTCGGCCACGACGAAGATATAGCCGTCGAACTCGTTGAGCTTGGCCTGCCACTTGGCGGCGATCTCGTTCGGGGTCGGCATCCAGAAGTCGGACGCGGCCGCGTCGAACAGCGGAAGCGGGTAATCCTTCAGGTCGACGATCTCGACGTCGGCATCGTTACGAGCGGCGACGTGATCGGCGATCCACTTGGCGGGCTTGTCGCCGAAACGAGTCGGGCGGATCGAGCTGATGATCACTGCAATCTTGGGTTTGGTCATTTGCTGCTGCACTCCAGTATCAAAATGTGACTAGCGGCAAATAAGTGCCCAAGGTGGTTGCCCGCAAGCAGGCACCTCGATGAGGCGAGGGCACACTTTTCAGCCCCGGTTACACCCGTGTTCGTGAAGTTACAGCGCTGTGCGCAAAGCAGTTCCGGGGCTCTTGCGGCCGCAGGTCGGCGGGCCGGAGGCCAAGGCCGATCATTCGCGCCAGGTGCGAAATGCAGCGTTCGCGATTATCGAACGATGGGTAACGGAACTGTGTCAGCGCAGGCCGAACGAATAGGTCCAGGCGAGCGCCTTCAGCCCGGACGCATCAAGCTCAGGGTGCTTGGGCTGCAGCTGTTCGATGGCCCGCTCGGTGAGACTCTTCTTGGAGCGCTTCTCCAGCCCGTCGACCGGCTGCTGCAACTCCTCGAGCAGGCCGAGGATGCGCTGCTTGAGCTCGGTGCCCTCCGCTTCGCCGAAGCGCTGCACCAGGTGCGGCGTCTTGGCCCGCGGAAACGGCGAACTGCCGAAACCGGTATAGAGCACCAGGGCTTCGTTGATCGGGTCGCTCATCGCCTGCTCGTATGCAACTGCTCTCAAAGCCATATGGCAACCCGCCCAATCCGTGGAAGGCTCCAACTTGGTCCATCCACCGTTGAAGCGAAATAAGCGGCAATGGCGGTAGTTAAGTCGGATTTGACTGCCGAGCACGGGTTGCCCGTTAACATATGTGCGAAAGCGCACAGTCAGCGCAGGCATTCACCACGTCCGGCTGCGGCGATTGCGTCGAACAAGTAGCCGGATCAGTGTCCGCCCATTGTTTGGGGGGATTGAGATGAAACTGCTCGCCGCGGCCGTGCTGGCCCCGAGCTTGTCGGCAACCACTGTTATGGCCGGCCCACCGCTGCGGCTCTGGATCAAGAACGCCTCGCAGGTCACCATCGACAAGCTCTACATCGCCATCGCTGGCAACGACGACCTGGGCACCGAGCGGCTGCGTGGCAAGGCGATCGCGCCAAAGGCCAAGATGCAGTTCATGCTCGAGGACGGCGCCAACAAATGCGTGGTCGATCTCAAGCTGCTGTCGACCGCCGGCAAGGAATACTCCTACCGGGCGCGCCTCTGCGAGGACCGCACCTTCACCTTCCGCGGGCGCCCGTAGGCCTCAGCCGCAGGCGAGCTTGTAGTGGCGCACCGTCTCAGCCATGCCGTAGATCAGCGCATCGGCAGTAATGGCGTGGCCGATCGAGACCTCGGCGAGATCCGGGATCGCCTGCTTCAGTGGCGGCAGGTTGACGAGGTTGAGGTCGTGTCCGGCATTGACCAGCAGGCCACCCTGCCCCGAGCGGGCATTATGGCCGGCCGCCCGGGCCGCATCGGCTGTCTCGCGCAGCGCCTCGAGATGCACCGCCTGCACTTCCGGCTTCAGCGACCCACCATAGGGGCCGGTATAGAGCTCGACCCGGTCTGCCCCGACATTGGCCGCCGCTGCAGGGGCTGACGGCTCGGCATTGATGAACAGCGATACCCGGATGCCGGCCTGCCGCATCCGCTCGATCGCCGGCGTGAGGACGGCGCGGTTGGCCTCGATGTTCCAGCCATGGTCGGAGGTCGATTGCAGCGGATCATCGGGCACGAAGGTCACCTGATCGGGGGCGGCGCGTTCGACCAGGGTGAGGAAATCCTCGGTCGGATAGCCCTCGATGTTGAACTCGCGGCCGGGATAATCCTGCCGCAGCAGCGTCACCAGCTCGAACACGTCGGTGCGGCGGATGTGCCGCTCGTCCGGCCGCGGATGCACGGTGATGCCATCGGCCCCCGCGTCGAGGGCGATGCGGGCAATGCCGGTAACACTCGGCCACGGCACCGAGCGCCGGTTGCGCAGCATGGCGACGGCATTGAGATTGACGCTGAGATGAGTCATTGCGGGACCTCGGCAAAACTGGGCCGAGGCTTACCCCATCGTACCTCGCTGGGCCAATCGAACGTTTTGATGAGCCCGATCAGTGGCGGAGATGCCGCCGACCGCCCGTCACCTCGCCTTGCCGCGCTGGTCGAGCAGCAGCACCAGCACGCCGCTCGCAGCGATGAGGCAGATGCCGACCGCGGCGACGGCGTTGGGGAGTGTGCCGAACACCACCGCCCCGATCAGCAGAGCCCACAGCGTGCCGGTATAGAAGAACGGCACCACCGCCCTCGTCTCGGCGACGCGGAACGACAGGAACAGCAGCAGCTGGGCCAATGTCAGGAAGGCGCTGGCCCCTGATATCAACAGCAGGTCAGGCAGCGACGGGGTCACCCAGCGTTCGAACGCCAGCATCAACGCGCCGATACCGACGGTGCAGACGACCGAGAGCCCCACCGCCACGGCCAGCGCCGGAACGCCGGCGTCGACCCTCCGGCCGATCAGGTCGCGGCCGGCACTCAGCGTCGCGCTGGCGAGGCCGAACAGCACATAGGGTTGGAAGCCGGACGCCCCCGGTTGTGCCACCAGCAGCGCGCCAACCAGCGCGAGCACGATCAGCGAAGCCGTCAGGCCGCCAACCCGGTCGCCGAAGAACACCACCGCACCCAGCAGCACCAGCATCGGGGTCAGCTGCAGCAGCGCCGTGATATCGGCCAGCGGCGCATTGGCGACGGCAAAAACAAAGGCGATGGCGGCGGCGCACTCCACGACGTTGCGGGCCAGCACCCTGGGATCGAGCACATGTCGCAGGCTGCCGCGCGGTGTCGTCAGCAGCAGCACCGGCACGCCGAGAACGATCCCCGCCAGCGCTCGGAGGAACAGCGCCTCGAGCGGCGGCAGGTCGACCACCGCGAGCTTCAACAGCCCGTTGTTGATGGTGAAGCAGCCGCTCGCCAGCACCATATAGATGATGCCGCGGAGGTTCGAGGTGTGGGCCGGCATCACGCCACCGGCACCAGCCGGCGCTTGCGCTCATCGAGCACGACGATGGTGAGGCCCGCCGCCACCACCAGCACGATGCCGCTGATGGCGAGGACGTTGGGGAACTGGCCGAACACCACGAGGCCGGACAGCACCGCCCAGAAGGTGAAGAAATAGTAGAACGGCGCCACCACGCCGGTCGGGCCGACGCGGTAGGCCATGAAGATGAAGAAGTGGCCGAAGATCAGGAACAGCCCGGCGCCGGCGAGCAGCAGCAGGTGATGCGTCTCGGGCACCACCCAGTTTTCGGTGGCGAGGTGCATGGCCCCTGCCCCGAGCAGCACCACGATGATGGCCGACATGGCGACGATCATCCCCGGCACCTCCGGCGCGATGCGGCGCCCGGCAAGATCGCGCACCGCGCAGAGCACGGCATTGGCCAGCGCCAGCACGGCGTAGATCGAAATCCCCTGCATAGTCGGCTGCGCCACCATGATGGCGCCGATGAAGCCGATGCCAATCAGCGCCATGCGCACGCCGCCGATCCGCTCACGGAACAGGATCGAGGCGCCGAGCAGCACCAGCAGCGGCGTGATCTGCCCCAGCGCCGAAGCATCGGCGATCGGCATGTTGGCGAGCGCCACCACGTAGCAAAGGATGGCGACGGTCTCGGCGAGGTTGCGCGCCAGCACCCGCCGTTCGAACACCAGTGGCAGCTGCCTGCCATAGCCGAGCGCCAGCATCAGCGGCAGGCCCCAGAGCAAGCCGGCGCAACCGCGCAGCATCAGCACCTGGTAGGGCGGCAGCCCCTCCGTCGCGAGCTTCATCAACGTGTCGTTGATCACGTACGAACAGGTCGCGATGACCATGAACAACGGCCCGCGAAACGGGTGCGATGCGAACGACACTGGTGATTTCCCCTCAAGAAAAAGGCCGGGATCGCTCCCGGCCTTCGTTACTTACATGCCTTCCGGCCCGCGCGATATTGCCGCGAGCCCGGTTCGCACCACTTCGATGAGCCCCAGCGGCATCATCAGGGCAATGAAGCTGTCGATCTTCGAGGGCTTACCGGTCACTTCGAAGACGAAGCTCTCGGTGGTGGCATCGACGATCTGCGCACGAAACGCATCGGCGAGGCGCAAGGCCTCGGCCCGCGGCTCACCCGAGCCGCCGACCTTGATCAGCGCCAGTTCGCGTTCCAGCGATTTTCCCTCGCTGGTAAGATCGTGCACGCGGTGCACCGGGATCAGCCGCTCGAGCTGCAGCTTGATCTGGGTCAGCACCTTGGGCGTCGCCACCGTCACCACGGTGATCCGGCTGAGGCCCTTCTCGTGCTCGGTCTCTGAGACCGTGAGACTGTCGATATTATAGCCGCGGGCGGCGAACAGCCCGACGATGCGGGCGAGAATGCCCGGCTCGTTGTCGACCAGCACGCTCAGCGTGTGCCGCTCCGGAACCTGGGTTTCCGCGGCGAGGAAGTATGCCGAACCGCTCGGCTGCAAGTGTGCGTTCATGGTTGCGCTCCTCAAACCAGCTGCCGGCCTTTTTCGTCGATCACCGCGCCGATATCGTCCTCGAAATCGGGCAGGATCATCTCGTTGTGCGGCTTGCCCGACGGGATCATCGGCAGGCAGTTCTCGTGCTTTTCAACGAGGCAGTCGAACAGCACCGGGCCGTCGTAATCGAGCATCTCCTGGATCGCTGCATCGAGCTTTGCCGGATCGTCGCAGCGGATGCCCTTGCCGCCATAGGCTTCGGCCAGCTTGACGAAATCGGGCAGGCTTTCGCTGTAGGAGTGCGCGTAGCGGCCGCCATGCAGCAGGTCCTGCCACTGCCGGACCATACCCATGCGCTCGTTGTTGAGGATGAACACCTTGATCGGCAGGCGGTACTGCACGGCCGTCGAGAGCTCCTGCATAGTCATCTGCACGCTCGCTTCGCCGGCGATGTCGATGACCAGCGCATCAGGATGCGCCACCTGCACGCCGACCGCAGCCGGCAGGCCGTAACCCATGGTGCCGAGGCCGCCCGAGGTCATCCAGCGGTTCGGCATCTCGAACGGGAAGTGCTGCGCCGCCCACATCTGGTGCTGGCCGACTTCGGTGGTGATGTAGACGTCACGGCCCTTGGTCGCCTCATAGAGGCGCTGGATGGCGTACTGCGGCTTGATGGTCGTGGTCGAGTTCTTGAAGCCCAGCGAGTGCTTGCTGCGCCAGCCCTCGATCTCGGCCCACCACGGCGCAATCGCCTCGGTGCGCGGCTGGTTGGTCTTCGAACGCCAGATGCGAACCATCTCTTCGAGCACCGCGCCGCAATCGCCGACGATGGCGAGATCGGTGCGGACGTTCTTGCCAATCGACGACGGGTCGATATCGACATGGATCTTGGTCGAGCCCGGCGAGAACGCGTCGATGCGGCCGGTGATGCGGTCGTCGAAGCGGGCGCCGATGTTGATCATCAGGTCGCAGTCATGCATCGCCATATTGGCTTCGTAAGTGCCATGCATGCCCAGCATCCCCATCCACTGCGGGTTGGAGCCCGGGAAGGCGCCCAGCCCCATCAGCGTCGAGGTCACCGGGAAGCCGGTCAGCTCGGCCAGTTCGCGCAGCTTTTCCGAGGCTTCCGGGCCGGCATTGATCACGCCACCACCGGTATAGAAGATCGGCCGCTCGGCCTTCAGCATCATATCGACGGCCGCTTCGATGGCCTTGCTGTCGCCCGAGGTCGCGGGGTGGTAGCTCTTGTGGCGGCTCGGACCGACTTCGTCGATGCCGAGATAGGTGCCGAGTGCGAACTGCACGTCCTTGGGGATATCGACCAGCACCGGACCGGGGCGACCCGAGTTGGCAATGTGGAAGGCCTCGTGCATGACCCGCGACAGGTCGTTGACCGACTTCACCAGGTAGTTGTGCTTGGTGCAGGAGCGGGTGATGCCGACGGTGTCGCATTCCTGGAAAGCGTCCGATCCGATCAGCGTCGTCGGCACCTGTGCCGTGATGCAGACCAGCGGGATCGAGTCCATCAGCGCATCGGTGAGGCCGGTGACCGCGTTGGTCGCCCCCGGCCCTGAGGTCACCAGCACCACGCCGACCTTGCCGGTCGAACGCGCATAGCCTTCGGCCATGTGGGTCGCGCCCTGCTCGTGGCGGACGAGGATATGCTGCACCTTGTCCTGCTGGAACATCGCATCATAGATCGGCAACGCCGCCCCGCCGGGATAGCCGAAGATGTGCTCCACCCCGTTATCGACCAGGGCCTGGATCACCATCTCCGCGCCTGTCATCTGCTCGGCCATTTCTCTCAACTCCTCCGGCTCCGCCGGTCTTTCATTCGCTACGCGCCGTCACCGGCGGAAATTCGGCAACAAAAAAGGCCCCGTTAGGGACCTTACAAGCGCACCGACCCTCGCAGGGATTTACCCCACGTGCTCGATGCGCCCCACTACTACGATAAGCTTCTGCACGGATCGTGCTCCAAGATTAGGTGCGGAGTTATGGGCAGAGGTTGGCGGCGGTGTCAAGGGGGATGCTTGGGGCTTGGTCCACCCTAGGCATGGGGCCGCCGGGTGACGGCCCCATGCCTGATCTCAGCCGACTGGCACTTCCCGCGTGGCGCCGCCGCTGCGCAGGAACAGCAGGGCAAGCGCGGCTGCGGCCACTGCCACCCATGCGGCGCCGGCAAACGCCGCGTGGAAGCCCGTCAGCAGCGCCTCACTCGAACCTTCTGTCCCGGCGGCGGCGGCGAGCGCGACCATCGCGGCAAGGCCGACAGCCGAGCCCACCTGGTAGGTCGTGTTGACCAGCCCAGAGGCGAGGCCGGTCTCTTCGGGGCGGGCGCTGGACATTGCGGCCATGGTGACCGGGATGTAGGCGAGCGCCATGCCGAGCGCGGCCAGCAGCGACGCCGGGAGCACGTTGGCGAAATAGTCGCCGCTCGGCGGCAGTTGCGTAAACAGGAACAGCGCGCCGCCCATGGCAAGGAGCCCGACGACCACGTTGGCCTTGATGCCGAAACGGCCGATCAGCCTGCCGGAGAGACCGACCATGACGACCATGATCGTCAACGTCATGGGCAGGAGGGCGAGCCCGCTGGCCAGGGCCGACAGGCGCAAGGTCTGCTGCAGATAGAGGTTGAGGTAGAACCACAGCGGGATCCACGCGGCCCCGAGCAGCGCCATCAGCACGTTGCCGAGCGCCAGGTTTTGCGCCTTGAAGATCCGCAGCGGCAGCAGCGGCTCGCGCCGCATTGCCTGGATGACGAGGAAGATCACCAGCAACAGCACGGCAAGGCCGAGCAGCAGCAGGGTCTGTGCCGAAGCCCACTGCCCCGGCTCGGTGGTGACGATGGCGTACACCGCCGTCACCAGCGCTGCCGTGATCGTTGCCGCACCGAGCCAGTCGATGCGTCCGGCGGCCGGAGCGGTATGCCGGATCACCATCGGCGCCAGCAGCAAGACCAGCAACCCCAGCGGCACATTGATCAGAAAGGTCCAGGGCCAGCTCAACCACTCGGTGATGACGCCGCCGAGGAAGACCCCGGCGGTGCCGCCGGCCGCCGCAGCGGCACCCCAGAAGCCGAAGGCCTTGCCGAGCTCGGCGCCATTGTGGGCGAAGAGCCGCATGACGATGGCCAGCGCCGTGGGGGCGATGAGGGCGGCGCCGACACCCTGCAGGGCGCGGCCGGCGAGCAGCACTTCCTGGCTGCTGGCGAGGCCGGCCAGCAGTGAAGCACCGGTGAGGATGGCAAAGCCGAGCATGAACATGCGGCGGGCGCCGAACACATCACCGAGCTTGCCGCCGAGCAGCAGCAGGCCGCCAAAAGCGATGACATAGGCGTTGAAGATCCAGCTCAGGCCGCCCGGGGTGAAGCCGAGGTCGACCTGGATCACCGGCAGAGCGACGCCGATGATCGAGGTATCGAGGATGACGATGAATTGGGCTGCGCAAAGAAGCGCGAGCGCCAGCCACCGCTTGGGGTCGGGTGTTTGCATTTTCCAGTTTCCAGTTCTTTCGCGCTCGACTCAGCGGCGCGGAATTGATCGCGCGAGCTGCGCGACTGTTGCAGCGGCCTAGCGGCTCCAACTCTTGGAGGGTCAAGCCCCGATGCGTGCCTGAAAAACAAAGCGCCCGGCAGGTGGGCTGCCGGGCGCTGAAGCGGGGGACGGGCGCGCCGTCAATGACTGTGCGCGCGGGGATTGATGCCGGTGACGCCGAAGCGCGGCTGCCGCTTTCTGGCTGGCGGCGGCGCAGCCGCTGCAAAGCCCTCGATGATCGGGCATTCGGGGCGATCGTCGCCCTGGCAGTGGTCGGCCAGGTGCTGCAGCGTGTTGCTCATCGCCTTGAGGGCGCGCGCCTTTTCCTCAAGCGCCGCAATATGCTGCAGCGCGATCGCCTTCACATCGGCGCTGGCCCGGCTGCGATCGCGCCACAGCGCCAGCAGATCCTCCATCTGCTCCACCGAGAAGCCGAGGTCCCGGGCCTGGCTGATGAACCTGAGGGCGTGGACGTCGTTGTCGGAATAGACGCGATAGCCCGACTCGGTGCGGGGCGGCGGTTTGATGAGCCCGATCGATTCGTAATAGCGGATCATCTTGACCGAGACGCCGCTGGCCCGCGATGCGTCGCCAATGTTCATGATGCGCTCCGTACAAGTTCGAGATGACCGACAGACGGGGTCGGCGCGCCGCCCTCCCCGGCGGTTGCACCCAAAGGCGCCTTGAAGCCCCGCAAGCGCAGCGCATTGCCCAGCACAAAGACGCTCGACAGAGCCATCGCGCCGGCGGCAATGACCGGCGACAGCAGCGTGCCGTTGACCGGATAGAGCAACCCGGCTGCCACCGGGATCAGCGTGACATTGTAGGCAAAGGCCCAGAACAGGTTCTGGCGGATGTTGCGGATGGTGGCCTTGGACAGCGCGATGGCGTTGACCACGCCGCGCAGGTCACCCGACATCAGCACCACGTCGGCGCTTTCGATGGCAATGTCGGTGCCGGTGCCCACGGCGATACCCACGTCGGCCTCGGCCAAAGCCGGAGCATCGTTGATGCCATCGCCGACAAAGGCAACCTGGCGTCCGGATGCCCGCAGCGACTGGATCGCCGCAACCTTGCCATCAGGCAGGACCTCGGCCACCACCTCATCGATGCCCAGACGCGCCGCCACGGCGTTGGCGGTGCGGCGATTGTCGCCGGTGATCATCGCCACCGTTAAGCCAAGCGCATGCAACGCCGCGATGGCCTCGGCCGACGTCGCCTTGACCGGATCAGAGACCGCGATGATCGCGGCGAGCCGACCGTCAATGGCGGCATAGAGCGGAGACTTGCCCTCATCGCCCAGCGTCCGCGCAGTCTGAGCGAACGCTGATACGTCGATGCCGGCGCGTGCCATCGACCGATCGGCACCGATCAGCACCTCGCGGCCATCAACCAACCCGCTCACCCCAAAGCCGGGGTCAGCCGCAAAATCTGTCACCGGTAGCAACCGTTCGGCCGGGACTGCAGCAACGATGGCCTGAGCAATCGGGTGCTCCGACTTGGTTTCGACACTCGCCACCAGTTCGATCACCTCGTCCCGATCGAAACCCTCGCTGACGAGGACGTCGGTGAGTGCGGGACGCCCCTCGGTCAGCGTCCCCGTCTTGTCGAGCGCGACCACCTGGGCGGCGCGGAGCGACTGCAACGCATCGCCCTTGCGGAACAGCACGCCGAGTTCGGCTGCCCGGCCGGTGCCCACCATGATCGAGGTGGGTGTAGCGAGCCCCATGGCGCATGGGCAGGCGATGATCAGCACGGCCACGGCATTGACGAGCGCGAAGGTCAGCGCCGGGGAAGGCCCGAACACGGCCCAGGCAGCAAAGGTCAGGGTGGCCACGCCGATCACTGCCGGGACGAACCAGGCCGTAACCTTGTCGACCAGCGCCTGGATCGGCAGCTTGCTGCCCTGGGCGGCCTCGACCATGCGGATGATCTGCGCCAGTACCGTATCGGCGCCGACCTTGGTGGCGGCGAAGGTGAAGGCTCCAGTGCGATTGATGGTGCCGCCCACCACCTCGTCGCCGACCCGCTTGCGGACCGGCAGCGGCTCGCCCGAGATCATCGACTCATCGATGTGTGACTCACCGGAGGTGACCACGCCGTCGACCGGAATCCGGTCGCCGGGACGAATCTCCATGAGATCGCCGACCACCACCTGCTCCAGCGGCAACTCGAGGGTCGTGCCGTTGCGGACCACGCGAGCCGTCTTCGGTTGCAGCCCGATCAGCCGCTTGATCGCCTGGCTGGTGCGTCCCTTCGCCCGTGCTTCGAGATAGCGGCCGAGCAGGATCAGGGTCACGATCACCGCCGCGGCCTCGTAGTAGACGTAGCTGGTGCCGGGCGGCAGCACTGCGGGAAAGAAGGTCGAAACGACCGAGTAGCCCCAAGCGGCGCTGGTACCCAGTACGACGAGTGAGTTCATGTCGGGCGCCAGCCGGACGAGGTTCGGAATGCCCTTGAGGAAGAACCGCAGGCCGGGGCCGAACAGCACGACCGTGGCCAGGGCGAACTGGATGTAGAGATTGTTGGTCATGCCGATGTTGAGCATGATCCAGTCGTGGATGGCCGGCACGTAATGCGACCCCATCTCCATCACGAACAGCGGAACCGTCATGACCGCCGCGAGCGCCAGCGCGTTGCGCAGGTGCCGGAGCTCAGCCTCGCGGCGGTCCTCGGTGGCGTCGCTCCCCACAGCCGATGCGTCTTGCCGCACCACCTCGTAGCCGGTGGCCCGCACCGTTGCTTCGAGCGCTGAACGCGTCACCGCCCCGCTCGCGGCAACGACGACAGCCTTCTCGGTCGCGAGATTCACCACAGCCGAGATGACCCCCGGCACGACCGCCAGCGCCTTCTCGATGCGCGAAACGCACGAAGCGCAGGTCATCCCCTCGATCTGCAGCTCGATGGTTTCCTCACGGGTCGCGTAGCCGGCCGTGGCAATGGCCGCGATCACGCTGCGCGGATCCGGCTTGGCCGAGAACTCGACGGTGGCCCGCTCGGTGGCGAGGTTCACATTCGCCGAGACGACCCCCGGCACGGCGCGAATGGCCCTTTCGACCCGCGCCACGCAGGAGGCGCAGGTCATCCCTTCGATCTGGAACGAGGTGGCGCCGAGCGCCGCGGCCGAAGCGCCCGGCGGCGCCGATGCTTGAAGATGCGTAGACATGGAAGCAGTCCTTCTCTCGTGACTGCCCCATCATCTAATCCTTCCAACGATGGGAGGGTCAAGGTCGTCGGCGTGGGTTTCTCGCAACCGTGCCATGCATGAGCAATCTCCTCGGCCGCTGACGAAACCAGCTTGACCTTCCCACGGTTGGAAGCACCAGCTTCATTGCCATCCAACCAGAAGGATGACGAAAATGTACAATTTCCAAGTGAGCGACATGACCTGCAGCCATTGCGTGGCAACGGTCGAGAGGGCGGTCAAAAGCGTCGACGGCGCGGCTGCGGTGAAGATCGATCTCGCCGCTCTTGCCGTGAAGATCGAAAGCGCCAAGCCGGCCGCCAGCTTTGCCGACGCCATCCAGGAGGCCGGCTATACGCCGCTGCTGCGTGGCTGAGCGGCTCAGTACGAAAGCGAAGAAGGGGCGCCAATGGCGCCCCTTTCCATTTGATCAGACGTAGGCCAGCTCCGACATCATGCCGGCCATCATGTGGTAGAGGTTGTGGCAGTGGTAGAGCCAGCGCCCCGGATTGTCGGCGTCGAATTCAACCGTCACCGTGCCGTTCGGCGGCACCAGCACCGTATCCCGCATCGCCCCGGCCATTCGGGCGCCGTTGATCTCGGTGACCTGGAAATGGTGGCCATGCAGATGCATAGGGTGGGCCATCATCGAGTGGTTCATGAAGCCGAGGGCGACACGTTGACCCGACTTCACCTCGAGCGTCTGCCGCTGCTGCCAGATCCTGTCGTTGAGCGTCCACACATAGGGTGTCATCGCGCCGCCCAGCATGACCATCAACTGGTGGTCGATCGGTCGTGAGTTCAAAGGAGCGGTGGCGACCAGCCGTTGCTCCAGCGACATATCGACTGGCGCTTCGGCCAGTTCCGTGGCCCCGGCATACTTCTCGATGGCAGGTCCCGGCGCTGCCAGGATGATGCCGGTTCGCGCCACGTCGCCCTCGCGCCGGGCGAACACCGGGACAACGGCGCCAGCGGGAACCTCGAGCAGCAGATCGAGCCGCTGCGCCTGGGCCAGCGGGAAGCGGCTGTCGGTCACCGGTTGGACCGCGTTGCCGTCGACCGCGAGAACCGTGGCCTCGCGGCCATCGAGATCGATCCAGAACGCGGTCGAGGCAGCGCCGTTGATGATCCGAAGTCGCACCCGGCCATTGCGCTCGATGCGGATGACCTCAGGATCATCGAGCGTCCGGTCGTTGGCGAGGAAGGCGTCATACTCGACGTCGTTGAGGTCCATGCCCGCCATCGCAGAGTGATCCATCGTGGCGCCGCTTGCCATGGCGCCGTGATCCATCCCGGCCATGCCGCCGCCATGGTCCATGCCGACCTGCCCGGTAAGCTCTGCCAGAATCTGCCCGGGGTCACGGAAGCTGAAATCGTTGAGCAGCAGAATAACGTCCTCAGCATCGAGGCCATCGGCTTCCCGCACGATCAGCGGCGCAGTGAGCAGCGACTGTTCCTGCAGCCCGTGATGCGAGTGCATCCAATGCGTGCCGGGCCTCGCGACGAAATCGAAGTTCCGCACCTCGCCTGCCGCCAAGGGCGGGACGTAGCCGGTTTCGGCGATACCATCGAGTTCGGGCGTTGGTGTCATCCCGTGCCAATGCACGGTGGTCGGCTCGCTCAAGGTATTCTGCAACGCCGCGCTGAAGCGCTCGCCCGGCTCCAGCAACAGACCACTGCGCCCGTTTCCGTCGGTGACGCCATAGACCTCGGCCGGCTTGCCCAGGACTTCGATGGTGCGACGACCGACGATCAGCTTGCGGGATGGAGGGGCGGCACGCGCCGGGATGCAGGCCGTGGCGCCTACGGCTGCGGCCGCGACGAGGAAGCTTCTTCGGGTCATTGGTTCAGGCATTCCGGACTCCGCACAGCGATGGGTTAATCGAGCGGGTGTGCACCTTCCTACCGTGGGAAGGTCAAGCCTCCTCCGAACCCTCCGGGAATTCGTGGCCCTGCCCTTGACCCTCACAGTGTTGGAGCCAGCATCTGAGCTTGCAGTTGTTCATTGGAGCACCGGAAATGGCCACCCCAACTGCACTTACCGACCTGCTCGTCTACTCGACCCCAACCTGCCCCGACTGCCATGCGTTGAAGGCCTGGCTGAGCGAGCGGGGCATCCCGTTCAGCGAGCGTGACCTGACCGATCCCGCGGTCGCCGAGGAGGCGAAGGCCCGAACAGGTGTGCGTGTCGCGCCCATCACGATCGTTGGCGACACCATCCTCTATGGTTCCTTCGCGATGCAGAAGCCGCAACTCGAGCTGCTGCTTGGACGGCGGGGCGCGTGACATGACGCGAGCCGTCGAAGTCGTAGACGCCGGCACAACCCTGAGGGTGGCGGAGGATGTAACCGTGCTGGCGGCAGCATTGGCTGCTGGCGTCCCCTACCCCCATAGTTGCCAGGCTGGTCGCTGTGGCGCCTGCAAGAGCCGGCTGCTCGAAGGCGAGGTGGAGTTGCTTCCACATTCCCGCTTCGCTTTGAGTGCGGAAGAGCGCAGCCAGGGCCTGGTCCTCGCCTGCCGGTCCCTGCCGCGATCCGACCTGCGCATCACCTGGCAGCACGAGATCGAGGCACCACCGCCGGTCTCCTACCAGCAGGCGACCGTCATGGCGAAACACGCCATGGCCCCGAACATCCTGCGCCTTACCCTGCGCTCGGGGCTGGAGCCCTTCCGCTTTCTGCCGGGACAGTATTACGAGCTGGGTTTTCCCGGTGCGCCGCTCAGAAGCTTCTCACCGGCGAGCCAGCCGGACAGTGATGAAATCGAGTTCCATATCCGGGTGCTGCCGGGCGGAGCGGCGAGCTCCGTCCTCGCCGCTCGCCTGATCGCGGGTGATGCCGTCGCGATCAATGGACCTTACGGCGGCGGCTACCTGCGGGAGGCCCATCAAGGCCCCCTCCTCCTGCTCGCGGCCAGTTCAGGCCTCGCCCCGATCAAGTCGATCCTCGACCGCGCCCTGCAGGTGACCCCGACGCGCCAGATCCGTCTCTATGTCAGCGTCAGGTTGCGCGACGATGGCTACCTTTGGGGTTATCTGGACCACCTCGCGCGAGAGCATGCAAACCTCTACTTCGAAGCGGTGGTGACCCGTGACCGCGCCGGCCGACCGGTAGGCCGGAGGCTGCCGGAGGTTCTGCAGTCCGACTTCGCCGACAGCACGCTCAGAGGCTGGGAGGTTCATGCGGCAGGCCCCGAGCCTTTCGTGGATGCAGTGCGCACTGCCGCAACACAGTTGGCGGCGAGCGACATCCATGCCGACGCCTTCGTCGCCGCTTCGCAAGGTTCGTCCTGGTCCGCGGAGGCCGTTGCCGCTCCCCTCGAAGGTGCGTTGCAGACGACAAAGCCCGCGCTGCCCAACAGCGGAGACCGGGCGTCACCGGCGGAGTAATCACGGCCCTGACCGCCGGCGCGCGACAACTGCAATCCGACGAATGGCAGGGCTCCCATCCCGGCCAAATCCATGATTAACATACTACCATACCGCGCCCGCGGACTGACCTCACACATCCCGTAGGAACATCCCATGCCTCGCCAACTCCAGGTGCTCACCCCCGAGCAAGCTCAGCATTTTGTCGAAAAGGGCTATGTGCTCGTCAAAGGCTGCCTTGATCCCGCGTTGGCCGAGAAGTGGAAGGCGGAGGCCTATGAGCGCCTCGGTTACGATCCGAACGACCGCTCCACCTGGACCAAGGAAATTGTCTGGATGGACCGCAACAATGTTGCGGCAATCAAGGATTTGTCGCCCAAGGCCTGGGGAGCGCTCTGCGACGTGACCGGCGGTGAGGATCGCATCGATCACAAGATCATGGAGATCGAGTCGCAGCATTTCACCACCATCGATTCCACCGAATGGTCGGATGCCTTTATCGTCAATTTCCGCCGCGGCGCCGACAAGCCGTGGATGAAGCCCTCGCCGGAAGCCGGCGGCTGGCACAAGGATGGCAGCTTCTTCCGTCACTTCCTCGATAGCCGCGAACAGGGGCTGCTGACCGTCGTCTATTGGTCGAACGTTGGCCACAAGGGCGGCGGCACCTTTATTGCACCCGACTCGATCAAGCACGTGGCGCGTTATCTCGCCGACCATCCGGAAGGGGTCGATCCCTCCTTCGATTTCGGCCACCTGATCGACAAGTGCGAGGAGTTCGTCGAGGTCACCGGCGAGGTCGGCGACTTCATCATCCTCCACCCCTACATGCTGCACGCCTCGTCGAACAACCACTCGCCCAACGTGCGCTTCATGACCAACCCGCCGGTGGTGCTGAAGGAGCCGATGAACTTCAACCGCGAAGACCCCTCGGAGTTCTCGCTGATCGAACGCGCAACCCTGCATGGGCTTGGTCTCGATCGCTACGATTTCCGCCCCACCGGGCCCCGCGACGAACAGTGGAAGGTGATCGGCTGACGGCGGGACGCTTGCCGGCCGTATCCCTCAGGGGCCACTTCCCTTCGCCCCTCAGGGAAATCCGGACGAGGGCAGAGCCCTCGCCGGGTGGTGGCGCGAAGCGCCGGTCGAGGGGTGAAGCGGTATGGTAAGCGCTCTTTGAGAAGCTGAACCCCTCACCCAAGCTCCGCTACGGACCTTCGGTCCTAGCTGCACTACCCTCTCCCCTCAGGGGAGAGGGGCCGCCGCTCGATACGCCGCAGCCCGTCGGCAACGCCCCGCCTATCCATGCCATAATGGTGGCCTCGAATCTGGGAGGCCGCCTTCGATGCATGTCGGACGTTCATACCGGTTGGTCGACTTTGCCGTCTGGTCGCGCCGTGGCGCGCTCTATGTGCTGGTCGTCAGCCTCGTGGCGGTGGCTGTCTACAGCCTGCCGCCGCTCGCCGGATTCTCCATCCCCTGGGCGATCGTTGCGGTGCTCGGCACCAGCGTGGCGCTGGTTGCCGGCTTCAAGAACGGGCAGGTGCTGCAGCGGAGCTCCGACGCGTTGCAGGCCTTTGCGCAGATCGCGGCGATCAGCCGGTTGCTGTCGACGTTGAGCTGCGACTTCCTCGACCGGGACGCCGCGCGCCGGGTGCTCCTCAGGCACCTGGGCTGGCTCACGGCGCTGCGCTACTCGTTGCGCCGGCCGATGCCGTGGGAGACGGTGGGCAAGGGCGCAAATCGGGCGTTCCGCCGTCGCTACTACCAAATCCAGGAAGACCTCACCTCGCTGCCGGAGGCGCTGCGGCCACTGGTGGGCGCCGAAGCGGACGCCATCGCGGCCCGGCCACAGCCCGCTCTGGTGCTGCTCCACCAGCAGGGCGAAGACATAAACGCCCTGCTGAAGCAGAGTGCGATCCCGACACAGGTCTATTCCGAGCTGATGAAGCTGTTGCGTGATTGCCATGACCAGCAGGCGCGCTGCGACCGCATCAAGAACAGCCCCTACCCCCGTCAGTACGCGGCGGTAAGCAGCATCTTCGTCGTCATCTTCGCCACCCTGTTGCCGTTCGGCGTGGTGCCGGCCTTTACCGGGCTGGCCGGAGCGGATGGCATGCTGAGCACAGTGATGTTGTGGCTCAGCGTGCCCTTCAGCGTTTTGATCGGCTGGATGTACTTTGCGCTCGATCTGGTGGGCGAGAGCACCTCGAACCCGTTCGAAGGCAACGCCAACGACGTGCCAATCTCACAGATCAGCCGAGACCTCGAGATTGAGCTCCGCGCCCGGCTCGGCGACAGCGACCTGCCCCCACCGCTGCAGCCGGTGCATGGGATCGCGACCTGAAGTGAACTAACCCCTGAGACCCGGGGCTTCCTGCCCGGTGCGGGCGACGTACTCGGTATAGCCGCCGCCATAGGCGTGGACGCCCTCCGGCGTCAGCTCCAGCACGCGGTTGCTGAGCGCGGCGAGGAAGTGGCGATCGTGCGAAACGAACAGCATGGTCCCTTCATACTGCTCCAGCGCCTCGATCAGCATCTGCTTGGTCGCGATATCCAGATGGTTGGTCGGCTCATCGAGCACGAGAAAGTTCGGCGAGTCGAACAGCAGCTTCGCCATCACCAGCCGGGCCTTCTCACCGCCAGACAGCACCCGGCACTTCTTCTCGATCTCATCGCCTGAGAAACCGAAGCAGCCGGCCAGCGCCCGGAGTGCTGCCTGCCCGGCCTGCGGGAAACTGTCCTCGAGCGACTGGAATACGGTGCGGTCGCCATCGAGCAGGTCCATGGCGTGCTGGGCGAAGTAGCCGAGCTTGACGCTGGGGCCGACATTGATCGAGCCGTTGTCCGGATCGGTGCTGCCCGCCACCAGCTTCAGCAGCGTCGATTTGCCGGCACCGTTGACGCCCATGATGCACCAGCGCTCCTTGCGCCGGACGTGGAAATCGAGCCCAGCATAGATCGCGCGGCTGCCATAGGCTTTATCGACCCCCTTCAGCAGCACCACGTCTTCGCCGGACCGCGCCGGCGGGCGGAATTCGAAGTTTACGGTCTGGCGGCGCTTGGGCGGCTCGACCTTGTCGATCTTGTCGAGCTTCTTGACGCGGCTCTGCACCTGCGCGGCATGGCTGGCGCGTGCCTTGAACCGCTCGATGAAGGCGATTTCCTTGGCCAGCATGGCCTGCTGCCGCTCGAATTGCGCCTGCATCTGCTTATCGCTCAGCGCGCGCTGCTGCTGGTAGAACTCGTAGTCGCCGGTATAGGCGGTGAGCGCGCCGCCATCGATCTCGACGATCTTGTTGACGACGCGGTTCATGAAGGCGCGATCGTGCGAGGTCATCAGCACGCCGCCCTCGTAGCGTTTCAAGAAGTCCTCGAGCCAGATCAGGCTCTCGATGTCGAGATGGTTGGAGGGCTCGTCGAGCAGCAATGCGTCGGGCCGCATCAACAGGATCTTGCCCAGCGCCACGCGCATCTTCCAGCCGCCGGAGAGCGCCCCGACATCGCCGTCCATCATCTCCTGGCTGAAGCCCAGGCCGTGCAGCACCTCGCGGGCGCGGGCATCGAGGCTGTAGCCGTCGAGCTCCTGGAACTGGCCCTGCACCTCGCCGTAGCGGGTGATGATCTCGTCCATCTCATCGGCGCGGTCCGGGTCGGCCATCGCCGCCTCGAGCTCGCTCATCTCCGCGATCAGCGCACCGGCCGGACCGGCACCCTCCATCACCTCGGCGACTGCAGTGCGGCCGGCCATGTCGCCGACGTCCTGGCTGAAATAGCCGATGGTGACGCCGCGATCGACCGCCACCTGCCCCTCGTCCGGTTGCTCCTCGCCGGTGATCATCCGGAACAAGGTGGTCTTGCCGGCGCCGTTCGGGCCGACCAGCCCGATCTTTTCGCCGCGCTGCAAGGCCGCCGAGGCTTCGATGAAGACCAGCTGCTTGCCGTTCTGCTTGGAAATGTTCTCGAGGCGGATCATGCGCTTTGGAGCCCTGCTGAGTGACGGGCCCTTGCTGACTGGTCGCGGCCGCGGTTCGTGCGAAGGCGTAAAGCATCAGCCGAGCCGCGGTGCAAGCGCAGCGAGGTCACAGGTGCCCTGCACTATCGGCAGTCCCCGATACGATGGGGCTTTACATTATTTAGCACGTTGCGTAATTACGTCTTCATGCAAATACAAGATCAACTCACCGCCACCTTTGCCGCCCTCGCCGACCCCACGCGTCGCGCCATGCTGGCGCGGCTGACCCAGGGGCCGGCGACAGTCAACGAATTGGCTGAGCCGTTCGCGCTTAGCCTGCCCACAGTGTCGCGGCACCTCAAAGTGCTCGAACAGGCCGGGCTGATCAGCAAGCAGCGCTCGGCGCAGTCGCGCCCGTGCACTCTGGAGATCGCGCCGCTGGTCGAGGCTGACGCGTGGATGGCGCAGTACCGCGAGTTCTTCACCACCCGTTTCGACCGGCTCGACACGCAGCTCAAGGCCATGATGGCCGCCCGCGCCGACGCCACAAAAACCAAGGGAGACCAGTAACATGCCCGCTACCTATGCCCTCGATCGCGGAATGACCCTGCAGCGCACCTTCGCCGCGCCCGCCAGCGTGGTGTTCGAGGCCTGGACCGACCCGCTCTATCTCGACTGGTACTTCAACCCCGACCAGCACAGCGACACGCCGGCGACGGTCGACCTCAGGGTCGGCGGCCAGTGGCGGCAGGAGATGGTGGAGACACCCGAGAAGCGCTACTTCACCGGCGGCGTCTACCGCGAGATCGTGCGGGACAGGAAGCTGGTGTTCTACTGGGGCGCCGTCGGCGGCTGGCCGGAACTCGACCTCGGCAATCTCGACGAAAGCCCGTTGGTCACCATCCGGCTGACGCCCTATGGCGCACAGACGTTGATGGATTTCAATGTGCAGTTCCCCGACCAGTACACGCCGGAGCGGGTCGACTGGTGGATGAACTGCGGCATGATCGCAGGGTGGAACATGACCATTGATCGGCTGGTTGCTGTGTACGAAGCCGAGCGCCGAGCAAGCTGAACGAACAGGGGCGCGCGCCGCAGCGCACGCCCCTGCCCTGAGATTGCGGAAAACCTCAGTCGAAGAAGTTCTCGTCGCCGTCCTCGAGGTACTTCTTTGCTTCCTTGGCGATCAGGTTGACGCCGAGGCCCGGACGATCCGGCACGTCGATCAGCCCGCCCTTTACCGGCATGCCCTCAAAGCCCTCGGTGATGTCGTACCAGAACGGCTCGAAGCGGGCCGGATACTCGAAAGCAATCAGGTTGTCCGGCATGGTGGCGCAGACCTGGATCAGCGCCGCGAGGCCAAGGATGCCGTTGGCGGTGCCGTGTGGCGCGATGGCGATGCCGTGGAGGTCCGCGTGCTCGGCCACCCACTTGATCTCGGCGAGGCCGCCGACGTCGCAGGGATCGGGACCGATGACGTTGACCGCGTGGCTTTCGATCAGCTGCTTGTAGTGCTGGCGCAGGTAGATCTGCTCGCCGGTATGGATCGGCGTCGTCGTGTGGTGGGTTACGTCCTTGTAGACATCGGGATTGACGTAGGGCGAATAGTCGCCGGTCACCGTGTCTTCAATCCACATCAGGTGCAGGTGCTCGACCGCTTTGGCGAGGCGCAGCGCATCGAGCGGCATGAAGCCCGGACCGGCGTCGACGGCGGTGTTGTAGCCCTTGCCAAGCGTCTCGCGGGCCGAGGTGATGCAGGCGACGAGGTGATCGAAGCCTTCCTTGGTCATCGTGCCCTTGTGCGGGTACGGGAACGGCGCGTCTTCCTGCACCTCGCCATAGAAGAAATCCGGGAAATCCCGCACCATCGACGAGTGATAGGCGCTCGGCAGCTTGAACAGGGTGAACTCACCCTTCAGCGACTTGCCGTACTCGGCCCAGCGCTTGTAGCCGGCCGGCGTGTGCTCGGCGCCGCCGGGCACTTCAGCCTGGTAGAGCGTGCGATAGGTCCGGACCTGATCACGCACTTTGCCGCCGAGCAGCCGATAGACCGGAGCGTTGAGCGCCTTGCCGGCAATGTCCCATAGCGCGTGCTCGATGGCCGAGACGGCCGAACCGAATGGCTTGAAACCGCCGCGCACGCGGATGCGGCGCATGACGCGTTCCACATCGCGCGGGTCCTGCCCGACGATCCAGTCCTTCAGCTGCAGCACCTGCGGCTTCACGTAGGGCTTGGGGGTCTCGATCTGGCTCCAGCCGGTGATGCCCTCATCGGTGGTGATGCGGATCACCGGGCTGTTGGCGATGATCGCGCATTTCAGGTCTGTAATCTTCAACGGGAAGCTCCTCAAATCCCTACCATACCAGTTCAGGCAGCTATGCCGCATTCCGGGACGGATTTGAATGCTCCTAATGGGGCAGATGCGAAATTTTCGACGATGCAACCCACTCTCTCACGGTCCCGCTCTTTCTCACCGACCGGTGTGGGAGGGGAAACCAACGCTTCGAGAGAAGCTTGCAGAGGCGGGACGCTGACCCAGCCCCAACGCGTCAGTCTGCCGCGTTTCCGCACCTCGCCATTAGCCGAACCTTAACCGCGGCATTGCAGATTGGCGGTGTACAGAAAGACGCCGCTGAAGGGCGTTGAAAAGACTGAGATACCGCGCGGCTTCGGGCGGATGTCGAGAAGCAGACAGGAGTCGCTTCGAACATAGAAGGCAGCTGGATCGGACCGCGCCGATCGCTTGCCTCGGGTTCGCAGGACATCTGTCCCTGATTTAGTAGCGCGGGTCCTGTTTTATGCGTCTCATCATCGGCATTGTCGTGATCTTTGCCAGCGTCATCGGCGGCTATGTCGCCATGGGCGGACATCTCGAGGTGCTGATTCAGCCGTTCGAGGCGGTGATCATCCTGGGCGCCGCGTTCGGCGCCTACATCATCGGCAATACCGGGCCGGTGCTGAAACAGACCGCCAGCATCTTTGGGATCCTGTTCCGCGGCCCACGCTATGACAAGGCCGCCTATGTCGAGCTGCTCGGCCTGCAGTTCACCCTGTTCAAACTGGTGCAGGCCAAGGGCGTGCTGGCGCTCGAGCCGCATATCGAGGACCCCGGCAATTCCTCGATCTTCCAGCGCTTCCCGACCTTCGCCAAGAACCACCACGCCGTCGAGTTCATGTGCGACTACCTGCGCATGGTCACGCTCGGCAGCAACGTCGCCCACGAGATGGAGGCGTTGATGGATGAGGAGCTGGAGACGCATCATCAGGAAAACGAGCGCCTCGTCTCCGCCGTCCAGGCGCTGGCCGACGGCACCCCGGCACTCGGCATCGTCGCCGCCGTGCTGGGCGTGATCAAGACCATGGGCTCGATCAGCGAGCCTCCCGAAGTGCTCGGCCACATGATCGGCGGCGCGCTGGTCGGTACGTTCCTCGGGGTGTTCGTCGCCTATGGCTTCTTCGGCCCGATGGCGCAGTCGCTGCGCAACATCTTCGAGGCGGAGTCGAAGTACTTCCTGTCGATGAAAGTGGGCCTCTTGGCGCAGATGTCGGGCTATGCGCCGGCCATCGCGGTGGAGTTCGCCCGCAAGGCGCTGATGTCGGAAGTCAGGCCCACCTTCGCCGAGATCGACGAAGCGACCGCCAACCTGCCGGCATCGTGAGGGCCTGAGCCATGGCGCGCAACGAACAGACCATCATCATCAAGAAGGTCAAGAAGGCCGGCCATGCCCACCATGGCGGCGCCTGGAAGATCGCCTACGCCGACTTCGTTACCGCCATGATGGCGTTCTTCCTGCTGCTCTGGCTGATCAGCATGACGACGCCCGAGCAGAAGAAGGGCCTCGCCGACTATTTCGCCCCGCCCAATGTCAGCGAGAACACAAGCGGCGCCGGCGGCGTCATGGGCGGGCTCGCTTTCTCCGAAGACGGCGCCAAGATCGCGGTCGAATCCAACAAGGATGCGCTCACGGCGCCCGAGAGCAGCGAAGCCGGGCCGAAGATGGAATCGCGTGGCGGTGTGGCCGAGATCGGCGGCAGCGAGTACGACGCGACGCGCGCCTCGACCGTCTCGCTCGAGTCCCGCTACAACGCCGACTATCACGCCGCGGCCGCCAGCATTCGGCAGGCCTGGCAGGCCATGCCCGATATCACCAAGGTCGCCGACAACCTCCTGGTGCGTGAGACCGAGAACGGGCTCGATATCGAGATCATGGACCAGGAAGGCCGGCCGATGTTCCCCGAGGGGTCGAAGTATCCCTACGAGGCGACCCGCAAGGCGATCGCGGCGCTCGCCCCGATCCTGCAGAAGCTGTCAAACCAGATCACCATCTCCGGGCACACGGCTGCCGGGGCGGTCTACGACAACCCGCGTTATGGTGCCTGGGACCTGTCGAGCGACCGGGCCAACGCGGTGCGCGCCATCCTCGGCGAGTTCGGGCTCTCGGATGATCGCATCCGGGCGGTCAACGGCAGCGCCACGTCGGAGCCACTGTTCCCGAACGACCCGTACCTTGCCGGTAACGGCCGGGTGCAGATCACGGTGCGTTACGAGGCACCACCCGTGCCGGCCGGGCTGAAACCATAAGCCGGGCAACAAAAAAGGCCCCGTGAGGGGCCTTTTCCATCGTTGCGCCGTGAAGGGAAGCCTTCAGCGCCACGGGGCGTTCTCAGAGCGCCTTCAGGTTCGTCGCCGAAACCTTGCCATCGCGGCCGGTCTGCAGCTCGTAGCTGACCTTCTGGCCCTCGTTGAGGGTCGACAGGCCAGAGCGCTCGACGGCAGAGATGTGCACGAATGCGTCCTTCGAACCATCGTTCGGCTGAATGAAGCCGAAGCCCTTGGTGGTGTTGAAGAACTTGACGGTGCCTTCGATCATGATGGCCCCCTTTCAATTGTCGTGCGCGGGATCTTCCCGCTTTGCACGCGTTCCTCGGTCGGCGACATGCCGCCCGGGTCTAAACGTTCACAATATCAAGAGGTAGCCAATTGGACCGCAAGCGGCCCGAGCTGGTAGCGCAGGATGGAAGCGAAACGTGCCCGGATATATCTGCCACCATTGCGCCTTATTCAAGGCCGGCCGCAACGATTGTGTACGGCCGATGACGTCACCTCGAGCAGGATGGCGGTTCGGTGCATTGCCGCTCATGCTCCAGAACAACGCTTCGTCGCCAGATCGAACCGGAAAAGCCTGCACCGTTTTCTGATCTCGGTCTAGACTCACCCGATGGATCAGCTCTGCGCCCTGGTGGCAGCAATCAGCTTCGGCCTCTGCGCGCCGGAAACTGCCACACCATATTTTGTCGACGTTTCCGCCGAAGCGCTGCCGGCCAAGAGTGGTTCGCCCAACGCGATGGGCGCGACCGCGGCCGACCTCGATGGCGACGGCGATGCCGACCTCGCCATCGCCATCGAGTACGGCACCAACCGGGTGCTGCTGAATGACGGTGCGGGTCGTTTCAGCGAGGCCCCGCTGAGCGGGCCGAGCGGCGACCACGAAGACGTTGCCATCGCCGACTTTGACGGCGATGGCGACCCCGACCTGGTGTTCATCGGCGAGGACGACCAGGTGGTGGGCTACCATCGCAACGACGGGAGAGCCGGCTTCACCGACATCTCGGACCGACTGCCCGAGCGCGCCACCTCCAATACCGTGGTCGCTGTCGATGTCGACGGCGACGGCGATGCCGATCTCGTCACGGCCAATGCCGGTCCCGACTTCGTCTGGATCAATGACGGTGCCGGCGGATTTACCAGCGAGAGCAACGCCCGCCTGCCCCAGCACGACGACGTCAGCCAGGACATTGCGGTCGGTGACGTCGATGGCGACGGTGACCTCGACCTGGTGTTCGGCAATGAGGAGCAGAATCGGCTGTACCTGAACGACGGCACCGGTCGCGTCACCGACGCCCCGCTGCCGCTGCGCCGCACGCCCGAGGAAACCCGGGATGTCGACCTCGCGGACGTCGACGGTGACGGCGACCTCGACCTCTACTTCGCCAATGTCCGCATCTTCAACCCTGACCGTGACCAGCAGGACCGACTGCTGCTCAACAACGGCTACGGCCGGTTCACCGACGTAACGGCGACCCACCTCGAGCCTGACGACGAACTGACCACGGCCGTCGCCTTCATCGACTATGATCGCGACGGAGACCTCGACCTGATCCGCGGCCGCATGGGCGACCTCACGGCGAAACACTCGGATTTCCCGTTGCTCGCTTTCGCCAATGATGGTGCCGGTCGCTTCGCCGCCGCGCCCGGCATTGTTCCGCCGATCAGCGGCGCCAATGCCTTCGACATCGAGCTTGCCGATTTCAACGGCGATGGTCGGCCGGATCTGTTCGTCGCCAGCCGGGGCGGACCCGACGGGCTGCTGCTCGGGCTCAAATGAAAAACGGCCCGATGGTTTCCCATCGGGCCGTTGATTAGTTCCGCTGGCCGTGCGTCAGCCGTTCGGCGAGCACGGAGCCAGGTAGCGGCGACCGTTGCGGTCTTCCCAGACGCACTTGGTCGGATCGTCGCGATAGCGGCCGATGAGCTCGCCGGCCACGGCACCGCTGATGCCGCCGACCGTGGCGCCAACCAGCGCACCGCCGACGGTACCTGTGGTCACGCCACCGATCACCGCGCCGGCAATCGCACCGGTACTGGCGGTCTTTTCAGTGGTGGAGCATGCCGCGAGCGTCAACGCCCCGGCCAGAACCACGGCGATGGATAGAACTTTACGCATGAATACCCTCCGGGAGGTTGTTAAGACGCGAGCCCACGACGACAATGCGCGACATCGCAATAGGTTCCGCGCCAACTTGAGACAAATCGTCGGCTGAGGTAAGGGTCCCACGCGACTGGGATTACCACTATGAATGAGCCGACAACGGTACCGGTATCCGGCACCGATGCTTCTACATCCGCCGGCGGATGGGCAACAGAGCTTCGCGCAAGCTTTGCGCTGGCCTGGCCGTTGATCGTTGCGCAGCTGGCGCAGAACCTCTTGTTCACCACCGACGTGGTGCTGATGGGTTGGCTCGGCCCGAAATATCTGGCGGCCGGCACGCTGGCCGGCGCATTCCTGATGCCGTTCCAGCTGACCGGCATCGGTATCGTCGGCGCCGTGGCGCCGCTGGTGGCGCAGGCCCGTGGCCGCGGCGACACCAAGGCGGTCCGCCGCATCGTCCGGCAGGGCTTCTGGGTGGCAATTCTCGTTGCGACGTTGCTGGTGCCGATCGTGCTCAATATCCGGCCGATCTACCTCGCCATCGGCCAGGACCCCGAGGTTACAGCCCTTGCCGAGAGCTACATGTTCGCCGGCTTCTGGATGCTCTATCCCGCACTCGGCATCATGGTGGTGCGCTCGTTCCTTTCGGCCTTCGCCGCGACGCAGGTGATCCTTGTCGTCACGGTGATCGGCGTCTTGGTCAATGGAGTGCTCGCCTATGCGTTGATCTTCGGCCATTTCGGCTTCCCCCGGCTTGAACTGGCTGGTGCGGCGCTCGCCACCGGCATCGTCAATGTGGTGATGTTCCTTTGCCTCGTCGGCTATGTGGTGACGCATAGAAAGCTCAAGCGCTTCCATATCCTGGTGCGGTTCTTCAAACCGGATTGGCCGCGCTTTTTCGAGATCCTGAAGGTGGGGCTGCCGATCGGGCTGACGGTTGCGGCCGAAGTCGGGCTGTTCTCGGTTGCTGCCATCCTGATGGGGCGGCTCGGCACCAATGAAACGGCCGCTCACGCCGTCGCCCTGCAACTGGCCTCGACAGCGTTCATGGTGCCGCTCGGGCTCGGCATGGCTGCTACTGTGCGGGTCGGCCTTGCCTATGGGCGGGGCGACGCCGAAGGCGTGCGCCTCGCCGGCTGGACGGCGATCGTCATGGGAACCGGCTTCATGGTGCTGACCGCTGCGCTGTTCCTCGCCATACCGCACGCCCTCGTGACGATCTTCCTCGACAGCTCCGACCCGGCCAACGCCACGGCGCTGACGCTCGCTGCCACCTATCTCGGCATCGCCGGCATCTTCCAGCTTGTCGACGGTGCGCAGGTGGTTGCGGCGCACTCATTGCGTGGCCTCTCCGATACCCGCACGCCGATGCTGCTCGCCATCTTCGGCTACTGGTTCGTCGGGTTGCCGACCGCCTATGTGCTTGGCTTCGTTCTCGACCTGCGTGGCGTCGGGGTGTGGCTGGGCCTTGCGACCGGCCTTGCCTTCGTGGCGATATTGCTGGTCAGCCGGTTCGCCCTGCGCGGACGGCTCGGCCTGATGAAGCGTGTTGCCCTCCCTGCTTAGGAATTTTCCATGTCTCAGCTGAAACCTGCCGAACAGCGCGTTGCCGATGCTCTCGCCCGCCACGAATTGCCGGCACAGGTGATCGTGCTCGAACAGCTGGCGACCACGGCGCAAATGGCGGCCGACGCGCTCGGCGTGGAAGTCGGCCGCATCGTCAAATCGCTGCTGTTCAAGGGCAAGGAGAGTGGCAAGCCTTACCTGCTGCTGGTCTCGGGCAGCAATCGCGTACACGAGAAGCGCGCCGGCCAGCGGATCGGCGAGGTGCTGGAGCGGCCCGACGCCGACTTCGTCAAACTGCACACCGGCTTCTCGATCGGCGGCGTCTCGCCCTACGGGCACCCTGCCCCGCTGGTCACCTACCTCGATGACGCGCTGCATAGCTACGGCACGGTCTGGGCGGCGGCCGGTGATCCGCGTTCGGTCTTCGAAATCACGGCCAGCGATCTCGAACGCACCACCGGCGCGACGCGTATCGACGTCACCTGAGCCCTAGGGCACGATCCAGTTCCAGTCGGCCATCCGGTTGCGGAACCAGGTGCGCTGCCGTTTGGCGTATTGTCGGGTAGCGATGATGGCCCGTTCGATCGCCTCATCCTCCTCGATTTCGCCGGCCAGCATGGCACTGATCTCCGGCACGCCGATCGCCTTCATTGCCGGCAAGCTCGGGTCGAGCGCGAGGGCCAGCAACGCTTCGACTTCCTCGACGGCGCCAGCCGAGAACATCGTCTCGAACCGGCGCGCGATGCGCTGGCGCAGCATATCACGATCGGGGTTCAGCACCATGCGCTCGAGGGCGAACCCATCGAGCAGCCCCTTCTGGGCATCATCCTGAAAGCTGGCGAGCGAGCGTCCCGTTGCATGCAGCACAGCGAGCGCCCGGATCACCCGCTGTGGATCCGGAGCCTTGAGACGGGCCGCAATCATCGGATCGCGGGCGGCGATCAGCTTGCCGCGGGCCTCTCGATCGAGACCCTCTACCTCGGTCTCGGCGGCGGCCAACGCTTCGGCCGGCACCTCGGGCACATCAGCAAACCCACTGGTCAGCACATCGAAATAGAGCCCGGTGCCACCGACAAAGATCAGCGGCCGCTCGGCTTCCGCCGCGATCACAGCGGCCGCGGCGCGCGCCCACCCGCCGGTGGAGAAACGAACCGACGGATGCACCGTGCCATAGAGCCGGTGCGGCACCCCGGCCATCTCGATCTCCGACGGCCTTGCCGTCAGCAACTGCAGTACATCATAAACCTGCAGCGCGTCGGTGTTGACGATCACCCCACCCTGCTGCCGTGCGACGTCCAGCGCCAGCGCCGACTTGCCGCTGGCAGTCGGACCCGCTATCAACACCGCGCGCCTTTCCGGGCGTTTACCCATCCTGTTCAGGCCCTTCTCACGCACATGACGGTACTCTGCCTCATCGCCAATCCGGCTGACCCTGCAATTGACTCGGCGCTGGTGGCGGCGATCCAGCACGAGACCAAGGGTGAGATCAACTGGCTGCACCAACGCATCGCCTGCGAAATCGAGGCGCCGAAGGCAGCCGATCCGGTTGCCGCCGCGCGCGCCATCATCGGCAGCCGGCCGGTCGACGTGGCGCTGGTCCCGACTGAAGGTCGTCGCAAACAGGTGCTGGTAGCCGACATGGATTCGACCATGATCGAGCAGGAGTGCATCGACGAACTGGCGGACGCGGTCGGCATCAAGGCCGAGGTTGCAGCGATCACCGAGCGCGCCATGAACGGCGAGCTCGACTTCGAGCAGGCGCTGCGCACCCGGGTCGCGCTGATCAAGGGGCTCGAGCGCGCCGCCATCGAGGAGATTCGTCGCGAGCGCATCACCCTCGCGCCGGGCGGCCGCGCCCTGATTCACACCATGAAGGCCTATGGGGCGTACACCTCGCTGGTCTCGGGTGGCTTCACCTTCTTTGCCGACTATTTCGCCAAGCGGATCGGCTTCGACGAGGCGATCGCCAACGTGCTCGAGTTCGACGGCGAGCGATTGACCGGCACGGTCGCAAGCCCGATCGTCGACAAGTCGACCAAGCTCCACCGGCTGCAAGCCCTCGCAGCCGAGCGCAACCTGCCGATGACTGCGACGATGGCGGTCGGTGACGGCGCCAATGATCTCGATATGATCAAGGCCGCCGGCTTCGGCGTGGCGCTGCACGCCAAGCCGCATGTCGCGGCTCAAGCCGGCATCCGCATCGACCACGGCGATCTCACGGCCCTGCTCTACCTGCAGGGCTTTGCCGATGAGGATATCGTCAGGTGAGGCTCGAGACCGAGCGCCTGCTCCTCAGGTCCTGGGAGAGCCGCGACCACGCTCCGCTTGCGACGGTGCTGGGCGACCCCGAGGTCAGACGGTTCTATCCCTCGGTCGCAACGCCGGAGCAGACTAAGGCGCAGCTGGAGCTCTCCATCGAGAAGCAGTCCGCAGTGGGTTTCCACTTCGGTGCGGCCGAGCTGAGGACGACCGGCCAGTTCGTCGGTCTCGTCGGCCTTGGTTACATTCCCGATGAAACCCGTGCTGCCATTCGTGGTCGGCCTGCCGTCGAAATCGGCTGGCAGTTCGACAAAGCGTTCTGGGGACAAGGCCTCGCGCCGGAGGGCGCCCGCGCCTGGCTCGACTACGGTTTTGGGACACTGAAGCTGCCCGAGATCGTCGCCTTCACCTTCGCCGGGAACCTGCCCAGCCAGCGGGTCATGGCCAAGCTCGGCATGGTGCGCGATGCAGCGGCCGACTTCGAGCACCCAAGGCTCGCGCCGGGCCACCCTCTGCGCTCGCACGTGGTGTACCGGATCGCCAATCCAGCGGGCTAACTCAGCCGCACCGCGATGAACCGGCTGGTGCCGGTCGGGTCGATCACCTTGAACAGCACGGCGGGGCGGCCGGCCTCCTTGGCCTGGCCCACCAGCTCGCTCAGCTCGTCGACGGTGCCGATCTCCTTCTGGTTCACTTCGGTGACGAGAAGCCCGGGGATGAAGCCCTTCTGATCGGCGTCGCTGCCGCTCTTCACACTGGTGACGACAATGCCGTCCTCTTCCGGTGCGATGCCGAACTCGGCGCGCTTATCCTCATCGAGCAGCGCAACATCGAAGCCTACGAGGTCGGGGAGACCCAGCGCCGGCGTTTCTTCTTCGGTCGCTGTCGGCTCCGGGGCGGGCGCCGGTGCGGTCGTTGCCGGGGCGTTGTTCTTGGCGATCAGCTGTTCGCCAAGCTCAAGGCGGCCCAGGGTAATGCTGAGGGTCTGCTCGCCGCCGTTGCGCAGGATCTTCACCGGCACTGCCTTGCCGACCTCGGTCTCGGCGACGACGCGCGGCAGGTCACGCATGCGGGCAATCGGCTTGCCATCGAACTCGAGGATGATGTCACCCTCGATCACCTGCCCCTCGGAAGGGCCGCCCTTGGTGACGTCGATCACCAGCGCTCCAGCCGTGCTCTTGAGCCCGAGGCTGCTGGCGATATCCTCGCTGACCTCCTGGATGCCCACGCCCAGCCAGCCGCGCCGGGTCTCGCCGAACTCGGCAAGCTGGTCGATCACGGGCTTCGCCAGGTTCATCGGCACGGCAAAGCCGATACCCAGCGACGAGCCGCCGCGCGCGATGATCGCGGTATTGATGCCGACCACCTTGCCCTCCATGTCGAACAGCGGGCCGCCGGAATTACCCTGGTTGATCGCCGCGTCGGTCTGGATGAACTGGTCGTAGGGACCGGACTGGATGTCGCGGTTGCGCGCTGAAACGATGCCCAGCGTCACCGAGCCGCCGAGCCCGAACGGGTTACCGATAGCCATGACCCAGTCACCGACCACGGCACTGTCGCTGTCGCCGAACTCGACGAACGGCAATTCGTGGCCCGCATCGACTTTCAGCACGGCGAGATCGGTCTTGTCGTCCTTGCCGACGATCGTCGCAGGCAGCCGCGTGCCGTCGGTCAGGTAGACCTCGATCTCCTCGGCACCTTCAATGACGTGGTTGTTGGTGACGACGATGCCGTCGGCGGAAATGATGAAGCCCGAGCCGAGGCTGCGGGCCTCCTGCATCTGCTCTTCGCCCAGCCCGTTGTTGGGGTTGTGCTCATCGAACAGCTCTTCGAGCGGCGAGCCATCCGGCAGGTCGGGGAACGGAACGCCGCCCCCGCCGGGCACGCGCCGCGAGGTGCCGATATTGACCACGGCAGGCGAGAGCTGCTCGGCGAGCGCCGCCACCGACTCCGGGCCCTTGGCGTAGACGGACGCCACCGGCACCGACAGGGCCAGCAACCCGGCGACGGCCAGAGACCGCAGAATCCGACCGGCAGTACGCATTCACTTCTCCTGCAACGACTCAGCCGCGGCCGCGCATGTCGCAGTCAGCCCCGAAGCAGCCACAAGAGAACAAGTCCGACCCCGGCGCAAGCCAGCGCAGCCGCACGAATGGTTGAAGCTGGCGTCGATTGGATCGACGCCAGCAACTTCTTCATCTGTTCGGGGAATGCGGCATAGACGAGCCCTTCCAGGACCAGCACGAGGGCCAGCGCCGAGAAGAGCTCGAGCATTACTGCGCCGGGGCGGCCGGAGCAGCTTCAGCCGGCGCCGGCGCCACCGGAGTGGTGTCGGCCGGTGCCGTCACCGCCGGAGCGGTGATTGTCGCATCCGCTGCCGGCGCCGAAAGGATCGGCGAGTCAGCAGCCGGTTGCTCGACCAGGGGCGTCGCCGGGATCGGCGTCGTCGCTGCCTCGGGCGGCGGCATCACGCTGTCGGGGTTCTGGTCCTGGAAGAACCGGAAGAACTCCGAGTCGGGCGACAGCACCATGGTGGTGCCATTGGGGCCCAGCGCCGTACGGTACGACTGCATCGAACGGTAGAAGTCGAAGAAGTCGGTATCGCGGTTATAGGCATCGGCGAAGATCTGGCTGCGCTGGCCATCGCCCTCGCCTCGCAGGATTTCCGCATCACGACGAGCTGCCGAGAGCACCTCGACGGCCTGACGGTCGGCGATGGCGCGGGCGGTCTGCGCCGCTTCCTGGCCACGCGCGCGCAGCAGCGCCGCTTCGGCAAGACGTTCGGCCTGCATGCGGTTGTAGGTAACAGCCGACACGTTCGGGTCGAGGTCGGTCCGCAGGATGCGCACATCGACGATCTCGATGCCGAGCTGAGCCATGTCCGGACGGATCAAGTCACGGGCCTCGCGCATCATTTCCGGGCGCTGTTCGGACAGCGCGGCAGTAAAATCGCGTCGACCATAGATCTGGCGAAGCGCGTCGTCGAACAGGGTCGAAAGGCGGTCGTCCACCACGCGGAGGTCGCCGCTGGCGCGCGAACGGAACACCCGCGGATCGGAGATGCGATAGGTGGCAAACGCGTCGACGATATAGAACTTACCGTCCGACACCTGCACGCTCATGTTGGCCTTGTCATAGCGCAGCAGGCGGTCCTCGATGATCTGGACCGTGTCGACGAAGTCCGTCGGGATCTTGAAGTAAAGTCCCGGCTCGGTCTTCACGTCGGTGATCTGCCCGAAGCGCATGACGATGGCCTGCTCGCGCTCGTTGACCACGAAGATCGACGACACGAAGATGTACAAAAGGGCGACGACAGCAATGCCGAGAATGATGAGTCTGTTCATGGCTTACCTCGCCGTCGCGTCTGCGGGAGTGGACGGCGTACTGTTGAGTGTCGAATTCGGCCGGATCTCCGGCAGCGGCAGGTAGGGGACAACCCCCGAGCCGCCCGAATTCTTGTCGATCAGCACTTTCTCGGAATCGCCCAAGACCTGTTCCATCGTTTCAAGGAACAGGCGCTTGCGCGTTACTTCCGGCGCCTTGGCGTACTCCTGGTAGATGGAGAGGAAGCGGGCGGCCTCGCCCTCTGCTTCCTGCACGACCCGGTTCTTGTACGCTGCCGCATCTTCGCGGATCTGCGCGGCCTGACCACGGGCATCGCCGAGCAGCGTGTTGGTGTACTGCCGCGCCTCTTCCTGGAAACGCTCCTCGTCCTGCCCGGCGCGCTGCACTTCGTTGAACGCGTCCGCCACCTCGGCCGGCGGCGCCGCCTGCTCGATCGCAACACGCGACACCGTCACGCCCATGCCATAGCTCTGCACGATCGACTGCACGATGCCGCGCACGTCGTTGGCGATACCGGCTCGATCGTCGCGGAACACGTCCTGTACCGGCCGCTGGCCGACGACTTCGCGCATGGCGCTTTCGCCAATCGAGCGCACCATGTCGTCGGGATCACGCACGTTGAACAGGTAGGCCACCGGGTCGCTGACCGACCACAGCACCGAGAAGCTCACGTTGACGATGTTCTGGTCGCTCGACAGCATCAGGCCTTCATTGGCCTGCGCGCTGTTGGTCCCGACCGAACCGATGATGGTGCGATTCTCGGAGCGCGGTGCACGCTCGACGGTTTCAATCGGCCAAAGCGCGAAATGCAGGCCCGCCGGAACGGTCTCGACCGGCTGGCCGAAACGCAGCTTCACTGCCCATTCCTGTTCCTGCACCGTGAAGATGGAGTTGGCCACCCAGAAGGCGCCGAGCGCCAGGACGACGCCGATAATGGTCCAGCGACCACCCGGGATACCCCCCTGGAAGCGGTCGCGGCCGCGGGACAGTATCTCTTCGAGGTTCGGCGTACCGCCGCCCCGGCGGCCACCGCCGCCGCTGCCGCCACCGCTACCACCACCCGGCGCTTGACCCCACGGTCCGCCGTTGTTGGAGTTGCGGCCTCCCCCGCCCGTATTGTTGTCCCAGGGCATACGCCACCTTTCAGCCGGATTATCGATTGCCGCCCTATATAGGCAAGCGTTCCCGCGCGATCAACGTGCGGGCGGTTCACGCCGACGATAGACTTTTACGGTGAAGTCGGCGCTATCCCGCTCTGTGCGCAACAGTTCCGGCGCCGCTTCTACTTCCCATTGCTTGGGGTCGATCAATGGAAAGCGAGCATCTCCAGTTGGCGACGCCGCCACATGTGTGACGTAAAGTCGCTCCGCCAGCGGCATGGCCTCGCGATAGATCTCGCCGCCGCCACCGATCATGATTTCGGCAACGCCGTCGGTGGCGGCGATCTGCTGGGCCCGATCAAGCGCCGCAGCGAGACTATGGAGCACCAGCACTCCCTCCGGCTGATACTCGACCTGCCGTGTCACCACGATGTTGGTGCGGCCAGGCAAAGGCTTGCCGATGCTCTCGAACGTCTTGCGCCCCATGATCAGCGGCTTGCCCATGGTGGTGCGCTTGAAATGGGCGAAATCGGTGGGCAGGCGCCAGGGGATGGCACCGTCCGAGCCGATGATGCCGTTCTCGCCCACCGCCGCGATCATCGCCACCGGCACGCTCATGGGGCGCCCAGCCGCGCCAGTGCCTCGCCGTCGACCCGGACCTTGGTCCACTCGTCCTGCATGATGCCGCCCTGAGATTTGTAGAACTGGATCGAAGGCTCGTTCCAGTCGAGCACCCACCACTCGAACCGCCCCAGCCCCTCGCGCACGCAGCGCTGCGCCAGATTGACCAGCAGGGCCTTGCCGACGCCCAAGCCACGCGCCTCAGGATCGACAAACAGGTCCTCTAGCCAGATGCCGTGCCGCCCCTGGAAGGTCGAGTAGGTGTAGAACCAGAGCGTGAAGCCGACCGGCTTGCCCTGCCACTCGGCGATCTCGCAGAACGCCTTGGGATCGGCGCCGAACAGGTCGCGGAGGATATCCGCCTCGGTGGCCTTGGCTTCGTGCGACAGCTTTTCGTACTCGGCCAGGGCCGCGATGAAGCGAATGATCAGCGCGGCATCAGCGGGGCCGGCGCTGCGGATAACCAGACTCATGGGGCAAGGTCCAGGCGCTTGAGATGGGCGAACCACTTGCGCTCGAGCGCCGCCTCGACGTCGATGCCGTTGTGCCGGCAGAACAACAGCACCTGCGCCAGGAGATCCGCCGCCTCGTTCTCCAGCGCCGTGCGGATAGCGGCATCCGAGCGCTCGCCGATCCGGCCCCTGCCGGAGCCCCGCAGATACTCGGCGACCAGTTCGCCGGCCTCTTCCTGCAGCTTCAACGCATACCAGTCGTTGTCGCGGCGGATATCGCACCGCTCGGCGTAGATGGCGGAGACCTGCTCCACCCGCTCGGTCAGTTCGCTAATGGTCGCCATCAGCCGACGTTGGGTTCGGGGTTCTGCCGGTTGAGGATCAGCACCTCGAGTTCCCGGTTGTAGGGCGGCCACCAGTCCTTGGCCTCCATCTCGAAGGTGGTCGGGCCAGTTTTCTTGACCTCGCCGTCCCAGCAGAACGACACCAGGTTCTGCGGCAGCATCTTATCGATGGTCAGGTGGAACCTGCCGACCGGGCCAGCCCAGTTGGCGCCGGTCGACCAGATGTAGCTGACCCAGCTCTCGGTGAACGGCGCGCCGTAAGGCTCGTCGGGGTTGGGTAGTGTCTTTTTGACCGTGTTGATGAAGCTGTCGTCGGTACAGTACTTGCGCTTGTATTCGGTCGCCGGATCGTAACCCTCGTAGGGCGGCGAGAGGAACGTCACCGCCACGGTCCCACCGACGCTCGGCTTGTACTGATGCTCGACGGTCACCGTTTCGCCGGCCGGGAAATTCGCTTCCCAGCTATAGGTGGAACGCAGCGTCCACACCGGCCAATACTCGGTCTGCATCCCCTGCCCCTGGTCGAACTCCATCGGGATCACCAGGGCACGGTGCAGCAGCTCCTTCTTAGTCGCCTCATCGAGGGCGTTGATCGCCTTCACGGTTGCGTCGCCATAAGGCGTCAGCGGCAGGCCGAGGTCGGTGAGGTACTGCGTGTAGTCGATATTGGTGGCGAACACATACTGGTGCAGTTGCGCCGAAACCGGCTCGCCGTTCACCAAGGTTTCGAAGCCGAAAATGTTCTCGGGATCTTCGGTGGGGATGGCCACCATGAAGTCGCCATCGCCGGTAATGTCGGGCATTGGGAAGGCCACCAGCGCGTCGGTGTCCTCTGCCCCCTCGTTGCGGAACTCGTACTTCACCCGGACCTGCTCGGGCGAAACATAGAGATCCTCGCTCAGCATCTTCACGTCGTCGGTCTGGACGAACACCAGTCCGCCGGCACCCAGCGTCGACATGGTGTCGTTGGCGAGGGTCGGCGCCGCCGCAAGCGCGGCGAACATGGCGACGATCGACAGGATCCTCATACGGCGATCTCGGCCTTGATGGAGGGGTGCGCATCATAGCCGGTGATCATGAAATCCTCGAACTCGAAATCGAAGATGTCGCGCTTGTCCGGGTTGATGGTCAGTCGCGGCAGCGGGCGCGGATCGCGGCTGAGCTGCAGCCGAACCTGATCGAAGTGATTGTGATAGAGGTGAAGATCGCCGAACGAGTGGACGAATTCCCCCGGCTTCAATCCGGTCACCTGCGCCATCATCTCGGTGAGCAGCGCGTAGGAGGCGATGTTGAACGGCACGCCGAGGAAGAGATCGGCCGAGCGCTGGTAGAGCTGGCAGCTCAGCTTGCCGTCGGCGACATAGAACTGGAACAGGCAGTGGCACGGCGGCAGTGCCATGTCATCGACCTCGGCCGGGTTCCAGGCCGTGACGATGTGCCGGCGCGAATCCGGCTTGGTGGTGATCGACTTCACGAGGTTGGCGATCTGGTCGATGGTACCGCCACGCCCGTCCGGCCAGCTGCGCCACTGCGAACCATAGACCGGCCCGAGGTCGCCGTTCTCATCGGCCCACTCGTTCCAGATTCTGACGCCACGCTCCTGCAGCCAGCGTACGTTGGTCTCGCCGCGCAGGAACCACAGCAGTTCATAGACGATCGACTTGATGTGCAGCTTCTTGGTGGTCAGCAGCGGGAAACCCTTGCCGAGATCGAAGCGCGTCTGCCGGCCGAACACGGAACGTGTGCCGGTGCCGGTGCGATCGGGCCGATCGGTGCCGTTGTCGAGGACGTCGCGGAGAAGGTCTAGATACTGCTGCATCCGCTCAGCTTACCGCGATTCGGATGGGCTCCGCCCCGCTTCCACAGGGTGGTTTGCATCCGGCGCCGGCCGCGCCTATATAGGGCTTGCCGGCAACGGCTATGGCGATAAACGGCTAGCGTAATAAACCCATTGGACCCGGGGGCAGTGCCCGGCGTCTCCACCAGAACTCCCCGTCGTGGCGGGCTCATGGGGA